>Ga0180014_1000488_pt1 | contig 10998 bp, 6 predicted proteins | sample KR13_S1_MetaG_FD_116507 | JGI IMG/M metagenome (GOLD analysis project Ga0180014, IMG submission 116507) | Groundwater microbial communities from the Olkiluoto Island deep subsurface site, Finland - KR13_S1_MetaG | ecosystem: Environmental > Aquatic > Deep subsurface > Groundwater | place... | reverse complement strand
TTCACAGTTGATCAAAGAGATCGAAAGAAATGAGAAAAGCGCCGAGGGAATCACCGGCAGGAGCGAAGCGGTTATCCGCATCAGGGCTCTGGTGCGCAAGTATGCCATCGTGGAAGAGCCGGTGCTGCTCCTGGGCGAGACCGGGGTGGGGAAGAACCGCGTGGCCGAGCTGATCCATAAATATTCGGGAAAGAAGGGGGATTTCGTTTCGGTGCATACGCCCGGGGTGGCCAGGGAGCTGTTCGAGAGCCAGCTCTTCGGCCACCGCAAAGGGAGCTTCACTGGAGCCACATCGGACACTACCGGCTTCGTGGCGCAGGCTGCGGGCGGCACCCTGTTCCTGGACGAGATCGCCGAACTTTCCCCGGATACCCAGGCCAAGCTTTTGCGGCTGATCGACAAGAAGAGCTACACCCGGCTGGGGGATTCGGTTGAGCGCCGGGCCGACGTGCGTATCATCGCCGCCACTAACAATGACCTCAGGGAATTGATCGCTAAAAAACTTTTCCGCGAAGACCTCTATTTCCGCCTCAACGTGCTGCCCATTGTAATTCCTCCCTTGCGCGAGCGGCGTGAGGACATCCCGGAATTGCTGGCCGAATGCACGAGCCTTTTGCGTAAGAAAAAACTCAATAAAGCGGCGATCAAGGTCCTGGTGGACTATTCCTGGCCGGGCAACATCAGGGAATTGCACTCGGTCTTGACCCGGGCCGGGATCGAATACGAGGGTGACGAAATCGGAGCGGAAATTGCCGAATTCTTCGAGAAGGATTTTCCTTTGCCCGGCGTTGTTCCCGGAAATGGAAAGCTGGACAAAATATGGCAGGAGCTCAAAGACGGGGGAACCTTTTGGGAGGTGGTAAAAAATCCTTTCATGAAAAGGAATATATGCCGGGAAGATGTAAAATCGATAGTACAAAGAGCATTGAGAGAGAGTAGGGGTAAAGGATATATGAAAGATTGTCTGCCCATTTTAAATATTTCGTCGCAAGAATTTAAAAAATTTTTAGATTTTATCAGAGATTATCATGTTCTGTAATTTTATTCGGAGCCCGTTCGGAATCATTCGGTGCCGGTTCCGAATGATGTCGAATCAGATGGGGACTTGCTATTAGAGTTATTTTTCTTGTTAATTAACATTTATATTCGGAACGGGCTCCGAATAAGTTGAAATTCAGAAAAAGTGAAATACCCCGTAATCCCTTATCAGTAAATGCTTTTAAATAAATAATCTGTTTGGCATGAATAATGCATCCTATTTAAAGTGGTAAAACCACAAATAGGAGGTTACTATGATTACTGTTGTTTTCAGAGGTGTTGAGGAGAATGAACTTACAAGTGCAGAAATGGAAGAAGTCACTGGAGGTCAGCCTGTTATGGGGTGCGCGTGCTGCTGGTGCAATCCGCAAGGTGGGGCATCTGGAGATGTTACAGCAACAAATAATGGGTAGAGTTGACTCCATCTATTTTTAAAACCTTTTTTGACTAAAAATGGGGCTATTAGCTTAAGGCAAAATAGCCCCTTTATTTTGAGGAAATAATGACAGACTTTGTGTTTAATGGGTACAAAAATTTTAATGCACTCAAATTCAAATCTGAAAATAATATATATATATATGAAACTTGTTCCAATAATATATGTTTAATAAATAATGTAGTTTCAGATATTATTGATGACTATCTCGTTCTGACAAAGGAAGAAATACTATCAAAATACAGTAGTAAGTTCAAAATAAGAGAAATTGAATCCGCAATTAATGAAATAGATAAAAATTTTTCATCGGGAATATTTTCTAATTTTAAATTTGATCGAATGTCTCTTGGAAATAATAAATCTACAATTGAAAAAGTTAGTGAAAAAACAAGTTGCTATTTAACACAACTTGTGTTTAATGTAACGGAATCTTGCAATTTTAGATGTAAGTATTGTATTTATTCTGGTTCGTACGAGAAAAGGAGATCTCACAACAATCGCAATAATATGACCTGGGATCTTTCCAAGAAAACTATTGATCTATTTATAAATTCAAGTAAGTATCAAGCCGAAAGATATCTTTCATTCTATGGAGGGGAAGCTTTACTTAATTTTCCTCTAATTGAAAAATCGATTTGCTATGCAAGTTCAATTGATGATAAAATTGTTTTTTATATAACTTCAAATGGCTCTCTTCTAAATGAACGCATTATTGATTTCTTTGCCAAATTTAACGTTAAATTGACTATCAGTGTTGATGGACCTGAAAAAATTCATGATAAAAATAGAATAGACATTAATGGGAATCCAACACATGCCTTAGTAATGCGTAATATTGATATGATTAGGGAAAAGTATCCGGAATACTACAAGAATAATATCAAAATTAATGCTGTTCTTACGCCTTTTGAAGGGAATTATAATGAACTATCAGATTTTTTTATTGATAAACTTCCATTTTTAAAAAAGAGTCACAAATTTAATTTAGGTGTAGTTAATTCTTCTACAAACGACTATGTAAAAAATGAGAATTATTCGGAATTTTTTAATAAATTTCGTAAACATGCAATTGAGAAATTTCGTCATCACTATTCTGGAACGAAAAGCAATATTTTAGTTGAGCAGAAATTGCTCGATAAGCAGATTAAGCAAATACATTATCGAGTACATAAAAGTATGAGGAATTATTCTTATTTTTGGCCCAATGGTATATGTATTCCTGGAATGAGGAGTGCTTTTGTCTCATCAAACGGATTGCTATTCCCATGCGAGAAACTTTACGATTATCAAGACATGTGCATCGGAAGTGTTAATAATGGAATAAATAATGAAAAAATTGCAAAGTATATAGATGAGTATTGTGAAATCATGGAAAATCAATGTTCAAATTGCTGGGCTTTCAGGCTTTGTGGAGAATGCTTTTTATCTATTAGAAATAATGGAAAGTTTGATTTTAAAAAGAGAATTCAACAATGTAATATAATAAAGAGAGTAACCGCTGAAGCTTTGACTCTATATACAAATATAAGAGAAGTAAAGGCAGATGCATTTGATGAAATTGAAAATGATATTGTCCCCGAGAATTTCTATAAAGCTATGTTCGAAGATTAAATCCAATTCAGGAAAGAAATGAAAATAAAAATTATTTTTCTTTTTAGTTTAGTAATTGGATATTATCTTTTAGACTCGACGCCTTCTAAAATTTCAGATCTAAAGGCACTAACAATTCGAAAAGTTACTGAGATAGTTACTAATGAAAAAAGCAATTTTTGTGTTTGGACAGATTTTGCTATTAATTGTGACGGAAAAATTTATCTTTTAGATGGGCATGGCGTTAACGTTTACATTTATTCAAAAGATAGTGCATTTGTTGATAAAAAAAACTATGCGGGAGATGGACCAGGAGAATTTGGTTCATATCCAAAATTAAATGCATTGTATTCAAATATTTGGATTACTTCAGGAAGAAAAATTGCCAAATTTGATTATATGGGGAAATTATTGAGTGAGAAGCGTAGTACAATTTATAAACGCTGGCAAATTCCTATAGACAATAGCACAATATTGACATTAGTGGATAGTTTTGATGATGCTCTGATTCATTGGAAAAGTAAATTAATATTACAGGATATCCAAAGTGAAAAAGAGAAAAAGATCTTATTGGAAGGTGTGAATCTTGGATGTGTATTTGCAGATATTAATAAAAACAGAATAAAAATATCGCTTGATGATGGGATCTTGCCGGATATATATGCGACATACTCTTCGGCGGAGAAAAAAATTTATTGCGGATACTCATATGGTGATACTATTATGTGTTTTAGCTCAAAGGGAGACATACAAGAAAAAATAACTATACCGGATAATTCGCATATTTTGGGAAATAATGACATGGATGAGATCGCTTTGTCATTAGGCGCAAAAGAGGTGAATCTAAAAAAAACCTTATTTAGTCTATTGCCGAATAAATTTGCGAATATTTCTAAATGCTACGCACTGAATGATTCGCAAATATTAATTGAACGGTTTGAATCTTTTAGCAAAAAGCGTTTTTATGTATATGATAAAAGGGGAGTATTTGTTGGTGAATTGATTATTCCTGATAATGGTTCGGTGGTGAAAGCGATCTGTAATAATAATAAATTGGCAATACTTTTAGATTATAATGAAGAGTCAAAATACATTGAATACAGGGTGATTCAATAAATAAATCGTAAATGGAAGTCAATGGAGTCACCCATTGAAAAATAATTGTAAGGAGAATAGAAGAGCACGGAGTATTGAAGCATAAGGTGGGTTCCCTGTATCCAGAACCCCTATAATACTTAGTGTTTTGCTTTTCCGCATAGGGCCAATTAAATACTTTATTATGAAATTATTTTCATTCATACCGCAACTTGATGCCCGAGATTGTGGGCCGGCTTGTTTGGCGATGATCGCTAAGTATTATGGTAAAACCTATCCCATCCAAAAATTGCGGGAAAGTTCATTCATAACCAGGGCTGGGGTTTCCATGCTGGGCATAAGCGACGCGGCGGAGGCTATAGGATTCAAGACCATCGGCGCAAAAATTTCCTATGAAACCCTTGTCGATGAAGCCAATTTGCCTTGCATTGCCCACTGGCGGCAGAATCATTTTGTCGTTGTTTATAAAGTGAAAAAAGACAAAGTCTATGTGGCAGATCCAGGGCATGGCCTGGTGCGTTACACCAAGAAAGAGTTTCTGGATGGCTGGATCAGCACGACTTCGAAAGGAGATGATCAGGGTATCTGCCTCTTTCTGGAGCCTACCAATCAATTTTACCAGCAGGGCGATGAGAAACCTCACAAATCGGGTTTCGGCTTTCTCTTTTCTTATTTAAGACCCCATAAGCGCTTCCTCTACCAGTTGCTGCTGGGGATGATCCTGGGCAGCTTGCTGCAACTGATTTTTCCTTTTCTAACCCAGGCCATCGTCGACGTCGGCATCAGCAACCAGAACCTTGGTTTCATCACCCTGGTGCTGATCGCCCAATTGGTCCTGTTTTTAAGCCAGTCGGCGGTGGAGTTCATCCGCGGCTGGATCCTGCTCCACATCAGTACGCGCATCAATGTGTCGCTGATCTCCGATTTTCTGATCAAATTGCTGAAACTTCCCCTGGGCTTTTTTGACAGCAAGATGATCGGCGATATCTTGCAGCGGATCTCCGACCACGGCCGCATCCAGTCCTTCCTTACCTCCACCTCTTTGAGCATTCTCTTTTCATTGGTGAATTTGTTGATCTTCGGCCTGGTCCTGGCGATTTACAACCTGAATATCTTCGCCATTTTCCTGGTCGGCAGTATTCTCTACGTAACTTGGGTAGTGCTGTTCATGAAAAAACGGCGAGTCCTGGATTTTAAGCGTTTTCAGCAATTGTCTAAAAATCAAAGCAACCTTTTTCAACTGATCACCGGCATACAGGAGATCAAGCTCAACAACTGCGAAAGACTGCAGCGCTGGAACTGGGAAAGGATACAGGCCAAGCTTTTCAAGATCAGCATCAAGAGCCTGTCGCTTAACCAATACCAACAGTCGGGTTCCATTGTCATCGACCAGCTCAAGAACATCCTTATATCTTTTGTCGCGGCCCGGGCGGTCATCCAGGGCCAAATGACCCTGGGCATGATGCTGGCGGTGCAATACATCATCGGCCAGATGAACAGCCCCATCAGCCAGTTGATCGGTTTTTTCCAATCCACTCAGGACGCCAAGATCAGCCTGGAACGGTTGCATGAAATTCATGATAAAAAGGACGAGGAGAGCCCCGATGATCTGAAGATTACCTTGCTGCCTGAAAACAAGTCCATTGCCATTACCAATCTCGGTTTTCAGTATGAAGGGCCGCATTCGGAATGGGTGCTGCAGGACATCGAGCTGGCCATACCCCAGGGCAAGACGTCCGCAATTGTGGGAGTCAGCGGCAGCGGCAAAACCACCTTGATAAAATTGCTTTTAGGTTTCTATCCCCCAGGCAAGGGAGAGATCCGCGTGGGCGAGTACCTGCTGGAGAACCTGCAAAACCGGCTATGGCGGCAAAGCTGCGGGGTGGTGATGCAGGACGGTTTCATTTTTTCCGATACCATTGCCCAGAATATCGCCATAAGTGAAGAGAAGATAGACAAACAAAAATTACTGAAGGCCGTCAGAGTTGCCAACATTCAGGAGTATATCGAAGCGCTGCCCCTGGGATACAATACCGTGATCGGCATGGAAGGGCACGGGCTCAGCGCCGGTCAGAAGCAGCGCCTGCTGATCGCGCGGGCGGTTTACAAGGACCCGCAGTACATATTCTTCGACGAAGCCACCAATGCCCTGGACGCCAATAACGAGAGGATCATCATCGACAATTTGCGGCAATTTTTTCATGGGAGGACGGTGGTAATCGTGGCCCACCGGCTGAGCACGGTGAAGGATGCCGACAACATCGTGGTGCTCGAAAAGGGGCGCATCGTCGAAAAAGGAACCCACACGGAACTGATCGGCAGGAAAGGTCCTTATTTTAATCTGGTCAAAGATCAATTGACCCTGGGATGTGATTGAAATGTCACAACGCAAGGATTCAGCGAATCTTCCCCCGGAACAAGGTTCCCTGACTGCCACGGAGCGAATGGAAATATATAGCGCCGAGATGCAGGAAGTTATCGGCAGAATGCCCCATTGGATCATTTCTAGCGGCATCACGCTTATTTTCGCCGTTATCATAGTCATATTCGTGGGCACCTGGTTTTTTACCTATCCCGATGTGGTATCCGCAACCCTCACCTTGACCACCCAAAATCCTTCCGCCACCATCATCGCCCGCGGCAGCGGCAAGCTGCAATATCTGCTGGTTAAAGACGGGCAAAAGGTTAACCAGGGGGAGTACGTCGGGGTGCTGGAAAACACCGGGGAATTGTCGCACATTTTGGGACTCAAAAAAATGTTTCTCCCGCTTCAGGAATTTCTTGGCGATTTCGAGCCGACAAGAAGCATTGAGTTGGGACGACAACCAATCCTGGGAGAAATACAAAACAGCTATGAGATTTTTCGGAAAAATTATGCCGATTATCTTCATTTTGTAAGCTTGTCTCATCAGGATGACCGACGAGGAAGCCAGCTGCAGCTAGAATTGAAGTTAAGTTACAACAATCTACTGGAAGCATTCGGGCATTGGGAAAGTAAATATGTGCTCCGGTCGCCCGCAGCTGGCACCATAGCCTTTATCCGATTTTGGACCAACAACCAGAACGTGACCACGGGCGACAAGGTTTTTACTGTGATACCTGAAGAAACGGGTGAATGGATCGGTCAACTAGTTCTCCCCATTCAAGGTTCCGGCAAGGTCAAAGTCGGGCAAAAGGTGCGGGTAAAATTGGATGGCTATCCCTTCATGGAATTCGGATTTATCTGGGGAGAGATACGTTCCAAGTCACAAATGCCTGTCGATAACAATTATATGCTGGAGATTTATTTTCCAGGGGGTTTGAAAACAAGTCAGGGAAAAGCGCTGGAGCTCCATCATGGCATGCGCGGCCAAGCCGAGATCATTACTGAAAACAAGCGCTTGCTGGAAAGATTGCTCTCTCCTTTCAGGTCACTGCTAAAGCAAAATTCCAGGGGAGTTTAGATTGGATAGAAAAGTAATTTGCAATTTTTTGCCAATTGGTGTAATTAATTAAAAAACGGAGAGTGATATGAAAAAGATCGCCCGGGTTGTCGTTCTAATTGCAGCGCTGGCCGTTCTGATTTTTTTTGGAACCAAGTATATTAAAAGCAATCATGGCAAGCCGGAGGGCGGGGGAACCGCAAAAAGCGTGGTTGCCGCTAATGACGCCGAAGTGGAGGCCGCCGTTCCGGTCAGGGTGACCGCGCTCAAGCGCGGCGATCTGCCCTTGCGTCTGGCGCTGACGGCCGAGACCGAGGCCCGCGAACGGGCCGTGGTCAAGAATGAGGTCGGCGGCGTGGTGAGAAAAATCTTCCGCCACGAAGGCGACCGCGTTGTCGCCGGCGAGCCCATCATCCAACTGGAGAGCCGCGAAAGCGAACTGGCCTTGCGCCGGGCCGAAGCCGTCCGCCTGGAAGCGTACTCGAAATTCCTGTCACAATATAAAATATTGGTCACGGGCGACGGCACAAGGGCCGGCGCCATGGAAGAAAAGAAAAAGCAATACGAAGCGGCCCTGAAGAAATTCAAAAAGGGCCTGATTTCCAAGGACGAAATGGAAAAGACCGAGGATCTCCTGCTGGCCGGGATGATCGAAAGCGGCACCCTGCAGGACGAGGTCAAGCGCTGTGTTTCGGGCCTCACCGGCAGCGAGGTCGAATTGGAAAAGGCCCGCCTCGACCTGGAACGCACCGTGATGCGCGCCCCTTTCTCCGGCACCATCGCGGTCTTGAAGGCAGCGGTCGGCGAACGCCTCGCTGCCGGGAGCGAGGTTTTCAGCATCGTCAACCTGGCTTCGGTTTTCCTCAAGGCCTTTGTCCTGGAAACCGAGATCGCCAAGGTCAAGGTCGGCCAGAGGGTGCGCATCCGTTTTATCAGCGATCCCGGCCGGCCGCTTTATGGCCGGGTCACGGCGCTGTCCCCGGAAATCGACCGTGAAAAAAAGACCGGTACCGTGTTCATCGGTTTTGTCAATCCCGGCGACGTGCGCTCCGGGCTCAACGCCGAGGCCGACATCGAATATGAAACCGTCAAAAACGTATTGAAGATCCCCCGCCAGTCCATGCTGGTGCGCTCCAATCGCACCCTGGTCTTCATCGTGGAGAACGATATGGCCTTATGGAAGTACCTGGAAGCCGGTGCCGGCAACGAAGAAGAGATCGAAGTCAAAGCCGGCGAATTGAACGCCGGCGACCTGGTGGTGATCGAAGGACAGTTGACCCTGGCCCACCAGGCGAAAGTCAAGATCATCGAATAGAGCCGATCGGCTCCGGCGGCAAGCTCCAGCCAAAGAGAGAACAATGAAATTAACCGAAACAGCTGTCAAGCGCCCGGTGGCAACGGTCATGGTTTTTGCCGGCGTGGTGCTGCTGGGAATCATTTCCCTGCGCAATCTCTCCATCGACCTGCTGCCCGACCTGAGCTTTCCCAAGCTGGCGGTGTTGAGCGAATATGCCGGCGCCTCGCCCGAAGAGATCGAAAAGCTCATCACCGCCAACCTGGAATCGGTTTTTGCGCCCATCCCCGGCGTCAAGCGCGTCTCATCGGTTTCACGCGAGGGCATCTCCCTGGTCTCTTTGGAATTTCACTGGGGCACGGACATGAATTTCGCCCTGCTGCACACCAAGGAAAAAGTGGAGGAGGCGCGCAGCCTGCTGCCCGGCGATTGCCCAACCCCGCGCATCATCGAGATGGACCCGGCCTCCAAGCCCATCGTCATCGCCGTGGTCGAAACGCGGCGGCCGGCCGCCGGCCGCGAGAGCCTGGCCGCTATGCGTGAAACCGCGGAACTCCTGATCAAACCTCGCTTGGAACAATTGGACGGCGTGTCGCGGGTGGACGTGCAGGGCAGCGGCGAAAGGGAAGTGGTGGTCTCGGTGCTGCCGGAAAAGATGACCCTTTTCAATATCAGTTACCAGGAGGTAGCCGAGGCCATCCGCAATTGGAACCAGCAGGTCCTGGGCGGCACGGTCAAGAAGGACAACATCCGCTTCGTGGTCAAGGTCGAGGGCGAGATCCAGGAACCTGCCGAGATCGAAAAAATCCCGCTGCGCGCCCTGACAGCCGGCCATATTTTGATCGGAGACGTGGCCCAAGTGCGCTTTACGGAAAAGATCAAGCAGGGCGAGATCCGCCTGGACCGGCAGCCGGCCATTGCCCTGATGATCTATAAGGAAGCTGCTGGCAATACGGTTACGGCCACGGCCCAGGTACATAAAGCCTTTCGCCAAATGGAAAAGGAGTTTCCGGAACTGCATTTCGTCACCGTGGCCGAGGAATCGGGTCTGATCGTATCGGCCATATCCAACCTCAAACAAGCCCTGGTGCAAGGAGGGCTGCTGGCCTTTTTCGTGCTGCTGATTTTTTTCCAGAACTGGCGCGATCCCATCCTGATCGCCATCGTCTCGCCCATATCGGTGCTGGCGACCTTCGTCCTCATGTTCTTTGCCGGCGTCAACCTCAACATCATGTCGTTGGGCGGCCTGGCGCTGGGCATCGGCATCTTCATGGACAATGCCATCGTGGTCATCGAGAACATGTACCGCTTCAGCTTCCGCGAGGATGCTGAAAAGTCGGCCATCCTGGCCACCAGGGAGCTCTTTCCGGCCCTGCTGGGCTCCTCCCTGACCACCATCGTCATCTTTCTGCCCGTCATCTACATTTACGGCATCACCGGCCGCCTGTTCCGCGACCAGTCGCTGACCATTTCCTTCGCCCTGGTGGCCGCCCTGATCGTCACCGTCACCCTGCTGCCCGCCCTTTTCCGGGTGTTTTCCCCGCAAAAAAAGCAAAGCGTGAAAGCGGCGGACGCTGCCGATGGCGGCGGCAACAATATCCTGGGTTGGTCCCATCAGGCCTTGACCTGGCCGTTGCGCGTGGCGGGGTTCGTCCTGGAAACTGTTTTCGGTTTTCTGTATATGGCGATTCTCAAAGTAAAGAAGGTCGTTGTGCGGGTCCTTGATCGCGGATTGGGATATCTGTACCGCCTCTTCAACCGCGGCTATGAAGCCTTCGCTCGCTGGTACCATGAATTCCTGCTGCGCTGCCTGGAGCGCAAGCGCATCGCCGCCTGGATCTCCCTGGCCATGCTGGCCGGCACCGTGCTTTTTTATTTGCCGCTCAAAAAGGAGCTTCTGCCGCAAACCCGCAGCGCCCGCTTCGAGATCAGCGCCGGCAGCGATCCCAGCCTGGGCTACGAAGAGACGGAAAGCCTGGGGGCTGCCCTGGAAGCGCGGTTTCAGAAAATCCCCTGGGTAACCCATGTGTTCTCGCGTTTCGGCACCACCAGCCAGTTGGGCGTCGAGAATGCCGACATTTCGGTCAACCGCCTGGATTGGATCATCGAGTGCAGCGGCCGCG
>Ga0180014_1000487_pt1 | contig 11020 bp, 6 predicted proteins | sample KR13_S1_MetaG_FD_116507 | JGI IMG/M metagenome (GOLD analysis project Ga0180014, IMG submission 116507) | Groundwater microbial communities from the Olkiluoto Island deep subsurface site, Finland - KR13_S1_MetaG | ecosystem: Environmental > Aquatic > Deep subsurface > Groundwater | place... | reverse complement strand
GATCCGAACTATCAGTTCGGCGAGGCCTACAGCGACGGCCGGCTCGTGGTGGAAGGCGATTTGGTCGCTTTTTTGGAAACCATCCATCGCACGCGCTCGGCGGCGGGCCGCTCGGGGGGCCTCGTCCCTTCCGCGCTGTTGTGCCGGCTGCATCGCGCCGCGGCAAACACCGTCCGCGGCGCACGCCGAAACATCCATCGCCACTACGACCTGGGCAACGATTTCTACCGGCTGTGGCTCGACGACGAGATGGTCTACAGCGGCGCGTATTTTCCCTCGCCGTCGATGACGCTCGAAGAGGCGCAGCGGGCGAAACTGGATTACGTCTGCCGGAAGCTCTGGCTGCGCCCCGGAGAGACGGTCGTCGAGATCGGCGGCGGCTGGGGCGCGCTGGGACTGCTGCTGGCCCGCGACTACGGCGTTACCGTCAAGTCGTACAACATATCGAGGGAGCAGGTTCAATTTGCCCGCCGCCGGGCGAAGGCCGAGGGGCTCGACTCCCGCGTGGAGTTCGTCGAGGACGACTATCGCAACGCTGCCGGCCGGTTCGACGCGCTGGTCTCGCTGGGTATGTTGGAGCACGTCGGCGCGGCCCATTACCGCGAGTTCGGCCGCGCGGCCGACCGTTGCCTGAACGACGGAGGCCGCGGATTGATCCAGTCGATCGGGCAAGACTGCTCCGGCGAGACCAACTCCTGGATCGAGCGCCGCATCTTTCCCGGCGCGTATCCGCCCACGCTGCGGGAAATGATGGACATCTTCGAGACGCCGGGCTTCTCCGTCCTCGACGTGGAAAATCTGCGGCTGCACTACGCCGAAACGCTCCGCCATTGGTTGGATCGTTTCGAGGCGTCGGCCGGACGAGTGGCCTCGATGTTCGACGAACGGTTCGTCCGTGTCTGGCGGCTTTATCTGTCCGGCTCGATCACGGCGTTTAGCACCGGCGGGCTGCAACTGTTCCAGGTGGTCTTCGCCCGATCGGGATCGAACGAAGTCCCCCGGACCCGCGAAATTCATTAAGAACGTGTTTTGATTTGAAATATCCGTATTTAGCCCCGGGTGAATACACCCGGGGCAAGCGGTTTTTCGCGGTCAACCCGCCCCGCCGTGTATTCACGGCGGGCTAAATGAATGATTTCAAAACACGTTCTAAGCCGTGAACGATGTTCACACCCAGATCGGTCGTTTAATGCAGTATGACGCATTACTCCCAACGGGCGCGACCGCCGCCAAGCGGCTTTATGGGAAATGGCAAGAACGGTTACGCCGCGCGTTCCCTGCTCTCCTGGTTCAGCTTATTGTACAACGTTTTCAAGCTGATGCCGAGTTCCTCGGCGGCCTTGGGCTTGTTGCCCCGGTGACGGTCGAGCGCCTCGTGGATCGCGCGCATCTCCAGGTCGCGGAGATTCAACGTGTCGGCGGATCGGGCGACGTAGACGGCCGTCCCCTGGGCGAAGAATCGCCGCGGCAAGTGTGCGGGCTTTATCGGCGGCGAGTCGCAAAGGATCATCGCGTGCTCGATCACGTTGGCCAACTCGCGGACGTTGCCGGGCCACGTGTGTCCGGTGAGCGCGTCGAGCACGTCGGGTGAAAAGACCGCGTCCTCGCTTCCCCGCGGCGCGCCGAACCGCGCCGCCAGGTGCCGGGCCAACAGCGGAATGTCGTCGATTCGTTCCCGCAACGGCGGCAACGGTATCTCGAAGGTGTTGATGCGGAACCAAAGGTCCTCGCGGAATTCGCCGTCGGCGACCTTCGCGGCCAGGTCGCGGTTGGTGGCGCAGATCACCCGCACGTCGCAGATCGACGCCTCGTTGTCGCCCACGCGGCGGACTTCCCCGCTTTCGAGGAACCGCAGCAGCTTCGCCTGCATCGACTTGGGCAACTCGCCGATCTCGTCGAGAAACAGGGTGCCGCCGTTGGCCACCTGCAACAGTCCGGTGCGATGGTCGTCGGCCCCGGTGAAAGACCCCTTGCGATGGCCGAACAACTCGCTTTCGATCAGATTCTCCGGCAGTGCGCCGCAGTTGACCGGGACCAGCGGCATTTCCGCCCGAAGGCTTTGTTCGTAGACCGCGCGGGCGACCAGTTCCTTTCCGGTTCCGGTCTCGCCCTGGATTAGCACGGTCGAGTCGGTCGGGGCGACTTTTTCCACCAGCCGGAAAACCTGCCTCATTCCCTCCGACCGGCCGATCAGGTCCACCGCTCCCTCGATCCGCTGGAGCCGCTGTTTGATCGCCCGATATTTGTAGGTCAACTCGCGCTTCTCGGCCACGCGCCGCAAGACGGCCTCGATATCGATCAGTTTGCACGGTTTCGTAAGGTAGTCAAATGCTCCGTGTCGCAGGGCGGCGACGGCCGTCTCCAGCGACGACTTGCCCGTCAGAACGACGGCCTCGGTGTCGGGCGAAAGCTGTTTCGCCCGGGCGATCACCTCGATGCCGTTGCAGCCGGGCATGTCCAGATCGACCAGGATGCAATCGTAGGTGTTGCGGTCCAAGGCGGCCACGGCGGTCGCGCCGTCGGGGCAGATCGTCGCCTCGTGACCCATCCGCGGCAACTCAAGGCGCATCAACTCCTGCAACGATTTCTCGTCGTCGGCGAACAACAGCTTCAGTCTCTTATGCGGCTCGGGAGTGGAAATAATCGTCGGTCTCCTTCCTGGAAGCCGCCAGCGGCAGGCGGATGCGGAACGTCGATCCGCGGCCCGCGCCGGCGCTCTGGGCTTCAATTTCCCCGCCGTGATCGGCGATGATTCGATAAGTGATGGATAGCCCCAATCCGATGCCTTGGCCGCCTCGGCGGCGGGTGAAGAACGGCTCGAAGACGTGCTCCAACACCTCGGGCGTCATGCCGCACCCGTCGTCGGAGACCGTCAGCACGGCGGATCCCTCGCGGGTCTCCAACCCGACGCGAACCGTGCCGCCGTCGGCCGAACTGTCCAGGGCATTGCTCAACAGATTCAACACGGACTGCTTGATCTCCTGCGGATTCACCTTCGCCGGCACCGGCCCGGCGGGGGCGAACTCGACGTGCTTCCGCTGGTACTTGCCCAAGTGGCCGATCATGTCGATTACATCGCGGACCAACTCTCCCAACTCGGTCTCTTCGCGTTTGCCCGGTCCGATGCGGGAGAAGTCGAGCAACTTTTCGGTGATCCCCTTGCAGCGGAATGCCTCGGTTTGGATCATCCGCAGATAGGGAAGAAAGGGGGACAGGTCCGCTTTGTGCGAAGCACCCTCCGGGCCGTTCCGGCAAAGCGGACCTGTCCCCCTTTCTTCCGGATCGTTTTCGTCGAGCGTGGTTTGGAGGCGGCCCTCCAACGATTCGGCGCATATAGCGATCGAGGCCAACGGATTGTTGATCTCGTGGGCGACTCCGGCGGCCAGGAAGCCCACGCTGGCCAACTGCTCGCTGCGGACCACCTGCTTGGTACGCACCTGCACCTGGCGGTCCAGGTCGTCGCGGATTTCCTGAAACCGGGCGGTCATGTCGTTCATGGCCTTGGCCAACTCGGCCATCTCGTCCTCGGTGTCGAGCCGGATGCGGTAGCTGAACTCACCTGCGGCCACCCGCCGCGAACCGGCGATCAGCATCCGCAACGGACGGAAGACCCAGCGATAGGACAGCCGCATGAACAACAAGAAGATCAGCCCGGCCGACACGGTGGCCGTCCACGCGCTGACGATCAACACTCTATACTGTCCGCGCACTTCGTGGGAAAAGCCGGCCAGCTTCGAGTGCAAGTGGCTGGGCAATTCCGAGGCAAGTATCTGCAACTGTTCCAGCTCCACGTCCAGCCAGCCGATCTTGACGTTGTCGAGCATCCAGTCCTCGTCGCGGTTGGCCGTGCGGATGCGCTCCAGTTGGGCCTCGATCTTGCGGACCGTCTCACGCTCGCGCTGGTGGTCGGACATCCGCGGATCGGCCCGCGCTTCGCCGGCCAGTTGGTCCCGATATCGCTCCAATGTCCGATCGACCTCGTCCAACCGGCCGCGAAACTGGTCGCGTGCCATCCGCACCCGCATCGGCACGAGATCGTGATGGGTGTCGGGGAAAGTGTTTATTCGCAGCCCGCGCAATTCTCCGATGGTGATCCGCAGATCGCTCACGTGGCTGCTGAGTTCCGCCGCCAGCGGCAACTCGCTCACGCGCCAGCTCAGGCTGTTGACCAGGTTGCGGTAGGCGTAGGTGGCCACCAGTCCGGTGCTGGAAAGGATTGCCACGACCAGCACCAGCAAGGCCAGCCCCAGCAGTAGCTTCCGGCGGATTGGACAATTCGACAGCACCAGCGACCTCCTTGTCGCGGGCGAAAAGGGGTACCAAGCGGGGCGGGAGTGTAGCAAAACCAGGCACTTCGGGCAAGAGAGAACCTTATGCCGGATTATTCATAAGGGCGCCACGGGAATTGGCCCGCAAAAACAGCTATTTAGCCCCGGGTGAATACACCCGGGGCACGGTCTGGTGCGTCCACCCACCGCTGCCCGCCGTGTATTCACGGCGGGGGAATACCAGCGTAGGCCGGGTTGCAACCCGGCAGTCGTTCGCTATCATTCATTATCCGAATTGTTCATACGAGGGCGGAGGGTCGAGCTATGAAAACCGTTGACCTTAGCAGAGAGCAACTCACGCTTGCCGACGTGCTCGCGCTCGCGAAATCGGAATCTGTTGTCATTCATTCAAGTTCCGGCGAGGATTTTCTCCTTGAACAGGCGGACGAGTTCGATCGAGAAGCCGCCGCTTTGGGCGGCAGCAATAAGTTCATGTCCTTTTTATCGGCACGGTCGAACGAGGGGGGAGACACTCCGATCGACAAAGTCCGAAAGAAGCGAGGATTGTAGCCCGGCGATGGCGGCGCAACTGCCTTCCAACCGACGTTGTCTACAACCGCTGACGCCGGTTGGCAGTAATTCTGCGGGATTACCTATGTCAATCAATAAATTTTTCGCCGACAAATTGAACGCGTTCCCAACAAACCCACGGTGGTCGTGGGGCGCGGTTGATCCTTCCACTGCTCGTGTTTTTCTCCGCGTTTGGAAGGACGAGGTTCAAACCATTGATTCAGTCGACCATGTTCGGGTTGGACGGCTCAAACCCAGACGTAAAACATCGGCGGGATTTAACGAACGCCGTCGCCATTTGGACCTGATACGTCAAGGGGCGGAAGGATTCGGTGTCGTCTGCACTGCTAAAGATGCCAGTACAACCGGAATACGCACGATTGCTTCCTTTGATTCACAGTATCTGTTGCGGTTAGGAAAGTTTATAGAAAAAGACGGGCTGATTTACGCGAGGAATGATGGAAAAGTGTCCGTTCATTATTTTCAACGTCAGTCTACTGCGCCCAACACACTCAAGAGTGACTTAGAGACGATTCTCGCCGCGCAAGCAAAGAACCAGACTACAAAGGAACTCCTGGTAGATGCTCGCATCGGCCAAGGTGAATTCAGAAGTAGAGTGCTCGAATTATGGGGTGCCAAATGCTCGGTTACCGGAGCTTCGACACTAGATGCGATCCGGGCATCGCACATCAAGCCTTGGCGAGCTTCTTCCGACGTTGAGCGATTAGACGCACACAACGGTCTGCCTCTGGTCGCAAGCCTAGATGCACTGTTTGATGCAGGATTGATTTCCTTTGAATCATCAGGTGTATTGATTGTCTCGTCAGTATTGAACACCGCGGAAAGAAATATTTTTGGTCTTGTCGGTCAATTGCTCTCAATGAGACCAACACAGAAAACGGCAAACTACTTGGCATATCACCGCCAACATATCTTCCGTGAATGAGAGAATAGGTTTACTAAGGGGAATCTTTGCCAAGAGATGAAAAAAGGACACAACTCTTTTGTAGTTCGATCCCGCCGAGGCACAAACCTGCCTATGGAATTAGATCACCCCGGCCATCGCCGCTTTCTTCCGTTCGGCGATAAGCTCTTCTTCCAGTGCGCGCGGCAGGCGTTTGTAGCGGGCGAACTCGAGCGTGAACGTGCCTTGGCCCTGGGTCATGCTCCGCAGGTCGGTCGAGTAGCCGAACGTCTCGGCCAGGGGGACCTCGCCCTCGATCCGCACTTCCGCGCCGTGGACCTCCGCGCCGAACACGATGCCGCGACGCGATGTGAGGTTGCCCACCACCGATCCTTGAAATTGGCAGGGACACTCGATCTCGATCTTCATCACCGGCTCGAGCAGCACGGGCTTGGTCCGCGGAAACGCCTCGCGCATCGCCGTCTGGGCGCATATCCGGAAAGCCATGTCGGAGCTGTCCACCTCGTGAAATGAGCCGTCTTCGAGATGCACCGCCAGCCCGACCACCGGATATTTGGCGATCGGACCCTTTGAGAGCATCGAACGGAACCCCTTTTCCACGGCGGGGATGTATTGTTTCGGAATCCGCCCGCCGACGACGTGTTCCTCGAAAAGGAAGTTTTCCGGGGCGTCCTCGGGCAGCACGTCGAGCCGGCCGACGACGTGGGCGTACTGGCCCGAGCCGCCGGTCTGCTTGCGGTGGCGGACGTTGAACTCGACCGGCTGAGTAGGCGCCTCGCGGTAGTTCACCTTGGGCGGGCCGACCTCGACCGCCACCTTATACTCGCGGCGGATCCGCTCGATGTAAACGTCCAGGTGCAGTTCGCCCATGCCGGCGATGAGCGTCTCGCCCGTCTCCTCGTCGGTGCTGACCCGCAACGTCGGGTCTTCGCGGCGGAAGCGGTGCAGGGCCTTGCTCAGCCGGTCGGCGCCGTCGCGGACGGCCGGAGCAATGGCCATGCAAATGACCGGCTCCGGCACGAACATGTTTTCCAGCGTGCAATACTTCGGCTGCGAAGCGTAAGTGTCGCCGCTGGCGGAATCGACGCCCAGCACCGCCACGATGTCGCCGCATCGGGCCTCTTCGACCTCCTCGCGCTGGTCGGCGTGCATGCGCATGATGCGGCCGAAGCGTTCCTTGCGCCCGGTCCGCTGGTTGAAATACGATCCCCCTTTCACGAACCGGCCTTGATAGAGCCGCATGAAGGTCAGCGTGCCGTAGGGGTCATCGACGATCTTGAAGGCCATCGCCACGGTCGGCTTATCCGGGTCGGGGTCAAGTTGTATTTCTTTCCAACGGCCTTCTTCGTCCAAGGCCATCGCCTTCGCCCGCCGGTCCAACGGCGAGGGCATCAGGCGGACCACCGCGTCCAGCAGCGGTTGCACGCCCTTGTTGCGGTATGCCGAGCCGAGAAACACCGGCGTGAACTCCAACTGCGCCACGGCCGAGCGGATCACGTCGAGGATCAGCTCCGGCGGCACTTCCTGCTCCGCCAACAACAGCTCCATCAACACGTCGCTGAACATCGAGAGGGCTTCGAGCAGCCGTTGCCGGGCGGAATATGCTTCGCCGGCCAAGTCGGCCGGAATCGCCTCGACGCGGACCTCTTCGCCGCCGGGACCGTCGAAATAGTACGCCCGTTCGGACACCAGGTCGATCACGCCCCGGAAGTCCGCCTCGCCGCCGATGGGCAACTGCATCAGCACGGCGTCGCAGTTCAGCTTCGCCCGAAGTTGCTCGACCACTTTGTCGGGGTTGGCCCCCACGCGGTCCATCTTGTTGATGAACGCCAGCCGGGGTACGTGGTAGCGGCGCATCTGGCGGTCGATGGTCAGCGATTGGGCCTGCACGCCGCCGACGGCGCAGAGGACCAGAATCGCCCCGTCGAGCACCCGCAGACTCCGCTCGACCTCGACGGTGAAATCGACGTGGCCGGGCGTGTCGATCAAATTGATCGTGGCGTCGCGCCACTGGACCTGCGTGGCGGCACTGGTGATCGTGATGCCCCGTTCCTTCTCCAACTCCATGTGGTCCATCGTGGCGCCGCCGCCGTCGTGGACCTCGCGGACGCGGTGGATGCGGCCGGCATAGTACAATATGCGTTCGCTCAGGGTAGTTTTACCCGAGTCAATGTGGGCGGAAACGCCGATGTTGCGCAATTTTGACAGGTCCATGGCCGATGCAGCGGTACGATAGAGTATCTCCTGGAAGTACCGAGCCTTGTATTATACTCGGATGCAGATGCCCTGGCAATCGGATATTGCAAACGTCAGCGGACGGTTTGCGACACATTCCGTAGGGTACGTGAAACGCACCAATTTCGTTGTGATCGGTTCGTTTCACGCGCCCTATCACTTCCCGCTATATCGCCTTGCCGACAAAAGAAGTCAGCGTCTTCATGTAGTTGCCGCGTTGGAAGGCCGACGGGTCGGGACAGTTCTCGCGGCTCATGCTCCCCTTGAGCTGCTCGACCGAGGAGTATTCCTTCTCTTCCATCCACTTGCTCAATCCGGCGAGGATTTCGCTCACGTCGGCGATCCCCTTCTGGTAAAGGACCGAGGCGATCATGCCGACGTCGGCGCCTGCCAAGAGGGCCTTCAACAGGCCGGGCGCGTCGTGGATGCCGCTGGTGGCGGCCAACGAGGCCTTCACCCGGCCGTGAAGCAGGGCGATCCAACGCAGCGGCGCCGACAACTCGGCCGACGTGCTCAGGTGCAGCCGCGGATGGGTCTCCAACTTCTCCAGGTCGATGTCGGGATGGAAGAAGCGGTTGAACAGCACCAGTCCGTCGGCGCCGGACTCGACCAGCCGCAGGGCCATGTTGCCCAGCGAACTAAAATATGGCCCGATCTTGACCGCCAGCGGGATCGAGATCGACTCCTTCACCGCGGCGACCAGTTCGAGATAGCGGTCCTCCACGTCGGGGCCGGTCATTTCCAACTCGCCGGGCACGAAGTAGACGTTCAACTCCAGCGCGTCGGCTCCGGCCTCTTGCATCATCTTGGCGTAGCGGACCCAGCCACCCTTGCTCGTGCCGTTCAGGCTGGCGACGATCGGAATGGCCACCGCTTTCTTCGCCTTGGCGATCGTCTCCAGGTATTCTTCCGGCCCGGAGCGGTATTCGTCCTGCTGGGGGAAGTAGGTCAGCGCCTCGGCGAAGCTTTCCGTGCCGAACTCCTGTGCCTCGGCCATCTGCATCGAATCGTGTTCGATCTGCTCCTCGAACAACGACGGCAGGACGGCCGCGGCCGCGCCGGCCTGCTCGAGCCGTTTAAGCTGGTCGATCTCCGCCGTCAAAGGGCAGGCGGAAACAACCAGCGGGTTCTTCAGTTTCAGTCCCAGATAGGTCGTATTCAGTTCCGCGCTCATGCTTCCACCTCCTTTGCGTCCTCGGCTATTGTTTCGCCGTTGCCGCCATCTTCCGCCGCGGCCGCGCCGGCCGTCGACCGATCCACGCCAGCCAACTGCTCGTAAAAATGAAATCGCCTGTCGATGTCCTGCTGGCCGAGGGTAAGCAGGCGGGCCGAGTCCTCGGGCCTGGAGCGGGCCAGCATGGCGAAGCGGGCCTCCTTCATGGCGAAATCCTTGAAAGCGCTCGACGGCCGCTTGCTGGTCAACTGGAACGGATGCGATCCGTTGCGCGGATCGAAGCACCACAGCGGCCAGTAGCCGCAGGCCACGGCCTCCTTCTGGACGTTCATTCCCTGCGACATGTCGATGCCCCAGCCGATGCAGTGCGAGAAGGCGATCAGCAGCGAGGGGCCGCGATACGACTCCGCCGCGCGGATCGTGCGAATCGCGTGCATCGGATTGGCGCCCAGCGAGATCGAGCCGACGAACACGTTGCCGTAGGACATGGCGATCAGGCCGAGGTCCTTCTTGCAGCCGGGTTTGCCGGCGGCGGCGAACTTCGCCACCGCCCCGCGGAAGGTGGATTTTGACGCCTGCCCGCCGGTATTTGAATAGACCTCCGTATCAAGCACCAGGATGTTCAAGTCGCGGCCGGAGGCCAGCACGTGGTCGAGGCCGCCGAAGCCGATGTCGTATGCCCAACCGTCGCCGCCGAAGCTCCACACGCTCTTGCGGATCAGATAATCGGACGAAGCCAGCAGGTTTTTCGCATCCGGCGAGTCGATCTTCGCCAGCCGCTTGCGCAGCTCGGCCACCCGCTCTCGCTGGGCGAAAACCTCCTCCTCCGCCTCCTGCTTGCAGTCGATAATCGCCGCGACCAACTCGTCGCCCAAATCGGACGCCAGTCGGCGCAACAACTCGTGGGCGTATTCGACCTGCTGATCGACCGCCAAGCGGAACCCAAAGCCGAACTCGGCCGAATCCTCGAACAGCGAGTTCGACCAGGATGGGCCTCGGCCTTCGCGGTTTTGGCAGTAGGGCGTGCAGGGTAGGTTGCCGCCGTAGATCGACGAGCAGCCCGTGGCGTTGGCAATCAACATCCGGTCGCCGAAGAACTGCGTCAACAGCTTGACGTAGGGCGTTTCGCCGCAGCCGGCGCAGGCCCCGGAGAACTCGAACAGCGGCGCCAACAATTGCGAACCCTTGATCGTTGCCGGCTTGACCTGCGAGCGGTCGACGTCGGGGATCGAGAGGAAATAGTCCCAGTTGGCCTGTTCCCGTTCCAGGTGGTCGAGCTTCGGCTCGAGATCGACCGCCTTGTGTTTGACCCGCTCCTTGTCCTTGGCCGGACAGACTCCCGTGCATAGCCCGCAGCCGGTGCAATCGTCGGGGGCCACCTGGACGACGAATTTCCAGCCGGGGAACTCCTTCCCCTTGAAATCGGCCGCCTTGAATCCCTTCGGGGCCTTGGCCATCAAGGCCGGGTCGAACGCCTTCATGCGGATCGAGGCGTGGGGACACACCAATGAACATAGTCCGCACTGCGTACAGATGTCCGGGTCCCAGACGGGGATGTTATAGGCGACGCTCCGCTTTTCATATTGCGTGGTGGCGGTGGGAAACGTGCCGTCGCAAGGGAAGGCGCTTACCGGCAGGTCGTCGCCCCGGTTGGCGATCATCATCCCCAACACGTCCTTTACGAACGCTGGGGCATGGTCGGGGACCGGCGGGGTCACGTGCAGCTTCGAAGTGACCTCGGCCGGATATTTCACCTCGTGCAAGGCGGCCAGCGAGGCGTCGACCGCCGCGTTGTTCCGCTCGACGATCTTGCCGCCACCTTTCTTCCCGTAAGTCGCCTCGATGGCT
>Ga0180014_1000486_pt1 | contig 11030 bp, 11 predicted proteins | sample KR13_S1_MetaG_FD_116507 | JGI IMG/M metagenome (GOLD analysis project Ga0180014, IMG submission 116507) | Groundwater microbial communities from the Olkiluoto Island deep subsurface site, Finland - KR13_S1_MetaG | ecosystem: Environmental > Aquatic > Deep subsurface > Groundwater | place... | reverse complement strand
TATAATGCCATCAGTTACATAGCCCTGAATCCCGTCAAAGCAGGACTCGTCAGTGATCCGGGACAGTGGAGGTGGAGCAGTTACCGGGCGATAAGCGGTTTCACTCCCCCTCCAGTCTTCCTTGATATCAGCTACACCCTCAGCCTCTTCTCGGATGACATCGAGACGGCCCGGCAGGCCTATATCCATTTTATCGCCGAAAGGCTGGCAAACCAGGAAGAGCGGATAACATTGCAGGCCCTTTTTCAGGGAGTAGAGAACAAGCATGAAAGAAATCGGGCTATACGTAGAGCCCGCTACAAGCATGGCTATACGGCGTGTGAGATAGCGGCCTGCCTGAGGCTAAATCGCTCAACCGTCAACAGAGCGATGAGGAAGTGATCGTTTTGCGCCAATGGTGCCTGGCACCATTGGCGCGTTTTTCGTTACTCCGTGGTTGTGCCGTCGCCGGGGGCAGTCCGCTCTACCCCGCCTTTTCCCTTCAGCCGGGCCTTCTCCCCCTTGTAGTGGCGCTTGATGGGTGCCTTCTCCTCCTTGTAATGGCTCTTCAGCCACGCCTTCTCTTCCTTGTAGCGGCTCTTCAGCCCCGCTATGTAACCGCGGTTCCTGGACTTCCACTTCGCGACAGTGCGATGGGCGTAGATCCGGATGGCCATGTCCTTCCAGTGAAAGAGCATGCCCAGCTTCCAGCACTGCCAGGTGGAGTAAAACTTCCCCATCGCCCGTACGGTCCCCTCCTTCTGGAGCCGGAACGGGGACATCAGCTTTGGCTCATAGACTACGTGGTGTCCGCTGAACTTGCTCCAGTCGTCAACGATGATCCGTCCCTGCTGACACATCTCGGTGTAGAACTCGGTACCGGGAAGCGGTGTCAGTATCAGGAACTGCACGGTATCTATCCCGGTCCTCTTGGCGAAACGGACCGTCTCGCGTATGGCGGCCCGGTCATCCTCGTCAGACCCCAGAACGAACATGCCGTGTACCCTTATCTTGTACTTGTGTATTATCTCCACCGCGTGTACGATATCCTCCACCGTCTGGTCCTTCCGGTACGACTTCAGGGTCTCCGGATTGGCCGACTCCAGGCCCAGGTAGAGGAAGAGGCACCCGGTGTCCTTCATGAGCTGCATCAGTTCCTCGTCTCCGACCACGTGCACCGTCGCCTGGGCGGTCCAGCGGGGGGTGATGCCCCTCTCCTTCATCTTGCGGAGCAGGTCCTTGGTACGGGAGGTAGAGGCGGTGAAGTTATCATCGTAGAAGAAGAACACCGCCTTGGGGTTCTTCTTGTGGAGCATCTCCAGCTCCGCCAGTACATCCTCGGAATCCCGGTAGCGGTACCGGTGCCCGAACATCGGGGTGACAGAGCAAAACTTGCAGTTGTGCGGGCAGCCCCGGGAGGTGATCATCGGGACGATCTTGAGCTTCTCGAAACCCTCTATCAGCGAGAGGTCGGGCCAGGGCAGAGAAGAGAGATCGCCTATTCTCCGGCGGTCCGGGTTGTGGCGGAAAACGCCCCCCTCGGTGTAAGAGAGCCCATCGATATCGGAGAGGTCACCATCCCCGTTGGACAGGTGCCGGATAAGCTCGAGGAACGTCTCCTCTCCCTCGCCGCGCACCACGAAGTCAGCCCCTTCCCTGAGTGCCTCCTCGGGGAGAAACGTGACGTGGGCACCTCCCAGGACGACCGGGATATCGCTTTCCCTCTTGATCCTCTCCAGTAGCTTGAACGCCTCGGGGGCGGTCGACGTTATAGTGGAGATCCCCACCAGGTCCGCGCTGAGTATCCTGTCCCAGTCAAGCCTCGAGACCTCCTGGAAGTAAACCCTGCTTGAGACGCTTAGCTCCCTCTCGATCAGCGCACCCAGTATCGGCAGGCCGAGGCGGGGCAGCTTGAACTTGGAGAACACGTGCTTCCCGGGCGCCTTGGGCTCTATCAGTACAACATCCTTAATCATGACTCCCCCGTCAATAGACATACCTCTCTAATGCTAAGTACGATGACTCAATCGGACTGGATACAATGTTCACCAACCGCGGCCACCAAGAACCGTTATCCTGGACATTGTTAACCTCCAGTGGAATCGACCAAGTACCAGCGACTACTCAAGAAGCCGCTACTGCTCACACAGTGACTCGAAGATGCGGACCGCCTCCACCGCGTCCCTGCCCAGAGCGTCAACACCCATCTTGTCGGCCAGCTGCTGCGTGGTGCAGGCGCCGCCGATTGCTATCTTGACGTTGTCCCGGAGTCCCGCCGCCGACAGGGCCGAGACCACGTCGCTTATGGAGTCGACCATGGAGGTTAGCAGCACCGACATGCCGACGGCCTGGGCGGAGTTATCGCGAACCACGTCCACCACCTTCTCCTTGGGAACGTCCACCCCCAGGTCTATTACGTTGAACCCCGAGGTGGAGAGCATGGTGCCCACCAGGTTCTTACCGATGTCGTGCACGTCGCCTTTGACGGTAAAGAGTACGACCGTCCCCTTCTTTCCCATGCTGTCGACCTCGAGATGCGGCTCCAGCACCTTCAGCCCGTCTTTCATGACCTCACCCGCCAGAACGAGGTCCGCCAGGAAGTACTCCCCCTCCTCGAACAGGCCTCCCACCGCCCCCATCCCTGCGCACATCGCGTCCAGGACGGCCTGGGGCTCCTCACCGGCGTCCAGCGCGCCGGAAACGAGCTGCTCTATCTCCTCCAGTTCAAGGTCGGTGACGGCCTTTCCGACTATATCCAACTGCTCTCCCATCAGAACCTCCTTGCAGTTCACGCCCCGACGTCTCCCGCCGACAGCGGGTAATAGCCGTACTTCTCAACGGCCTCGAGCACCCAGTAGAGCCTGTCCACCGAGATGTCGGGGTGGCTGTTGGTGGGCGCCAGTATGTAACCGCCGCCCTTGCCCGCCGCCAGGATCGACTCGCGTACCGCTTCGAACACCTCGTCATTGTCCGCGTCCACCAGTATGTGTGTGATATCCATGTTACCGACGAGGCATAGGCGGTCCCCCACCATCTCCTTCACCGTGGCAAGCTCTATCCCCGCGGTGGGCTCCAGGGCGGCCATTACCCTTTCGATGTGAGAACCCAAGGGGCACCACCATCCTTCGAGGTAGAGCGGTTTCTCGACACGCGATGGTTTCGTCAACTGCTCAACACGGCCGTTTACAATTATGTCTCATGTGGCCTCGCGAGGCAATTTCCGCCCTCGAGTCCTTACGGGGTGGGGGGTTGAGCACCCTGGAGATAGGGCATTGCTACCGTCGCGGCGGGCGGTACCACCTGGAACTCGGAGTCCCAGTCACCGGAGAGCATCCTCTCCAGCAGCCGGTTGGAGCCGGGTATCTCCTCGAACTTGAGCCCGAGGAGCTCCGCCTGCGCCCGCGCGAACGTACGGTACTCGTCCATCTTGTAGTTACCGGTGTCTATCAGCGCCAGCCGTGTGTAGTTGGCCAGCATCGCCCTCGCGACCCTCCTGGCGCGCTGTTCCCCGTACCTTTCTTCGAGCCTCTTGAACTCGGCGTAGGCGCTGTCGGGCGCCTCTATCCACCCCTTGGTGAGGAAGTAGGTGCCCGGCTCCTTCTCCAGCATGGCCATTCGCGCCTCCTCCGACCCCAGGAAAAGAGATATGCAGTCCTGCACCATCGGTATCACCAGCCGGTGGCTCCTCGACTTCAGCCCCACCACCGCGTAAGAGCACAGCCCGTAGCCCAGCAGGATATCGTCATCCCCTTCTATCGCGTCTATGCTTGCCTGCAGGGTCTTTCTAAGCTCATCGGGGTCCATGTGAAGGCCGAACTCCAGCACAATCATCCGGTCCCGGGCGACCCCCAGCCGCGATAACTCCTCGGCCACCGTGGCGCAGGCGATGATATGCACGCCTGGAGCCAGCTCGCCGCTCACAGTACGCCCCTCGGGTCCCAGCCAACGTGGAGGTCTTCGTCCAGCGAGTCCAGAGTATCCATATCCCCGGTCGATATGCTGAAGTCAAAGACATCGGCGTTCTCGACAATCCGCTCCCGGTTGGAGGACTTGGGAACCGGCACCGCGCCGTGCTGCACCGACCAGCGAATGAGTACCTGTGCGGGGGTCTTCCCGTACCGGGAGGCGATCTCGGAAAGCCCCGGGTCGTCTAATCGCTCCGCCCGGGCAAGGGGGCAGTACGCCTGCACCACAATACCGTGCGCCAGGCAGAAGTCGAGGACCTCCTCCTGGAAGCAGTAAGGGTTTAACTGGAACTGGTTCACCGCCGGGACCACGTCCGAGCTTTCCATGAGTTCCTCAAGGTGGCCCACCATGTAGTTGCTGACCCCTATCGCCCTGCACCTGCCCCCGGCCAGCAGGGACTCCATGACGCTCCACGAGTCCATCCGCAGGCCCTCGACCGGCCAGTGAACCAGGTACAGGTCGATGTAGCCCAGGTCCAGCTTGCGAAGGCTCTCCTCGAACGCCACCGTCGCCCGTTCGTACCCGTGGTCGGTGTTCCAGAGCTTGGTGGTTAGGAAAACATCCTCGCGGGGGATTCCGCTCTCCCGGACGGCCTCGCCTACCTCCCTCTCGTTTCCGTACATTGAAGCGGTATCTATCAGCCGGTAGCCGGCCGCCAGTGCGCACAGGACGGAGGAGCGCGCCTCTCCCCCGCTATCGAGCATGAAGGTGCCGAAACCCAGGCAGGGCATCTCCACCCCGTTGTTCAACGTAACCGTACGGCCGATGTCCACTGCGCCCTTCTCTCTTAGCACTCAACTGGAAACCAGTATCTTTTTATGCAACACTACTATAAGGGGATGCGTATCGATACAACAGCATTTCGTGTAATGAAATTACCTAGAACAATCACAAGAGCGGTTTTTCTTCCGGTACTGCTTCTCGTCGTAGTGGCCGCGTCGGCCTGCGGCCGCGCCGAGAGTACATCACTGCACAACTCCATCAGCATTCCCAGAATCACCAGGCCCGCGGCGATACTGCCGAAAGACAGGGTCGTCGGCGACCACCTGGTGACGTTCGACGAGACGAACCTCGCGGGCAAACTGCCTCCCGCCCGGCCGGTCCAGGCCATCACCAGGGGAAACCCCGAGCTGAAGCGGGTCGCGATAACGATCGACGACGGCTGGAACGCCGACATGAGGATCCTGGAGCTCTTAAAGGAGTGGGAGATCAAATGGACCGCGTTCCTCATCGGGGGGAGGGGCATCGCCGAGTCCAACCCCGACCTGGTGCGGGCGGTGCGCGACGCGGGGGCCGAGGTCTGCAACCACACCTACTCCCACTACGTCATGAGTGGCAAGGACAACGCCTTCGTGGTGGATGAGCTATGGCGCGCGCAGGAGGCCATCACCAGTGTCACCCACGAGATATACCCCTACACCCGCTTCAGCGGTGGAGCCTACGACGATACCTCCCTGCAGTGGGCCGCCGATCAGGGCTTCTGGATGGTGAACTGGACGGTGAGTAGTGGGGACACCAGCAAAGGCGTGACAGTGGACTTCCAGGTCAACAACATCCTGGGCAACCTCCAGCCGGGGGCCATCATCCTCTTCCACTTCGGGGGGTACAACACCTACGAGGTGCTGTCACGGGTAATCCCCGAGATACAGCGCCGGGGCTACGAGGTCACATCGCTGTCGCGGGTCCTGGAGGGAACGCCTTTCGTGCTCAATGAGTCCGAGTGAACCTTTTCCTTCCATGTGCAAAGGGGGCCTGGCCCCTTTTGAACATTGTTTACGTATAAAATAGTTGCGTTTGTGCCTGTCACCATCTTGCGTTTTGCATCTGGAGAAAGCCGGGATTGATTTCTAATGACCGCTGAGAACACCGATATCGCGAGGATCTTCGACCAGGTGGCGGACCTCCTGGAGGTAAACGGGGCCGACTACTACCGGGTACGAGCGTACCGCAACGCGTCACGGGTCATAAGGGACCTCTCCACCCCCCTGCGTGTCACAGCCGCGAGCAACGATAAGAAACTCGAAGACCTCCCGGGCATCGGCAGAGACCTCGCCGGGAGGATCCGGGAGATACTTAACACCGGGGACCTTGCCCTGAGGGAGGAGCTGGAAACCCGGTTACCGGGCAGCCTGATGGAGGTCTTGAACGTGCCGGGCCTTGGGCCACGGAAGACCCACGAGCTCTTCCTGGAGCTGGGGGTTACGGACCTGGAAGACCTGGAGGAAGCCGCCGCAAGCGGCAAGGTCCGCCGGCTCAGGGGGTTCGGCCCCGGGACCGAGCGCAAGATACTGGAGGGAATCCACTCCATCAAGGGCCCCGGCAAACGGTTTTTCCGCTCGGTGGCGGAGGTGTACGCGCGCTCCATCATCGAGCATATGAACGCCGTCCCGGGGCTGAAGCGCATCGAGGTCGCCGGAAGCTACCGGCGCCTGGCGGAGACCGTCCGCAACCTGGACATACTGGTCACCTGCGACGACGCGGGGGCCGCCGTTGAGCGGTTCGGAGAGTTCGCCCCCATAACCCGGGTCATCACCGCCGGCCCGACGGGGGCTTCGGTGATAATAGACCCGGGCATCCAGGTCAAAATGCGGGTGGTGGACGAGAACTCGTTCGGGGCGTTACTCCTGCGTTTCACAGGGTCGAAGGCGCACGTCCTGGCCTTGGCGCGAATGGCCCTCGATCGGGGGCTCAAGCTTTCCGGGAACGGCGTGCTCCAGGAGGGGAAAAAAGTCGCAGGCAGGACCGAGGAGGAGGTCTACGCGGCGCTGGGGCTGCCGTGGATACCTCCTGAACTGCGCGAGAACAGGGGCGAGATACGGCTGGCACTGGAAGGGCTTCTGCCTGACCTTGTTGACATCGGGGACATCAGGGGCGACCTCCACATCCACACCGACGCCACCGATGGGAAGGACACGCTCCAGGACATGGTGGCGGAGGCCCGCCGGAAGAAGTACCTCTATATCGCCATCACCAACCACTCTAAAAGAGTACCGGGGGGGCTCGACGCCGGGGCGTTACTGGAGCACTGGCAGCGGATCGAGAGGCTCGACGCGGTGACCCCGGGCATCCACCTGCTCAAGGGTGTCGAGGTCGACATCCTCCCGGACGGGTCGCTGGACCTGGAGGATAAGGTCCTCGCCGGGGCCGACTACGTGATTGCGGCGGTCCACTACGACACGGAAATGTCGCCGACCCGGATGACCGGTCGCATCGTCAAGGCAATAAACCACCCGCTCGTGGACGCGATCGCACATCCAACCGGCAGGAGGATTGACAGGAACCCGCCGTACGGCGCCAACATGGAAGACATCGTGGTGGCCGCCGGGCGCGCCGGTATATGCCTGGAGCTCAACGCCGCCCCCGACCGGCTGGACATCGATGACATCGTCTGCCGCTCGGCCCGCGACCACGGCGTCACGGTTTCCATTGCCACCGACGCGCACAGCGTGAGGGGCCTTGACTTCATGAGGCACGGCGTCAACCAGGCGCGCCGGGGCTGGCTGGAGAAACGCGACGTCTTGAACTCCCGTACCTACCGCTCGCTACGTAACCTGCTGAAAGACAAGTAACGATGGCGACTCCGCGCCAAAATGACGCAGTGGTGCCTGGCACCACTGCGTCATTTTGTGACTTTTGTCTATTTATGAGGGAGAGATCTTCTTGCCACAGCTATAATTTCGGTTACTGCTTCTTGGCGCTGACCCCACCTGGAGCCGGTTTCCCTCAACCTCAATCGATACCTTCCCCGGCCCTTTCCCGCTCAATAGGCACTCCATTTCTTGCCCTCTCCCTTTCCTTTTTCCCGACCCTGGAAAGGCGTTTCTGGTTCGCCGTAGCGAGGTCCATGACCTTACAGGGCTGGACGACCGCGGGCCGTATCACGACTTCAGGGCCGACGCTTTTCGATTCTATCCGTTCACCGGACCCGCCGCAATTCGGTTTGCGGACAAGGTCATGGTGGCTTGACTCTGATTATTCTGGTATAATGCGTTGATTGTTACGACGGTTTTTCTGGTAGGTGTTGAAGCTTTTTCCGAGGAGACCGCAATCCTCGGATTTTTTTATACCGGAGGGAGGTGTAAAGAGAATGAGAATATACGTAGGTAACCTTAGTTACAGTACGGACTCGGATAGCATGCGCCAAGCGTTCGAGGAGTTCGGGACAGTCGATTCGGCTGATGTCATCATGGACCGTAACACCAACAGGTCCAGGGGCTTCGGCTTCGTTGAAATGCCGAACGACGAAGAGGCCAAGGCCGCTATCGAGGGCCTGGGCAGCAAGGAGCTGGACGGCCGGCAGGTCAACGTCAATGAGGCGCGACCGCGCAGGGACGACTCCCGTGGCGGAGGCGGAGGCGGTGGCGGTGGCGGAGGCGGAGGCGGAGGCGGTGGCGGCGGGTCGTACCGCTACTAAGCCAGGAGGATGCGCGCCGGTACGGTAACTCTCCGTCAGGATGGGCTGCCGGGCCGGCGTTGCAGACTACTGTAAGACTGCCAGGTGATTGCGGAAACGCAATTCCCGTTAATGCACATGCCACGAATAAGATAAATATACGAACGATGGATGTAAGCGGTGCTATGCCCCGATGAGTGCTGGTATTGCTATCATGCGGCTCATCCCCTGTCTTTCTTGCCTTCACCTCACCGGGCAGACAGTTGAACTCGGGCGCCAGGTAACCATATGCTATCCACAGGAGGTGGTGTAATGGATACCACGCAATGGATAGTACTTGGTATTGGCCTGGCAATCCTGGTGGTCGGGATCGTCTTCATCGTCATGGGGGTGCTTGCCAAGCGCAGGCTCTCGGTGATGGCCGACACCCGGACCGTCGGCGCCGGGGAAGCGGGTCATATCGCCGACCCATCAGGCACCGTCAAGGTCGAGGTATTCGGCGTCGCGGAGACCCCGGAACCGCTTATCGCGCCGGTCTCCGGAAAGCAATGCGTATACTTCCGACATCAGGTCGAGGAACTGCGGGTGGAGTACGACCGGGACACACAAGGCAACAGACAAAGGCGCGAGTCATGGCACACTATCACGGACGAGAAACGCCATGCGCCGTTCGTAGTACGCGACTCCACCGGCGCGGTGCAGGTCAATCCCGATAAGGCGAAGTTCGTCGCCCAGCAGACGGTCGACAACGCTTACGGAGCCCCCGGGTATGAGCCATCGCGCGCCCAGAGCGGCATCGGCGGCGTTGTCGGTGAGGTGCTGGGTTCCGCGCTGGGAGCCGACAGGACCGCAGGGGTGCGTTCCTCGGAGTGGATAATACCGGTCGGACAGCAGACGTACGTCATCGGCAACGCCGAACAGACGCAGGCGGGCCCGGTCCTGCGCAAGGGAGAGGGCCACTTCATCATCAGTTTCAAGTCGGAGGAGGAGCTCACCAAGAAGTATCGGCTTGCCTACATCCTTTGGGTTGCCTTCGGAGTCGCCCTTGGCGCCGGCGGTATCACCGCCGCCATTATCGCCGCCACGGTCATGGGTAAAGGCTAGACGGCACTCCGGGCAGTTTGAGATTCCGACCTCAAATGCACGTCTGGGGCCTTGCGTTTGGGGCCTGGCCCCTTTTGCAACTTGCCTGGCCTATCCCCTGGGACTCCTCGAACACCAGTGGCCGGAGGCGATCTACTGTCCCCCGGTGAACGTCCAGGCGAACTGGCTGCCCCGCTCGCGCATCGCCGCCTCGGCGACGCCTGCCACCTGCTTCTCCTTCCTCTTGCTGGATTGACTCTAGAAAAATCTGTCTATGAACTTGATGAAAGACCTGAGCATGAAGTTGGTGAACGAGCGGCTTATCCTGTGCATAACGTCTATCAGGTACGTCTCCGGCCCGACCCTCACAACACCTGTGTTCCTCTCCACTCCACGTACGGCCTTCTCCGCCACCCTCGAGGGGGGCAGGCCGCGCTTCTCCATGATCCACTCGAGCTTTCCCCTGGACTCCTCCGGTGTCCACCGGCCTTCTCCAGCGCGGACCGTGGCGGTCTTCATAATGCTCGTCGCAATCACCCCGGGGCAGATCGTGATGACACCTATCCCGTGCAGCGCCGCCTCGCCGCGAAGGTCCTCTGAAAAGCCCAGCACCCCGCACTTGGTGCAGGTGTAGGCGGTCAGCAACGGCAGCGGAGACAGGGCGGCACCCGAGGCGGTGTTTACAATATGGCCGCCACCGCCCTGGTCTATCATGCGGGGGTAGAAGTAATGGCAGCCGTGGATGACGCCCCACAGGTTCACCCCCACAACCGCCTTCAGGTCATCGAGGGTCAGGTCCTCGAACGCTCCCCCCAACCCGATACCCGCGTTGTTGCACAGGACATCCACCCGCCCCATCCGCTTGTAAGTGGCATCGCAGAACTCCTCCACCTGCCACGCCTGGGAGACATCAACGACCTCGGCCATAAACTCGGTGCCCATAACCTCCAGTTCCTCCCCCACCGCCCGCAGTCCGTCACCGTTGATGTCGCAGATGACCAGACGGGCACCCCTTCTGGCGAAGGCGAGAGCGATCTCCCTGCCGATGCCGCTGGCGGCACCGGTCACCACAACCACCTTTCCGCTGAACTCTTTCATCCTTCTCCTTCCTTCGAATGTGCGTTTGGGGCCTGGCCCCTTTTGCACATGCTTTACGTCTAAACCAGTTGCGTTTGGGGCCTGGCCCCAATCTTGCGTTGAAGGCCCCCCACCAGCCGGTTGAACCTCCCCAGCCCGTCGATGTTCTTCCAGTAAAATCGCCACTTTAACTCTTTCTCTTTCTTCTTGCGCGGCATCTTCCCCCTCCTCATGAACTGCCGTTGCCTATCACGTCCCGCTCTCATCATATCAAAGCAAACATGTGACCGTTCTAGACGTGACACAAGAAACGCAAGATGGTACCGGGTACTAACGCAAGTTTTTCAGGGGTAACCAGCAGTTCACTGATATGATGTCATATGTGTATATACCTGATAGTACATACACATGAAACTATCAGAGCGGGAGAGGAAATAAGGTATATCCTATCGGATCGCCCTTCGCTGGTATCACCAAAGGGATCCTGCCGGCCCGAGCAGAACAGCTTGAGACCGTAACCATACCGGTCCAT
>Ga0180014_1000482_pt1 | contig 11061 bp, 5 predicted proteins | sample KR13_S1_MetaG_FD_116507 | JGI IMG/M metagenome (GOLD analysis project Ga0180014, IMG submission 116507) | Groundwater microbial communities from the Olkiluoto Island deep subsurface site, Finland - KR13_S1_MetaG | ecosystem: Environmental > Aquatic > Deep subsurface > Groundwater | place... | reverse complement strand
TTTCGCCATGGGTATCCATTCACTGTTTTCTTTGCTGCTGCTTGTCGTTCTTCTCTCCGGCTGCGCAATCAATCCGGTTACCGGCAAATCCGAGTTGGCCCTGTATTCCATGCCTGAAAACGAGGGCCAACGTGCCCCGGTGTTGGGGGGCATGAGCTGGGCCATGCGCACCGCTCTTGGGGCGCATAGGATTGTGGACATGCCGGTGGGCGAACAGCTACCCGTAATCTGTTGATTCGAGGGCAAGAGAAACAGGCTTGGTGCCTGTGACGGATTGGCGGAGGGTTGTGGGAAATCGATGCTGCTTGCATCTGGCTGCTGGATTGATATAGAGTGGCTGGACAATCTTGACGGACTTATAAAAAGGGAAAAAGGCCCCCATGTCCGTGACACAATCAAATGGTTACAAAGCGGCAACCGTCGCCGGGCGCTTCCGTTTCCTGCTGTAACCGCGGCCTTTCGAAGTCTGCGCTTATCTGCGATGGCAACAATCTTCAATGCCTTGCATCATGAAACCTCCGGAATCGACAAGATATACAGGCCGTTGCCGCGCCATGGATTTGACAATTATCCCGGCACATTTTCGCCAGGCGGTAGAACAAAGAATACGAGACGCAAGACCACATGATGCAGCGTAACGAAAAGATATCCTCTCCCGACTCGGGATTGCCGGCAAGGGCTCTTCTGGCAGGCAGTATCGCCGCCCTTGCCGTGCCGGTCTTGGCTTGGCTGGGGCTTCTGCGATTGCCGGAAATTCTGCCGCAGCACCTTTTTTTCTTCTTTCATACGGCGGTGGAGACCTTTGCCATTGTGGTGGCCATCCTGGTTTTTTCCACCGGGTTTCATCTTCCGGATGAAAAACGACCGACCGCCTCGCTTCTGCTGGCCTGCGCCTTTCTCGGGGTTGGCTTGCTGGATTTCCTGCACATGATGTTCTATTACGGGCTTCGGGAATCTCTCCTGATCCAAACCCAGCACAAGGCCATAATCTTCTGGCTCGCCGCCCGCCTTCTTGCGGCCGGCGCCTTCTTCGCCTATGTTCTCCTCTCTGCCTTGCCGCCCAGGGGCAAGAGACTGCCACGCCGCCTGTTGCTTGCCGCTACCCTCGGCTATGTGTTTATTTTTGCCTATGCCGTCGGCTGGCATGATGACTGGTTTCCCGCAACTTTTCAACAAGACCTGGGGCCTACCCCTTTCAAGATCAGCCTGGAATTCCTGGTGATCTTTCTGCATCTTGCCACCCTGGCCCTTCTCCTCTTCCGGCGCCGCTGTCTTCACGCCCTTCCCGCATTCACTCTATTGACCCCGGCCTTGCTGCTGTTCGTCGCCAGCGGCCTGTTTTTTTTTCTCCATGCCCACGGAACCGAAAACTGCAATCTGCTGGGCCATATCTATAAGGTTTTCGCCTATCTCCTGATTTATCGGGGCATGTTTCTGATGAATATCAGGATGCCGATTTTCCGGCTTGATCGTGCCCTGGGCTCTCTCAGCCGGGCAAAAGACGAGTGGCGGAAAACCTTTGACGCCATTTCCGACCCCATGTTCATCCACGACACGGACTTCCGGATCACCTTATGCAATCAGGCGTACGCCGAGGCAGCCGGCCGGGCGCCCCACCAAATCATCGGTCGTCCGTATTATGAAGTGCTGCCCCGGCTCAGAGGCCCGCAGCCCGGATGCCGGGAGGCGCTGGCCCGGAATGCCGAGGGAGAAGAGGAATTGTTTTTGGCCGACGGGGGAATCACCTACAACGTTCGTTTCATTCCGGTCAAGTATGAGACGGAAAGATATTCCCACTTTCTGCATATACTGCGTGACATCAGCGAGCAGAAAAGAGTCGGACGGCGCCTTGCCCTCGTCGATTTCGCTCTCAACCACGTATCCGAAGCCGCCTACTTGATCGACGAAAACGGCCGTTTTCATTACGTCAACGACGCAGCCTGCCGGACCTTGAAGTATAATCGCGACGAACTCCTCGGCATGGGGGTGGTCGATGTGGACCCGGACTTTCCGCAGGAACGCTGGTCCGATCACTGGCTGAAACTGAAAATGCACGGCGCACTCACCTTCGAAGGCAGCCACCGGTGCAAGGATGGACAAATTTTTCCGGTGGAGATTGTGGCCAACTATTTTGAATACGAGGGGTGCGGCTACAATCTGGCCCTGGCCCGCGACATCACGGAACGGAGGCGGAATGAGGAAGCCTTGCGCTTCCGGCTCAGCTTTCAGAAGCTGGTTGCCGATCTCTCTGCCGATTTTGTTGCCAGTCCCTGGGAAAGAACCGATGCCGCAGTCAACCATGCCCTTGCGCTTTGCGCCGAATTCTTCCAGGCGGATCGTAGCTATGTATTCCTCTTCTCCGACCACCGCCACACCATGAGCAACACCCATGAGTATTGCGTTGCCGGGGTCGAGCCGCAGGTCGATGCGGTCAAGGAGGTGCCATTGTCCGCCTTTCCCTGGTTTTCCAGGAAGATCCTCGAGCAGGAAGTGGTCCATGTCCCGGAGGTGGATGCCCTGCCACCGGAGGCTGCGAAGGAAAAAGCGGAATTTCTCCGCCAGGCCATACAATCCCTCCTGTGCTTTCCCCTGGTGAGCGCTGATCATCCTCTCGGATTCTTCGGACTGGACGCAGTCAGAAAAAGCACGACATGGAGCGACGACCAGGTTGCCTTGCTTTCGGTGGTGGCCGATATCATCGCCGGAGCCTTAGCCAGATACCAGACCGAGGTGCAGCTCGAACAAAACGCGGACAGGTTGAAAAACGCCCAGCGCATTGCACACCTCGGCAACTGGGATTGGGATATCGTCAAGAATGTCCTTGTCTGGTCCGACGAGATTTACCGGATCTTCGGGGTGATGCCGCAGGAATTTGCGGCCAGCTACGAGAACTTTCTGTGCTACATTCATGCCGAGGACCGGGATGCCGTGGAACAAGCGGTGCGGGACGCTCTTGAACGAAACCTGCCCTACAGCATCGAGCACCGGGTCCAGCGGCACGACGGCGGGCTGGTCTGGGTGCATGAACAGGCCGAGATTATCCGGGATGAAACGGGTCATCCTCTGCGCATGGCCGGCACTGTCCAGGACATTACCGAACGCAAATCCCTGGAGGACCAGATTCTCCAGTCCCGGAAGATGGAGGCCATCGGGGTGCTGGCAGGGGGCATCGCCCACGATTTCAACAATATTCTCACCCCCATCATGATGCACACCCAGATGGTGCTGATGGATACCCCGAGAGAAGCCCCCGCCCGCCATAGTCTGGAGCAGGTGCATAAAGCGGCGGAACGCGCCAAAAATCTGGTTCGCCAGATTCTCGACTTCAGCCGCCGGGGGGAATACGAGCCGCATCCCATGAAAATGGGGCCGGTCATCAAGGAGGGGCTGAAGTTTTTGCGTTCCACCATTCCCGTGAACATCGAGCTGGAGAGCGAGATACTTACGGACCGGGATCAGGTGCTGGCCGACCCCACCCAGATGCTGCAGGTGATTATGAATCTGACCATCAACGCGGCTCAGGCCATGCATGAAAAAGGCGGCAGGATCGTGATCAGTCTGAGCGAGAAGGAGGATGAGGGTCTGGTTTCTCTCTCCGGGCAGCCTCCGGAGAAAAAATATCTGAAAATGGTGGTCAGCGACACGGGCGCAGGCATCCCCCAGGAAATACTGCCCAGAATATTCGAACCCTATTTCACCACCAAGGGCAAGGGGGAGGGGACGGGGATGGGGCTTGCCGTGGTGCATGGCCTGGTGGAAAAACATGGCGGCACCATCACGGTCAGAAGCGAACCCGGCAAGGGCACGGAGTTCGAGGTGCTTCTGCCGGCGGTTGCCGGGGAAGCCCTTCCGTTTCCCGACCTTAACCCACCTTTTTTACCCGGCGGACGGGAACGGTTACTCCTCGTGGACGATGATCTGGCCGTGGTGGAGGCGGTGGCGCCAGCCCTCACCCGGCTGGGCTACCGGCTGACCACGAAAACAGACAGCCTTGACGCCCTGGCTGTTTTCAGGGACGATCCTTTCCGTTTCGATCTGGTCATAACGGATCAGGCCATGCCGGGGATGGACGGCTCGGCCATGGCCGAGGAAATGCTGCGGCTGCAACCGGACCTGCCCATCATCCTCTGCACCGGTTTCAGCGGAAAAATCAACGAGGAAACGGCAAAAAAACTGGGAATCGCCGCCTTTGTTCCCAAGCCCTTCGGCGTGGGGGACATTGCCCCGATCATTCGCAAGGTGCTGAGCAAAGAGCAACTGTCTCGAAGGGTATGAAATGGCCAGAATTCTGGTAATCGACGACGACACTATGATCTGTGAAACCCTGGCGACCCTGTTTCGTTCCCGTGGCTACGAAACGGACTATGCCATAAGGCTGCGGGAGGGGAAAGAACTGTTGGCCGCGACCCCCTATGATCTTGTCTTTTTGGACGTGAATCTGCCTGACGGCAACGGGCTTCAGGAAGTGGCCGCCATCCGGCAGTCAGCCTCCTCCCCGGAGGTGGTTATCATCACCGGCGAAGGAAGCGTCGATGGCGCGGAACTGGCCATCCGGAGCGGCGCCTGGGATTATGTGGCCAAACCCCTTTCGGTCCAGCAGGTTCTGCTGCCCTTGAGCCGTGCCCTGCAATACAGGGAAGAAAAGTCTCTGCGCAAGACTCCGCTGGCCCTCAGGCGAGCCGATATCATCGGCAACAGCCCGGAGATCAACCGTTGTCTGGATTTGGTCGCCAGGGCCGCCGAAACCGAGGCCGGGGTGCTGGTCACCGGCGAAACCGGCACCGGCAAGGAGCTCTTTGCCCGCGCCATCCATGAAAACAGCTCCCGGTCCGGGGGGAATTTCGTGGTCGTCGATTGCGCCGCCCTGCCGCCGACCCTGGTGGAGAGCGTTCTTTTCGGCCACGAGAAAGGCGCCTTCACCGGGGCGGATCAGGCCAGGGAAGGGTTGGTCAGCCAGGCCCACCAGGGGACCCTTTTCCTCGATGAGGTGGGCGAGCTGCCTGTGGAGGTCCAAAAGGCTTTTCTTCGGGTGCTCCAGGAGCACCGTTTCCGACCGGTGGGCAGCGTCCGTGAGCAGGAGAGTCGTTTCCGGCTGATTGCCGCCACCAACCGGGATCTGGGGCAGATGGTCGTCGAGGGCCGGTTCCGGGAGGATCTTTTTTTTCGCCTCCGGGGTTTCACCTTGGATCTGCCGCCCCTCAGGGAACGGCGCGCGGATATTCCGGATCTGGCCCTTGCCCGCCTGCTAAGGCTGTGTGAACGCCAGCGGCTGCCCATGAAGAGGCTCTGCCCAAGCTTTTTGGAAGTGCTTCAGCAGTACGACTGGCCCGGCAATGTGCGGGAGCTCTTTAATGCGGTGGACAATGCCTTTGTCAACGGGCGCAACGAATCCACCCTTTTTGCCGTGCATCTGCCCGCCGATCTTCGGGTGGCGGCCCGACTCAAAAGTTCCGGCGCCCTTGCCGATTCTTTTGCCGGGGGCGGGGATGCCCCGATTGCTCCTGCCGCCGGTTTTTCCCTGCCCAAGCTCCGGCAGGTGCGGGAAGAAGCGATCAGCCGCGCCGAACACGATTACCTCGCCGGTCTGCTCCAGCAGGCGGGCGGCGACATCAAGAAGGCCGCCGGGGCTGCCGGGCTTTCCCGTTCCCAGTTGTATCGGCTGCTCCAGAAGTACGGAATCAATTCCTGAAAATTCCTGAAACGATGGCCATGAGAAAATTGTCGCATTTTGTGCGACAATTTTAAGCATCCGGCGCGACTTTCCCTTCCTCTTTTTCTGTCCTATTCCGCAATGTAACCCGTTGTCTCGTTTTAAACCCCTTGTATTAACGATGGTTTTAGTCATTTTTCAGTTTTCGCCTTATTCTTGTCGGCCGTTGGTACAGCCCTTGCTTTTACGCTCCCATTCAATTAGTTGCCATTTTTGAATCAGAAATGAATTCACAGGCGCGGTCAGGAATTTTCGGCGGGAGCCGGCGAGAGGGGAAGCCATGCGAGTCATTGTCTACGGCAGGGAGGAAAAGTCGGCGCTGAGTCTGGCGGATGCCGTCCGTGCGCTGGTCCCGGCGGCAGAGGTTGAAACCTGCGCAAGTATATGCCTCTGCGATGCGAAGCTGGCCGGGATCGGAACCGAGGAGGTCGTGGCGATTGCCCTGGCCGCGGACCGAGAGGAGCTTGCCGGCCTGTTTCTTTTCCGGGAGCGGCTCATGGACATTCCGCTGATTCTGGTTCTTCCCGAGGACAGCGCGGAAACCGTCTGCCTGGGTCATCGGCTCCATCCGCGTTTTGTCGGATTTTCCGACAGCGGTTTCCGTGACGTGGCGGCGGTGGTGGCCCGTCTGCTGAGCCGGATGAAACACAGACAAACGGCGCCACATTGATTGTCCGGGCCGCATGCCCGGGCGTGAGAGATTATTATGCACACACGAGGGGAATTATGAACGTACGAACGAGACTTGCCTGCGGCTTCGCCCTTATTGTCCTGGCCCTGGTGCTGGTGGCGATTCTCAGCCATTTCACGGTGCGGGGAATGCTGCGGGAGGGCGTGGTCACCACAGAAGACCTGGCCATGACCACCGAACTGACCCAGCGGGAGGTGGATCATCTGGTCTGGGTCGCCAAGGTGCGCGACTTCATTGATGACGAGCAGGCCTCCCAGCTTGCGGTGGAGACCGATCACCAGAAATGCGGTTTCGGGAAATGGTACTACGGCGAAAGCGCCCGCCAGCTCGGCGAGCGCTTTCCTGCCCTTGCTCCTCTGCTGCAACGGCTGGAAGAACCCCATCGCCGACTGCACCAATCGGCGATCGCCATCCGCCAGGGGGAAAAATCCGGGGCCGCTGTCATCTACAGCGAGCAGACCGCTCCGGCCTTGGCCGAGGTGCAGCCCCTGCTCCGGCAGGTGCGGGATGAACTCAAGAAAGAGGTGGAGCAGCGCCGGCTGGATTCCGGCCGCAGTGTTCAGAACCGTTCCCGGATGATCGATTTTTCCATCATCGGGGCGCTGATCCTCACCGTGGTGCTCGGCATCATTACCTCACGGGGGATAGTCCGGGTGGTCGGCCGTTTCTATCGGGGCATGACCGACATCTCCCGGCAGGTCGCCTCTTCTTCCCGCGTGGTGGCGGCCGGCGGACAGGAACTGGCTGAGGGCGCGTTCGAACAGGCGGCATCCCTTGAGGAAACCTCCGCCTCGGTGGAAGAGATCGCTTCCATGACCAAGCAGAACGCCGATAATGCCGCTCAGGCCGACAGGCTGATGCGGGACGCGAGCAGCGTGGTCCAGCGGGCCGGCGCCTCCATGGTGGAACTCACTGCGGCCATGCAGACCATTACCCGCTCCAGTGAAGAGACCTCGAAAATCGTCAAGACCATCGACGAGATCGCTTTCCAGACCAACCTGCTGGCTCTAAACGCGGCGGTGGAGGCGGCCAGGGCCGGGGAGGCCGGCGCCGGTTTTGCCGTGGTGGCGGACGAGGTCCGCAACCTGGCCATGCGGGCGGCTGAGGCGGCAAAAAATACGGCGGGCCTCATTGATGATACGGTGGAAAGGGTGCGGGAGGGCGCGCAACTGGTAGCCCGCACCAACGATGCCTTTGCCGAAGTGACGGAAAGCACGGGCAAGGCCTCCGGTCTGGTGGGCGAAATCGCCGCCGCCTCCAACGAACAGGCCAACGGCATCGGCCAGATCAACACGGCCATGAGCGAGATGGACAGCGTGGTGCAGAGTACCGCGGCCAATGCCGAGGAATCGGCGGCATCCGCCGAAGAGCTGAGCGCCATGGCCGCACAGATGGAAGATTATGTGGGCGAATTGCTGGTTCTGGTGGGAGGGGTTGCTGAAAGCGGGGAGAAGGTCGGGAGCAAAGGCCGGGTTCGGACAGCAGGAAAAGTCGGCATCAGGCGTTCTTCCGTTGTCGCGAGCGCAGCCTCAATCCGCGGCAAGACGATTCCTGCCCTGGCCGCTCCGGCTGCGCCGAAAAAATGGAACGCCGCCGGAATGATCCCCTGCCCGGATGAGAATCTTCAGGATTTTTGAACAAGGGAGAAACCGGCATGAGGGAAGCAGTGTCCGTTGTCGAGCAGGCAGCCTTGGGATCATGAATTGTTGGGTGAAAAAACATTCGAAGAATGGGGGGAATGTGCAAAAAATCCGTTTGCTATCCACGATCAAGGGAAAATTATTTTTAATGCCATTAGGCCTTGCGTTGCTGCCCGGCGGAGCGCCGGACAAGAGCATTGCCGGGGACAGAGGCCTTTCCCGATGAGAGTCATGGAGAGCCGGGCGCAATTATCGGTAGCCGCTTGGCTTGGCGCCCTGTTTCATGTCGGTGCCGTCACCGCTCTGCTGACCTCGCTGTCTGTCTGGACAGGAATTTTTGCGCCGCCCGTTATTGCGCTGCAGGATATCGGCGTTTCGCCGGCCTCCTTCCACGTTGCGGCGGAGATGTTTGCGGTGCTGGTCTCCATCCTGGTTTTTTCCACCGGCTTCCATATCCCGGACAAGCAGCGGGGCGTGGCGCCGATCATCCTGGCCGCCGCTTTTCTTGCCGTGGGCCTGCTGGATTTTCTCCATGTGTTCTCCTATCCGGACATGCCGGATTTCCTCACCCCGAACACCCCGCACAAGGCCACGCTCCTCAGCTTCGCAGGCCGTTTTCTTGCGGCCGTGACCTTGCTTGTCTATGTGCTCCTGGCCGGCGGGTCAGCCGGAAAAACGGTGCCGCGCCGGTGGCTGCTTGCCGCGAGCATCGGGTATGTCATGTTCTGGGGCTTTCTCTGTGTCATGTCTCCCCCCTGGTTCACTGCCGTTTTCGGCACGGCCCAGCACCTTGCCGCCTTTAAAAATTATGCCGGCCAACTGGTGATCGGTCTCCACCTCGCCGCCCTTGTCGCTCTTTCCGTCCTCGCTTTGCGGCGCATCCTGCCGGTTGGCGCGGGCATGGGGGTGCTGGCGCCGGCGCTGATGCTGCTGATCGCCGCGGAGCTTTGCCTCACCATCAGCGTTGGTTCCGCGGACACCCTCAATATGTCGGGCCACACCCTCAAGGCGGTGGCGTATCTCCTGCTCTACCGGGGCATGTTCGTCGAGAGCGTTCAGTTGCCGATCCTCCGCCTTGATCTGGCCCGCAGCGCCGTGGCCCAGGCCAAGAGGGAATGGGAGGATACCTTTGATGCCATCTCCGATCTGGTGTTCATCCACGACGCCGACTACCGGATCACCCGCTGCAACCATGCCTATGCCCGGGCCGCCGGATTGCCCCTGGCCGAGATCGTCGGTCGGCGCTACTATGAGGTATTCCCCAAGGGAACGGGTCCGGAAAACGGTTGTTTGCGTACTTTGGCCGAAAGCAAGGGCCGGGAGCAGGAGATTTTTGTCGCGGATCAGGGCCGCTACTACAATGTCCAATACATTCTGGTCGTCAATGAAATCGGCGCCATTCGCCATTCCCTGCATATCATGAACGACATTACCGAACGCAGGCGCTACGAGGAGGAGCTTCTCCACCAGGCCACCCACGATGCCCTGACCGGTCTGGCCAACCGGACTCTCCTGAAGGACCGCCTTGGTCAGGCCATGGGCCAGGCGACCCGAAAAGGGAAAATGGTGGCGGCCATGCTTCTTGATCTGGATAATTTCAAGGCGATCAACAACAGCTTCGGCCATGCGGTGGGAGATGAACTGCTGGTCGAGGTGGCCGGGAGGCTTCGCGGGGCGCTGCGCCTCGGAGACACCGTGACCCGTTTCGGCGGGGATGAATTCGTGGTCATTCTGCCGGACATCAAGAAACCCGAGGAAGCAACTCGGGTGGTGGACAAGATTCTCGGCGTCTTTGCCGCGCCGGTCATTACCAAGGGCGGCGTGGAAATATTCTCGGGCGGCAGTCTGGGCATCGCCATTTTTCCCCAGGACGGTGAGGATACGGAAACCATCTTGCGCCACGCCGATGTCGCCATGTACCAGGCGAAGCAGGCAGGCAGGGGCACCTATGCCTTTTTTACTTCCCAGCTTGATCGTCGGCTGCATGAAGAGCTGCACATGCACGGTCGGTTGAAGCATGCCTTGGAGGAAGGCACCCTGGCCCTCCATTACCAGCCGCAGGTGGATATTGCCACCGGCGAGGTCAGCGGCGTTGAAGCGCTTTTGCGTTGGCACGACAGCGAACTGGGCGATGTCTCTCCGGCGCGGTTCATTCCCATTGCCGAGGCCACCGGCCTGATCCTTCCCTTGGGTGATTGGGTGCTCTCCACCGCCTGCCGCCAAATCGCGGCCTGGGAAGCCGCCGCTATACCGCTCCGGGTTGCGGTCAATCTTTCCGGCCAGCAATTTCGTCAGCACGATCTGGTTGAGAAAGTACGGGCAACCATTGCCGAGACCGGCGCTTCCCCCGGACTTCTCGAAATTGAAATTACCGAAACCGCGGCCATGGAGAACGTGGAACTCGCCGCCCAGCAGCTTGCAGGCCTTACCCCCCTGGGACTCTCCGTGTCCCTTGACGATTTCGGCACCGGCTATTCATCCCTTGCCTATCTCAAGACCCTGCCCATTGCCAAGCTCAAGATCGACCGCAGCTTTATTAAGGATATCGGCAGTGATCGGGATGATGAGGTCATCGTCCAGGCGGTGATCGGCCTGGCCAGGAATCTGAATCTTGGGCTGGTTGCGGAGGGTGTTGAAACGGAAACCCAGCTCGCCTTTCTCCGGGAGCATGGTTGTCAAGCCTTCCAAGGCTGGATTTTCTCTCGCGCCCTGCCGGCCGACGAATTGGAAGCACGGCTTTGCAATACACATGCGACGAGGAAAGTGGGGCTGTCATGTGCAGCGCAAAATAGCCCCATAATTTGACGGGGCGTCTTTCCGGGAAAAGGTTGCCTGCGTCCATGATCCGGCAGTTGTTCGTTGTTTTTCAAAGAGGGGTGGCCGCTTGGCCATCCCTCTTTTTTGGTGGTGCGCCAGGCATGGCGCGTAGCGCCGTGACAGGCGCTATTCGACTCGTTGTGGTGGCGAGTCGATGACTTGGAGGTGCAAGTCCTCTACCGACCCGGCAAGGGGAACGGTTA
>Ga0180014_1000476_pt1 | contig 11115 bp, 9 predicted proteins | sample KR13_S1_MetaG_FD_116507 | JGI IMG/M metagenome (GOLD analysis project Ga0180014, IMG submission 116507) | Groundwater microbial communities from the Olkiluoto Island deep subsurface site, Finland - KR13_S1_MetaG | ecosystem: Environmental > Aquatic > Deep subsurface > Groundwater | place... | reverse complement strand
GGCAGACGCCGCAGTTGCGCGCGGTCAGGTTCGGCATGTCCTCGGCCGGACGGCCGACGCAAAACTGCTCGTAGCCGCGAAGCTCGGGTATCTGCAAGTAGGCGTTGGCCACGTCCCCCTGTTCGTCGAGGAAGATGTCTATCTTGCCGTGGCCTTCGAGCCGGGTGATCGGGTCGATCGAAATGCGTTTCATCGCGATTAGTTCTCAGTTCTCAGTATTCAGTTGTCAGTATTCAGTTCTCAGTATTCAGTTGTCAGTATTCAGTTGTCAGTATTCAGTTGTCAGTATTCAGTTGTCAGTATTCAGTTGTCAGTATTCAGTTGTCAGTATTCAGTTGTCAGTTTTCAGTTGTCAGTTTTCAGTTGTCAGTTTTCAGTTTGCATCTCGTTCCCACGCATATCCATCTCGTTCCCACGCTCCGCGTGGGAACGAGAAGCTAAGCAATTTGCATTTTCTTCTTCCGCCGCAACTGGCTGGCCGCCAGGCTGAACCGGTAGAAGCTGCCCACCGGGTCGGGAATCCCCTCCTCGATAATCCGGCGGATTTCATCCGGGTCGTCGGAGTCGATCACCGAGGCCAAGGCGCTCATCATCCGGGCGCCGAAATCGGCCACGCCGTCGTTGGCCCCGTAACAGCCGATGCACGGCGAATTGACCGCCGGACAGAGCGCTCCGCAGCCGGCGCGGGTGGCGATGCCGCAGCAGAGCAACCCCTGCTCCAGCAAGCAGGTCTCCTCGTCGGGGATGATCTCCCACGTGCGGTAAAACTTCTTGATCTTCTTCTCGCCTCGCTTTCGGGGACATTCCTCGCAGACGGTCGTGTTCAACCCGATCACCGCGGAAAAGGTGTCAGGAACCTTTTGCCGGGACGGCCCTTCGGGTGCTTCGCACAAAAGGTTCCTGACACCTTTTCCGCGGATCGCCGTGATCGCCTTCCAGATGTTCTCCGCCTCGGGCGGACAGCCGGGCAGATAGTAATCCACCTCGACCGTCTGGTCCAGCGTCCTCAGCGTGTCGTAGAAGACCGGCAGGTGAAGGATTCCCTCGGGCATCTTCGTCGCCGGCTGGGGACGAACGTCCTGCGGATTCTCGGGCACGGTGGCCGAGCCTTCCTTGTAGACGGTGTCGAACACTTCCTTGCGGGTGTTCATGTTCGCCAGCCCCGGAATGCAGCCCTCGGACGCACAAGAGCCGAAGGCGACCAGCACCTTCGATTTCCGCCGCAGCAGTTGGGCCATGTATTCCTGCTCGCTGGTGCGGATGCCGCCGTTGAACAGACAGACGTCAATGCTGCCGTCGTCCATCTTCTCGACGTCGCGGACCTTGCCGTCGGCGGCGCAGGGCCAGAAGACGATGTCGAAGGCCTCGGCGACGTTGAGAATCTTCTCGTCGATCGCCAGGACGGCGATATCGCAGCCGCCGCAGGAGGCCGCCCAGTACAACGCCAGTTTGCCCTTGGGTTTATCGCTCATGCGGGGACCTCCATCGCCTCTTCGTGCTCTTTGACAATATCATCGAGTGCCTTTTGCCGCTCGCCGTTCTCGTCCCAGTTTCGCGGCCAGTGGAGCGGACCGAGCCGGCGGACGTCGGACACCAGCTTGTCGATCGCTTCGGCCAACTGCCGTCCCTCGGCGGCCGAGGCCCAAACCAACCGCACCCGCTCCGGCTCGACGCCCATCGCCGTGAGCGTGTGCTTGAGCATTTCATAGCGCCGCATGGCCTTGTAGTTCTGATTGATGTAGTGGCACTCGCCGGGGTGGCAGCCGGCGATCATCACGCCGTCGGCGCCGTCGGCCAGCGCCTTCAGGACGAAGGTGGGATCGACCCGGCCGCTGCACATCACGCGGATAATCCGCACGTTCGGCGGATACTTGATCCGCGCCGAGCCGGCCAGATCGGCCGCCCGGTACGAACACCAGTTGCAGAAGAAGCCCACTATCTTGGGATCGAAGTTTTCGTTGGACATAGGGGTAGTTTTCGGTTGTCAGTTGTCAGTTGTCAGTTGTCAGTTGTTAGTTGTTAGTCGACATTATGTTTAGCGGCCGCCGGCACGGCGGCCATTTCCCGGCGAGGACGCCGGGGCTAAACTGACAACTGAATACTGACAACTGAAAACTGAAAACTGAAAACTGATAACTCTACACGCTTGCAATCTCGACCTCCGCTTGGGGTTTCGCGTCCCACAAAATGCCGTCTATTTCGGCGAAAATCTGCTCGTTGTTGAAGTGCGCGCCGGTGATGACTCCGGCCGGACAGGCGGCCACGCACGTGCCGCAGCCCTTGCAGAGCGCGGTTATCACGCGGCTGACCTTCTTCTCCTCGTCGTATTCGATGGCGTTGAAGGGACACAGGTTGTTGCAGATTCGGCAACCGGAGCATCCTTCCTCGTCGATCGAGGCCACGATCGGCTCGATGGTGACGGTTCCCTTGGCGATCATGCCCGCGACCCGCGCGGCGGCCGCGGCCCCCTGGGCCACCGCGGCCGGGATGTCCTTCGGTCCCTGGCAAACGCCGGCCACGAACACCCCGTCGGTCATCGTGGCCACCGGGTCGAGCTTCGGGTGGCGCTCGGTGTACCAGCCGGCCATGCTGCACGAGATGCCGCACTTGAGTCCCAGTTCCTTGGCGTCGGCCTGCGGTTCCAGCCCGCCCATCAGGATGACCATGTCGACCGGAATCCGCCGCTGTTTGCCCAGCAGCGTGTCTTCCACCTGGACGATCAGCTTGCCTTTTTCGTCCGGTTTGCGGGCGGCGTCGGTCACTTCGGCCACCTTGCCGCGGACGAAGTGCATCCCTTCCTCCAGCAGCCGCTGATAGAACTCCTCGTAATCCTTCATCGGCGTGCGCATGTCGATGTAGAACGAGTAGACCTCGGCCTTGGTCTTTTCCAGGACCAGGTGGCCGAACTTCAGCGCCGCCATGCAGCAAACGCCCGAGCAGTAGGGGTTGGAGTTCACGTCGCGGCTGCCGACGCAGTGGACGATGGCCACCGACTTCGGCTCGGTCTTGCCGTCCCGCATCACGATCTTTCCGCTCGTCGGACCGGCGGCGTTGCAGAGCCGCTCGAATTCCATGTTCGTGTAGACGTTGGCCAGCCGCCCGAAGCCGTACTGCGGAATCCGCTTGCAGTCGAACAGCTTCCAGCCGGTGGCCATGATGATGTTGCCCACGTTAAGCTCGACGATCTCGTCCTTCTGATCGTAGTCCACGGCGTCGGTCGGACAGACCTTCGAGCAGACCCGGCATTTGCCGCGGGTAAACCAGGTGCAGTTTTCCGCGTCGATCACCGGGATTCGCGGCACGGCCTGGGGAAATGGCGAGTAGATTGCCTTGCGGTAGCCCATGCCCGCCTCGAACACGTCGTCGATCACCTTGCGCGGGCACTTTTCGGTGCAGATGCCGCAGCCGGTGCATTTGTCGTAATCGACGTAGCGGGCCTTCTTGCGAATCTTGACCTTGAAGTTGCCGACCGAGCCGCTCACCTCCTCCAGCTCGGAGTAGGTGAACATGGTGACGTTCTCATGTTGCCCGACCTCGGACATCTTCGGCGTTAGGATACAGGCCGAACAGTCGAGCGTGGGGAACGTTTTGTCGAACTGCGCCATGTGGCCGCCGATCGACGGCTCGCGCTCGACCAGGTAGACGAGATACCCGGCGTCGGCCAGTTCGAGCGTGGCCTGCAGGCCGGCGATGCCGCCGCCGACGACCAGCGTGGCGGGGTTCACCTTGACCTCCATCGGTTCGAGCGGCTTCTGACGTTTTACGCGCTCCGCGGCGGCGAAGATCAACGCCTTGGCCTTTTTGGTGCCGGCGGCCTTGTCGCTGTTGACCCAGGAGACGTGCTCCCGCAGGTTGGTCATCTGGCAGAGGAAGGGGTTTAGGCCGGCCCGCTTGCAGGCGTTGCGGAAGGTCTTCTCGTGCAGATGGGGCGAGCAGGCGCCGACCACCACGCCGGTCAGCCCTTCGCTGCGGATGTCGTCCTCGATCATCTGCTGGCCGAGCGAGGAACATAGGAACTTGTAGTCCTTCGAGACCACGACGTCCCCTATGTTCTTGCCGGCCCAGCGGGCAACCTCTTCCACGTCGATCGTTCCGGCTATATTGCTGCCGCAGTGGCACACGTAAATGCCGATCTTATCGGCCATGATGTCGTCTCCTGTGGGGTGCGTAAAACGCACCAATAATTGCGAAACCGCAAGCGGCTTAACTGGCCGGTAAACCGGCCAGCCCTAGTCTAATCCCTAATCCTTAATCCCTGCCCCCTAAACCGGCTGCCCGCCGAGCTTCGCCTCCAACACCGGCATGGCGGTAACGATCTCCTTGCCGAAGCCGAGCTTTTGCGGGTCGATGCCGAAGGCGATGCCCAACATTTGCGTGAAGTACATGATCGGCAGCTTGAACTCAGTGCCGAAGAACCCGTTCACCCGGCTCTGGTAGCCGTCGAGGTTCAACTGGCACATCGGGCACATGCATACGATCATGTCGGCGACGTAGTCCTGGGCGTTTTGCAGCAGCCGGCGGATCAACTCGAACGCCTGCGGCTCGCTGATCTGAGTCATGTGCCCGCCGCAACAATGGGCCTTCACCGGGTAATCGACCACCTCGGCCCCAAGCCATTTCAGCAGGTGGTCCATCTTCATCGGATACTCGGGGTTGTCGTTGTTGCTGATCGGCCGGACCACTTGGCACCCGTAATACGGCGCTACCCGCAGACCGGCCAGCGGGCGGACCACCTTATCGCGAACGGCCGTCTCGCCGATGTCGTCGACGATCACGTCGAGCATGTGCCGGACCGTCACCCGCCCCGGCTCGTATTTCAGCCCGCCGGCGGCCAGGCACTGGTTGACCTCCTTGCCGAACTCGGGATGGTCGACCATCAGTTTGTCGGTCTTAATCAGGTTCAGATAGCAGGCTGCGCAAGGGGCCACGAGCTGATCGGTCTGCGGCTCGACCAAGGCCAGATTTCGGGCGATCACCGCACAGGCGGCCAATTCGTTCCGGCTGAAATACTCGGTCGCGCCGCAGCAGTTCCAATCGTCGATCTCTTGCAGCCTGATGCCCAGCAGATCGGCCACCTCGCGGACGGAGTGGTCATAAGCGGCGGCGTTGCGCTCCAGCGAACAACCGGGGTAGTAAGCGTATTTCATAGGGATTAGGGATTAGGGATTAGGGATTAGGAGAACGGAGCCTAGGGTTCAAATTCCAATCCCTAATCCCCAATCCCTAATCCCTTCTTCTACTTCGCGCTCAGCTCTTTTGCCTTGTTGATAATCGCCTGAAGCTGTTCGATCTGGCGGATTTTCGTCGGCCGCAACGCCATCCGCCCGCGGGTGAACATCTGCAACCCCATCGGCCCCATCTTCATCATGCTGATCGGCCGCTTCAACAGATGATAGCCGGTAGCCAGGCCGAACTCGAAGCTCCGTCCGTAACGGTCGACGAAATCGGTGAACGTCTTGGCCAGCGCCGGGGCGTCGGTGTCATGGTAACGCTTCTCGGCGATCGACATCCGTTTAAGCGTGTAGATGATGTCGGTGATGGGGATGTTTTGCGGGCAACGGGAAGTGCAGAAGTAGCAGGAGACGCACGCCCACATCGTGTTGGCCGCCAACACGGCGTCCCGGTCGTTGGCGCCTATCATTGCGATCAGCGTCCGCGGGGTGTACTGCATTTCCGCGCCGCTGGGGCACGAGCCGCCGCAGCTTCCGCACTGGATACAGTGGACCAACCGTTCGCCGCCCGGCGTGGCTTCGATTACTTCCTCGAGGAAAGTTCCTTTTTTCTCGGCGATATGTGCTGCCATTTTTTTACGGCCTCGGTGGTTATTCGGCAAACTGGTTATTTCGGCATTTTCGGATGCGCATCAACAGCCGGGGACAAACAGCCCTCGAAGAACCTGCGGGATTGCTCGGGCAAGTGTTGTTGCCGGCTCTTCGCCCGAGCAACCGACGTGCCAGGGGAGTGCAAAATCCAGCGTGAAAGGGCTAATTCTACTGCCGGTACCGACTTGCGCCAAGCGGCGGCGTGTTGGAAATTGCATTATATACGTTGCACGGAAAGAAGTGAAACATTTTTCTCGGATGGAGAAGATAGTTACACTTCCGGCCGTTCACCGTATAGTTCGGCTGCGGCCACGGATTTCCGCCGCCTGCCGCGGATTTCCGTGGGCTGCGCTTGGCTGCCGCGTGTAAGCGGCTTCAATGTTGAGTTTGTCAGTGTCATGTTAACATCCACGCAAGAAGCCCCTTCTGCACGTGCATGCGATTGGCGGACTGCTCGACCACCACGCTCCGCGGGCCGTCGATCACCTCGTCGGTCACTTCCTCGCCGCGATGGGCGGGAAGACAGTGCATGAAGATCGCATCCGGCCGGGCACGCTCGATCAACGCGGCGTTCACCTGGAAGGGAGCAAACTCTCGACGCCGCAACTCGTTCTCGACCTCCTGGCCCATGCTCGCCCAAACGTCGGTATAGATCGCCGCGGCGTCGCGGACCGCACGGAACGGATCGTCGGTGACGATCAGTTCCAAGTCGGGCGATTGCCGCCGGATCCAGGCCAGCGATTGCTCGTCGAACCGATATTTCTCGGGCGTGGCCATGACCATCCGCACGCCCAGCTTGCCACAGCCGACGGCGATGCTCCGGGCAACGTTGTTTGCGTCGCCTATCCAGGCCAACGTTTGACCGGCCGGCTTGCCGGTCGATTCGCCGATGGTGAACAGATCGGCCAGGGCCTGGCAGGGGTGGCCGAAGTCGGTCAAACCGTTGATTACCGGGCAGGTGCAATGCTCGGCCAGATCGACTACCGTTCGATGGCTGCCGGCGCGGACGACCACCACGTCGGCATATCCGCTCAGGCTTCGGGCGAAATCGGCAACGCTCTCGCGGCGGCCGAAACCGGCCTCGTCGCCGAGGAAGATCGAATTTCCGCCCAGGTGGGCCATGGCCGCCTCGAAACTGGCGCGGGTGCGCAGGGACGGCTTCTCGAACAGCAGCGCCATGACCCGACCCGACAGCAGCGGCTCGCGCACGCCGTCGCGGCACTTGCGTTTGAGCTGCTTCGAGATCGAGAAGATTTGCTCGATTTCGGCCGTCGTCAAGTCGGCCAGTGTCAAGAGGTGTCGCATGGCGTCGCTCCCAATCGTCGCGGGCCGATCGAGTGGTCGGTGAACCGACCACCCCCTCGGCACTGAACCCTGAACCCTCTCTATTGCACCGGCAGGTGGTTGCCGGCCTGTTTCTTCAGCGCTTCGGCGAGGATGTCGCAACCTTCGTGGGCTTGCTGCTCGGTCAGATTCATCGACGGCAGCAGGCGGATCACCGTCTCGTGCGTACAGTTGACCAATAGTTTCCGCTCCAGGCATGCCCGGACCATCTCCGCGCCTTCGATCGACAGCTCGACGCCGACCATCGCGCCGCGGACGCGGACCTCTCGGACCAGGTCGCACTCGCCGCGGAGCTGCTCGAACCGCGAGCGGAAAACCTCACCCAACCGCTTGGCGTTTTCGAGCAGGCCGTCCCGCTCGACGGCCTCGATGAAGGCCAGACCGGCGCTGGCGGCGATCGGATTGCCGCCGAAGGTGCAGGCGTGCATACCCGGCCGGAGGCTCTTGGCGATCTCGGCGGTGGTCAGCATCGCACCGCCGGCCAGTCCGCCGCAGAGCGCCTTCGAGAGGGTCATCACGTCGGGCACGACGCCGAAACCCTGATAGGCGAACCAGTCGCCGGTGCGTCCGCAGCCGGTCTGGACCTCGTCGAAGATCAACAGGAGTTCGTGCTGGTCGGCCAATTCGCGCAGTCCGGCCAGGAAACCGTCGGGCGGAAGGCGGACGCCTCCCTCGCCCTGGATCGGCTCGATCATCAGCGCCGCGGTCTCGTCGTCGATCAGCCGCGCAACGGCATCGAGGTCTCCGAACGGCGCGTAGACGAAGCCGGCCATCAACGGGCCGAGGTCTTCGTGGTACTTCGGCTGCGCGGTGGCCGTGGTCGAGCCGAGCGTGCGGCCGTGGAAACCGCCCTCAAAGGTGATGATTTTATAGCGGCGTCGGGGGGCATTGTGCAGCCGCGCGAGTTTGATCGCCGCCTCGTTGGCCTCGGTGCCGGAATTGCAGAAGAACGCCTGGCCGCCGAAACTCCGCTCCGAGAGCGCTTTGGCCCAAAGGCCCTGCAGCTCGGTGTGCCAGGTGTTGGGGACGTGGATCAACCGGCCGAGTTGCTCGCGGACGGCCTCGACCACCACGGGCGGACAGTGGCCCAGCAGGTTGCAGCCCCAGCCGCAAAACAGATCGAGATAGCGGTCCCCCTCGGCGTCCCACACATAAGGCCCTTCGCCGCGGACCAGGGAGATGGGAAAACGCCCGTAGTTGGGGATTACATATTGCCGGAAGAGATCGAGGGTCTCTTCCGAACTCATCGTGTTGTGGTGGTTTGACACTTTGGTTTTCTCCCTTGGATGCAAGGGTCGCACACGATAATAGTGGTCGGTGAACCGACCACCCCTCATTTTCGCCGCGTGGACGCGGCGGCTAAACTTTTTCTAATCCCTAATCCCTAATCCCCAATCCCTAATCCCTAATCCCTCACTATTTGCGTTCCCACGCCCTTGTTCGTGTACACTTCCAACAGCAGCGAATGTCTCAGCCGGCCGTCGATGATATGCACCTTATGCACGCCCCGGTCCAACGTTTCCAGGCAGGCTTGGACCTTGGGGATCATGCCGGCGTCTATCGAACCGTCGGAAATCAACTCCAGGGCCTCCTCGGCCGTCAGCGAGTGGATCAATGAATCGGGATCGTTTTTCTTGCGGCGGACGCCGTTGATGTCGCTCAGATAGACCAGTTTTTCGGCCTCCAGGGCCTGGGCCACCGCGGTGGCGGCGGTGTCGGCGTTGACGTTCAGCTTCTGGTCGTCCTCGGCGACGCACATCGACGGGATGACCGGCACCACGCCGGCGTTGCAAAGCTCGACGATCGAGTCCCGGTCCACGCGGGTCACGACGCCTACGTAACCCAGATCGAGAGGCGTTCCACGTTCGTCATGCACCGACGCGTGCCGGCCGAACAGTACGTTTTTCGTGCCGAAGCTCAAGGATCGGGCCTGACCGCCCAGATCGTTGATCTGTTGGGCAATTTTCCGGTTGACCTCTCCGGCCAGCACTCGCTCGACGACGGCCAGCGTGTCGGCGTCGGTGTGGCGTCGGCCCCGTACGAAACGCGGCTGCAACCCGGCCGCGTCCATGGCGCGGTTGATCGCCGGTCCGCCGCCGTGAACGACCACCGGCCTCATGCCGACCGTCTCCATGAAGACGATGTCGAGCAAGAGGTGGACCATCGCCCGCTGGTCCTCCATTATGCTCCCCCCCAATTTAATCACGGTGATCTTCCCGCGAAATTGGCGGATCCACTGGAGGGCTTCGATCAGGAGGTGGGCTTTTTGGATGGCCTCTTCCAACGTGACGCTCCTTGATCTTCGTATGTAACGCGTTCGGCAGCCGCCGGTACGGCGGCTTGCGGCGGAAAGCCCGCTCCGGGAAAACGCCACATTTTAATGCCGCGAGGCAGCGTGTCAACGACAATCCGGCCCGTGGCGGCAAAAAAAGGGGGGCACCCCCACTGGAACACCGCGGCCGTTCGTGGCAAGATTGTGGGCAAGTGTGAATGGATCGCCGTCTTGCTTGGAACTTCGTGGCGGGCAAGCTCGGCCGCTACACCAACCCCTTATCCCCTAATCCCTCATGAACTCCATGAAACTCTTCACCGGACGAGCACACCCTGCCCTGGCCAAACGAATTTGCGAGTACCTGGGGCTGCCGTTGGGCCGGGCGCTAATGGGTAACTTTCCCGACGGCGAAATCTCCTGCAAGATCGACGAGGACGTACGCGGCCGAAACGTGTTCCTCATCCAGCCCACCTGCCCCCCCGTAAACGAGAATCTCATGGAACTCTTGATCATGATCGAGAGTTTCCGTCGGGCAAGCGCGGAGCGGATAAACGCCGTCATCCCCTACTTCGGCTATGCCCGACAAGACCGCAAGGACGAAGGGCGAGTGCCGATCACCGCCAAATTGGTGGCCAATCTGATTACCCGCGCGGGGGCCGACCGCGTGCTGACGATGGACCTGCACGCGGCACAAATCCAGGGCTTCTTCGACATCCCGGTGGACCATCTTTACGCGGCCCCGGTCATCGACGAGCACTTCAAGGCCATGAACATCGCCAACGATGATCTCGTGGTGGTAAGTCCCGACGAGGGGAGCATCAAGCGGGCGCTGACGCACATGGCCCGTTTGGGCGGACACCTGGCTATCCTCGACAAACGACGCAGCTCGGCCGAAAAAACCAAACAGGCCAACGTCATCGGCGGGAAGATCGAGGGACGCGTGGCGCTGATCATCGACGACATGATCAGCACCGCCGGATCGATCTGCGGCGCGGCCGAAGTCATGCGTCAACACGGCGCTCGGCAGGTGTTCCTTGCCGCCACCCACGGCCTTTTGGTGGGTAATGCGGTCGAACACATCCAAAAGGCCCCGATCGACGGCCTGGTCCTGACCGACACCATTCCAATGCCATTCGAGAAACAGATGCCTAAGCTGACGGTCCTCAGCGTCGCCCCACTCTTGGGCGAGGCAATCAAGCGGATTCACCGCAACGAGTCGGTCAGCAAGCTGTTTGTTTGAACCGGAGCTTGGGTCTAAATTGAGTTCGAGATAAGAACGCGAGCAAGAAATAACCGGGGGCTAACAGCCCCCGGCTATTGTCCAAAACTTTCCGTTTTACTTCTTGCCGGACTTCCTCGACTGCACGAACTCCTCGATGGCGATCTTGGCGGCATCGCGTCCACCAATGCCGAACGCGATGGCCACGGCCACGGTGATGGCCCCGAGAATCAGTCCGAATGTCAGATTGACGATCTCGTCGGCCAATCCCATCTGTCGCAGGCCCATGGCGCCTGCCAAGACGAGAATCGCAATTCTCGCTACCGGCGCGAACAGCCTCGCCTGGACCATGCCGGTCGCCCGGATCGTTTCGGCGGCCAGCTTCCCGAGATACAAGCCCAACGCGAAGATCACCAGGCCCAGGAACACGTGGCCGGCAAAGACGATGAATTGCGCCG
>Ga0180014_1000474_pt1 | contig 11149 bp, 8 predicted proteins | sample KR13_S1_MetaG_FD_116507 | JGI IMG/M metagenome (GOLD analysis project Ga0180014, IMG submission 116507) | Groundwater microbial communities from the Olkiluoto Island deep subsurface site, Finland - KR13_S1_MetaG | ecosystem: Environmental > Aquatic > Deep subsurface > Groundwater | place... | reverse complement strand
TGGCGTAGTCTTGTCCAAGCGTTGAAAATCATTCGACGATCACTTCCGACGCGCGGGGTTTCGTCGTATTGAAGTACCAGTGGAGAGCGATTGATGCACGAGACATCCACGTCGGAAGGGAAACAGACCAAACTCCAGGAGAAATCGGCAGCGTCGGCTTTGGGGGCCGCGATCGAGCGAAAAACGGCGAAAATCGGCGTGATCGGCCTGGGCTACGTCGGTCTGCCGTTGATCCGCACGTTCGTCGCCGCGGGTTTCGAGAACCTCGGCTTCGACGTGGACAAATCGAAGGTTGAAAGCCTTCAAGCCGGACGGAGCTACATCGAGCACATATCATCGGAGTGGATCGGCCGATGCGTGGCCGAGGGAAAGTTATCCCCCACGGCCGACATGGACCGGCTCGCCGAGGCCGACGTTCTGCTGATCTGCGTCCCCACGCCGCTGAGCCGGAGCCGCGACCCGGACTTGGTTTACGTGGAGGCAACTACCCGCGAGATCGCCGCCCGCCTTCGTCCCGGCCAACTGGTCGTACTGGAAAGCACGACTTACCCGGGAACGACCCGCGAGGTGGTGTTGCCGATTCTCCAGCAGAGCGGATTGGCGCTGGGCAAGGACTTTTTCCTGGCATACAGCCCCGAGCGCGAAGACCCGGGCAATCCGGACTTTTCGGCGGGAAACATCCCCAAGGTCGTCGGCGGGGCCGATCCCGTGAGCCTTGACTTGGCCGTGCAACTCTATCGGCGAGGCATGTCCGAGGTGGTCGCCGTCAATAGCTGCGAGGTCGCCGAGGCGTGTAAGATACTCGAGAACACGTACCGCGCGGTGAACATCGCGTTGGCCAACGAGTTGAAGGTGTTGTTCGATCGGATCGGGCTGGACGTTTGGGAGGTGATCGATGCCGCCCGGACGAAGCCCTTCGGGTTCCAGGCTTTTTATCCTGGTCCGGGGCTTGGGGGGCACTGCATTCCGATCGATCCGTTCTACCTGACTTGGCTGGCCCGCTGCCGCGGCATGACTACCCGCTTCATCGAATTGGCCGGCGAGATCAACACGAGCATGCCTCAATATGTGATAGATCGCTTGACCGAGGCTCTGAACTCCCGTGGCAAGGCGGTGCGGGACAGCAAGATTTGCGTGTTGGGCGTGGCATACAAGAAGGACGTGGACGACGCCCGGGAAAGCCCCGCCTTCGTGTTGATCGAGCTGCTTCGCAAGCGCGGCGCGGCGGTCTCCTACAACGATCCCCACATCCCCCGCTTGCCGCGCACCCGTCAATTCAGCATCCCTATGGAAAGCTCTCCACTGACGGCGGAATTCCTCGCCGGCCGGGATTGCGTGCTGATCGTGACGGACCATTCCGCCTACGACTACGAGTTTATCGTGCGGCACGCGCCGCTGGTGGTCGACGCGCGGAACGCTACTAAAAACGTTAGCGAGGGCCGAGAAAAAATATGCAAGGCGTAATTCGAGCAACCTCGATCGCTTATCTGGTTCTCATGACACTATTGTTGTTCACGGCGGACCCGACGCGGTTGATCGGTTTGCACGGCCGGCTGCTGCCGCTGATGCGGTTGTTGATGCCTTGGGCGCATCTGTTGGGTTTCCTGACGCTGGCCGCCCTGGCGCTCAGCGTCCGCTGGCCGGCGCCGCGCTGGAGCGTGGTCTTGATGCTGGTGTTATACGCGGGAATGACCGAAATCGCGCAAGGCTTCGTGCCGAAAAGGACGGGGGAGTGGAAAGATTGGTTCATGGACCTGGCGGGCATCGCCGTCGGGACGGCGATCTGCTGGACCGCGGCGCTGTTGACCGGCGCGATTGTGAAGGCCCGGCGTCGTCGTTGTCCGGCGACGCCGTCCGATCAGTGGGAAGTGTTGCAGAAGGTCATGTCGCGCCCCGCCGCCGGCGGAGAATCGTGGTGGGGCTAATCCGATACGAGGTACCTTTATGAGAACGCTCAATGTCCGGCTGGCCGCCATGCTGCTGGTAATCTCGGTGGTTTTCGGCGGCGGAGTATACCTGCTGCACGGCTATCAGATTAAAAAAAACGCATCCATGTTTTTGAAGCAGGCCGACGTCGAGGAGGAGCGGGCAAAGAAGGCCGCCGAGGAAAAAAACAACTGGCTGAAGCAAAAAGCCCTTGGAGACGCCGTCCGATGCCTGGGATGGTACGTGCGGTTGATGCCCGACGAAGTCGAAGTGCGGGAAAGGCTGGGAATGATATTGGCCGAGTGGTCCGCGGACGTTGACGCCGAGAACAGGGGCCGTTTGTTCCAACAAGCGTTCGGACTGCTGGAAGCAACGGTGGGCATGGACCCGGAGCGGAACGATGCCCGGCGGCAATTGGTAAAAATGGCGATGGCGATCCGCCGATATCAGGACGCCAAGGACCACTTGCAGGGGTTCTTGTTGAAGGAGTCTCCCAAGGATCCTGAATTGCTGGAACAGCTCGGTCAGTGTCAAATGCAGATGGGCGACTACGACGCGGCGATGACTTCCTTGCGGAAGGCCATCGAGTGCGGCCCCGACCAAGTCACCGCATACGCGGCGTTGGCGGGACTGTTGCGGTCGCGCTTCTCGCAACCCAAGGAGGCCGATCAATGGATGGAGAAGCTGGTCGAGGTCAACCCGGAGTCGCCCCGGGCCCATTTCCTCCGCGGCCATTACCTAAGCGCCGTCGGTCTGCACGACGAGGCGCTGCAGGAGGCGTCCAAGGCCCTGCAGTTGGCCCCCGACGACCTGGATGTTCTGTGGCTGGCGGCCACCTGCAACCAGACCAAGGGAGAGTACGACGAAGCGCGCCGCTGTGCGGCCCGCGGCATCGAGCTGCGCCCCGACGCCGTGGTCATGTACACCACCCTGGCCGACATTGAATTGCGCGCCGGCAACCGCGACGAGGCCGTCGCCGCGCTGGAACAAGGATTGAAAGCGACCAACCGCAACGCTCAAATCCTTTGGGGCATGGCCAACTTGCTGATCGACCTTGGCAAGCTGGAGGAAGCGGGAAAAATCATCAAGGAACTGCGGACCACCGAATACCCCCGCCCTCTGATCGACTACCTGAGCGCGCGGATCGAGTACGTCCAAGGACGCTGGCTGGCCGCCCGTAGAGGTTTCGAGAAGGTGCGCGGCTCGCTGGTCTTGTCGAATATGGCGAAGCAGATCGACGTCTGGATCGGGCAATGCTACGGCCAATTGGGCAACCGGGACCAACAATTGAAGGCCTATCGCCGGGCACTGAGCGCGGACCCCACTTTCACCCCCGCGAAGGCCGCCATGACCGACGCCTTTCTGGCCACGGGTCAGGTCGACGAGGCGCTGGATGAATTCCGCCAGTTGGCCGTTCGCGGTAGCGTCGCTCCAGCCAGCGCGGCCCTTTACGCACGCATGTTGCTGATGAAAAACATGCGGCTTCCACCCCAAGAACGGGCTTGGAAAGCGGTGGAAGACGCCCTGAACGCGGCGGAAAAAGCCTTGCCCGACTCACCCCAGATACCAATTTTGCGCGCCGAGGCGCTCTTAGCGCAAGACCGTGCCGACGACGCCGAGAAGTTGTTGCGGGAAGCCCGCGACAAGGATCCCAAGCAGGCCGCTTTCTGGAGGGCGCTAACCTCGCTGGCCGACCGGCGCGGGGACTGGGAACAAGCAGAGAAACTCTTGCGGGAAGCGGACGAATTGTTCGGCGACACCGCCGAACGACGGACGGCTTGGGCGCAGCATCTCGTGCTCCGCCACGGGAAAGAGGCCGCCGAGCGCCTGCGAAAACTGGCCGAGAACACCGAGTCGTTTTCCGACGAACAGCGATTGCAACTTTGGAGCGGCCTGCTGGGCGCCGCAATGCAAGTGGACGATACGGAACAAATCGACTTCTTCTGCCGGAAGATCGCCGAAAAACAACCAAACAACGTGAATATCCGCTACTTGCTTTTCGAGAGGGCGCTGCGGGCCGCGGACCAGCCCGCTATGGAACGGGCGCTGAAGGAAATCGAGCAGGTCGCCGGCCAAGGCTCATACTGGCTCTACGGCCAGGCGGTCTTGCTATATCTTAGCGGCAAAGATGAAAAAGACGAAAAAGACAGAACCGCAACGTTACAGCAGGCAATAGACCTCTTGGCCAAGGCCCGCGAGCTACGCGGAGATTGGTCGCGCATACCGTTGATGGAGGCGGGGGTCTACGACGCCTTGGGCCGGCCGGACAGGGCACTGGAAAACTACCGTGAAGCCTTCGACATGGGTGAGAGAAACCCCAACGGCGTCAGGCGGACCGTCCAACTCCTGATGCAAACGCGGCAGTACGCCGAGGCCGATCAAATGCTCCGCCAACTCGAGAGAGAGCAGCCGCAACTCGCGCCCGAGTTGAGCCGGGCCGGAGCGGAAGTCGCTTTGCAGCAAGAGGAATACGACCGCGCCCTGGAAATGGCGCAAAAAGCCGCCTCGGCCGATTCCAAAAACTACCTCGACCACCTCTGGCTGGGGCAGATGTTGGGTATTCTCGGCAGCCGGGCAAAGGCCGTGAAGCAAGATCAAGAGGCCGAAGAATTGCTCGGCAACGCCGCGAAAGCGCTGCGCCGCGCCGCGGAACTCGAACCCAAGCTCCCGCAAACTTGGGTGGCGCTGATCCGCTTCTACAGCATCGTCGGCGAAGTGGACAAGGCCGAAAAAGCGATCGAAGAGGCGAAATTGAATATCCCCGCAAAAGAAGCCCCACTGGCGCTTGCCCAGTGCTATGAAGCGATGCACAAAACCGAAGACGCCGAGAAACAATACGAGGCGGCCCTGGAAGCGGCGCCTCAGGACATCGCCGTCGCACGCGTCGTCGCCAATTTCTACGCCCGCACCGGCAAGCTGCAATCGTCCGAAGCCCTACTGCGGAGGATCATCGACGGCAAAGTGCGGGGCGAAAACTCGGACCTGGTTTGGGCCAGGCGGCAACTGGCTTTGATCTACGCCACTCGCGGCGGATACGACAGCCTCCAAAAAGCACAGGAACTGCTCGAGAAAAACGTGGCCGAATCCGAGACCTCGGCAATCGAACACCGGGCCTTGGCACAGGTCTATGCCGCCGATCCGCAGCGGTTCAAGCGCGACCAGGCCCTTCTCCTTCTGGAGAAGATGCTCGAGGACCAGACCGCCATGCCCAACGACCAATTAAAACTGGCGAAAATGTACGAGGCCGCGGGGGACTGGATCAAGGCCAGCAACCTCTACCGAAGTCTGGTGGCCACTTATCCCAAGGAACCCCGCTACCTGGTCGTCTTTATCGAAGCCCTGCTGCGACACAACGAGATATCCAGCGTCGAGATGTACCTCGACCGCTTGGTGGAGATTGCTCCCGAGTGGTTTGCCACCCTCTCCCTGCGGGCCGATTTGCTCTGCGCCAAAAATCAGCCCGGCATAGCGTTCGATCTGATGAAGAAATTCGTCGACGAGGCCGACGCGCAGTCCAAGGACCGCGACGCAATACTCCGTCTGGCGGCCGACAAACTAACCCAACTCAGCCGGAGCCTGACGAAACCGGAGCAAAAACCAGACGCCGATAAATTCCTCGATCAAGCCGAAACCTGGTATCGGGCATACGCCCAGGAGAGCCCCGCGCGGAACCTGCTGTTGGCTGTGTTCTTGGGCGCGCAGGGAAAGACCGACGAAGCCCTGGAACTGCTCGAAAAAAGCATGGACAGCAGCACACCCCAAGATTTTTCCCGGGCCTGCTGTGTGATCTCGCAAGCCAAAGTGGCCGACGAGGAGCAAAGCCGTCGCCTGGACCGAATTCTCGAAAGGGCCATCAAGAAATTCGATCGGCACCCAGCGACGCTGTTGGCGGCAGCCGAATTGCACACCCAACAAACGCGCTACGACGAGGCCGGAAATTACTACCGCGAGGTCATTGAAAAACATCCCGAAAACGCCGTGGCCATGAACAATCTCGCCGTGTTGTTGGCCCTGCAAGGCGTCAAACTCGACGAAGCGTTGAAGCTGGTCGACAAAGCCATCGAAATCGCCGGTCCGCTGGGGGCAATGCTCGACTCGAGGGCCAGCGTTTATATGGCTCTCAACGAACCGGAAAAAGCCGTCGCCGACCTCGCCGCCGCGGTGGCCGATTCGGAGACCCCGGTCCGGCTCTTCCATCAGGCGCAGGCCTACCAACAGGCGGGGCAGTTTGAAGCGGCCAAAAAAGCCTGGAAAAAAGCCCTCGAAAAGAACCTCTCGCCCGACATGCTCCAGCCGCTGGAATTGCCCGCCTTCGAGAAAATGCGCCAATCCCCGCAGTAGTTCCAAAACATTCCCGGCAAAAAAAGCCCCCGCGACGGACGGTCCGGGCGGGGGCTTCCTTCGTCATTCGTTGAGCGGCACTTGCCGCCGATGCCGGCTCCTACCGATGCCAGCAGCTCGCCGGCTGATCGCTAAAATCCAGGAACCACCAGCCGTCGTCCCATTCCAACGTCACTTTCCGCCATCCCATCGGGACTTGCGGATAAGGATAGAACGGGCCGATGTACGGCCATGCCGTCGGCGAGTACTGCTTCGGATAGGTCAGAGCGGCGTAGTTCGGATACGATGCATAGCTCGGCCAAGCATAGTTGGGCATGCAGGGCTGGTCGTACCGCGCCGGCGCCACCCCCGCCCGGCTCGCTGCCGCCGCGTACATCGGCCGCGGCTGGCCGTTCGGACTTACCGGGCCACGCATCTCGGGCTGCATCATCGCCACGCGGGCCATCGGCCGCGGCGCGGCCGTCTGACGCGGCAACCCCTGAGGCTCCTCGGCCGCGGTCGGCTCGACTCCCGAGGGAGTATAGGAGCTAGGCAGGCGATTGGCATAGGCCGGATCGTCTTCGCGGATGGGCCGCGGCTGCGGCTGCCCTTGCCCGTAACCGCGATTGACGGCCGTCTCCAAACGCTTCACCAAGCTGAGTTGCCGCGGTTGTTTATCGCGCAACGGGTTGTAGCCCGTCGGCGCGGCCTCGCCGAACCGACGCGCCTCGGGCGAGGAAATCGTAAGCTGGTTGACCACGCGGTCAACCTCGGGCGTCCGGAACACCAGCCGCAGGGCGGTCTCCATCTGCCCCTGGCTGGTCACTCGGCCGCGGAGCCAAGCCGTTCCATCCTGGTACTTCACGCCAATCTTGTAGTCGCTCATCTGCCCGCTTCCACGCAGCCGGTTGGCAATATCCTCGGCAACCTCCTGGTTGCCGGCCAGCGCCAGCGCGGGGACGACTGCGGTGATGGCAGCGACCACGAAACCTGTCAGCAAAAGTCGCATTGTTCCCTCCTCTGTGGCTCCACCCCGGCGACAATCATCCCGGGAAAGTCAGTGATTGATCCGTTCAGTCCAGCAACGGAACCGGTCTTGTAGCACCAAGGAGGGTCCGATTCACCGCAGTTGCGGCGTAAGGGTCTGGCGGAATTGCCCCCCCCGGCCATACCAGTTTCCGGTAATTGCTGCCTGATATTACGTTTCGGTTGCGGGTTCTATCGAAAGGAAGCTTTTTTTCGATTTTGCCGGTCCGAACGGTCGTGATGGGCCGCTCTGCCAACAAACTAGAGAATCTAGCAGGAGAATTCCGCCGCCGTTGGACAAAACGGGTCGGTGCTTAGAAAGTTCGCCCTCGAAGACGAGAAGTTTCGGCAAATGACGGGGCACTCGCTCGACGGACGCGGAAATCGGAAATCTATGGGTTGACTCCCTGTATTGACCCCCGCAGGTCAAAAGTGGCAGTCAACACCATGACGGCCAACGAGGTGGCGCAAGCCATCCAAACCCCTGGTCCGACGGCCAGTGCCACACCGGTTGCCACCCCCATTAGAAGCAGGGTGGCGAGAAACGCCCACTGGCCAATAAGCTGGCAAGTGGACCCTTCGCAAAACCGGACAAAGCACGCGCTCGAAACGCCGAGCAATTGCGCGGCAACGAGCAGCCAAAACACCGCGGGAAAGTCGATTCCGTTCATTGGAGGCAGATTCCTTTCTCTCCCCATTATATCCGCCGAGGGGCGTTTCAAGAATATCGATCCTGTCCGGCCTGATCCGTTTGGCGGGGGGGCCGATCTCGCCCTCGGACGTTTAGCCGGCTGACTTATCCGCAGCGGGAACCACGCTCTTTTCGACGACTTCGAGGTGCGATAAACCGCTACCGTCTGGTCCCCGCGCCGTAGACGCTGGGAGTGGACTCGCTCCATCCGACCACCGGGACGTCCGGAGCCATGACGAAAATCTCGACGCGGCGGTTCTTCTGACGGTCTCGGGCGGTGGCGTTGGGGGTGATCGGCTGGCACGGGCCGAAGCCGGCCACTCCCATCCGATGCTCCGGCAGTCCGGCCCGCTTCAGCCGGTCGGCCACGGCCAACGCACGCGCCGTGCTGAGATGGAAGTTGTTGGGATATTTTTCGCGGACCATTCGGTCGGCGATCAACTGGTTGTCGGTATGTCCGGCCACCATGATCTTCAAATCGCCGGCGGCCGGCGAGCGGAGCACCCGGACCAAGTCGTCGAGGAGCCGCTCGGCGCCGGGCTTCAGCACCGCCTCGCCGCTATCGAAGAGGACGTCGGTGTCGAGCTTGCTCACTCCAGTCTCGGGATCGAATTGCAGGCTGGGATGTCGCCTCGCCAACTCGACGAGTTGCCGGCTCAACTCCGGCGGGAGACGGCCGCATCCGAAGGCTAGCCCCTGGAACTGTTCGTACAGCCCTTCGCGCTCGCGCCGGTAGCTCTCCAATTGCTTCCGGTCGAGGTCGGCCCGTTCCTGCAACAAGGCGAGCTGCTTCTCGCCGCGGATGAGCCGGTCTTCGAGCGTCCGGTCGTGCCGGCGGAGATTTTCGATTTCGGCCAGTTGCGCCCGGTTCTGTTCGGCCAGGGCGCGGTTCCGCGCCTGTGAGGCGTTCCACTCGGTTACGGGAACGAACGTGCAGCCGGGCAGCACGAGCAGGGCGATCCCGCAGAAAAGCAGCCGGAACGGCACTTGCATGATTCGACTCCTTTCGAATCGGTCAACGTCGTATCCGTTTAGCGGCCGCCGGCACGGCGGGCCATGTTCCGCCGCAAGCCGCCGTACCGGCGGCTGCTAAACATTTCCACGCCGCGTGGGCGCGGCGGCTAAACATTATTACGTCTCGGGTTAACCCCGGTGCCCACAATTATCCTTCGATCCATCCAAGGATCGTGTCCATCAAACTGCTGTTGACCGTGAACGCCTCGTTCCAACTCCACATGTTCCGCAGCAGGTCGTACATCATCATGCCGCAGAGCATCAATAGGACGACGCACACGGCCAGGCCCGCGATCTGCCAGCCGGTGTAAGGCGGCTCGAACGAGTATGCCGAGGCCTGCATGAGCGCGGCGCCTTCGGCCGTCGTGCCCGGCTGCGCGCCAAAGACCGGCGCGCCTCCCAACGGCGCGGAGACGCCCATGTCCAGCGCGGGCTGCGAGGAGAGGTCTTCGTCGAGCATGGCCGCCATCGACGCCCCGGCTGCGCCGGCGCCTACCATGGTCGCCTCTTCGTATCCCTCCGTGTCCAGGGCAATCACTTGCGATCCGCTTTCCGAACCATCGGTATCGGCGACCTCTTCCAAGGGGGTCAGCATAAATTCGTCGTCGGTTTTCAGCATTGTGGCGGAATCGGGGCCGGCCGGCTCGCCCGTGGTCAGCATGTCTTCCTCGCCGAGTTCCAGCGACTCCTCGGAGGTGCCCAGATTCACGGGCGTTTCCAGCGAGAATCCGCTGTCGGAGGGATCTACCAGGGAGATGCCGCTGTCGCCGCCGAGGGCCAGATTGCTCCCCTTGCCGCTGCCGCCGAGCACCAGATTGTCGTCTTCCAACGTCTTGCTGTCGCCGAGATCGACGAAGGAGCTGTCCCCGCCCGCGGCAGGCTTGCCCTCGAGCATCAGCGTGCTGTCCTCCAGCGTAAGGTCTTCCTCTAAAGTCAAGTCCAACTCCTCGAACTTCACGGCCTTCGAGTCCGAGCCGGCCTTTGGTTTTTTGGCGGGGGCCTTGGACTGCTCGGCAATCTCGATGTCGCTCTCGGCCAGACGGATGTCGCTGTCGGGGACGACCTGGGCACTGCCGTTCATGCCGATTACGGTGCCCGACAGCCCCGGATCGGATTGCCCCAGTTCCGCGTCGCTCAGCAGCACGTCGCCGCCTTCCTCCTCCGTCGCGGGCGGAGTCGATTCCCCGGCCAGTTCGTCGATGTCCTCCGCCTTGAACATCCAGTCGGCGCCGTCGCGATAGCCGTGCAATTCGCGGCTCTGCAACATCTTTTTGATTTCATCCACGCTCTTGCCGAGGATCTTGGCGGTCTCCGCGCTGTTGTAGTACTTCTGTGCCATAACAATCTCGCTTACCTTACCTCTGTTCCAACAACGAGCGTATCTCCCGCGGGAGTGGATTCTCGTTGTTCAAATCGGTGATTTGCAGGTCCCACTGAATGTCGCGGACGCTCTTCAACGCAATCTTGCCGGTTGCCGTCTCGATGTGATATACGCTCATGACTCGCCGTCGCGGGTCAACCACCGTCAGCATCAGGCATTTTTCTCCAACGGAAGTCGAGACGACAATCAGTTCCGTGCCGGCGGTGGCCGCGGGGGCCGTGGCCGCCGGAGTTCCACGTTGGGCATAAACGTCGCCGCGCGGCTCGGCTACCGCAACCGCAGCCATCACGAGTCCCACGCCCACGAATAGCCCCAGTATCGTGCGTCCCATAATCCACCTTGACTTTGATGTCTGGGGAAACTGGGGTTCCTAAGCTTCTATTGTATAAGCCCCGGTTTCCGATGCAAGAAAAATGCCCCACAGGGGGGGTGATCCGACTTTCTCTCCCGTTGGTTGCGCTAATTATGCCCCCCGGGCATTACTCGCCATGCATGGATAACCCTTTTGTCAAAAAGGGACTTATGCTCTCGGTAAGTAAAGGCAGGGTATCGCGGGGCAGAGTTTACTCACGCCGATCGGCCAAAACAAGGGCAACTTACACGCCCCCCCGGAAGGGTGCGTTCCGCACTTTGCGTCGTTTGATTTATCGCTTAGCCCGAAGGGCTTATAATATGACAGCCCATCCCTGAAAGAGTCCATTGTGTCAAGGGCCTCCTGGCGGGATTTTTGACGCACGGTCAGCGCAAAAGTCCCACAAGGGCTTTTTTCTCCCGTTTTTCCTCGCTTTGTC
>Ga0180014_1000470_pt1 | contig 11182 bp, 8 predicted proteins | sample KR13_S1_MetaG_FD_116507 | JGI IMG/M metagenome (GOLD analysis project Ga0180014, IMG submission 116507) | Groundwater microbial communities from the Olkiluoto Island deep subsurface site, Finland - KR13_S1_MetaG | ecosystem: Environmental > Aquatic > Deep subsurface > Groundwater | place... | reverse complement strand
GTACCGGCCTTTTCGATAAAGTGACCGCCTATAAGGGCAGCCCCAAAGCCGACCTGCTTGAATTGTTGAACCGCCATAATCCCAGGAAAATCGCCATTGATTATTCCCCGGATTCGGCCGCCGCCGACGGCCTGACCCACGGCAATTACTTGAAACTATTGGATCTTTTGCAGGATAGCGAATTCCCGGCGCGCTTGTTATCGGCAGAAAGTGTGATCGCCAAGATCCGCGGCAAAAAATCGGCCGAGGAACTGCGGCGGCTGAAGCTGGCCTGCCAGAAAACCCTGGAAATTTACGGGCGGCTAGGTCAGGCAATAAGGCCGGCTATGAGCGAAAAGGAGTTGGCTGACTGGATCACGGCTGAACGGGAAAAAATGGGCCTGGCTGCCGCCTGGGACGTAAGCAGCTGCCCGGCGGTGTTCAGCGGTCCCCAGGAGATCGGCGCCCATTCGGCTCCGACCGGCAACATTCTGCGCCCGGGCCATGTTTTCAATGTCGATTTCGGGGTGGTGGTGGACAAGTATTGTTCCGACCTGCAAAGGACCTGGTACATTCTGCGCCCTGGTGAAAAAGAAGCTCCGCCGGCCGTGCAGAAAGGATTCACAGTACTTATCGAATCGATCCGCCTGGCTTTTGCGGCCCTGAAGCCGGGCGTGCGCGGTTTTGATATCGACCAGATCGCCCGCGGCTACATCGTCTCGCAAGGCTATGAAGAATATCCCCATGCCCTTGGCCACCAGGTGGGCCGCTACGCCCACGACGGCGGCGCTCTGCTGGCCCCGGATTGGGAACGCTATGGCAATCTGCCTTTCATGCCCTTGGAAAAGGACCAGGTTTTCACCATTGAACCGCGGATCTACATCAAGGACTTCGGCGTGGCCACGGTCGAGGAAATGGTGGTTATCAACGCCGAAGGCGCCGAGTACCTTTCGCAGCCCCAGCGGGAATTGTTTCTGCTGAAAACAAATCAATGAAGCGAAGTACAGATTCAGAGGCGATTCGCGGCCGGTACCTGCAGCCCGACAGCCGCTATCATTCCCCTGGAGAATTATCCTCTTTGCCAGAAACGGCCTTGGGCCATGAGTTTATTGGGGTCGAATCCGGCCCGTTCGTCCGGACTTCATACCATGCCGAACAACTTTGCAAAAAAGTGATCCATGCGCTACCTCATATTCAGTGACATTCACAGCAATCACGAGGCCTTTGAAAAGTTCCTGGCCCATAAAAAGCTGAAAAATGTCGATAAAATCCTTTTTCTGGGCGACCTGGTCGGCTACGGGCCCGACCCCAATAAAGTGATCGGCCAGTTCCGGGAATTGCCCAATGTGCGGTCCGTGCGCGGCAACCACGACAAGGTCGTCGCCGATCTGGAATCCTCTTCATTGTTCAACCCGGCCGCCGCCTTTTCCGCAGAGTGGAGCAAATTGAAAATAGCAGCGGCCAATTATCAGTTCCTGAAGAAATTGCCCAAGGGGCCGCAGGTTATTGACCGCTTCATCACCATCTGCCACGGCTCCACTTTTGACGAAGATTATTACGTTTTTTCGCAGTTCGAAGCCACTGAATCGTTTAAATTCATGGAGACGTCGATCGGGTTTTTCGGGCACACTCATTTCCCCATCATTTATTTCCTGCGCAACGAAAAACTCGACATCGTCCCTTTGACTGAAAACACTCGCATCAAACTCGATGCCAACACCCGTTACCTGATCAACCCGGGTTCCATAGGTCAACCGCGCGACAAGAACCCGGCTTCCAGCTTTATCATTTTCGATTCCGGCAAGATGGAGATCAGCTTCATCCGCTTTTCCTATGATGTGACCTCAACCCAGAAAAAAATTAGGGAAGCCGGTCTGCCTGAACTCTTGGCCAGCCGCCTGGAGGCCGGAGTCTAACCTTAAAGGAGGAAAGCCATGACAAACGATGAAATCAAGAATTTCGTTGAGAAAGTGATCAACGAAAAAATTCAAACGCTGCTGAACCGCATCGATACGTTTCAAAGCAATATGTTCAGGGACATAGAAAAGCTTAAAGATCTCGACGAATTGGTTGAATTCAACGTGCCTGAGGATTTTGCCGGACGCAACGGAGCCGGCGAGAGCGGCGTCGAAATCACGGTCTTGAACGAATATGTGAAAAAAATCGCGGCGGCTTCCAACCAACTGCTCCTCATCGGCGGCATCATCGAAGGCATCAACCATTTTTGCGACCGGGCCGCCATTTTTCTATTGCGCGACGACAAGCTGGTCGGCTGGAAAGGCAAGGGCTTTTCGGGCCAGAATGGCCAGATCAGCGATGAGGAATTGAAGAGAATATTCTTTTCACTTTCGGCCAACACGGTCCTGAAAAGCGTGATCGAAACCAAGAAAAACTACATGGGCGAACCCATACACAAGCCGGACGATTTCCTGATCTACAATCGTTTGGGCGGCGGCAAGCCCAAGAAAATCCTGGTCATGCCGTTTTTTGTCAAGGGAAAACCCCAGGCGGTGATCTACGCCGATTCGATGGCCGGCACCGTGATCCAGCACAAGGTCATCGAGATCCTGGCTGCGGTAGGTGAACTCAGCCTGGATATGCTCCCCATCCGTCAGAAACTGCTGGCCAAGATCAAGACCCACGAGTTCGTAGAAGACACCGAGGTGGAATCCAGGGTTTTCGACCATGCGGATGAATTAGAAAAAACTTCGGCCCCGGTCCGGGAAAACGATCCCGAGCGCTTTGCCAGGGTGATCATCAACGACATCATCCTGTACAACAAAAAAGTCGTGGATGACGGCATTAAAAACAGAAACCTTTACGAAGTTTTGAAAGAAACCCTGCTGCAGGCCAAGGAGTTGTACATGCGCCGTTCCAGTGATCTGCAATATTTTGAAGAGCAGATGGTCAACATCCTGGCCAAGGGAGACCGCAAGGCTTTGAAAGGCTACAATTTTGAAGTTTACAAATAAAGTCAAAAGCTATCCATACACTCTTCTGTTCTGTCAGGTTATTGTATTTTCCTTCGCCGTCGCCTATGGCCTGACCTGGTTGATTCCGGATACAATCCCCTTTGCTCAGGAACGGGCAATCGACCGCCAGCAGTTGTTCAAGAATTACCGCATTTTGAAATCTTTTTTGGGCAATGACAGCGCGGAAATTTCGGAAGAACCGACAGCAGCGGATGCGGATCATCCGCTGCTCACCGCCACGGAGAACCTTAAGCGGGCGCAGCAACTTTTCGAGGGGAAAAAATACCAGGCCAGCAGCCTCATTCTGGCCGCTCTACCGGGTCGTTTCCCCCATATCGCGGCCAAACGCGCTACGCTGCTGCTGAAAAACCTGTATGCCACCGGGAAACACCGTGATTTTGTCGCTTATTTCGATCAGCATCCGTCCGCAAGCTTGGAAACAAAAACCCTGCTGCTGGACTGCCTGCTGAAAAGCAGGCTCCAGGAAAGGGCCCATTCAGAATTCAACGCCCTTTTTTCCAGGCAGCGGCTGCAGCCCCTTTTCCAGCGGCTGCCGCGGTCGGAAGTGCTGGCCCTGCTGAAACGCCTGAATGAGGAGGATTGGTTTGCCAAGTTCTCATTCCTGTTGAACAACCGCGACGGCGTTGAATTCAGGCGCGAGTTGCCGTACAGCGGTTTTCGCGACCTCAATCGGCTTTTCCAGGCCGAATTCGCCTACCTGAACCGCAATTTCGGCCAGGTGCGCCAGTTGCTGCAAAAGCGCATGCAGGAAAACTACCGGCCCTACGCCGCAAGCATACTGGTGAAGATCGCTGTCCGCGAAGATCCGGCCGGTGATATCGCGATCCAGCTGCAAAACGTCAATAAAAATACGACTGTTTATCCGAGGCTCATGTTCGACCTGGCGCAGATACTCGGAGGAAAAAGGGAGTACGCCAAGGCCCTGCCTTTTTACGAGCAGTATCTGCAGTTGAGCAGGGAGCGCGATGAGGATTACTGGAAAACCGTCTGGCTCCTGGCCTGGATCCATTACCGCCAGGATGAGAAAAAACAGGCGCTGGATTTTTTTCGCCAGGGGAGCCGGTCACCGTATATGAGTTACCGCATCGCTTCGCGCTACTGGCTGAACAAACTGGAAAACCGCAAACAGGAGGAATTCGGCCGCTATCCGTTTTCCTATTACGCGGTCCGGGTGTTGCAGGACAAAAACCTGTTCAAGAACCTCAACCAGGGTTTTGTCGCCGCCATTGACGATCCTCCCGGCCCGTTTTTCATGGAGGTCATCGAGGCGCTGAAGATCCTGGTCAAGTATTCCCTCTGGGACGATTGCCTGGAAACCATCCATTGGGCCAAAAGCGATTCCCGGCTCTCCAGCTCCGACCTCAACCTGCTGAAAATCATCGAGTCGCTGCTCTATTACCAGCAGAACCGTTTTTTCCTGGCTTTCACCAAGTTTCGCAGCAATTTCCGCTTCTATGAAAGCGTGCACCTGCCCAATTTCCTGAGCGGCATTTTTTTCCCGCGCCAATACGAGAACCTGATCTCGGCTTACAGCAAGGAGCAGGAAGTGGATCCCGGCCTGGTACTGGCCCTGATCCGCGAAGAGTCGTTTTTCCGTTCCGACGCGCGTTCCCCGGCCAACGCCTACGGCCTGATGCAATTGCTGCACGGCACGGCGCGTGAGATCGCCAACGGCAGCAACCTCAAGGTCAAGGCCAAGGACCTGTACGATCCGGAGATCAACATCCGCTTAGGGCTGCAATACCTGAAAACGCTGCTGGACAGGTACGACGGCCGGCTTTACCTGGCCCTGGCCGCCTACAACGCCGGCCCGCATCGCGTCAACCAGTGGTTGCAGGATTTCCCCGACGCCGCCGAGGAAGAATTCATCGAGATGATCCCCTTTTCCGAAACGCGCAACTATGTCAAAAACATCCTGCGCAATTACTTTTTTTACCGCTACTATTACGCCAACGGCAAACCATAGCCAAATTTGTCATTTTGAAGTCACAAATTGTGACCTCGAATATAAATATCCATAAACTAAGAAATATTTTTTCCAAAGGAGTACAATATTTAAAAAAAGGGGATAAACATGCAATTTAATGATCTTTTTAAACCCAAATGGAAATATTCCATATTTTTTGGCAAGACAACCTGTGTTGCAATGATTTTATCAATGGTAACATTGATTTCTTGGGCAGATATTTATGAGGAAATAGACAAACTAAATTTAGAATGCCAGGCAGGAAATAAGCAGTCCTGTGCCAAACTAGTCTACATTGCCATACATGACATAGACTTGGAGGCACGTAGGTTCGCGATGAATAAACTTTCGGATCAAAATCTCTTTGCCGATATCGCCAAGAATGATAAATGGGAAGCTATGCGCATCATGGCTGTGGATAAGCTTACAAACCAGACTCTCCTGGCAGATTTCGCGATGAATGATGGCAATAAGACAGTACGTGAAACAGCAGTGAACACACTCACCGATCAGGTTCTCCTGGCCGATATTGCCAAGAATGATGAAGAATGGGAGGTGCGCGAAGCCGCGTTGAAAAAACTCACTGATCAGGCTTTGCTGACCGATATTGCCAAGAGTGATGCAAGTTGGGAGATGCGCAAAGTCAAAGCGAGAAAACCTAATCCTGATGAAGGAATCGTACTGAATCCGGAACCGGTTGCATGGAATACTGGAAACTGGTTGGTGCGAACAGCGGCAGTGGCAAAGCTGATAGATCAGGCTGTAGTGACCGATTTAGCTAAAAATAACAAAGAAGGGTATGTACGCTTAGCGGCTGCTGATAAACTCAATGATAAATCCCTTGCGCAAATTGTTTATGATGATTTAGCCAAGAATGATGGAAATTGGTACGTACGCAAAGCCGCAGTAAAAAAAGTTACCAACCAGGCACTCCTGACAGATATTGTCAAGAATGACAAAGATGGTGAAGTGCGAATTGCAGCTATTTTAAATCCAAACTTAACCGACCAGGGACTCCTGGTAGATATTGCTAAGAATCATTATGACATATGGGCGTACCGTGGAGCGATAGAGAAAATCACCGACCAAGCGCTCCTGGCTGATGTGGCAATGAATGGTAAAAATGCACGTGGATATGCAATTAAAAAACTCACCAACCAAATAGTGCTTGCCGATATCGCCAAGAATGATAAAAACGGCTATATACGTTTGGGGGCTTTGGATAAACTAAATAACAAATCCCTTGCACAAACTATTTATATTGATATTGCCAGGAATGATAAAAATGATGACGTGCGTAAAGCCGCCGCGGATAAACTTAATGATAAGATTGTTACACAAATTGTTTACGCTGCTGTGGCTAAGAATAAAACGAATCGGATTTGGGTGCGCAAGGAAGCACTAGGAAAAGTTGAAGATCAAAAAATACTTGCCGCTATTGCCAAGAATGATGAAGATGGTGGCATGCGCATAGCTGCTGCTGATAAACTCACTGAGGAGTATCTTGCGCAAACCGTTTATGCTGATGTGGTTAAAAAAGATGAAAATAATCATTGGCGCCTGGACGCAATGAATAAACTTTCCGATCAGACGCTTCTGGCTGATTTTGCTAAGAATGATAATAGTAACGATATTCGTTTGTTAACTGCAGATAAATTAATTGATAAATCTCTTGCACAATCCATTTATGCTGATATTGCCAAAAATGAAAAGGATTCGTGGTATATGCGCAAGAGTGCGGTTAACAAAATTACTGATCAAAATTTACTTGCTGATTTTGCTCGAAATGATAAAAACGGCTATGTGCGTTTGGTTGCTGCTGATAAACTCAATGACAAATCTCTTGCCCGGTCAGTTTTTGCCGATATTGCCAAGAATGATAAAGATAGAGTTACACGTATAGCTGCAGCAGAAAAACTCAATAATGAATCTCTTTTCCAATCTGTTTATGCCGAGATTGCCAGAAATGATAAAAATGGTTATGTGCGCTTGGTTGCTGCTGATAAACTCAATAAAAAATCTCTTGCCCAAAAAGTTTATGCTGATATAGCCAAGAATGATACTGATAGTACTGTATGCAATGAAGCAATAAAAAAACTTACCAACCAGGCTGTTCTCACCAAGATTGCCAGGAATTATAAGATTGAATGGTTGCGCCAAGTTGCAGTAGGGAATCTTACCAATAAGGCTCTCTTGGCCGATATTAGCAAAAATGACAACAATGCTAAAGTGCGTAATGCCGCGAAGAGGAGACTCCGAAAGCTTCAGAATGAGTAAAAAATAGACAGCTTTTCAAAAAAAGGGAGATTTGACCTGCGATTTCTCTGATGTTACAATAACTTTTGAGTGAATGTGATTACATTGATAAAACAATACTTTGATGATGTAAGTTCTCAATATTATTGGAGAAATAGGTTACATGGACTAATATGAAAAAGGTTAAGGTAGGACTGATTTTCGGCGGCAAGTCGGCGGAGCACAGCGTTTCACTGATGTCGGCGGCGGCCATTTACCAGCATCTGAACAAGGAACGCTACGAACCGTTCCTGATCTATATCAACAGGGCAGGGGAGTGGTGCCTGACCGGAAATACGAGTTTTAAAGAAGAAGAGTTAAAGAAAGAAAAATTCCATTCCTTCATGCCCTGGAGCAGCGAGTGGGCCGCGGCCCTGGACGCCGACATCTATTTCCCGGTCCTGCACGGCCCCAACGGCGAGGACGGCCGCATCCAGGGGCTGTTCGAGCTGGCCGGCAAGCCCTTTGTCGGCGCCGACAGCTTTTCCTCGCAACTGGCCATGGACAAGGTCACGGCCAAGATGCTTTTCGCCCAGGCCGGCCTGGAGCAGGCCCCGTACCTGTATTTCACGGAAAATAACCTCGAACAGATCGTGGAACTGACGCGCAAAAAACTCAGTTTTCCGATCTTCGTCAAACCCTGCTCCATGGGATCCTCGGTGGGCATCCGCAAGGTCAAGGACGATGCGGAACTTCTGGCCGCCGTGGACCTGGCATTCAGTTACGATAACAAGATCGTCATCGAAAAGGCCATCGAGATGCGCGAGCTCGAGATCTCGGTCATGGGCAACGACGAAATAATGGTCTCCAGTCCGGGCGAACTGCTGCCCTCAAAGGAATTCTATGATTACGAAGACAAATATCTGAAAGGGGAGACCCAATTCCGCATCCCGGTGCGCCTGGGCGACGAACTCGAAGCCCGGATAAAAAAGACCGCCCACAAGGCCTACCGCAGCTTGTTTTTAAATGGTTACGCCCGCGTCGACCTGTTCCTGGAAAAGCAAAGCAACGCGGTCCTGATCAACGAGATCAACACCATCCCCGGATTTACCGCCATCAGCATGTTCCCTAAACTGTGGCAGGCGCAGGGCATTTCCTTCGCGGAACTGCTCGAGCGCCTGATCGCCTACGGCTTTGACTATTTCAACCAACGTAAGGAAAACGTCGATGAAGGTCTTGGCCGTTGATTACGGCAGCAAGCGCATCGGCCTGGCCGTGGGCAATTCAATGACCCGCGTCGCCACCCCGCTGGGGCTGATCGCAACCGGGAACATACAGGAGGCCCTGGTCCAGATACTGAAGCGGGTAGGGGAGTTCGAGGTCGGCCATATCGTGGTCGGCTATCCGCTGCACGCCGACGGCAGCCGCAGCCGCACCTGCGGCCAGGTGGACCGCTTTGTAAATTTTTTGCGCAAACGCATCGATGTGCCCGTCACCCTGGTCGATGAGAAATTAAGCAGTGTCGCGGCCGAAGAAATGAGTAAGGATATCCCCAGCGATTTTCGCACGCGCAAAACGTTTCTGGATGCGCTGGCCGCCCAGGTGATCCTGCAAAACTATTTCGAGCATTCATGAAAAAAATTATCCTGTTTCTATTTTTGCTGATTTTGATCGTGCTGGCCTGGTTCGGGTTCAACGCCTACCAAAAGGTTTTCGATCCTTTTCAGGGATACTACGGCCGCGCCGTGGTGCAGATCGACAGCGGCATGACCGTGGCGGCAATCGCCGGGAAACTGCAGCGCCAGGGAGTCATTTCCCGCGCTTCATATTTCAGGCGCTATTACCGCATGTTTTTCGCAAAAAAAAAGCTGAAAGCGGGCGAATACCTTTTTGACGGACCGCTCACCATGCGCCAGGTCATCGAAAAACTTTACCAGGGCAAGGCGATACTGTACAAAGTCACGGTCAAGGAAGGACTGTGGATCGGAGAAACCGCCCGGATTTTCGAGGAAGCCGGCCTGTTCCCGGCCGTGGAATTTGCCAGGGCCGCCCGCAACAGCAAACTTATCCGCGATCTTGACCCGGCTGCCGCGGACCTGGAAGGTTATCTTTTCCCCGACACCTACCTGGTGCGCCGCGACTTCACGGCCCGGGAAATGGTCGCCTTGATGGTAGACCATTTCCGCCGCAAATTCACCAACAGATTTGTCTGGCGGGCCCGGGACATCGGTTTCACCCCACGCCAGGCGGTGATCCTGGCCTCATTGATCGAAAAGGAGACCGCCAACCGCGATGAACGTTTCCTAATCTCTTCGGTTTTTCACAATCGTTTGAAGCAGAACATGCTGCTGGACTGTGATTCCACTATTGTCTATGCCCTTAAAAAAACCGGCCGCTACCGGGGAAAATTAGGTTGGGACGACCTGAAATTCGCTTCCCCCTTCAATACCCGCCTGCATCGCGGCTTGCCGCCGGCTGCCATCGCCAATCCCGGCTACGCCTCGTTGGAGGCGGCCCTTTATCCGGAAAACAGCGAATACCTGTTTTTCGTGGCCAAGGACGCCGGCAGCCACTATTTTTCCAGAAGCCTGGCTGAACACAACCGGGCCGTCCGAAAATACATCATCAACCGCAAGGACGACGTCCTTGATTGAGTTGAGCGAGCGGATTTTCGAGGGACACGGCCTCACTGTTTTTGAAAATGAGCGCCTGCTTTTCGGTTATAGCGCCATGGGGTTCACCTCCACCGCCCTGCAACGTTTTTTGGCGGGCTGGCCGCTCCTTTTTTTAAAGCAAATTCATTCCGACCGCATCCTCAGCCAGGCGGATTGGCTGCCGGCAGCCGCAGGCGACGGGCTGATCTTGCAGCGACCGGGAGCGGCGGCCGTGATCCAGACCGCCGATTGCCTGCCCCTGTTTTTCTTCAACGATGACCAGAGCCGCGGCGGCGTCATCCATGTCGGCTGGCGAGGCCTGCACCAGGGCATCGAAGCAAAGCTTATCTCACTGCTGGGTAATGATTCCGGAAAATACGATTTCTACCTGGGACCGGCCATTGAAAGGAAATGTTACGAGGTGGGGGAGGAATTGCCGGTTCTATTCCGGGGCAAGACCTATGCCGACAGGATATTCGCGGCGCTGGGCGGCGGCAAATATTCCATGGACCTCAAGTATGGATTGATCCTCTCCCTGCGCGCCGCCGGGATCGTTCCTGAGCGCATCCGCGACAGCGGGCTTTGCACCTATTGCTGCAAAGGACGTTTCCCTTCCTACCGCCGCGACGGCAAAACCGCCATGCGCATTTTTAATTTCATCATGTTGAAACACAGCACTCCCGTATAGAATAAAAAAATTTAGCGGTGAATTTCTTCTCTATAATCGCCGCCTTGGCTGTGTCCATTTCGGTAGGCCTGTTTTTCGGCATCTATCCGGCCTCTTAGGCAGCCAAATTGAGCCTGGTCGAGATTTTACACTACAAGTGATCCTTGCGCCCCATAAGGGCTGTAAGGCCCTAAAACTAATTTCAAATTATTCAGTGCCAGCCGAAATCTGCTTATTTAGTCAATATACAGTGTCGGATAAGATAGATTATGTAAACCAATAACTATTTTTTTTAATAAATCAGCCCAAATTCTTTATTTTGTTTTCTTTGATGTCTTGGATCAATTTTTCCAGAACTGCGATGACATTTTCCCGATCAACTTTTTCCTGCTTGAAATGAAAATTGATCTTGACTTTTTTGTCATCTGAAACGAAATTGAAGTTGAAGTTTTTTTGAGTTTCTTTTTTTCTCTGTTGCTTTATCTCGTCACGCGAAAATGGTTTCTGTCCGTACTGACGCAGTATCGCTTTCATTTTTTCAAGTTCTTCCACTTTGGTGAGCTCCAAAAGAAATGTTTTGGAATCAATGCCCAACTCGAGACATTTTTGTTTTATTTCTTCCGGCAGGTCGGTGATCCGGACCAGCTCCGTTACTGTAACCCGCGATTTTCCTATTTTTTTCGCTATT
>Ga0180014_1000469_pt1 | contig 11184 bp, 6 predicted proteins | sample KR13_S1_MetaG_FD_116507 | JGI IMG/M metagenome (GOLD analysis project Ga0180014, IMG submission 116507) | Groundwater microbial communities from the Olkiluoto Island deep subsurface site, Finland - KR13_S1_MetaG | ecosystem: Environmental > Aquatic > Deep subsurface > Groundwater | place... | reverse complement strand
TCCAGCTTGGCGATCTTTTTCCGCAACCGCTCCAGCCGCTTTTCCAGTTCCTGCTGTTGGCCCGGGCTCAGCTGGGCACCGTTCAGGGCTTTTTCCACGAAAGTGACCGCCTGGGCATAGTTTTGTTCGCGATGCTCGTAATGGATCGATATCTCGCGCATGGCGCCGAGATCGTTGCCGGCACTGAGAGCTTGCCAGAGTTCGAGTGCCTCACTGTAGAGCTTTTTCTTTTTCATCAGGACGGAGAGGCGCCGCAGCACCTTTGTCTGCACTTCGGAGCCGGCGCTGACATCTTTGGCGATCTGGTAGAAAGCCTCGGCTTTTTCCAGCAGGCCGGCCCTTTCACAGAGCATGCCCAGGCCGAGGATTTCCCCGCCGTCAGCGGTCAGGGAATAGTCCTCCAGATAGCGCAGGCCGAGCAGCACCACGGCCGCCAGTCCGACCAAATCCATGGCGTTGTGTTCCATGACCGGTTCGATCAGCGAGAAGGCCTGGCTGCGCAGGAAACTGAAATAAAGGGCGGGGATCGAACTGGCTTCGATGTCATCACTGCGGGAAAGGCCCAGCAGCATCTCGCCCAGGTAGCCCAATTTGCGCGAATCATAGGTGTTTTTCCAGATAGTGCGGGCCGGAAATAGAAAATCCAGATGCGGCAGGTCCAGCAGGGGGAAACGCTGGCGCTGCAGAATATAGCGGGTCTCCAGCAGAGGAAAGTCGAAGGCCTTGCCGTTATAGGTCACGGCCGCGGAGAATTCCCCCTGGCGCAGGAATTCCGCAACAGCCAGCAGGAAGTCGCCTTCCCGGTCCAGGTCCTGGAGCATGAAGATCTTCACCTGAAAGCTCTGTTCGCTGAAAAAACCAAAACCCAGCATGAACGGAATCGTGCCGGTGCCGCCAGCCAGCCCGGTGGTTTCGCTGTCAAAAAAAACGACCCGGCGCGGATCGACCGCGGCAAATACCTCGCTGCCGGCAATGATGGCCAACGACCCGGGCGCCAGGGCCAGCCAGTCACCAAGGCGCACTTTGCCATAGCGGCCGTCCAGGGCATAGTAAAAATCCTTGACCAGGAAAGGCTCGGCAGCAGCAGCTGGCTCCATCCGGGCCTGGGGAGCTGAAACCGGCTTGTCTTTTTGCTTCAGGTTGTGGCGCACCAGTTTCTCAAGTTTTTCCCTGGTGGAGAGCTCACCATCGTTATCCAGGCGCTGCCATTTTTCCTGGATATGGTTTTTATCAAGATCGTGCAGCCGATCCTTCAGTTTTCTCATTGGTTTCTGTTCCGCTGCTTAAGATAGCATAAAAAAACGGCGCGGACAATGACGCCTCAGGAAAACGACTGCGGCAACGTCCCCGCTTCTAGAATTTCGTCCCGCGCAGCGGGCCCATGGCATCAAAGCGGGGGCAGGATGTCTCCCCAGTCTCCGCGCCGGGTATGCGGACTCAGGCCGGCGCGCAGCAATTCAAGGTAACGGCGTCTGGTGATGGGCCTGGCCCCCCAGCCGGCCAGGTGCGGTGAAGCGATCTGGCAGTCTATAAAGGCGAAGTCCATTTTTCGCAGCGCCTCGGCCAGGACTGCCAGGGCGACTTTCGAAGCATTGTCGGCCAGGTGGAACATGGATTCGGCAAAAAAACACCTTCCCAGGGAGATCCCGTAGATGCCGCCGGCCAGCTTGCCGTCTTTCCAGGCCTCAAGGGAATGGGCGTAGCCGAAGCGGTGCAGGGCAACATAGGCTTCGCGCATGGCCGCCGTGATCCAGGTTCCTTCCTGGTCCGGGCGCGGCAACGCACAGCCGCTGACGACCGCGCCGAAAGCGCGGTCGAACGTGAAGGTAAAAACGCCGCGCTGCAATATTTTTTTCAGGCTTCTACCGGCATGGAATTCGGCCGGGAACAGGACAAAACGCGGATCGGGCGACCACCACAGTATGGGCTCGCCTTGGCCGTACCAGGGAAAGATGCCGCGGCCGTAGGCGCGCAGCAGCATTTTCGGTGACAGTTCACCACCGAACGCCAGAAGGCCGTCGCGCCCGGCTAACTGCGCCGGCGGGAAATCACCTTTATCTTCCAGGTTAAATACTGTCATTTTTCTCGAAACTATTTTAACCTGCCTGCCGAGGCATTGCAAAAAACAATTTATCAATTTCAATTCATTCTAAAAATTGCTCTGATTTTACAAGGAAACGCGATCTGCCCTAAATGCCCTGGGCCTGAAATCGCTTACTTTCCATTTTTTTCCGACATTTGTGCAAAATATTGACAACATTTTACCTTGAGTATATATAAATACTTCAGAATTTTTTTTAAGGAGATTCGCCATGAAACAAAAATCCGTATTGAAAATCATTGCCTTTCTGGCCCTTGGGCTGACTTTGCTGCAGCCGATCGCGGCCCAGGAGGCGCAGAATGACAATCCGTTTTTCCAGGCGCGCACTACGCCGTTCCAGGCGCCGCCTTTCGACAAAATTGTTATCGCACATTACCTGCCCGCCTTTCAGGAAGGCATAAAAAGAGAGCAAGCCGAGATCGACGCCATCGCCGCCAATGTGCAAGCGCCTACCTTTGCCAACACCATCGCCGCCATGGACCACAGCGGCATTTTCCTCAACGACGTCGGCGCCGTGTTCTATTCGCTGCTGAGCGCCGATACCAACGCCGACATGCAGGCCCTGGCCCGCGACGTGTCGCCGCTGCTTTCGGCCCACGCCGACAACATCAACCTGAACGAAAAACTTTTCGCCCGGGTCAAGGCCGTCTACGGCCAGCGCCAGAACCTGACCCTGAGCCCTGAAGAGGATTTTCTGCTGGAAAACACCTACAAAGGCTTCATCCGCAGCGGCGCGCTGCTGGACCCGGCCCAAAAAGACCGCTTGCGCGAGCTCAACCGCGAACTCTCCCTGCTGGGGTTGAAATTCGGCGAAAATCTGCTGGCCGAAACCAATTCCTCGCGCATCGTTATCGACAGCCCCGAAAACCTGGTCGGCCTTCCTGAAACGGTGCGCGCCATGGGCGCCGAAACGGCCAAGCAGCTTGAATTGGCCGGTAAATGGGCTTTTACGGTCCAGGTTCCGTCCATGACCCCCTTCCTGCAGTATTCGACCCGCCGCGACCTGCGCGAGCAGCTGCACCGGGCCTATTTTATGCGCGGCGACCGCGACAACGCCAACGACAACAAGGAGATCGTCAAAAAGATCGTCCTGCTGCGCGCCGAACGGGCCAAGTTGCTCGGCTACCCGACCCACGCCCATTTTGTACTGGAAGAACGCATGGCCAAGGATCCGGACACGATAATGGCCTTTCTGAAGCGGCTGTGGACACCGGCGCTGGCACGCTCTCAAAATGAAGCCAGTGAAATGCAAGCCATCATCGACCGCGAAAAAGGCGAATTCCAGCTTGCTTCCTGGGACTGGTGGCACTACGCTGAAAAACTGCGCCAGGAAAAATATGCCTTTGACGATTCAGCGCTGCGCCCCTATTTCGCGCTGGAGAATGTCAAGAAAGGAATATTTACCCTGTGTGAAAAGCTGTACGGCCTGCAGTTCATCAAGCTCGACAACCTGCCCATCTACCATTCCGAAGTTCAGGTCTACGAGGTCAGGGAATCCGCCGGCAGCCACGTCGGCCTGCTGTACATGGACTTCCACCCCCGTCCCGGCAAGCGCGGCGGAGCCTGGTCGGGCGGTTTCCGGCGCGCCTATTATGAAAAGGGCAAGCGAGTAGCTCCCATCTCCACCCTGGTCTGCAACTTCACTCGCCCCGCCGCCGGCGCGCCGTCCCTGCTGAGCATCGACGAGGTCAACACCTTCTTCCACGAATTCGGCCATTCGCTGAACACGCTGTTTTCGGACGGCGTCTACCGCGACCGCAGCGTGCCCCGCGACGCCGTGGAACTTCCTTCGCAGATAATGGAGAACTGGGCGCTGGAGCCCGAAATGCTGAACCTGTACGCCCGCCATTATAAGACCGGCGAAGTGATCCCGGCAGCGCTGGTGGAAAAGCTGAAAGCGAGCAGCCTCTTCAACCAGGGATTCGAAACCGTGGAATACCTGGCCGCATCATTTTTGGACATGGCCTGGCACACCTTGACCGGCAGCGAGAACATCGACGTACGCAAGTTCGAAGCCGACAATATGGCTGCCCTTAACTTGATCCCGGCCATCGTCCCGCGCTACCGCACCACCTACTTCAACCACATGATCTCCGGCTATTCGGCCGGCTATTACAGCTACATCTGGTCCGGGGTTCTGGACAAGGACGCCTACGAGGCCTTCAAGGAAAAGGGCATCTTCGACCGGGCCACGGCAAAGTCTTTCCGCGACAACTTGCTGGCCAAACTGGGAACCGAAGACGCGCTAACCCTTTACAAACGCTTTCGCGGCGCCGAACCGAAAATCGAACCTTTGCTCAGGAGCCGCGGTTTATTGCCCGAAGAAAAGAAATAGGTTCACGGCATACGGTGGACGGTTGACGGCTTAAAAAAAGTAGCCAGTAGGAAGAAGATTGTTTGCTTTTCAAATTAAAAATTTGACTACTTATCGACAATTTAATAAAATGTGGCTTGGAGGCAGCCATGAACGTTTTTGATTTGGCAATGGAAATGGAAAAGGACGGAGAAAAATACTACCGGCAGCTGGCAGAAAAAACGAACAATAGCGGTTTGAAAAATATTCTGGGCATGCTGGCCGAAGACGAGGTCAAGCATTTCCAGGTTCTGCAAAAACTAAAGGATTCAATCAAAGTAGAATTGCTATCCACACCTATTCTGAGCGGGAGCAAGAATATTTTTCAGCAGTTGCACGAGGATAAAAACTGGGACGATATTCCTGTAAACCAGATCGACCTATACAAGAAAGCCCGCGAGATCGAAACCAGGAGCTTCAATTTTTACATGGAAAAAGCCAGGGCACATACCGACCCCGCCACCCAGAAAATGTTTTTTTTAATCGCCGAAGAGGAAAAACGGCATGAATTCCTGCTGGACCATCTTATCCAATTCGTATCCCGGCCGCAAACGTGGCTGGAAAACGCTGAATTCAATCACCTGGACCAGTATTGACAGGCGCTTTATCGCCCCTGCGGAGAACGGATCTTCTTAGCCCGCATTTCTCACAAATATTTGCTGCAGCAAAACGCATAAAAATAAGACGCTCCTAAACCCGGAAAAGATGCAATTCCTCTGAAATGATCACTCGCGATTATTGGTGAACAGGGTGATCAGGCGGTTGCGGATTTCCAGATATAGCGGCGGCACTTTTTCCATCACTCCCCGGCAGTAAGCGGTCAGATAAGCTTTGGCCTTTTTAGGATTGACAGTGTAAAGACGCAGGGCTTCCTTTTCCACCTTTTCCTGATCGGCAAAGATTTTATCTTCGAAGGGCTGACGCCGGGCCACGACTTCCTTGACCGCATCCTGGAAACGCAGATTGCAGAGATTATCGACAAAATCGATGGTCCAACGCGCCGAAGCGTCGCTGTATTTTTCCGGATCATAGTTCTGGTAGCTGGGAGACGTGTCGCTGCAGCCGGCATAGATGGGCACATAGGGACTGATGTAGGGATTATCCTGATAAACCCAGTAGAGGCCGCCGATGGCATCCGGCAGCCAGCTGCGCAGCTGGCAGACCATGCCGTAATGGCCGCGGTGGCGGGCCACCGGCCGGCGATTGCTGAGTTTAAGCAAAGCGCGTAATTCGCTGCCCGGAAACGGTGTGGCCAGGGGACTAACCTTGAAGCCGCCCTTGCCGTCGGTGACCAGCCATTGCGGCTGGGCGGTGAAATCGTAGATCGTGCCCGCGAAAACCGAGCGCTGGAAAGCGATCACATCGGCCAGGGAAATTTTTTTTTCCGGAGCGGCAGAAAAAGGATATAGGGAGAGCGGCTCGACGAACTGATGATAGGGGTTGATGGTATCCATAGGATTTTGCTTAAGCTTTCTATCGGGCCATGCAGCCAAATTGGGCATGAAAGTTGTGTAAAAAAGCCAGAAACGGCTGGTGGCGAATTCAACCGGCAGCGGCGCGTAGGTTTCCTGCCAGATGAAGGGCTTTCCCGCCGCAGGCTTGTACCAACCGCGGTCGATCGCTTCCTGCAGGTAGTTTGCGGAAACCATAAAATTATCTTTATCGTTTGGGTTGATTTCCTTGATGATACTCCAGTTTGGAATGACCAGGGCCTGGTCGTCGCCGATACGCTGCGCTGCCCAGATGGCGCCAGGCTTGCCGCTTTCCCTGGTCCAGCCGGGACCAACACCAAAAATTTCCAGCACCCAAGCTTCTTCAGGATCGCCGATTACCAGATCCTCGGCACCATCGCCGCTGGAGGGCAGAAAGCCGTAGGTCTCCATAAGTGAACCAATGAGTTTGACGGCGGCGCGCGCCCGGCGGCAGCGCTGCAAAGCGAAAATTTCAGCCTGTTCCACGGTCATGATTTGCTTGCCAGTTTCGCGAGTAACGTTCAGCTCGGCGCGTTGATTGATCGTGCTCTCAGCGATGGCCAGTTGGTGTTCGTTCATATGCGGATAGGCTGAGTGGATATAGGCATAGGTTTCGCTGACCTGCGGGATGGAACCGAGCACTTCGCCATCGTCGCGCAAGGGCAGTTTGGCGTCCTGAATGCCCCAATACACCGGGGCTTTCTCGCCCGGTTTGTGTTTGGCGGCCGGCACGATATAAACGCGCGAATCGGGACCGGCGTCGGTATGAGAAAGGATCACCGAACCGTCGGCCGAGGCCTTTTTGCCCACGGCAACTATAGTGCAGCCTTCGTTGTCAGCTGCTGGCGAAGCGGCAGGAAACGCAACAACACAAACCAATACTATCAGGATGGAGAGGATTGCTTTTTTCATTTCCTCATTTTAAGTGAATACAGGCCCGAGCACAAGTGGTTGGGCAACTGAGGTTCACCCACAAAAAAGCGAACCCGACTCAGCGAAAAAGGATATCGGTCATCCGCGGCAGTTTCCAGAAGTCACTGTCCACCCGCTCCTCGATCTTTTCCACCAGGGCAGCCGCTTCGGCCAGGTGCGGCCGGATGAACTTGGTGCAAAATTGCGCCCGGGTGCGATCATCTCCTTCTTTTAGTTTATCATTATCCTCATCCAACAAAGATACCATTTCCATTGCCCGGTTGATCTTTTCAGTAAACTTGGCAATGAAAGCGAGCTGGTTTTTGAGCATGGCCGGCTTCTTGGCCAGAATTTCCCGCGGAAATTGACGGATAGCTTCGAGAAGCATGGCCTGGTTCTTAAGCGCCGCCGGAATAATATAGGCGCGCAAAAGATTGCGGGCGACACGCAGCTCCATTTCCACGGTTTTAACATAAATTTCGATTTTAATATCGGTTCGGGCTTTGATCTCCTCAGGCGAAAGTATAGCGAATGTTTCGAACAATTTTATGTTTTTTTCTTCTCGCAAACGGTCAACCGTCTCAGGTACCGAGAGCGGAATGAACAATCCCCGCCGGCGGGCTTCCTTGTGCCAATTTGCGTTATAGTTATCTCCGGCATAAATAATACCTGAATTTTCACTGATAATATGCTGCAGCTTATGAATCAACATTTTTTCGTCCTGGGTCTTCTCAATGATCTTGTATACTTCCGTCAAACCGGCGGCTACAAGCAGATTGATCACAGAGATCGGAAAAGCCAGCGAAGCTGACGATCCGGGCATACGAAACTCGAACTTGTTGCCGGTAAATGCCACAGGTGAAGTACGATTGCGATCAGAGAGATCATGGAGAATCGGCGGTACGAACTCTTCGAAGCGCACCATTTTCGATTTACGGAATTTTCCGCTAATGAAGGCCCGGGGATCATCGATTACTCCCTGCAATTCATCGCCCAAAAAGACGGAAATGATAGCCGGGGGCGCTTCATGGCCGCCCAAACGCAGCTCGTTGCCAGGGGAAGCCAGCACCGCCTGCAACAGATCATGATAACGGTTCAAACCGTAGATAAACCCGGCTAAAAAACTCAAAAATACCAACCGTGAATTTTTATTATCGCCGGGAGTGAACAAGTTCCGTCCCTGACTATCCATTAACGACCAGTTAATGTGTTTGCCGCTGCCATTAAAAAAAGCGAAGGGCTTCTCATGCAGCAGGCAGACCATGCCATGATTACGGGCGATACGGATCAACAGGTCCATTAACAACTGGTTGTGATCGGCGGCGATGTTGGCTTCCTCGTAAAGCGGAGCAATTTCGAATTGGTTGGGAGCCACCTCGTTGTGGCGGGTTTTAACCGGAATGCCCAGGTTGAAGGCCTCTTGCTCCACATCTTCAAGGAAGTGCAGCACCGCTTCGGGAATGGCGCCCATATAATGGTCGCCCATTTGCTGGCCGCGGGGCGGGCGGGCGCCGAATATCAGCCGGCCGACGGTTTTCAGGTCGGGACGTTTCTGGAAGTCCTTTTCATGAACCAGGAAAAACTCCTGTTCGGCGCCGATCATGTTTTTCACCCAGCCGGCCCGCTGGTTGAACTTGGCCAGGATTTTCAAGGAGATATCATTGATCAGCCGCAACGACCGCAGCAGCGGTGTTTTTTTATCCAAAACACAACCATTGTAACCGTAAAAGACCGAAGGGATGAAGAGGACGCAATTCTTGCGGTTTTTGACCACGAAGACCGGTGAACATGGATCCCAGGCCGTGTAGCCGCGGGCCTCGAAAGTCGAGCGCATGCCGCCGTGGGGAAACGACGAGGCATCGGGTTCGCCCTTGATCAGGTCGCGCCCGGAAAAACGGGAAATGATCCTGCGGTTGCCCTCCCATTCCAGAAATGTATTCTGCTTACCGGCGGTCAGCCCGGTCAGGGGCATGAACCAGTGGGTGAAATGGCTGACGCCCATTTGCTTCGCCCATTGTTTGATGGCGCGGGCCAAAAAATCGGCCACTTCGGAATCAAGCGATTTTTTCTGGTCCACGGTGCGCATGAACTTTTTGAAGATCTGCGGCGGCAGGGTCTGCTTCATCTTCTCCAGGTCGAACACATTGCTGGCAAAACTCTGTGTCATCTCCCCTCCCAACAATCATTTAAAAAATTTCTGCAACTTTCCCTGAAAAATATTTCAAGGATAGTGACGAGCTGAAATCGCTTTATACCCGATTTTGGCTTACTTGTCAAAAAACAGCACAAATTATCCGTCTATCCTGACGGAGATAATTTGTCCACCTTGTGGAAAGCACAAACAAATTAAATCCTTAAGGACACCTTTAATTCGAGCTTGACCGGTAAATTAAAGGTTGTTAATGAGAGCAACGGCATAGAGGGGTAAATGAATAAAGTCATTATCTTTGGTAAAATTTCTTGTGGAGGTTCGATAGATATAGGGTGGTGAATATTTTTGTGAGTACACCCGGAGGCTTTTGGCATGTCGACTTTGTCCACTTTTTACCTCCAGAGGAAAAATACCATCTGACCGAGAAATAATAAAATCGACTTCCGCATCACTTTTGCTGGTCCAGTAATAAAGTCGGTCGACAAAATTCAAGCGCGTAAGTTCATTGGCTACATAATTTTCGACAAACGCTCCGTAATATTCTGAAAAAAGCCTGTCTCCTTCAACAATCATCCGCGAGGGAATATTCAGCATTGCTCCCAATAAACCCGGATCCAGCAAATATATTTTGAACTTATCATTTTCGGCGTAGCCAGACAGGGGTTGTTTGGGCGTTTCTAAATGATAGGATAAATGAATCAAACCAGCTTTGCGAAGCCATTCCGCAGCCGATTCATAACGAGATGACCGGGCGCCCTTTTTCACGTCCCCATAAATAAATTTTTTGTTTTCCTTAGCCAATTGTCTGGGGATGGACCGCCAGACCTCAGAGTTTTTTATGGCTTCCGCTGCAGAGGCATGCTTGGAGAAATCTCGCTCAAAGGCGTTTAATATTTCCCGTTGTATGGATCGGGCAACCGCAATATCACGACTGGAGGAATAGGCGGCAACTACTTCCGGCATACCGCCGACATACAAGTAGTACCTTAAATGTCTCAATAGCTTGTCATGAAATGCTTCCGCCAAAGAGTTGTAATCCTTTTTTCTTAATAGTAGTTCCAACAGGGACTCCTCGCCCATAGCAGCCAAATATTCAAAAAAGCTCATGGGATATAAGGTAAGGAAATTGACTTTTCCAACCGGGAAACTGGATGTTTTTCCAATTGCCACACCCAATAACGACCCGGCAGAAATAACTGAATATTCAGGAGCTTGCTCGAAAAAATATTTCAAGCTGGTTAAGGCTCGAGGGCATTCCTGAATTTCATCAAAAAATATCAGGGTGTGACCTTTTTGAATTTTGCGGCCCCAAAAGGCACTCAATAACTCCAATAGAACTTGAGGCTCCAGGGAAGATTCAAATATGGAAGCCAGTTGAGGTGTCTCTTCAAAATTAAAATAGGCGAAATCCTTATATTCTTTCCTGCCAAATTCCTTCACGAGATAGGTTTTGCCAACCTGGCGAGCTCCCTGGACTAATAAGGGTTTTCTATTGGTTTGATTTTTCCACATCAGCAAATCCTGATAATTATCTCTTTTCATGATATCTCCAAATATTTGTCAAATTGATGTTAATTTATCTCCAATTAAATGTCAAATGCGTCAAAGAGCTTAGGAAGCCTGGGGCCGCCCATTAGAGGCAAATGTCTAGAATTGGACATACATTTTCTGATTTTTCTAAACGAAACAGAAATCCGGCACGTCCCGCGCTGGTCTTTTCCATAGCCGTATCGATCGCTTCGCGTAAAGTCACAAAGTCAAGCACCGTCCCCAGTCCCCCCCCGGCAAAGATTATCCGTGAATATTATCAGATCCTTGAAGACACACTGCTCGCCAAACGGCTACTCCCCTGGAAACAATCTAAAAAACGACGACTGATCGATACAGCCAAGTTTTATTTTTTCGATATCGGCATTGTCAGCGGCCTCCTGAACTACCGTTCGCTTACCCCAGGCACAAAAGAATACGGCAGAGCTTTTGAGCATTTCATCCTGCAGGAATGTTGGGCTTACAACCATTACAGCCAAAAAAATTTGGAATTGTCATTCTGGCGGACGGCCAGTGGCGCTGAAGTCGACCTGATCATTGGTGACGGAGAGGCGGCAATTGAAGTCAAGTCCTCCGATCACGCGGGAGAGCAGACCAAAGGGCTGCATCTGTTTAGTCAGGAAGCAAAATGCCGCCAGTATTTCAT
>Ga0180014_1000467_pt1 | contig 11213 bp, 4 predicted proteins | sample KR13_S1_MetaG_FD_116507 | JGI IMG/M metagenome (GOLD analysis project Ga0180014, IMG submission 116507) | Groundwater microbial communities from the Olkiluoto Island deep subsurface site, Finland - KR13_S1_MetaG | ecosystem: Environmental > Aquatic > Deep subsurface > Groundwater | place... | reverse complement strand
GTGGCGTTGGTCACGGCATTCCAGGTCAAAGCTACTTTATCCGAGAACGTCCCCTTGCTGGCGGTCAGCCCGGCGGGGGCCGAGATTGAACTGGAACGCGTATCCAGGGTAAAGATGGGCGATACGCCCCATCCTGTGGCGGCGCGGGCGGCGCCGGTTCCCAATATGATCACCGCTGAGATCATCAAGTTAATCCATGTTGTTTTCATACATTTTTCCTTTTTTTGTATCATCGACGGATCACATTCTCCATATAATTCAGCATGTTACTGGAAAGAGGACTAGCGGTTTGATTTCCGTATAACTTGTCAAAATAATTTCTAAAAAGCACTTGGGATTGCATATCCACCCAAGTCGCCGAGGCGGCAAACAGTTGGCCGTAGGGTCCAAAAACAACAGCGGCGCCGGAAATAAGCATGGCGCTGTCATGAACATACGAAGTCATGGTGTCAGTACCTTGACTGACGTTATATGCGGTATTGACCACTTGAACACCCGACGCCACACTTCCCAAAGGCACCCCGGGGAGACTGGTAATATCTGCGCCCCAATTGACAATATCATTTTGCGGGCCCAAGCCGGCTATATCCTTCTCGTTGACCGGGTTATTATCCGCATAACAGTACAGGTTCGCGCTGGCTCCCGCAAAAAGAATCGGGTCCTTGGCGGTCCAGCGTCCGGTCTCCGGATCATAATCCCGCGCGCCGAACCGGACCAAGCCGGTGTCTGGATCATACAATCCGCCGGCAAACCCAAACGGCTGGAATCCCGGATTCGTGTCCAGCACCACCCGTCCGAATTCATCATAGTCCAGGCGCTGAACAACGGCGCCCGTCGTCGCCTGCACCACCAGCCGCGGACTGCCGAGATGATCGCACACGATCCGATAGACCCCCCCGGTCTTGATTATATAGTCAGGGACATTGGCCCGACTGCCATAGACAAACACACTCAGCACGTTCGTGTTGCTGTCCAGTTCCGCCACCGGATTGACGCCGGCGGCATATAGAAATCCATTGGTGAACACTCCGTTGACTTTCTTCCCCACCCGATGATTCATGCCATCCACCAGGTATTCATTCGTTCTGCCGGTCGGCAAAATCACACTCAGCAAATTGCCCAGCGCGTCGTATTGATAGACCGTGTTACTGCCGTTGAATGTTTTGTTCGTCAGATCCCCGGCCGCGTTGTACCCATAATTTGCCGCACTGTTGGATAACAGCCGGTCCTGGCCGTCATACCACGCGCTGGACACTTGCCCGGTAATCACGGCATTGGTCCGGTTCCCGTTGCTGTCATACTGGTAGGTGTTCGTAACGGTTCCGTTGGTCACCATCTGGCAGAGCCGGCCGGCGGCGTCATAAGTATTGGCAAAACTGCGGTTCGTGCTCTGGATTTCCTCTGTCAGGTTCGTGATCCGGCCCAGCTTGTCGTAGCCATAGGACACGGAAAACAGGTTGGTTCCATTGCCGACAACCGTGAGATTGGTCACCTCGCCAAATGCATTACGAGTCAGGGTTTCAACAACATTACTCAGGGTCCGGCCGGTCAATAATCCATTGTCGGCGGATCGGCTTAAAGCGCAACTGCCAGCCTGAGTGATCAAGCTGTCAGGATCATACTGGTATGTCACCGTATTGGCGCCGTTCACGCCCATGGAAGCCACGCGGAAATCATTGTCGTAGGTGCGGCTGACCTTGCCGGTGACCGTCCCTATCCAGCGACTGGCAGTGACCAACAAACCATCATATTCATTGGTAAAGCCCACGCCACTCGCCACGGTTATCCCTCCTAATAAGCCATTCGTTTGCCAATAGTAGGTGGAGGTGGTATTAGGTATGGTTACCGTGCTCAATTGGCCTGCCGCATTATACGTATTGCTGATGGTCAATCCGCCCGGCCGTCGCAGGGATATGAGCTGGCGGTCCGCGTTATAAGTATAATAGGTGGCGTTGGTCGCTCCGCCCACGATCGGCGGCGTGTATTCCGACCGCAAATCCACCGTATTATAGGCAAACGCGTGGGCCAATCGGCCCGGCGGAGTCACGGAGGTGAGGTTCCCCTGGAGGTCATACGCATAGGAAGCGTAGCTGCCATCCGCAAAGGTCTGGCGCGTCATGCGGCCGACCGAGTCATACTCGAAAAGGTTGGTCTGATCCAGCGGACTCCGTATTTCCGACAGGTATCCATTCGCGTCATAGCCGTATTGGATAGTTCGCGAGCTTCCATCACCCAACATCCGAATCTCGGTCAGATGCCCCTGGACGTCATACTGATTGGAGACGGTGGGAAGTCCCACGGTCTGGGTGCTGAGCGGTCGCCCCTGGCTGTCCATGAGCACGGTCGTTTGCCGGCCTTCAGGCGTTCGCAAGGTCAACGTGCGGGTGTCGGCCCGATACACTGAGACATTGGTTTTCCCATTCACCATCGTCCAGTTGGTCTGGACGGCCAGGCCAAGCGAAGAATCGCCATTCATAACGACGGCGCGAGTGACCAGGCTGGTCATAGCCAGGCCGGAGGGCAGACGGGTCACGCTGGATGTCGGGATCGGCGCCTCCATGCCAAAACGCGGTTCCGGCCCCATCTGCACGAGGGTGACCTGACCTTCCGGCATCCGATTGCTTTGCAGACCGGTCAGGTATGACAGGCGTATCTCCTGGCCCCCATCCGGCCGCGTATAAATTCGCCGTTGATCTCCCGAATCCAGATTTTCAACCTGCACGCTTCTGACACATCCCATGCCCGACGTGGAAACCACCTGGTAGCCGTTCGACAACGATGCCCGGCCCACCCCGATGGAGCCTCCCGCCGGATCGTTCGCCTGCACCACCTGTCCCGCCGCCGAATAACTCACCGTATATGTATAACCGGCTCCTTTCGGGCCCTGGACCGAGGTCAGGAGTCCGTTCGCCAGGTAACCATAGGTTGTCGTCGCGCCCGCCGGATCCCGGGCCGTCGCCAGGTAACCATCCCCATTCACGGTGAGAGTCGTCCGTTGTCCGAAGGGTCCCTCAATCGCCGCGGGACGTCCGCCGGCATCCCGCTCGATGGTTGTCACATTCCCGTCGCCGTCGGTCACGGCGCTCAGATAACCGTTCGTGGTATAACTGAAGCTGTAAAGATTTGAGCAGGTCAGGGCATCATATGTTTTCAGGTGACGCCCCCCGGGGTTGAATTGATAGATCAAGTTGCCCGTTTCGTCCGGAATCAACACATCTTCATCCTGGACACCGGGAAAGTCCACCCCCACGGCGCGCACCCGATGCGTATCGAAGCTGGCGACATACACCGTGCCATCCGGCGCCACCGCCACACTGCCGACCCGGCGCAAACCGGCTGTTTGGGCCGGCCCATAATCGCCGCTCCAGACATCCGCCCCACTGCCGGCCACGGTCTTGAGAATACCGTCGACGCCGACCATGAACACCTGGCGCCGCACGTAATCGGCCAGATACAAGGTTCCCTGGGCATCGAAACTGACATCCGTTGGACTATAGAATTGGACATTGGTGGCAGGCAGACCGTCCCCGTAAAAACTGGCTCCTCCTCCGGCCACGGTTCGGATGATCCCATCGATGCCGATGCGGCGAAAGGCATTCATTGCCATCAAGTAGGTATTGGCAAAGGTCAACGTTCCATCCGGACCGACGGCCAATCCAGCCGGAGAGATGCGGGCATTCGTTGCCGCTCCGCCGTCGCCCGAACAGCCCTCCGTGCCATTGCCCGCCAGGGTCATGATAACGCCATCCGGTGCGACCCGCCGGATGCGGTGATTTCCCCAATCCGAGATAAAGACGGTGCCGTCCGGACCCACGGCCACATTTTCCGGATCGTTCAACTCCGCCTGGGTTGCGGTCCCGCCGTCGCCCGAAAATCCGCTGTTGCCCGTCCCGGCCACGGTGGTAATCGTGCCGTTCGTACCGACCTTGTATACCCGGTGATTGATTCGATCGGTTATATAAAATACCCCGTCACCACCGACCGCCACATCGGTCGGGTACATCCCGGTATTGGTGGCCGCGACCCCGTCGCCGGCATACGACATATCGCCATTACCCGCTACCGTCGTGACGATCCCATTGGTCCCGATGCGCCGGATCCGGTCATTATTCAAATCGGCCACATAGACCGCGCCATCCGGCGCGACCGCCATGCCCATCGGCGACCAGAAACTAGCGCTCGTTGCCGGACCGCCATCTCCGGAAAACCGGCCCAGTCCGGACGCGTTCGTATAGCCGTCTCCGGCATACGGTCGAATAACGAAACGACTGTGCCGCAATTCCGATGCGCGCACGCGTTTTCCGCTGCCCAATTCCAGCATCTTGCCGACCGGATCATAGACATGATGCGCATCCAACGTCCATCCGCCCAAATCGTTGGTCCAGCCCCGGGGCGAATAGCCTATCGTGGTCTGTTGTTCCGACCATAACCTCCGCTGGGCCCCGCGCACCGGAATGTCGCCCGCTATTCTCCGGCTGGACACATATCCGAAACTGCTATAATACATCGGCGGTAACGCATAAAACACCTGGTAATAATACCCCACCTGATACGTCACCGGCTGATTCCCGCTAACCAGGCGCCCATACACATCGCGACCATTCCAGGTAAACTCATAGCTCTGATTAGCCGTCGGAGTGGCGAAATAGTTTGTAACCGTGACACCGGCAACGGTCACACTGAGATCCATGGCCAGTAACGAAGCCGGAAGACTGGCGCCCGTCAACGGAATATTCAGGGAGGCGATATACCCCGGCATGCGTTCGCTCGAATAACACAACCGGAAAGGAGTTCCCGCCAAAGGACAGGTTTCCCGGAACACCCGATTCTCCAGTTCCACATCCCCCATTCCGCCCTGGCTGTTCGGGTTGTTGACATTTTCCTGGTTGGCAACGGACTGAAGGCTCGGCGCCTCCGCTCCCGTCGGCAGGGCGATGCCATAATTGCAATCGTAGGTGCTGAAATGCCGCAGGGAGGATCGCCAGAGACTGTTGGTGCACACTCCGTATGTCTGCGCCAGCACCCGCCGTTCTTCATCCGTAAATCCCAGGGCAGTCAACGTGGCGGCATCCGCTTCCACCCCATTGGTGCTCAGCGAAACCCGCGCCAATCCGGATGCGTTCGTCCCGACCAATTGAAGGACCAGTCCGTCCTCTGACGGCACCCAGGCCCCCTGGTCTTTGTTATAATAGGCCACCGGCACCTGGATACCCGCCGGCATCCCCAGGAAGTTATCCGTGTAAAAATAAATATTGGTATTAAACACGACGTCCCGGCCCGCGATCTTTGCCTGAGCCTCCGCCGCCGTCAGCTCCACGCAATACGTATAAGCCACCGTCGCCGGCAAATCGCCCGGCATGGCATTCAACCCGTTCAGCCCCACCGTGTATTCCGACAACTTGACCGTCAGGGTGTTGACCGGCTGGGTGGCGCCGGCATAGGTGAAAATGGAGGCGGTCACACCCGTGGGAAATACCGCCAATGCCCGGCGCCGGCCATCTGCGTCCGATACCCAACTACCCGCGGCCGACTGCACATTGGTCGTCGGCAACAGGATGACGGTCACGTTCGGATCCGTCGTCATCAAGGCCACGTCATCCACCGTCACGTAATCCTGCCAGGGAACGGCCAGGGTGCGCTGAAGCGGCAGATACCCGTTCTTCTGGTAATTGATATTCAGGCTCGCGCCGCCGTTGACGGCCATATCGTAACCGCCGTTCGTCCGGGAAACCGTCTGACCGAATTCCGGATGCCCGTTCACGGAAACCGTGCAACCGGATAGGGGAACTCCGTTGGTATCAATCACCCGACCGCGCAGGACCGCCACGCGGGTCAGGACGATCGTTCCGTCACTGACGCCGGTCTGAATGGGATTGGCGCCGGTATAGAGAAAGGACGTTGCGTCATAAAGCAACGTGGCGACGCCATTCGACGGCGTTGATGCCACCGTGGCCGGATCCGGGGGGATCACCGGCTCGATACCGTCATTCGCCGTCACTTGCACGCGCATCTGCGCATGGTAGTGTCCATCCCAGTCCGCCCCCGCATCCCAAACGATGGTCTTGCCGGTCCCGGGATTCGCACCCGTACCGTAATCGCCGGTAAAATGCGTGGCCGGCAGGTCATAGGTCACCCCGCTGTTGGTGGAAACCGCGACGGAAATGCTCACCGCGCCCGTGGCTGTGACATCATAGGTGATGTCCACCAGCTTGGTCCCCGCCCGCTGGCTGGCCTGCACGTTGGAGACCTGGGGGTCAGAAGCTCCTGCGGTCAACGCCAGGCATATCCAACCGATCACACCAAAGATGCCTATTGGTTTCATTTAATGGTTCCTTTATAATTATGATTCCAGTTCAGATGGGGTGTCCTAAAATTTGCAGCTCAGCATCTAAGTCATGCACTTATTGCTCCCCTGTAAGGCGGACTGTTCCGGCAAGAACGTTTATCATCCTGCCTGCCCAGAGATTGTCGAAGTGATCTCTTGCCCAACCGAATAAGGACAAATCGAGATTACTCGCTTCGCTCGGAATGACATTCTTGTTGATTTGTAATGTTCTCGAAAAAAACAATTTTCCTTTTGGATCGAGTCAGTTTCAAAAGTCCTGCGGACACGACGGAACGTGTCCCTCCATCCCCTGAAAACGACCGATTTTTCAGCGCTTTGGATATTCGTGCTCCGTCACGACCGTTTTGAAAAGGACTTTTGAAACTGACTCTTCATTCAAAATAAAAACAGGTCTGGCGGTTACTTGAAAAATGAACGATGCAATCGTCCGGGTATAGCCGGGCCACGACATCCAGCCCCCTGCCATCGGTCGACAACATGAAATACTTGCTCCAGATGCCTTCATCGGCCGCGGCCGACTGGCGGAACAACGTGGCCAGGCTCCAGGCGCCAGCCGTGCACCGGGCATACCGGATCTGGCCCCAGGACGCGCTTTCGTAGCCGCTGATGTGCGAGGATGCCAGATCGGAAAACATGATATGCGCGTCTCCCGAATTATCGAATGCCAGCACCGGAAGGATGCCGGTGAAATGCCCGCCATCAGTTCCAAAATAATCGTCGGCCGTGTCGGCCAGGATTTCCTCGGTCCAGGCATTGGCGCCGGACCGACGATAATAAACCAGCTGGGACAGCGCGTCGGACCCGGTCAGCACGTTGTATTTCAGGCGCACCGCCACTGCGGGCCAGCCCTGGGAATCCACCGCCAGGCTGGCATTGGGGAAGTAAGAATCCCAACTGCTATGGGTCTTATAGGCCACGACTTCGTTGAACCAGGTGCCACCCGTATTCGACAGGTAATACAGAGTGCCCGGCCAGGTCACATCATCACTGGGATGATATTGAAAACTAAGGACTACGTGTGCGTTGCCAGAGCTGTCCACGACGAAATCACGGGCAACTAGCCACCGCGACGGCCCAACGGTTAAACTCATTTCCTCGTCCTGCCAGACCCCGGTCCGGTTGGAATAATAACGCACCCTCAGTATTTCCGTGTTGTCGGTATCCCATGCGGCGTTCAACACGTGAAAATATCCGTTCGGGTCAATGCAGGCCTTGACATCGTACGACCCCTGATCCTGGGCGCCGATGACGTCATTCGTCCAGTTTGTTCCCGATCGGTACAAGTGCTCCATTCCATTACCGTAATATCCCGTAAAAAGATGCGGTTCGAGGGCGGCATCCATCACCAGGGCCACCGATGCCCAGCCATTAACCGGCACGTTTTGATAACGCACTGGTCCATCGGATAGCATCGTGCCGGCATGGCTGACTACTTCCCACCACAGACAGGTCATGTTGTATTCAGGATCATTTTTACCGTATAACAGCGCAACCGCCTGATCGCCTGCCCGGACAGCGGTCGCGAGAATGGTGGCGATATGCAAGACATTGGTTTCCTGGAACGAGCCCGGAACGTCATTGCCGCCGCTGAAATACACCGAGACCATGGCATCCGACTCGCGATAAAATGCCGGATCGGTCCGACTGTCGCCATCGTAATCCCCGACGGCCGGCACATCGCCTTCGCCACCAAACCCTGCCATGGAAACGAGGGCATAGTTATACAGGGACAGCTTGACGCTCCAGGTTCCGTCCACTTCCCGATAAATCGCGGGATCCACCCGCCGATCGCCATCAAAATCACCGACCACCGGCTGATAGCCTGTCCCACCGAACATCAGCGATGCCGGCGCATATCCAGAGGCCGACAGCATCACCTGCCACTGGCCAGCCTGCCCTGAGCCAGCCTGCGGTGAGCCTGCCGAACCAGTCGAAGGATCGGTTTCCGCATATACCGCCGGATCGGTCTTGCCATCGCCGTCGTAATCGCCGATCACCGGCTGATACCCAACTCCGCCAAACGTCGTGGATGCCGGCGCATATCCGCTGGCCGACAGCTTTACTTGCCACTGTCCGGTGGTTTCTGAAACCACAGCCGGATCATCCAATCCATCACCGTCGAAATCGCCTGATACCGGCACACAGCCTGAGCCGCCGAGCGTCATTGACGCCGTTGCATACCCGCTGGCTGACAGCATCACTTGCCATTGGCCAGTAGCTGCATTAAACACCACCGGATCGGCTTTACCGTCGCCGTCATAATCGCCAATCCCCGCCACATAGCCCGATCCGCCGAACGTCGTGGAAGCCTGCGCATAATTATTCATTGACAACAGCACCTGCCACCGACCGTTGGATTCCTCAAACACGGCCGGATCGGCTTTGCTGTCGCCGTCGAAATCCGCACACCCCCAGACAACATGATTCGTTCCGCCAACAGCAACCACACTGCCAAGTGGCGACAAGAAAAGAAACCAACCTATCGCCATAAATTGGGCAACACGTTGCTTCATCTTACAGGCTGTTGTATGCATGAATTCGTTCTCCAACGAATAGCACTTTCCAATATGTAATATGTAGTGAGTATATCACGGAAGGCGAGGCGGTTCAAGCGATTAGCGGGCAGCATTTGAATAATTATATGGTATCCTAGCCATCAAAATGCAATAATATCATTATTCACTCGTTGTATGGTCAAACTGTTTAACATTTAGGGAGGATAAAAGCATGAAAGCCATGAACATTGCAATCATCGCAGGAGTGGGAATCTGCACAGCGTTAGCCGGTGTCCGCGCCGAAACCGACACCACCGTAAGTGATTCATCCATAACCACCAATGCCACAACGTGGACTTCCGAGGCCACGCGCATCGGCCCCCGGGGCACGGGAACAACGACCGGTTCCGGCACCAAGACCGACAGCGGCGCCACCTGGGTTACCGAGGGTTCAAGGACTGGGCCTAAAGGCACCGCCACCATGAACGCCTCGGGCAGCGCGGTCAAAACAGACACCGGCGCCGACTGGAACATCAACCGTTCCGGCACAACGGCGGGCAGCCAGACCTGGCAATCCACGACGACCGGTTCCGGCACCAAGACCGATACGGGGCGGGAATGGGAATCCACGACCAAAGGTACTACGGATAATGGCCACACCTGGATTACGGAAAGAGACGTGACTAAAACCAAAAACCCGGACGGCACGATCAGCGTGGATCGCGACAGATCAACGACCCTGGATAACGGTAAGGTCATTACAGAATCTGCCGACACTACCATCACCAAGACCGACAGTGGCGCCACTTGGGTTACCGAGGGTTCGAAGACTGGGCCTAAAGGCACTGCCACCATGAACGCCTCGGGCAGCGCGGCCAAAACAGACACTGGTGCCAACTTGAACGTCAACCGCGTCGGCACGACGGCCGGCGGCCAGACCTGGCAATCCACGACCATCGGCACGGGAACCAAGACGGACACTGGCCGGAAACGCACCACTACAACCTCCGGTTCCACTGAAGGCGGAAAAACCTGGAAAACAGATCGCCGGCGCGAATGCGCAAAATCCTCGGACGGTAGTGGCGCCAAGATTACGCACAACGCCAACACACAGGTTTCCGGCGGCAATGCGAACAAGCCCAAAGCCAATGTTCACAAAGCATCCGTTAAAGGTGCCACGGGAAAAAGAGTCAAGCCGGTCAAAACGGCGCCCGCATCCGGCGGAAAATGATTCCCGTAAAACAAAATAGCCCGCCGCAAGGCGGGCTATTTTGTTTCCCCATAATACCGACACAGATCATTGATGCGGCAGTTGGGACATAACGGTTTCCGCGCTTTACAGACACGGCGTCCGTGAAAAATCAGGAGATGGCTCAACAGCGTCCAATCCCGCGGCGGGAACAGTCGTTGCAGGGCCTGTTCGATTTTTTCCGGATCGGTTTGGTTGGTTAGTCCGATGCGGTTGGACAAGCGAATGACATGGGTATCCACGGCAATCCCGGCAACGCCGAACGCATTCCCCAGAATGACGTTCGCCGTCTTGCGGCCAACGCCGGGCAAACGGGTCAGCGACTCCATATCGCGAGGCACCTGTCCGCCGTAATCGCGGAGGAGGATGCTCATAGCGCCACGAATGGCTTTTGCTTTCTGACGGAAGAACCCCAGGGACCGGATATCGGCTTCAAGTTCGGCTTGCCTTACAGACAGGTAACCCTCCGGCTGATGATATTTTTTGAACAGGCGTTCCGTGATCTGGTTCACGCGACGATCCGTGCACTGGGCCGAAAGAACAGTTGCCACCAGTAATTCGACGGGATTGCCGTAAACCAATTCGATCCGGGCATCCGGGTGCCTACGTTTCAGACGACGAAAGATGAGGCGGGCATTTTTTTTATATCGATTCATGACTCCTGTTCGGACATATTTAATTACCTCTCGCTAAGGATCCGTAAAGAAATTAAATGTTCGGCTTGTTGGAAGCTTTCGTTCGGAACGGCAAGGCTCTCCCAAGTCCCGCTGCAAACTATCCGACGACCCGCCATGGCCTTTAGACCCCGGCACGTTTCCGCACGCTCACCTTCGGCGCGTGCTTCGTTGCTGGCTTCCAGAAAATGAAGTCCTTGGCCACGTGCGATATAAGGTAATTTCGGAGCTCAATCCCTTCACTTGCGTTTGGCCGATCATCCCCCCCCTTCAGGCTTCACGAGTTCAGTTACCTTCCCCTGCACGGAGTTCCGTGCTGACCCGGTGGTTAGTACCTTATCCGTCAGGTACTGCTAAAAACAACAAGATAATCATGCGGCTTTCTCCATAAGTTGTTGAGTGGACGCTGCGAGCATGGCATTGAGCGCGGTGGTCAAGGTTTGTCCCTG
>Ga0180014_1000465_pt1 | contig 11248 bp, 7 predicted proteins | sample KR13_S1_MetaG_FD_116507 | JGI IMG/M metagenome (GOLD analysis project Ga0180014, IMG submission 116507) | Groundwater microbial communities from the Olkiluoto Island deep subsurface site, Finland - KR13_S1_MetaG | ecosystem: Environmental > Aquatic > Deep subsurface > Groundwater | place... | reverse complement strand
CCCCTGGCCGGCGTCCACCGGTGAAGAGATCTCGCCCTGCTTGAGGGTGTTGATCATGGACTGTTCCTGGCTGGAAAAATTCTGCCAGCCCCAGTAGCCCCAGTCACCGCCGTTCTTGGCATTTTCATCCCCGGAAAGCTCCTTGGCTTTTTCAGCAAAATTGGCCGGGGTCAGCAGGGCCGCGGTATTTTCCATTTCTTTCAGGATCTGCTCGCGCGTCTGCGGGTCATAGGCGATCCAGATCCTGCTGATCTTGGTTTTCCCGGGAACTTTGAACATGTTTTTGTTGTTTTTGTAATAGGCGAACACTTCTTCTTCCTTAAGGGTGATCTCCTTCTTAAAATCGGCAAACTTCAAAACCAGGACCTCCCCGCCCCTTTTTTCCACACTCTGGAAAAGATTTTTGTTTTTCTGATAGAAATCAAGCTGTTCCGTTTCCGTGGCAGCCTGTTCCTCGCTGATGGCGTCACTTTTAAAAGCGATGAAATCCAAATCGGCCTTGTCGTTCTCCTTGCGGTATTCTTCCTTGAGCACGTTCAGGTCCAGAACCTGGCCGGCGGTCACCAGTTCCTTCAGCTTGTCGCCAAGCAGGTCTTTTTTCAAGCCGTTCTCGAAGTCGGGCACCGTCATATGGTTGTAGGCCAGAAGTCTTTCGTATTCCTCTGAACCGATGAATTTGCCGTTGTTCTGAAAAGCCGGATAGGCGCGGATGGCGTCCTGCAATTCGCTTTCGGAAATCTCAAGGTTGAGTTTTTCCGCTTCACCCTGGATGATCAACCCGCTGATCATTCCCTGCAGCACCTGTTCGGCAATACCGAACTGGTTGATCATCTGGCGGCTCAAACTGTTTTTGAACTGCTTGCTGTACATTTCCAGGCTTTTGGCCAGGTTTTTTTGGAATTCCTCGCCGCTGATCTTGCGGCGGCCAACGGCAGCCACGTCCCTGTCCAGGCCTTCCGATTCAAAACGGCCTGAACCCCATTGCACGAAAATAAAGCCAATAAAGGCCAATATGACCAGCCATAGGGTCCAAGAAAGAGATTTTACGTTATTCCTCATGGATTTGAGCATTATTTTTCCTCCGCTTGATTTTGGTTTTTGAATTTCTTTTCTGCAATTTTCAGGTAAACCGATACTGTGGCCCCATTGGTCTCATTGTTTTTGATGACAATATTGCCCTGGTGTTCCTGGATAATGTTATAGGCCAGGGTCAAGCCGATGCCTTTTTTCTGGGTACGGTTTTTGGTCGTGTAAAACGGGTCAAAGGCCTTGTCCAGGTTTTTAAAGCCGCCGCCGTTATCGCTGATATCCACGATCGCTTGTCCCCCATCCATTGATTTTTTCAGTTCGATGGCGATTATCCCTTTGCGAATATTGTTTTCGCGGAAAGCCTCAAGGGCATTTTCCACGATACCTTCAAATACCTGCCATAAGGCGAAATGGTTGCCCTGGATGATGATGTCTTCGTTGAAATTGTTTTTGATAATGACGTAATCGCTGTTTTCGGGACGGCTGTATATGACCTTGATCAGCTTTTCCAGCAAATTGGACAAGCTGATCTCCATTTTGACCTGTTCCATGTCCGGGTTTAACTGGTTGAGTTGATCGATGATATTCTTGATGCGCACGGCCTGCTTCTGAATGCTGCCCAGCTTTTCCTTGACATAAGGGCTGGAGTCTTCGCGTATGGTGATCAGATCGACATAACCCAGGATCCCGGTCAGCGGGTTGTTGATCTCGTGGGCGAACCCCGAAACGATGGCCGTCAATGATTTTTGCTTTTCCGATTGGATGATATGCCGCTGCGTGTCCCGCAGCTCCTGCATGGCGATCTGCAGCTTCTTGTGCGATTCGTTCAATTCCCTGGTGCGCGAGGTGACCTGCTTTTCCAGCTCCTTGTGGGTGGCCTCGATCTCGGTCATCATGTTTTCGATTTTTTCGGCCATTTCGTTGAACTGGCTGCCGAGATAGGAAAATTCATCGTTGGAATGGATCTGGATGCGGTGGGAAAAACTCCCATAGCTGATCTTTTCCAGGCCGTTTTTAAGCAACTGGATGGGCTGGGTCAATTTTCTGTTGATGACCACGATGAGGATGATGAAAACCGTCAGCAGCAAGGCTGAAATGATCATGATAAAAAGGCGCAGTTTCGAGATGATCGCCTTGTTTTCCTCATTGGAACGGCCGAAGAGGATGCGGCCCCACACCATTTCGGAGGCGGCAACATTCACCGGCAGGCTGATCAGGTAATATGGCTGAGAATCGAAAACGGCTTCCCTGACATGGTCCTCCGTTTCCGATTTGAAGGGCGCGAGTTCGGCTTTGATCCAGTCGGGACCCTTATAAATGATTTCCTTATTCTGGGAATCAAAGAGCATGATGAAATCTTTGCGATTTTCCTTCAGGATCTCTTCGGTCTGCGAGGTCAGGTTCATGTAGTTGAAATAGATAAAATTGGGTTCCACCATGGCTTCGAAATCCTTGGCCCAGCGCACGAAATCGATCTTGGTCATGCGGTTGTTGGTGACGTTGATCATATTCAGTATGAAAAAAGAGGAAATGGCGATATAAACCAAGCTGATCACTATAAAAGAAAGCAGGAACTTGGAGCGCAGCGTATTTATTTTAAGCATTTATTTTTATTCTATTTTATAATATTTAAGGATAAATATCAACCGTTTTGTTTCTGAAATGGACTTAAAAAAGAGACTTTTGGCTTTTTAGCCGAGGGTTTCCCTGATGATCTGCGACGAGTTGCGCCAGCCGGGCACGATCTTGACAAAGAGGTCGAGAAACACTTTTTTGGCGAAATACGCTTCCAGGGCCAGCCGGGCCTGGCTGCCGATCTGCTTGATCAAGTTCCCCTGCTTGCCGACAACGATCTTTTTCTGGGCGCGCGTCTCCACGAAAATCTCGGCGCGCACGTAGACCACCTCGCCGCGGTCCTTGATCTCTTCGATTTTCAGGGTGGTGGTGAACGGCAGCTCGTCTTCGACAAAATTCAGCACTTTTTCCCGGATCAGCTCGCCAAGAAAAAAGTTTTCCGACTGCAGGGTATATTCCTCGGCCGGATAGAAGTTTTCCCCCTCGGGCAGATATTGGAATATCAGTTCTTCGATCAACTCGAGGTTGTCGCCCTTCAGGGCCGATATGGGGACGATCTCTTTCCAGGGCAACCCGTCGCGGTAGCTCTGGATCTTCTCCAGTATGCGGGCCTTGTTCAGCTTGTCGATCTTGTTGATCACCAGGAACACGGGCTTGGCGGCTTTCTGCAGCTGCGAAAAAATGAACTCATCCTGTTTGGCGTCGCCGATATCGATAAAATAAAGGATGAGGTCGGCATCGTACAGCGCGTTATTGACCTCTTTCATCATCAGTTCGTTCAGCTTGAAATGGGGCTTGTGGATGCCGGGACAGTCAAAGAAAATGATCTGGCCGCGCTCCGTGGTCTTGATGCCCAGGATCTTCTTGCGCGTTGTCTGGGGCTTGTCGGAAACAATGGCCACCTTGGTCTGCATCAGGGCGTTGAGGAAAGTCGATTTGCCGACATTGGTCCGGCCCAGCAGGGCCACGTACCCGGAATGGCGGGTTTTATCTTTTTTCATGGTAGATGCGCACGGTCTTGATGCGGTTTTTTTCCATTTCTTTTACTTCGAGGATGTAGCCCTCGACCGTGATTTTGTCCTGGGGTTGCGGTATTTTGCCCAATTTAAAGCTGATCAGCCCGGCCACGGTCTGGTAGTCTTCGTTCTCATCGATCTCGATCTGCAGGGCTTCGTTCAATTCGTAGATGTCGATATCGCCCTGGACGATGAAACCGTCCCGGTCGCGGATGATCGGTTCGCTGTCATCGTCATATTCGTCCTTGATGTCGCCGACGATCTCTTCCATGATGTCTTCCATGCTGATCACCCCTACGACGCCGCCGAATTCATCGCTGACTATGGCGAATTTCTGCTTGGTTTTCTGCATTTCCTTCAGCAGCTCCAGGATGCGCATGGTTTCCGGAATGAAGAAAGGCGGCCTCAGGATCTCCTTGATATTGAAGTCGCTGCGGCCCCAGTAATTGAGAACGTCCTTGGCCAGGATGATGCCTTCAATATTGTCGATCTTTTCAGCGATCACCGGGAAGCGAGATTTCTTATTTTTCCTGATGATGGCAATGATCTCGTCCAGGCTGGCATCGATGTGCACATGAACCATATCCACGCGCGGCGTCATGATCTCCTTGACCAGGGTATCCCCGAACTCCAGAACGCTTTCGATCATCTCCTGGTCTTCCTTTTCGATGACCCCTTCCTTGGCTCCCTCTTCCAGGAACATTTCCAGCTGTTCATCGCTCAGTTCTTCGTCTTCATCATCGCTGGATTCGACCGGACTCTCTTTTAAAAATAAGGAAAAAATGTAATTAAGGGGATAGAAAACGACCCAGGCCACCGGGAACAGGAACAAAAGGCCGCGCAGCACTTTTTCGCGGTTCAGGTAGGCGCTGATGTAAAATACCAGGTTGAAAAAAAACAGGTAGAGCAGACCGATGAGCAGGATGCGGCCCGGAGCGGCAGGGATGGCTTTTTCCAGCATCTGAAAGGTGAAGATCAGTAAGACGATCTGCAGGAAGAACACAACCGTTTCCAAAGAATGAATGACCAGGTCGAATTTTTCGACAAAGGCGAAGCGCGGCAGGCGTTTATTGCCCATGCCATTCAGGAATTTGGCCAGGGAAATGCGCGAAAAGCTTTCAAAACTGCTTTTCAGCAGATGCAAAAGTATGGTGACTATATACAGGGCGATCAGGGCGGCCAGGTTCATGGCATATCCTCGCTGTACTCGGCAAACAATTGTTTCTGCAAAACCAGCATTTCACCCTGGTCTTTTTCATGGTCGTGCCCCTGCAGGTGCAGCAAACCATGAATCATCAGCAGCAGCAATTCTTTTTCCGTGGACTGGGCGTTTTGCCGGGCCTGTTTTTCAGCAAGCGGCCGGCAGATCAGGATATCGCCGGCATAAAAACCGTCGGGAAGCTTTTCCCCAAGCGGGAAGCTCAATACGTCGGTGGCGTAATCCTTGTGGCGGTACTTGCGGTTCAGGGTGCGGACTTCGGCCGCCCCGGCGATGCGGATGGTAACGGTCCCCTTGAGTTGCAAGCGCTTGCCAATTTTAATGAGTAGCGAATGGAATTTTTTTTCCGGCAGCGGAAACCCTTCATGCTGGATTTTGATCATTGGTCTTCTCTTTGCTGAAATCGAATCCGGGATACGCGATGCGCTGCTGGTAGATCGAGGTCAGTTTATTATAAAAACTGCCGGCAATGATATTCAGGGATTTGAATGTTAAACCGTCGCATTCATCGAACTGGTTGTCGGCGATATCGGAGGCGATGATTTTTTCCACAACGTTTTTGATGTCATGGTCATTTGGTGCCGATAAGCTTTTAGCGGCGGCTTCTACCTGGTCGGCCAACATGATGATGGCTTCCTCTGTCCCTTGCGGTTTTTTCCCGGGATAACGGAACATGTTTTCATCGAAATCATCCAGATCCTTGGCGCCGTTCTCCCGGGCTTTTTCATAAAAAAATTTCACCAATTTTGTTCCATGATGCTGGAAAATGGCCTGGCTTACTTTTTTTGGCAGCTTCAGCTGTTCGGCTTTTTCCATCCCCTGAGGGATATGGGCGATGATGGTCTTGGCGCTTTCCAGCGCCGTGAGCTGCCCGTGCGGGTCTTCGTAAACCGATTGGTTTTCGGTGTAGAACTGGGGGTTGTCAATTTTGCCGATATCATGGTAAAGGGCCATGGCCCGCACCAGCAGCGGCGACAGTTCCAGTTCCTGGGCGGCGGCTTCGGCCAACGAGGCCACCATCTGCGCATGGTGATAGGTCCCCGGCGCTTTTTCCAGCATTTCACGGAATATCGGCAGATTCAGGTTGGTAATCTCAACCAGTTTCAGGTCGGTGACCAGCTTGAATATCACTTCCCACAGCGGGATCATGAAATTGGCGATCAGGGCTGACAGCAAAGCCGATAAAATTCCCAACAGCACATAAAAAACCACCTTGGTCCAAGTGGCATTGTCTTCAGTCAGGGCCAGCATCAGCGTGATCAGCATGTTGACAGGGAGCAGCCAGAAAAAACCGGCCTTCAAAATAGAAGAGCGCTTCAGACGCTGGTAGTATTCAACGCCGAATCCCACCGCCAGGTTGCCGACCAGAACGAACAGCACGATCTTGAAATTTCCGTCACAGATGAAAGCGCTGATGACGGCGTTGATAATGGAAAAAATGACCGCACTCTGCAAGTCGAAGAGAAAAGCGATGATCAGCGAACCGACGGCGAAGGGAATGCCGTAGATCAGGCCGGCACTGTCCATGTGGGTGTTAAGGGTGATGTTTTTCAAAATGAGCGGATAAATGAATAATGCCAGGCGATAGATCACGGCGCTGGCGATAAAGGTTATGCCCGAGGCAAAATTCAGCCGGTTGCGGTTGATGCCGCCGATCCTGGTGAGAATGTTAAGCCGCCAGAAGAAAAAGAACAGTATGCTTAGAATGACCAGAATGAGAAAAATATCCGGTATTTTCCTGGAAGCGGTTTTTTCCTCGACTGAGATCAAGTGGATCAGGCGCAAATGATCCTTGCCGATCTCATCGCCGCGGCGCAAGACGATCTTCCCCTTTTTTAATTGAATGAATACCGGGTTGACCAGCGCCAGGGTTTTTTCTTCCTGAAGTCGGGTCAAAACTTTTGAAAAAGAGACATTGATGCTGATAAATTCGAGCAAGATCGGTTTTAATATCTCTTTTTCCTTTTCTTTCAGGGACGAATTCCTTAAAAATACCGACAATTGGCTGCTGATATCATTCAAATCATACAGGTCCGACACTTTTACCTGAGAATGACCTGTTTTCTCACTATAAAGGCTGATAATGCCGTTATCGCTTTGGGGAATCCCTATTTTGGATAGCAATATCCCTTTTTCTGCCCAGTTTTCTATTTCCTGCAGCAGGCGGTTCAGGTCGATCCTGGCAAATGGATTGGAACGGATTAGGGTATTGATGGTCGCCGTGGGCAGATCGAGTCCGAAATTCTCGCTGATGCGGGTGCGAACTGCCTCCAGGTTCTGCGTTTTCAGCGGCAATTCCTTGCGGATATCCATGAAGAACTTGAACCATTCATTCAGCAGCAGCTGGCTGCCGGTGATCTTCTGCTCGTTGAATTCATAGACCGGGATCAGGAGGTCCAGGGCCTTGCGCCGGTTCAGTTCAGTCATTTCCTTGTCTTCGACGGTCATATCTTTGCGGATGACGATATCCGCCCCGGCGATATCGCCGGCCTGCAAACCCGTGTCTTTGATGGAGAGCGCCGGCGGTAAGTAGCTGATATAGGCGATGATGAATACGAAAAAAGCGCCGATCAGCAGCTTGCCCAGCGATGAGCGGCCCTTCTCCGGGGCTTGCGGACTTTTTTTCTTCTTTTTTAATTCCAGGTCAAAATTCATTTTTCCATCCGTTCATACGCTTCGATGATGCGCTGGATCAGGGGATGGCGTACCACGTCCTTCAAGGTCAGATGGACCACGCCGATACCGGGCACATTTTTCAGGATTTTGATGGCCTTGAAAACCCCTGATTTTTTTGGATCGTCCAGGTCGATCTGGGTGATATCGGCGGTGACCACCACCCGCGAATTCAGCCCGAAGCGGGTCAGGAACATTTTCATCTGCGAATCCACGGTGTTTTGCCCTTCATCGAGGATGATGAAAGCATCGTTGATGGTTCGGCCCCGCATATAAGCCAGCGGCGCGATCTCGATGATCCCCTTTTCGACCAGCTCGGATGTCCTTTCGAAACCGATGAGGAAATACAGCGCATCGTAGAGCGGCCGCAGGTAAGGATCGATCTTCTGTTGGATGTCACCGGGCAGGAAGCCCAGCTTTTCTCCGGCTTCCACTACCGGCCGGGTCAGAACGATCCGCTCCACCCGCTTGTTGATCAGGAAATTCAAGGCCATGGCGATGGCTAAAAATGTCTTGCCGGTCCCGGCCGGCCCGATGCCGAAAACCAAGTCGCGTTCCTGGATGGCCTGAACATAGCCGCGCTGGTTGGTTGTCTTGGGAAAAACTTCCTTGCCGTCCACCTTGATGATGTTTTTCTTAAAAAGATTCTCTTGCAGCTGCTCGATCTTGCCGTCCGCGACCAGGTTCAGGCTGAATTGGATGTCGTGGTCCTGCAATTTGCCGTTTTCCTGGTGGATGAATTCCAGGTGCTGCAGGTATTTCTTGAACTTCCTGACCTGGGCTCCGTTGCCGGAAAACATTATTTTATTGCCGCGCAGGGATATTTCCAAGTCGAATGCCGCTTCGATCGCGGCCAGGTTTTTTTGGATTAAAAACGGAAAATGGTTTCCCAGCCCATCCGGGCAGATGAATTCTTCCATTAAAAAAATCCCAAGCAGCAGATTTTCATTGCTTAGATTATAGAAAGCAATTGCTCAAAAGTCAAATCAACCATGGGGAACGCAACGCTCAGGCCAGTCCGATCAGGGGCAGCAACAAACGCAATACGGCCCAAATGACCAGTCCCCCAGCCAGGTCGAAGAGCAACCCGGCCCGGATCATTTTGACGATCGGCACCAAACCCGATCCGTAAACAATAGCGTTCGGAGGCGTTGATACCGGCAGCATAAATCCCCAGCTGCAGCCCAATATGGCGCCCAGAGCCGGAGGCACCGGGTTGACTCCGGCGGCCAGGGCCAGGGAAATAATAACGGGAATGACCATGTTGGCAGCGGCGGTGTTGGAAGTCGTTTCACTGGCAATTATGGCTATGAATATGGCCGCAAAAGTGATGGCCCACATCGATCCGGCTCCGGACATGCGCAGGAGTCCCTGGCCGATATGTTCAGCCAGTTTGGTTTCAAACATCAGGTTGCCCAGGCTCAAGCCGCCGCCGAAAAGCAGCAAGGTGCCCCAATCTATGTTCAGGGCCTGCCGCCAGGATATGGTGAACTGCCTTTTTTTCCAATCCAGCGGCAGAATAAAAAGCAGGGATGCCCCGATCAGGGCGGCCACCGCTTCCGGCAGCCTGCGGCCGTACGATCTGGTTATTGCAGCGGAGCTGCCCCACAAAATCGCCAAAAAACCCGGGATCACCCAGAGGCTGACCGTTACCAGGAAAGCGGCCAGAGAGTTTTTTTGACCGCGGCTCCAGGGGCCGAGTTTGACCAGCTCCTGGCGCACAAATTCCCGGCTGCCTTCCATCAGCGGCATTTCCGGCTTGTGCAAAAAATAAAGCAGCAAAAAAAGCAGGCCGTACATGATAAGCAGCATGGGCACGGCGAACAGCATCCACTGGAAAAACGGTATTTTGACCCCGGCGAACTTTTCGATCATGGCGATGCCGATCAGGTTGGGCGGAGTGCCCACCGGAGTGCCGATGCCGCCGGTAGAAGAGGCATATGCGGCCATGAGCATCATGGCGGTCGCGAATCGCAATCGCGCCGGATCTGTTTTTCTGCCGGTTTTTTTTTCCAGCATAGCGGCATTGGCCGAAACCATGCCGATACCGATGGGCAGCATCATGGCCGTGGTGGCAGTGTTGCTGATCCACATCGACAGCAAGGCGGCGATGGCGCCGAAAGCGAACAAAATGCGCCAGGTACGGTCCGCGATCCATCCCATTGACATGATGCCATAGGCAAGCCTGCGGTCCAAAGCGTGAACGCTCATGGCCCGGGCCAGGATGAAACTGCCGAGGAACAGGAAAATCGTCGGTTCGGCAAAAGGAGCCAGAACCGTTTTGGCATCACCCACTCCGGCCAGAATACAAAGGACCGCCCCGAAAATGGCGCTGACCGGGATCGGCACCGGTTCGCCGATCCACCAGACCACGACCCAGCTGATCACGGCGGCCAAAGTATGGGCCCGGGGGCTCAGCCCGGGCATGGGGACAAGCAATAGAGCCCCGGCCAACAGCGGTCCCAGGAAAAGGCTTACTCTTTGCCGCCAGAATTCAATTTTTTCCTCGAGCGGAGAAATTTCCGCAGGCGGATAATCGCTATTTACCTTAATAAGTTCATTTTCCATTTTGCCCCCCTCCCGCACATTTCTGTTCAGCCCGGAATGGCCGGCGATGGACCTGGCAGTTCTATCATTAAAAATATTCGGCCTGGGGGTGGCAGACGACCATGGCGCTGACGCTCAATTCCGGGATCAACTGGAAATTTTCGCTCAAACAAATACCGATTTTTCCGGCGTTCAGCAACTGCACAAGTGTTTTCTGGTCGGCCAATTCCGGCCAGGCCGGATAACCGGGGCTGAACCTTTTGCCCTGCTTTTCAGGAAGGCCCAACTCGTGCAGAATGTGTTGATGCATTCTGGTCGCCAGAGTTTCTGCCAATTGCACGCCAAATCCATGCAGCAGCATGTAAAGCTGATATTGGTCCGTGCTGAAAAGTTTTTTTTCAAGGCCGGAGATGTCCTGTCCGCAACTGCTTATAAAAAACGATACCAGATCGTCATTTTCGCGGAAATATTCGGCTAAAGAAATCTGTTTGGCCATAGGGAAATCAATGTTAACCACGCCCTGCTCGGAGTCAATAAGCAATCTCCTGCCTTGGCGCTGGCATTTGAAATAGCCGTAAACGGCTGAAAAACGCGTGATGCGATTGTCTTTTAGCAGTTGTATTATCTCATTGAAAAATTGTTCGGCTGCACTTCCCGGGCCCATGCGCCAGCGGGCTTTTATCAGAATTTTTTTTTCAATAAAAGGTACAATATCATCCAGGAACCAGGTCATGGTTTTAACGCCAAAAAAGGGTGGGGATAAAACCGGCTGGTTGGAAGTGCTGGAATCGACAGCGGTAATTGCTCTTTTTTGCCTGGTTTTTTTTGTAACCTGAATTTGGCTGGGATTGACACTGCCCTCCATTACTTTCAGGGCCGCGAACGCATCGCTGCAGTAACAAACTCTTCCCGGGTAAACAGGCTGCAGCACCGAAGCGACGAAATCAGGAGTTACGGCCGCCCCGCCGCAGATCACGGGGATGCGTATGTTTTTTTCATTGAAATGGCGCAGGATCCCGGTCATTTCCAGCGTGGATTTGACCAGCAGGGCGCTCAGGCCGACATGGTCGGGGTCGTGGCGCTCCACGGCGGCCGCGATTTCGGCACCGCCCTGGTCGGTGCCGATGTTGACGACATGGTAGCCGTTGCTGCGCAGGATGATGTCGACCAGGTTCTTGCCGATATCGTG
>Ga0180014_1000464_pt1 | contig 11281 bp, 12 predicted proteins | sample KR13_S1_MetaG_FD_116507 | JGI IMG/M metagenome (GOLD analysis project Ga0180014, IMG submission 116507) | Groundwater microbial communities from the Olkiluoto Island deep subsurface site, Finland - KR13_S1_MetaG | ecosystem: Environmental > Aquatic > Deep subsurface > Groundwater | place... | reverse complement strand
TGGGAGTCCCTCAGCCCACACGAGCAAGCCCGGTTGCTGCGTCTGCTGATTGAGCGGATCGACTACGACGGCCGCGACGGCATGATTTCGATCACCTTTCACGCCAGTGGTATCAAGACGCTGGCCAAACGTGAATCTCGGGGAGACGCCGCATGACTGAAGGCATCAAGTTCCAGACGAGGGTCCACTTCCGTTGCGGCCGAAACGGTCGCAAGCAACTACGGACTGGCAAGACGCCGGCCGCCGATCAACCGGGGCGCGTGCCGCGCATAGCCCGGCTGATGGCGCTCGCAATCCGTTTCGATGGGCTCGTCCGTGACGGCGTCGTGGCCGACCAGGCCGACTTGGCCCGGCTCGGGCACGTAACCAGGGCGCGGGTGACGCAGATCATGAACCTGTTGTGCCTGGCCCCAGACATCCAGGAAGCCTTGCTGTTCTTGCCCAGCGTCCTTGGGGGCCGAGACCCTATACGCGAACGGCAATTGCGGCCGATTGCCGCTTTGGCTGATTGGAGGAAGCAGCGGCGGATGTGGCCTGAAATCATAAGTCCATAAATAGAAGCATGTTACGTCGGCGCTTGCACAGACAATGCCTTTTTGCTATATTTATCCAATTCCCCTGATAGGCATTAGGTATATTGTTGATGGCGATACCAACGCGAGATGGATGATTCACACAAAAGACGAGGGCGACGTCCCACCACCGATCCGACTGATCCTCAGCGGCGAGTCCTGCGCGAAATACGGGATTTCCTTGTCCACCACGGATTCCCCCCCACCACCAAGGAAATCGCGGACGCGATCGATATATCGACGGCAACGGCCCACGAGCAGGTGGGCCAACTCGTCCGCAAAGGATACATTCACCGTGAGCCCCGTAAGGCGCGAGGGCTCACTATTCTGCGCGAGCCGGCAGAGGAACCGGTCGACATCGTTGCGGTTGAACTGTACGGCATGGTCGCCGCCGGCCCGCTGTCACTTGCCGAAGAGAATATCCTGGGCGAGGTGATGGTTGATCGGGGGCTGGTCAGGTCAGGTCCTCACTTTGCTCTTCGGGTTACCGGAGATAGCATGCAAGGCGCCGCGATCCGTGATGGTGATATTGTAATCGTGCGCCAGCAACCTATTGCGCAGAATGGTGATATCGTCGTTGCGCAAATCGGCAATGACGCCACACTAAAACGCCTATCGATCCGCGAACACGAAATCGAACTGCGCCCCGAGAACCCCAACTTTCAACCCATTTCTATTGGCCCAGATGATGACCTACGAATCCTCGGCAAGGTTGTCGCTGTTCGACGCAGCGGGGACTTGCCGAACACATAGTCTTTCACAGGATTGCACCAATGATGGATCAAGTACTGGTGACGGCGAAGAGCCGTCAGGTTATTGTCGACGTGGACGTTTCCAGCAGGGAGTTCTGGACCAATGAGCTTGAAGTAGCCTACGACCAGATCCTAGAGCAGACCACTCAGGCCGGTTTCATCGAAACATGGCTGGCTAAGAAAAATGGCCGGCAGACCGAAATGCTGCGAAGGAACATGGGCTGGGAGGCAAAGCCCGGCCGTGTCAAGGGAAAGAAGGACGAACTGCGGCCAAACACCGATGAACTCCTTCCTTATGTGCTAGTTCAGGAGTTTGCCAAATTCAAGTCCAAACTGGCCACCATCGAAGTTGCCGGCGACCTGCTGCCACCAGATGTTATGGAGTTGTGTAGCAAGGGGGACGATGACGACTACGATACACTGGCGCTGTCCTTCGCCATCTTCCATCTCAAACCGCATGAATTGCGTCGCATCCTCCATGTCGACAAGATTTATAAGACCGGTTTCGCCCGCATGAAAATGAAGGACGGTCCGCGCCGCCCTACGCGCCCGCTGGCCGATTTCCTTGCACGGCACAATGTGGAAGACATCCTCCGGCAATTCGACAAGTCCAAGAAGGACGGCCGAACGAGCGAACTGAAAAACATCCTGCACGATGGAGACCACGACATGGTCTTTATTCGTCGCTGTGAGCGGCCAACCCTGATGCTCCAGGGGCACACGGTGCTGCACGGATACCGCCCGGAATGGATCGTGTTGATATTCTTTGACGGTGCCAAGCGGGTAAACATCTCGTCGCGCAGCGTTGAGGCGTCGCTCGAGATCGCCAACCAGATTGCGACGGAATACTACGGCACAAAATGTGAGTACCAAAACGAAAACGAAATCGCCTACCGGAAGCAACTGGAACGATTCCTCGATCTCCTGAAAACCGACCGGGATCAGCAAATGGCATGGGTCGAACTTGTCATGGGTAATTCGCCGCTCGACGGGGAAGGGGAATGCCCGATCCGGCTCAGGGACCCCAAGTGCCATTCGATCGGCCCCGCCGTTCGGCACTTCGAGAGGGTGGTCGGCAGCCTGTCGGGGAATGTCGATGCCATTGAAAGCATCAAGGTGTTCTATGCCAAGAAACGCGTCAGCCTGATCTTCGAGAAGATGGAGCTGGCTGAGGATGAATTTGTTGTCCGCTACTCGGACCAGCGGCTGAACCCCAAAGAACGACTGGCGTTTGAAACCTATATGAGAACCGCCCATGCCATCCCGGTCCTGTCAACGGAAAAGCGATTCAAACGTCCGTCGTGAGCATATCGCGCGACTACTGCAAGACGGGCATCTGGTAGTGGCCCCATCCCCTGATGTGCTGGCCGCCGCTGGTCACCTCCGTGGTCTCGGCGTCATTGACACCGAAGAGCGTGAGTTTGTGAAGTGCGCAAACCACGAGGACGCTGACTTTCCCCCACGCAACAGGGACTGCCCCGGACGAATATACCTGGACGACCACCTGCACGATTCGGGCGGAGAACTGCGCTGCCCCGATTGCGATCGCGCCGTGTTCCCCGATCAGTACAGCAAACAGCGTTTCTTCGAGCTTCGGGTGCGTGTTCTCCGCGACGGGGTCATGTCGTTTCTCGAGGAGCTTCTCTCCAAACTTGATCCAGCGGTTCGACAGGGCGGTGAAGGCGTCCTGAACTTGAAGGTAGGTGATGGTGCGGTGAACGTCTGCGTCGTCGACTACTGCCAGGACCAGAAAGTCTTCTCGCGCGATCGCGCCGCTTTCTGCCCAACCTGCTATGTGGCCGTGAATGCACGAGACTTCGAGGCGCGATTTCTGCCGGAAGATTGGATTCACCGCGTCTTGTTGGCGGACGTGATCTGCGACACGAAGAATCTCAACGACCTCGTCCGATCAGCAGTCCAACAGGGTGAGCCAACTGATCTGCGGCACGCATCCATCCCTGTTTGCGACAAGCGTCCACTCCCTGTGGTGATCGAACCCGCCAAGCCAACAGCGGCTGATGGCCGACGCTTTGTGGTTGAGGTCGGTGAGGGCGTCGTGCGCATCGAGGGCGTTCAGGTAATCGCCAAACAGGCCGGGCCTCGATTTGTCATTTTCCAGACGCTGTGGCAGCATTTCCTCGGCGATTTGCAGCAAGGGATTCCTCCCGCCGACTTCACCGCCACACCAATACACGACTTGATGACCGCACTAGAAACACAGACCGACAAGCGATATCCCGATGAGACGACCGTGCGACGAACCATTAACCTTCTTCAAACCGACATCGAGAAGACGCTGAAGCAGACTCTGGGCCTCCCTATTGACCGCGAGGATGTGGTGCAGACCTGCGATTGGACAGGGCAGCGCGATTCCAGTTTTGGCTATCGGATCAACCCGTTTACCGTCGCAGTTCGTCCGTTTCAGCTAGACCTTTCGCAAGAATCTTAGACTTTTCGCATCGGTCCCACCGAGGCTGTGGCTTTCTCGGCGAAAGAGGGCGACGCCGGCCACGACCTTTCTCATCCCCTTCCGAACCTTTCCTCCAAGTTCAGCCTGCTTCTAAGGACAATTGATTTCAGGATTTACGTCAGCGGCCCAAACGCCGCGTCCTGAAATTGGAGGTTCTTATGGAGCATCTGTTGCCGAAACAGCGTCGCCCCCCAGGGGCGAGCGCCGTGGCGGTGCCCACGAGTCGGTCGCTATCTCCGAACCTACGTCATGTGTTCGACTACATGTGGCGCATGGGTTACGGAATAATCCGCGGAATCCACGTCCGCGACGGCGACCCTCAGTTGACCCCGCCCTTTTTTCCCGTCCGCAAGGCCCGTCTTTCTGAGGAGGCGTGGTCGCGCCGTGAATCTGCCAACGCAGACTATCAGCTGACGCGCGAACACATCCGGCTTCAGGAAGAACTCGCGGCCCTCGGCACGGGTGTCGTCGACGTCAAGGTCGTATCCGGCGTACCGGTCGACCTTGACCTGCACGAGCAGCCCTGACGGCCTGCTCTCGTTCCACAGTCAGTTTCGATTCCAAACAACTAACTGACCGCACGAGCGGAGGCGTTGTGGGAGTCGCCAAGACACGGCGATCCTCGCACGTTTCCGCTCGTGCTGCTTTCTTGCCGGCGCTTGGCGACCTCCTGCACGCCCTACTCGGCGGTTTAAGGAGATCGATCCAATGATCGCCAAGCACATTCTGCAGGTTTTCGGGGAATTCGCGTTTCGCTTCATCAGCAAGAAAGTGGATATCCTCGTCACGCGGTGCGGGTTCAGCAAGTCGGAGCGCGAGGACCTGTACCAGGACTTCGCCCTCAATTTGTTAACCCGTAGCGCGAAATATGATCCCAACGCCGCAAGTTGGGAGGGGTTTGTGGTCGTTGTCTGCGAGAACCATTTTGCCGATATTCTCGCGCACCGGTTTGCGGAAAAGCGAACTCGCCAACGTGAGAAGTACTCACTCAACGCGCCTGTCGCCGACAGAAATGGCAAACGGCGAGACCGATCCGGCAAGGTAGACGAGTGCATTCACCACAATCGCACCGGGCGGCGGTTCCGATCGCGACGGGACGCGTGGGAGATGTCCGACGACGTCCAAGCAGTGGTCACGGGACTCACAGACTTCCAGCGTGCCGTTTGCGCAAAGCTGATGCACGTCGGTGTTTCGGCGGCGTCACGCGAATTGGGCGTGTCCCGTGCCGCAGTTATCAAGGAGATCGGCTTCATTCGACAGCGATTTGAACAGGCCGGTTTGCGTGGATATCTGTAATTTTCTGCGACAACTCGGGTGGCGAATCGGTAGGTTAACAATATCTGCCGTTCGCCACCCGAGTGTTTCATAGGAATCTCACATGACTTCCGAGGTCTACCGCTACAACTTTGTGCCGGCACTTCCCCTCGAAGACATCGAGGCATCCCTGGTCCTGGCGATCATGTCGGCAGAAAGCCTACACGGCGAGGCCCAGGTCCGCCTGGACGCGGCCCATTATTTCGACGCCGAGCAGCGTGCCTGCGTGATCGACGCCAGCACGCCTGTCGGGCGTGACGTCAACCGCCTGTTCGTCGGCTTCGTCAGGCGCGAATTCGGCGAAGATGCGTTCACCGTCGAGCGCATCGAGAAATCCCAAGAACACACCCAACCCCAGGAGATATGCACATGAGCGTGCTTTCACGCATCGAGCGAGGCCGGCAGCCGGTGCCACCCAGAATCGTCCTCTATGGCATTGAAGGCATCGGGAAATCGACCTTCGCCTCGCAGGCGCCGGCACCGATCTTCGTGCCAACCGAGGACGGACTCTCTGAGATCGACTGCGAGCGGTTTCCGTTGGCCAAGAGTGTCGACGACGTGCTTACCGCGCTGGCCGAGTTGCACGTTGAGCAGCACGACTACCAGACCGTGGCCATCGACAGCCTCGACTGGTTGGAGCGGCTCATCTTCGACGACCTGTGCCGCCAACACAACGTCCCGTCGATTGAGAAAGTCGACGGCGGCTACGCCCGCGGCTATACGCTTGCCCTGACGCACTGGCGTAAGGTTCTCGACGCGCTCGGCCGGCTGCGCAACGACCGCGGCATGGCCGTCATCTGCATCGCCCACGCCAAGGTCGAGAAGTTCGAGGACCCCGAGTCGTCGGCTTACGACCGCTACAGTCCTCGGTTGCACAAGCATGCCGCGGCGCTCGTCTGCGAGTGGAGCGACGCCGTGTTGTTCGCCACGCGGAAGTTCCGCACCCAGACCGAGGACGCCGGCTTCAACCGGAAGCGCACGATTGCCAACGCCATCGGCAAGGACGGGGGCGAACGGATCCTCCGCTGCGTCGGCGGACCGAGTTGCATTGCGAAAAACCGTTTCGGGATCGCCGAGGAACTGCCGCTCTCGTGGGCGGCGTTCATGGCGGCCCTCTCCAGCCAACAGAACCAAGGAGATCCAAACAATGGCTGATTTACGCGGATTCGATGCCAACACGGTGGAACCCACCGCCGCTCTCGATCCAATCCCCGCCGGCAAGTATCCGGCGGTGATCACCGAAAGCGAAATGAAGGCCAACAAGGCCGGCACCGGCAGCTACCTGCAGTTGACGTTCCAGATCATCGACGGGCCGTACAACAACCGTGTGCTCTGGGCGCGGTTGAATCTCGATAACCCCAACGCGACTGCGGTGAAGATCGCCAGAGCGGAGCTGTCCGCTGTTTGTCGGGCGGTTGGGGTGCTGGCGCCAAGCGACAGCACGGAGTTGCATAACTTGCCGCTCATGCTCCACGTTCGCTGCAAGAAGCGAAGCGACACCGGCGAGATCGGCAACGAGATCAAGGGCTATTCCAAGAAGGAACAGCCTGCGGCGCCGACCACGGCGGCCACCAATGCCACACCACCCTGGAAGAAGGCAGGTTGATGGAACTGGAGCTGCCCTACCCGCCGTCGATTAACCACTATTGGCGCCGGGTGGGGCCGCGGACGCTCATCAGCCGTGAGGGTCGCCGGTTCCGCGAACGCGTGCTGGCGATCCTCGCGGCGATGCGCATTAGGCCGCTTATCGGTCGCTTGGCGGTGGAGGTCGAGGTCTTTCCGCCCGACAACCGCCGGCGGGACGTCGACAACGTATTCAAGGCCCTCCTTGACGCGATGCAGCACGGTGGGGCCTACGAAGACGTCAGCCAGATCGTGCGGCTGTCCATCGAGAAACGGAAGCCCGTCGAGGGCGGCAAGACCATCGTCCGAATCGAGAGGGTGTGAATGGTTATTCTGCGTCCCTACCAGAACGAGGCCAAGGCAGCCATCTATGACCACTTGCGCACGCGTGATGACAACCCGTGCGCGGTCTTGCCAACGGCATCGGGTAAGACGCCGCTGCTGGCCTCCATCTGCAAAGACGCCGTCGGCCTGTGGGAGGGACGGGTGCTGATCCTGGCACACGTGAAGGAGTTGCTGGAGCAGACGACCGACAAGCTCAAGCAGGTCTGTCCCGAGGTGAACTTCGGTGTCTACTCGGCCGGGCTGAAACGCCGCGACACCGAGCACGCGGTCATCGTGGCGGGCATCCAGTCAGTCTACAAGAAGGCGTGTGAACTGGGCAGCTTCAACCTGATCATCGTCGACGAGGCCCACCTCATTCCCCCAGACGGCGAGGGAATGTACCGCACGTTCCTGGCCGAGGCCAAAGTGGTCAACCCCGAGGTGCGGGTGATCGGCCTGACGGCCACGCCATTTCGGCTGAAATCCGGCATGATCTGCGGGCCAGAGAACATCCTCAACGCCGTCTGCTACGAGGTCGGCGTGCGGGAACTGATCCGCGACGGCTATCTATGTCGTTTGGTGACCAAGGCGGGCACGCAGAAGGCGGACACGAGTGGTCTGCACGTCCGCGCCGGCGAGTTTGTGGCCGGTGAGGTCGAGGACTTGATGGACCAGGATGGATTGGTAGTCGCCGCCTGCGCTGAGATCGTCGGCCTGACGCACGACCGTCGTTCGTGTTTGATCTTCGCCTCGGGGGTGAAGCACGGGCAGCACATCACCAAGGTGATGCAGGAAGTGAGTGGCCGTGAGTGCGGCTTCGTCTGCGGAGACACGCCCACTACCCAGCGCGACGAACTGTTGGGGAGATTCCGTGCCGGTGACCTGAAATATCTGGCCAACGTCAACGTGCTGACGACGGGTTTCGACGCGCCAAACATCGACTGCGTTGCGCTGTTGCGGCCGACGATGTCGCCGGGGCTGTTCTACCAGATGGTGGGCCGTTCATTCCGCTTACATCCGGGAAAGCAGGACGCCCTTGTACTCGATTTCGGCGGCAACGTGCTTCGGCATGGGCCGGTCGATCAGATTCGCGTCCGCGAGACCGCCACCAATGGCAACGGCCAGGCGCCGGCCAAGGAATGTCCCGAGTGCCATTCTGTGATCGCCGCCGGCTACGCCGTCTGTCCCGACTGCGGATATGAGTTCCCGCCGCCCGAGCGACAGAAGCACGATCCCAAGGCCAGCGAGGCCGCGATCCTCTCCGGCCAGCCCACCGACACCGAGTACGAGGTTCAAGACGTCACATACAGCGTCCACACGAAGCGCGGCGCGCAGGAGGACGCGCCGCAGTCGCTGCGCGTCGATTACCGGCTGGGACTAAACCACTGGCAATCGGAGTTCATTTGCTTCGAGCACGACGGTTATGCCCGTCAAAAGGCAATCCAGTGGTGGCGCCAGCGCTCGCCCGACCCGGTGCCCGACACGGCGGAGCGGGCGGTCGAGATCGCCGAGGGTGGCGGCGTCGCCCACACCAAGATGATCACCGTCCGCAACGTGGCCGGCGAGAAATACGACACCATCGTGGGTCACAAGTTGGGGCCAATGCCTGAGCCGGTACCGGCGGGCGAGTTCGACGACTACGACCAATCCGAAATCCCATTCTGAGACCGGCATGGACCGAAAACGCGAACAACAGGAGCAGACGCTTTGATCGAAACAGCACGTGCTTATCTCAGCGCTGGCCTTTGTCCGCTCCCCGCGATCCTGGAGGAGAAGCGTCCGGCCCTATCTGCTTGGAAACAGTACCAGCGTCGGCTACCGACCGAGCATCAGCTTCAGCACTGGTTCACCGACTCGCAGCCGATCTGCCTGCTGACAGGAGCCGTCTCGGGCAACCTCGAGTTGATCGACTTCGATTTCGAGGGAGAACTGTTCAATCCGTGGATGGAATTGGTCAACGCAGAAGCACCTGATCTGGCAGAGCGGCTCGTTATCGAACGATCACAGTCCGGTGGGCGCCATGTCGTGTACCGCTGCGAGGCGACGATCCCCGGTAACCTGAAGCTGGCGCAGCGGATTATCCAGGCCCCAGACGAACAGGAACTCGTGCTCTGCGGTAAACGGTATCGCCCGCGCCGTGTCGGGGACCGGTATGAAGTCACCTGCACGCTGATCGAGACGCGTGGTGAAGGGGGTCTCTTCCTGTGCGCCCCGACGCCGGGCTACGTGTTGGAGCAGGGTGAGTTCCAAAACCTGCCTGTCCTGACCGAAGACGAGCGGAACGTCATCGTCGAGGCCGCCTGGGCGCTCAACGAGGCGATTCCAGCCGTGCAGAGATCGCCCGGGGCGACTGAGATGTGCGGCCGGCCGGGAGACGATTTCAACCAGCGTGGTGATATCCGTGCCTTGCTCGCGCGTCACGGCTGGACCTGCGTGCGCGGCGGTGACAACGAGTGCTGGCGCCGGCCGGGCAAGGATCGCGGCTGGAGCGCGACGCTGCGCGATCGGGTGTTCTACGTTTTCTCCTCCAGCGCGGCGCCGTTCGAGCCGAATCGGGCATATTCGCCGTTCGCCGTCTACGCGATGCTCGAACACCAAGGCGACTTTGCACAAGCGGCCAGTGCGCTGCGGGACGAGGGATATGGTAGCGATGTGTCGGACATGGAGTCCGGCGTCGTCGATATCTCCACGCTGGTAGCGAACCTCATTTCACCGCTTGCCGAACGCAGTCCAACAGTCCCCGATCCCGGGCCGATCCCCGAATGCCTCTTCCGTGTGCCGGGTTTCATCGAACAGGTGATGGACTTCACGATGACCAACGCGCCGTACCCGAACGTCGGCTTGGCGTTCTGCGGTGCAATGGCCCTGCAATCATTCCTGGCCGGCCGCAAGGTCTGCACGCCGGGCGACCTGCGCCCGAACCTGTACCTACTGGCGCTGGCCAGCAGCGGAACCGGCAAGGACTTTCCCCGCAAGGTCAACTCGCGGCTGCTGTTCGAGGTGGGGCTCGTCGGCGCGCTGGGCGACAAGTTCGCCAGCGGCGAGGGCATCCAGGACGCCCTAGTTCGCAGTAGCGCCATGCTCTTCCAGAACGACGAGATGGACGGCGTGCTGCGGCAGATTAACCTCGATCGCGAGAACCGCCGCGAGTCGATCCCCAACATCCTGTTGACGCTCTACACCTCCGCCAACGACGTCTACCCGATCCGCGTGAAGGCCGGGCAGAAGGAGACTGTCCACATCGACCAGCCGCACTTGACGCTCTTCGGCACGGCCACGCCGCAGTATTTTTACGAATCGCTGTGTCAGCGGATGCTCACCAACGGTTTCTTCGCCCGCATGATCGTCATCGACGTCGGCAAACGCGGTGGGGGCCAGACACCCGGCTCGGCCCGACACCTGCCCGATCCAATCCTCGACACGGCACGGTGGTGGGCTGAATATCAGCCGAGCACGGGGAATCTGCAAGATGCCCACCCAGAACCACGCGTCGTACCGTTTGCGCCCGAGGCAGCCCTGGCCATCGAACAATTGCAGCGCATGACCGAGGCGGAGTACGACCGGGCCGAGGAGGCCAAAGACGAGGTCGCCCGCACCGCTTGGAGCCGGACCTGCGAGAACGCCACGAAGCTGGCGCTGGTCTACGCCTGCAGCGAGAACCACGAAGAACCGGTCATCGGCCTGTCGGCCGTCCAGTGGGCGACGGCTTTCGCCATGCACCAAACCCGTCGCCAACTCTTCCTGGCCGCGACCTACGTGGCCGAGAACCCGTTCCACGCCGAGTGCCTGAAGCTGCTGCGCAAGCTCAGGGAAGCACCGGAGAATCAGATGCAAAGACAGCACCTTCTCCGGGCGATGCGGTGCAAGGCCGCCGACTTCGACCAGATCGTCGGCACGCTGTTGCAGCAGGGAGACATTGTGGCAGCGCAGATTCCAACGAAGACCAAGACTGCACAGGGGTATCAGCTCACATGATCACGATCCAGTCGAACACTTCACGAATCCTGCACAATCCTTCACACCGCTGTGAAGGATTCGAGTTGGAATGCCTACAAATCAGGTCGGTTGACCAACGTTTTGGCGAATCCTACACGAATCCTTCACGGGGTCGCGTGAAGGATTTGGGAGGACGTAAGTCTATATCTGCACTTTCTGAAAAAATGCCCATTCTTCCCAAATTGAATCGCGCGATCCGTTTACCCGAGTTGTTTGCGTCCGGCAACCGC
>Ga0180014_1000461_pt1 | contig 11297 bp, 10 predicted proteins | sample KR13_S1_MetaG_FD_116507 | JGI IMG/M metagenome (GOLD analysis project Ga0180014, IMG submission 116507) | Groundwater microbial communities from the Olkiluoto Island deep subsurface site, Finland - KR13_S1_MetaG | ecosystem: Environmental > Aquatic > Deep subsurface > Groundwater | place... | reverse complement strand
CAACACCGGGAACTGACGCGAAGCGTTTCCGGCCGGAACCTGGTGGAGGGCTGGGCCAAAGAAGACGCCCGCTATATTCTTTCGCTGGCCACCAGCGGCCAGGTCGGCATGACCATCAATGCCCGCAACCTGGAGCACCTGTTCCGCCGCTTTCGCCTCAACCCCAGGGATGAAGTGCGAAAACTCGCTGAAAAATTATATGCCCTGGTGCTCCCCATCGCCCCGTCCATCATCCTTTTTCCCGAACCATCCGCTTTCGAACGGGAAACTTTTTCCACTTTAGACAAGTGTTTTCGGCCCGTTGCCCAAAAAGCGGAAACACCTTTCAGCCGGGAGCCCAAGATCGTTTCGTTTTCGGAGAACGGCGACAACCTGATCCTGGCTTCCCATTTGAGTGTCAGCCAAAATCTCGAATTTGCCCGGGCCATGAACACGGTCAAAAAAGTGAGCGCCGCGCAAAAGAAACTCATGTTCATGGATTTTTTCCGCAAGATCCAATTTTTCGACGCTCCGCCGCGGGAATTCGAAATGGCCGACATCACTTTCCAGGCGATCGTCAGCGCTGCCAATTTTGCCCAGCTGAAACGCCATCGCATGGCCACCCTGCTGTCCGGACCCTATATCCCGGAATTGGGCACCATCGTGCCGGCCAGCGTGACCGCCGCCGGCTTGGAAAAAGAATTTCGCCAGATTATCGACACAACCAATAGTGCCTATTGCCAAATCAAGGAAAAATCCGGCGCCGCGGCCGACTACATCCTGACCAATTCCCATTGCCGCCGCGTGCTGATGAAAATGAACCTGAGAGAGATGTACCATTTTGTCAGGCTGCGCGACGACGCCCACGCCCAGTGGGACATTCGCAATCTGGCCCACCGTCTCTCCGAAAAAATTAAAACGCTTATGCCGCTGACCGCCATGATGCTTTGCGGCAAAAGCGGCTTTACGGAAGAATACAAAAAAATATTCAAGACGCCGCCTCCCGACTGAACGCCGGATTCGCACCGGGGATCGCGTTCAGAAAAATTCAGGACAAATAGAAATCGACGGCAAACAGCAAAGCCACCAGCGCCAGCAAGGGATGGACCTCATCCTTTTTCCCGGCCAGCCATTTCAGCAGGACATAGGCAATGAAACCGCAACCGATGCCTTTGGAGATGCTGAAAGTAAAAGGAATCATGACAATGATCAAAAAAACCGGCAAGGCCGTGCTGACATCATCCCAGCGGACGGAACGAACGCCGGAAATCAGCAAAAAACCGACCAGGATCAAGGCCGGGGCAGTGGCATAGGCCGGCACGACCGCTACCAGGGGAGTGAAAAAAACCGCCAGCAAAAACAGAATCCCGGCCACCACGGAGGTCAGCCCGGTGCGGCCGCCTTCGCTGACTCCGGCAGCACTTTCCACATAGGTGGTCACCGAGCTGCAGCCGAACAGACCGCCGCAGAGAGCGCCCAGCGAGTCGACGAACAAAACATTTTTCAGCCGCGGCATCCTGCCGGCCCGGTCCATGAAGCCGGCCTGTTCGCCCACCGCCACTACCGTTCCCATGGTGTCAAAGAAATCGGTGATCAAAAAGGCGAAAAGGGTCCCCAGCAACCCCAGGCGGATGGCGCCGAAGATATCCAGGGCGAAAAAAGTTTTGAAATACTCGGGCTTTATCCCGGCCAGCAAGGATGCCGGCATGCGGATCAAACCGGCTGCCGCGGCCGCTGCCGTGCAAGCAAAGATGCCGATCAGGAAAGAGCCCCTGACCTTTTTTACCATCAATATCGCCGTCAGCACCAAACCGAATATCGCAATCAGGCTTTCAGGCCCGAGCTTGCCGAAAGCGATCAAGGTCGCCGGATCGGCCACGACCAGCCGGGCGTTCTGCAGCCCGATCAGGGCGATCAACAAGCCGATCCCGACTCCGATGCCGCGCTTCAGGTCTAGCGGGATGGCATCCATTATCTTTTCACGGATACGGGTCAGGACCAGGATGGAAATAATGGCCCCCTCCAGAAAAACGATCCCCATGGCCGTCTGCCAGGGGACTTTCATGCCGATAATCACGCTGTAAGCCAGAAAAGCGTTCAGCCCCATGCCCGAAGCCATGGCCAGGGGATAATTGCTGACCAGCCCCATGAGAATGCTTAAGATCCCGGCGCCAAGACAGGTGGCCACCGCCAAAGCCGGCAGCAATTCGTCGCCCATGGCCGCCGCCAATATTTTCGGGTTCACGAAAATGATATAGGCCATGGCCATGAAGGTGACCATGCCGGCTACAATTTCCCGGCCCACGGTTGTTTGGTTGGCTTTCAGTTTAAAAATATCCATGTTTTTTCCTTGGCAAACACATGATAATCGGTTTCCTTCTTTTAAGTCAATTCAAATTCACGACAAGCGGATTTCAACAACCGAGCATTGCACTTGCCAAAGTCATCATGACGGTTTTTTGTTGACTGAGGCCTATATTTATGCTATTTTTTTGAGATCATGACAGATATATTCCGCATTGTGATCCAGTTTGCTGTCGTTCTCTTTGCCATATCGATCCATGAGTCGGCCCACGCCTGGGTCGCCGACCGCTGCGGCGACCCCACGGCCAAGCTGATGGGCCGGGTCACCCTGAATCCCATCGCCCACATCGATCTCATCGGCACCATTATTTTCCCGATCCTGCTGGCGGTCATGGGAGCCCCTGTCTTCGGGTGGGCCAAGCCGGTCATGGTCAATCCCCGAAACTTCCGCAACCGCCGCCGCGACGGGATGCTCGTTTCCGCCGCCGGCCCGATTTCCAACATATTGGTCGCCCTAGGAGTGATCCTATTGCTTGGGCTTTTTAACAATCCCATCATGCAGTCAACCAGCACCAGCCTCGCCTTGTTAATAAAAATTGCCACTTATTTGCTGATGATCAACATTTTCCTGGCCGTATTCAACCTGATCCCGATCCCGCCCCTGGACGGCAGCGGTATCTTGGAGGGATTGCTTAAGGGCCAGGCCCTGGTCATGTTTGAAAAGATCAAACCCTATGGCTTTTTTATTCTTTTGTTAATTATCTACACCCATGCTCTTGATTCCATAGCCAATTTTATTTTTACCATTCTTTTTAAAACCTTTCCTTTTTTGATTTTCATCATGATGAAAGCGGGAGTGGTCGGATGAATCCCCGCATCATCATGAGCGGCATCCGGCCGACCGGCACCGGGGCCGCCCACCTGGGTCATTGGGAAGGCGCCCTTAAAAACTGGCTGAAGCTTCAGGATATGGGCGCATGCTACTATTCGATCGTCGACTGGCACGCCTTGACCACCGAATACCAGGATGTAAAAAATATCCAAAGCAGTGTCCGCCAGATACTGCTTGACCTGCTGGCAGTGGGCATTGATCCGGAAAAAAGCGTCGTCTACCTGCAGTCTGCGGTCAAGGAAATCTCCGAACTTTTCCTGCTGCTAGGCATGATGACCCCCCTGGGCTGGCTGGAGCGGGTTCCGACCTTCAAGGAGCAACAAGCCCAACTGGGCGACCGTGACATCAATACCTTCGGCTTCCTCGGTTACCCGCTGCTGCAGACCGTGGACATCATCATCATGAAAGCCGATACCGTGCCGGTGGGCGAAGACCAGGTCTACCATCTGGAATTGGCCAGGGAGATCGTGCGCCGCTTCAACAACCTCTACGGCGACTGTTTCCCCGAGCCCCAGCCTTTCCTGACCCCCATTCCCAAACTTCCCGGCCTGGACGGCCGCAAAATGAGCAAGAGCTACGGCAACGCCATCTATCTAAACGATTCTACAGCCGTGCTGGAAGAAAAAATCAGACCCATGGTCACCGATGTGCGCCGCAAGCGCCGATCCGATCCCGGTGTGCCCGAGGATTGCCCGGTGTTCACTTTGCACCAGGCTTATTCCAATAGCGAAGAGATCGCCATGGTTTCTGCCGAATGTCGCACGGCCGGAATCGGCTGCCTGGATTGCAAAAAGATTCTGATCCGCAATATCAACGCCTTCCTGGAACCCTTCCGTCAACGGCGCAGCAGATATGAAAAAATTGCCGTGGCCGACATTCTCGAACCAGGCAACCGCCGTGCCGTCGAGCAGGCCCGGCGCACCGTCAGCCAGGTGCGTGAGCTGATGAACGTGTAATGGAAATTGAAATCTCAAACTACCAGGTACAAACCGATTTTTTCGAAGGCCCACTGGACCTGTTGCTGCATTTGATCCGCAAAAATAAAATGAAGATCGTGGAGATCCGCCTGTCGCAGATCACGGCCGAGTACCTGGCCTACCTGGAAAACAAGAAGGGGATCAATCCCTCGCGTGAAAGCGATTTTCTGACGACCGCCGCCACCTTGATTTACATAAAATCCCGCTCATTGCTGCCCAAACCCGAAGACCCGGCCGAAGAATCCCCGGAAAAAAAATTGATCCACACCCTGATCGAATACGAAAAAATCCAGAAAATTTCCAAAATGCTGCAGGATATGGAATACACGGAGCTCTTGCTTTGGCGGCGCCTGGAAATTGACGAAAATTTCACTAATCGCGAATACGCTTTAAAGGAAGTGTCGGCCTTTCAACTGGCGGAAATATTCTTTGATATCATCAAAAAGAAAGAAAACGAGCAGTTTTTGTATATTTCCTCAAAAAATTATTCCATTGCCGAAAAGCTGGAAGAAATTTCCGTCCTGTTGAAGAAAAATGTCTTTATCGATTTCAGCGCTTACATGTCCAAGCTTGATTCCATCGAGGAAATACTGGTCAGTTTTTTTACCCTGTTGGAAATGATCAAACGCCACCTGCTCATTGCCGTTCAGGAACAGCTGTTCGGGGCCATTTCCATATACCCGAACCAAGTCGGCAGACTGGAAAATTGAAAAGCATGCACCCAGAGCCAATCACCCGACAGATCGCTATGATCGAAGCCATTCTTTTTGTTTCCAAGGAACCGCTAGAACCCGGGCGGATCATGGAATTTTTGGAGATCAAGGATATCGGAGAATTTGAAAAACTCCTGACAATTATGGAAAAAGAGCAACTGCAGGACCGCCCGGAGCGGGGGTTGTTGCTGAAAAGAAGCGGCGGCGGTTTACAACTGGTGACCAAACCCGAATTGCACGATGAACTGAAAGCATTTTTCACCATCAAGCAATCTACGAAATTGACCCTGGCCTCGCTTGAGACCCTGTCGATCATCGCCTACCGCCAGCCCGCCACGCTGGCTGAAATTTCCGACATGCGCGGTGTCAATTCCACTGGGCCGGCAAAAAGCCTGCTGCAAAAAAAATTGATCAAGATCACGGGCAGGAAAAAAGTACCGGGACTCCCCGCATTGTACGCCACCACCCAGGAGTTTTTAATCTACTTTGGTTTAAACGACATGACGGAATTGCCGTCGCTGGAAGAACTGACCGAACTTTTCGAAGAAAAAGAACAGCCTTCATTATTCAAATAGGAGGAATACATGGAATCTTTGGTCAACCCCCATGTGCTGCAGATCACTCCGTACAAACCGGGCAAACCGGTCGAAGACCTTCAAAGAGAATTCAATCTTAAAAAAATCGTCAAGCTGGCATCCAACGAGAACATGCTGCCGATCCCGGAACGAGTCAGAAAGGCAATAAGCGCCGAATTGTCCCAGGTCCACTTCTATCCCGATTCCGACAACCATTACCTGCGGCAGCGCCTTGCCGATTACAACGGTTTGCAGCTAGACAACGTCATCGTCGGCGCCGGCTCGGTGGAGATCATCCACATGCTGGTCCGTACTTTTCTCAAAAGCGGCGAAAAAGTCCTGAGTTCTGAAAAGACATTCCCTTTATACAAAATCGTCACCACGGAAATTGCCGGGGAGTCGGCCTATGTCGAGGCCCCGATGAGCCGGGAACTGTGTTTCGACCTGAAAGCCATCGCCGCCAAGATCGATCCGCAAACCAAGATCATTTTTATCACCAATCCCAACAATCCGACCGGAACCTTCGTCCACGCCCAACCTATCCGTGATTTCATTGAACGGGTTCCCAGCGATAAAATTGTCGTCCTGGACAATGCCTACCAGGAGTATGTAGACAATCCAGACGATTATGTGACCGGCCTGGATGAGATCCGCCAGAAAAAAAACGTGGTGGTTTTAAGGACTTTTTCCAAGGTTTATGGCTTGGCCGGATTGCGTGTGGGCTACGCCCTGGCCAAGACGGAGATCATCGCCATCCTCAATCGTGTTAAAGCGCCATTCAACGTCACCCGCCTCAGCCAATGTGCCGCCCTGGCCTCCCTGGAAAGTGAAGATTATAAAAACGAGTCGGTTAGAATGAACCGGGCCAACAAGGCCAAGTTGTTAAGCCAGCTGCACGGTTTGGGGCTGCGCGTGATTCCTTCACAGACCAATTTTCTCCTTTTTTTTCCAAAAACGGATGTGGCCGAATTGAATCTCCGCCTGCTCAAGGAGGGGGTGATCATCCGGCCAACCGGAAGTTTCGGTATACCGGAAGGCATGCGGGTTACGGTGGGCTTGCAAGAGGAAAACGATTTTTTTATAGCCAAGCTGCAAAAAGTTCTGGCAAAAATAAAAAAACAGACAACCTGAAAATACCCTTAAAAACAGCCGGAATCGATTTTGGAAACATGGCAAATTCCTTTAGTGGAGGGCCTTATCTGAGAGATAAAAATCAATTAAGCTTGATTGATTTTTACTGACAATTATGATAAATTTAATTTTATTTTAAGTGAATTCTTTATTAAAAAAATGGAGGGTGCTTTGAAAAAAACAAAATTTAATGAAGCGCACTATGTGTTGAAAGGGAAAATGATCGAATTTTGCGGCTGGGATCTGCCCGTGCAATATTCGGGTGTTAGTGCCGAACATGTTGCGGTTCGGACCAGTGGCGGAATTTTCGATGTCAGCCACATGGGTGAGATCTTTTTCAGAGGCCCCCAAGCCTTGGATGCAGTGCAGTATTTAACTTCAAATGATGCTGCAAAATTAATTCCGGGAAAAGTTCAATATTCGGGCCTGATGACCGAAAAAGGCTGCTTTGTTGATGACCTGCTGGTACATAAAATCAGTGATACTGAATACTTTATAGTTGTCAATGCTGCCAATCTGGAAAAAGATTATGCATGGATGAAGAGCAAGACAACCCAATTTGATGTTGAAGTAATAAATGAAAGTGCCGATTATGCCCAAGTTGCCATTCAGGGACCAAAAGCTGGTAAATTACTGGCTGAGCTTACCAATACCGATCTTGCGGCCATGAGTTATTATACTTTCACCAAGGGTGAAGTTATGGGCATGGATGCCATAATCGCCAGGACCGGATATACCGGCGAATACGGCTTTGAAGTTTATATTAAAGATGATGCCCAGAAGGCAAGCAAGCTATTTTTGGAATTATGTCAAAAAGGGGAAAAATACGGTATCGTTCCCGTTGGTCTGGGCGCGCGCGACTCTCTCAGACTCGAATGCTGCATGGCCCTGTATGGCAATGACATTGATGATTCCCATACGATTCTTGAAGCCAATCTGGCCTGGATCCTGAAATTGCAAAAAGGTGATTTCATAGGAAAAGACGTGCTATTGAAGCAGAAGGAAGCGGGCATTCAACGAAAACTGGTAGGCTTTGAAATGATCGGCCGTGGCATTGCCCGGCATGGCTACCCTGTTTATGTGGACGGCCAACAATTTGAAACTATTGGCAGCGGCACAATGACTCCCTTTCTTAAAAAAGCTGTGGGCATGACTTACCTGCCCATGGGAAAAACCGAAACGGGAAGTGAATTTCAGGTTAAAATTCGTGAAGAGTTGGTCACCGCCAAAGTTGTAGCAACGCCTTTTTATAAATTTGACCAAAAATCAATTTAAATAATTTAAAGGAGATAAAAATGAGCACAAAAGATTTGAAATTTACGGAAAAACATGAATGGGCAAGTGTGAACGGCAATATCGCCACTTTCGGTATTACGGATTATGCGCAGCACCAATTTGGAGACATTGTTTTCATTGAACTTCCTGCTATGGGAAAAAGCTACGGCAAAGGTGCTGCCTGTGCCAATATCGAATCGGTGAAAGCCGTTGCAGACATGTATGCCCCGGTTTCAGGTGAAGTGACTGAAGTAAATAGTTCCCTTGAAAATGCTCCTGAACAAATCAACAAAGAACCTTATGGAGCTGGCTGGGTATGCAAGGTAAAAATGGCCGATGCCGCAGAGCTCGATTCATTAATGGACGAGAGCGCCTATGAAAATTATGTGAAGAGTGTCGAGGAGAAATAGATGAGATACCTGCCCCTCACTGAGACCGAAAGGGAGGAAATGAGGAAAACGATTGGTATAAAGGAAACTAAAGAATTATTTTCCGATATTCCCAAGGATAAATCCTATTTCTCTTTGGCTGACTTACCGGCTGCCCTTTCCGAACCAGAACTGCTTGATAAATTCAATGAAATCGGTCGTAAAAATATTTTCCCCGGTTTTTTAAGTTTTTTAGGCGCTGGGGCGTATCAGCATTTCATTCCGGAATTGGTTAATTTCCTAAGCAATAAAAGCGAGTTTTTAACCCCTTACACACCGTATCAACCCGAAGTCAGTCAAGGCAGTCTGCAAGGAATGTTTGAATATCAGACCATGATGGCCCAGTTGACCGACATGGATATTGCCAACAGTTCACTTTATGACGGCGGTACAGCGGCAGCTGAGGGCATTGTTTTGGCTTTGAAAAAGTCAAAAAAACAGCATATTCTGATTGCCGGCAACATTCATCCCGAATACATTGAAATCATGCAGACTTATATCAAGTATTTGGACTATAAAATGGATCTGGTACCCTTTGATCCGCAATCCGGAAAACTGAAACTTGCTGAACTGCAAGGGAAAATAGACCAGGATACGGCTGGATTTATCTTTCAATCGCCAAATTTCTTCGGCGTAGTTGAAGAAGGGAAACAAATTTCCGCCATGCTGCACAGTAAAAATTCCTATTCCCTGCAGATTGTGACTGAAGCTTTATCATTGGCTTTTCTTGTCCCGCCCGGAGAAAATGACGTTGATCTTGTGGTAGGTGAAGCCCAAAGTTTCGGTTTGCCTTTGGGTTTTGGCGGTCCCTATCTGGGATTCATTGCCGCTAAAAGCGAATTTCTCCGGCAAATGCCCGGACGTTTTGTGGGCCAGACCCTGGATTCCAAAGGAAACCGGGGTTATGTGTTGACCCTTTCCACTCGCGAGCAACACATCAAAAGGGAACGGGCCACCTCCAATATTTGCACCAATGAAGCATGGTGCGCTTTTCGGGCCGGAATCTATCTGGCCACAATGGGCAAAAAAGGGTTGCGATCAATTGCCAAAACCAACCATCTGAATACTGCTTATTTTGTCAAAGAAGTCTCCAAACTGAACAACGTAAAAGTAAAATATCAAAAAGATTATTACAACGAAGTGGTCCTGGAAGTACAAAATGGTAAAACCGATGATTTTTTGAAAAAACTGGAAGCAAAAAAGATTCTGGCCGGCATTCCCCTACACTGGTTTTATCCTGATCAGAAAAATACAATTTTAGTTAACTTTACCGAAATTCACAGGAAAAAGGATATTGATCAACTGGTTCAGGCTATCGGAGAGATAAAATGAAAAAACAATTACCTGAATTGATGTTTCTGAAAAGCCGGGACGGCAAAGAAGGCTGCTCACTTTCGGCTCCTGAGATTGCCGATGATTTATGCATTTTGGCTGCGGATAAACTAAGAAAGGATATCGCAGATTTTCCGCAGCTTTCGGAAGTGGAAATTGTCCGGCATTATACCAATTTGGCCCATCTGAATCACTCGGTAGATGCCGGATTTTATCCGCTCGGTTCCTGCACCATGAAGTATAATCCGAAAATAAATGAAAAAATCGCCAATCAACCTGAATGGAATGCCCACCCCTATTCACCCATTCATCTAGTACAGGGAAATCTGGAAATAATGAAAAGCCTGGAAGAGTTGCTGATGAAAATCACGGCCATGGCTGCCTTCACATTGACGCCTGCCGCCGGAGCTCATGGCGAGTTGACCGGGCTGCGGGTGATTCGCGATTATTTAACCGCCAAGGGTGATGCACGTAAAATAGTACTGATACCTGATTCTGCCCATGGCACCAATCCGGCTTCTTCCGTGCTCTGCGGTTATCAAACCAAGGAAATTCCTTCCAATGAAAACGGTATCCTTGAAGTCGAAACATTAAAAAAACATCTCGATAAAGATGTGGCCGCCTTAATGATTACCAATCCCAACACCTTGGGAATATTTGAAAAAAACATTGTGGAAATTGCCCGAGTTTTACATGAGAATGGTTCACTTTTATATATGGATGGAGCCAACATGAATGCCTTTATGGGCATTGCCAAACCCGGCGACCTGGGAGCCGATGTGATCCATTTGAATTTGCACAAGACCTTTGCAACTCCCCATGGTGGCGGTGGCCCGGGCAGCGGACCTGTTGGTGTGGGCAAAGATCTGGTAAAATTTCTGCCGGTTCCCATTATCACTCACCAAGGCAAAGAATATAAAGTGCGTTATCACAACGAAACCGGCAGCAACCGCATAAAGAATTTTTATGGTAATTTTCTGGTAATAGTGCGCGCCCTGGTATATTTGCTGGAATTGGGCAAAGAAAATATTCGCCAGGTTGCTGAAGATGCGGTTTTAAATGCCAATTATATCCGCAAAAAACTCGAGCCTTATCTGGACTTGCCCTACAAATCCAAATCGCTGCATGAAGTGGTTTTTTCAGACAAGGGACTCACTGTAAAAACCCTTGATGTTGCCAAACGTCTGTTGGATTATGGGATTCACCCTTTTACCATCTATTTCCCGTTGATCGTTCATGGGGCAATGATGATTGAACCGACCGAAACAGAAAGCAAGGAAACCTTAGATCAATTTATCGATATCATGATCAAGATTCTGGACGAAGCCAAAAAAGATCCGGCTTTCGTGCAAGGCGCTCCCTATTCCACTCCGGTTACCAGACTGGATGAAGTCCTGGCTGCCAAGCAGCTGATCTTACGCTGGAAGCCTGCGGCGACACAAACAAATTGAATTTGCCTGACAATTTTTATTAATAGCACAAAAAATTACAGTTGTACTTTAGTTTTTTAGCAACTTGTTTTCTGCTAATAGCTGTGCTCGTAATTACCGCTTATTTTAAGGCGCGACCAAATCTTTGGCATGATACGAACTGCGCACCAGCGTTCCCGATTCGACTCCCTTAAAACCCATTTGCAGGGCAATGGATTTTAATTCAAGAAACTCTACTTCGCTGTAGAATTTGGCAATTTT
>Ga0180014_1000455_pt1 | contig 11368 bp, 8 predicted proteins | sample KR13_S1_MetaG_FD_116507 | JGI IMG/M metagenome (GOLD analysis project Ga0180014, IMG submission 116507) | Groundwater microbial communities from the Olkiluoto Island deep subsurface site, Finland - KR13_S1_MetaG | ecosystem: Environmental > Aquatic > Deep subsurface > Groundwater | place... | reverse complement strand
CGAATTCTATAAGATCCAAACAAAAAGCCTCTTTTATGCCAAGGAATGCTCCGGGGGCAGCGTATTTCAAAACAATCATATCCACGATGTCAAGGTGGGCAGCCTGTTGGGCTTTTATGGCTCTACATGGACGAACCCCGTGATTTTCCGAGACAATGTGATTGAGAATTCAGCCATAGATCGGATTTGTTATTGGCGGGCCAACCAGTACCAGAGCGGGGTCAGTCTTATCTCCCAGTTTTATAACAACACCATAAGAAATTGCGGCACGTCATCGTTGGCCTTTCACTCCGGAGGGCGGAATTGCAGGATCTGGAACAATAAAGTATATTCTTCCACGTTGAATTTCACGGCGGACTATAATAGGGGCCAGGCTGGCGGCAGTAGATATCGTCCCGGAGATTCTGCAGGGTCGATAATGTACGACATGGAACTTGACAAGATTCACATCCGCGACTTGGACCAGCCGGCGGACCAGTCCAAGCGCGGCAAGATGTTTCCCTTCGTTAATGTGAAGCACAATTCGGTGACCGTGGACATGCCCGACGACGAGTTCCACGACTACAAGTACCTGGACGTGAAAGTCGTGGATCGCGGCAACAACCCGGTCAAGGGCGTCACGGTTACCGTCTCGAACAATACGGACGGCGCCTATCCTCCGATCAACCTGTACCGGAAAGCCAAGATCTCCTTCACCACCGGCGCGGACGGGCACACCCCTCTGCCTTCCGAGTTGGAGGATACGGCCGCGATCCTTGACTTCTGGAAGACCGGTGCGGCGGAGAAACAGATGGCGTACACCATTACCGCCTCCTCCGGCGGGAAGACGGCTTCGGTTGCGGATGTTAATCCGGATGGGAGTTGGTATCGCTCCGATCCCAAAGTCCCCGTGAAGACGATTCTCATTCAATTGGACATCACCGTACCATAGAAGAATATAAGGGTTATATCTCGCCGTCTCAGGAGGGAACAAAGAATGGAAAGGCGCGATTTTCTCAAAACATCGGTTGCCGGCGCGGCGCTGTTGCCGGCCGGAGGAAGTAGCGGATATGCGGTTGACCGGCCGGCGCGCTTCGCCGCGAAAGGTGGCGGCGAATCCGTCGGCAATACCATTGGAGGCCTAACTCTCGCGCAGATAAGAATTTTGCGACTTGCCTTGGTATTTTTCGGGGTTCTGTCATTGACTGGTCTGGCTGCGGGGGCGGAACCTCCGATCGCGTCCGCCCCAATTTTTCACGACGATTTTTCGGGGCCAACCTCTGTCATGGGCAAAATCGTCGATGGTGCGCTTGTGGGCGAGGGAAAGTCGCAGCAGATTGAGGATAATTCCGCCGGCGATGAGTTCACCTTCGAGTACAGGTTCAACGGCGCGCCGAGTTTCATTCCCAAGGGTGGGGCCGACGGAACCATACGGGCGGAGCATGACAGTTACTGGCTGAACAAGGCCGGCGACTCGCACCGCTGGGCCGGAATCACCGACATGCGACTGCTCAACGAGACCTTGTACTATTCAAACGTGGGTATCAGACCCGACGCCAAGTGGCATACCGTGCGCTTCGTCAAGGAGAGGACCAACGACAAGGTAACGGTCTATTACGACAACAAGGTGATACCCTTCGGCGTATGGTACACGAGGCCCTGCGGCCGGCTCAAGAGCGTAGCCTTTGGCGGCAACGGCGGGCGGTTCGACGACATAACCGTCTGGACGACCGCGATACACATGCCTAAAAAGGCCTCCTACGATCCCAAGACCAAAACGATTGCCCTTGAAGGCAAAGGCCACACGCTCGCAAGTCTGGCCAAGGACATCGCCCAGGCGGACGTGTTCCAATATGACCCCGGCAAGGCCACGGCTATCTGCCAGGTGAACATCAGGATCGAAGGCGCCGCCGAACTCATTCTCGCCAAGGAAACTCTCCTGATGGCCGGCGGCACGAAATTCAGAATCGACAACGCCGGCGAGATACACCTGCGAGGCTCGAAGCTGGCGGCGGCGGAAGGCGCGTTTGATTTCTACGCGGACTGGACGGCCATCATCGAGATCCAGGACAGCGCCATCGAAGGCGTGGGGAATCTGACCGCCTATCCCAGATATGGTTTTTTGAAGAATTCGAAGCTGACCAATATCGGAAAGATGACCACAGCCCTTGCCGTGCAGCCGGCCTATTTCAATGTGGAAGGTCTGGCGTTCGAAGGCGGAGACATCACCTTCGGCAACTGGTGGGGAGATTACGAATTCTTTCACAACTTCATGCCCGGCAATTATCTGGTCAATAGCACCTTCAAGCTTGGTCAGGGCAAGCTCATAGCGGCCAATAACTATGTCGTTTCGCTGCTCAACTGCCGGTGGGACGACAAGTCCTCGCCCGAGAGGCTTGCGTTCGGCCGGAAGATACATACAATTCCTTCGCCGGATGAGGACATGTTCATGGTCAGGTACTACCTGGACGTGAAGGTTGTTGACGAGAATGGCAATCCTGTGCCTGAAGCGGTTGTCGAGGTTGTCAATGAGGCCGCTACGCCCCAGGACAAGCAGTTGCGCGATCTTAATATGACTACGATGTGGCCATGGCTCAAATGGCCGGGCAAGGATGAAAAAGGAAAAGACGGTCCCTCGTGGAAAGCGCGGGAGCTCTATTACTGGTGTGCCACCCCCGTGGTGATGAACGCCGAGCGCGCCCGACACGAGGCCCAGATGAGGCACGGCAAATACTGGCTCTATACCTTCGGACAACCCGTGAACTCCGCGAAGACCGCGGCCAACGGCCACACGTCGCTGCCGACCGAAGATCCCCAGTCCACCCTTGTGGTTACTGATTATCGCAAGACCAACGGCCAGGGAATCAAGGAATACAAATACACTATCAAGGTCAAAACGCCCTCGGGCAAGGAAGCGGTGGTAAGCGGCGTCGATCCCGATAATACATGGTACAGGCAAGACCCGGGCAGGCCTCAGAACACCATTACGGTTAAAGTAAAATAGAACGTAAGCGTTCACTCCCGGGTAGTGTATTAGAGGATGATGGGATGGGAAAAATAGGGATGGGGCTGGACAGTCGAAGTTGTGATTGGGAAGTTCGAGTTCGTTCCCGCGCAAGGTGAGGCAATGGTGGCCGCTGGAACCTTTCCGAAGGAGAAAAGATGCGCTCAATGAACGGAAAAGAGATGGTAATTGCTGCGCTTGATGGCAAGCCGTGTGATCGGGTGCCGGTCTGTCCGTACTTGGCTGGGGAATATCTGTACGCGCGGGCCGGCGATTTGAAGATTGCCGGCGCTGACCCGGAGATCGTCCGGGCAGCGGCTCACGTCGCAGTTTATAGCCGGCACGATGTCGATTGGGTTCAGATATTCGGTGTGCGCGGTGCGCCGAGAGGGCTCCCGAAGGTCGTGGCGGCGGGGTCCGTCGGCAGGGATGCGGCCTGCGCCGAAACCCTGGTCCCCGTCCGGTCCTCCGAGGACCTTCTCGCGGGAGGGGAGCTTGATGCTCTCGCCTACGTGGCGGACAAACTTGGTTCCAGCCGGTTTGTTGCCTACGGCATGCCCGGTCCCTTCGGCTCGATGTTTCCGCTCCTGGGTTTCGAGACTATGCTGGTCATGCTCCGCGAAAACCCGGAAGCCGTCAGACACCTTCTTGACAGGATCGTGGAGCGCGGTAAGAACATATGCAAGGCGGCACGTTGCGTGGGCGCCGATGGGATCTGGTTGGAGGAGATATTCGCCTCCGCCGATACCATCTCTCCGGCTGACTATCAAGAGTTCGCGTTCCCGTGTGAGAAGTCATTGATCGAGGCCGCGGCGGCGGAGGGACTGAAGGTAATGCTGTATTTCTGCGGAGACGTCGTGCCGCGGCTGGGCCGTCTGCGCTCCCTCCAGATAGCCGCCTTGGCGGTCGAAGAGAGTAAGAAAAAGTTCGTCGTGGATATCGGCGCCGTGCGCGAGTCCGTCGGGCCGGGCGTTTGTCTTTTCGGCAACGCGGATGTGATGCTGTTGTTGAAGGACGATCCTGCCGATCTGGAACGAGAGATCGCGCGGCAGATATCTGCGGCAGGCCCCGCGAGATTCATCGTGGGCGTTGGAAGCCCGGTGCCGCCGCAGACCGCACCCGAAGCGATTGACGGGTTCGTAGAAACGGCCAGGCGGCTAGGAAATATGGAGCGCGTCTCCCGATGCTAAGAGCCGCCTGTGGCAGGATTCGAATAACTCCCCCCGCCGGCGTGGCGATGGGCGGTTACGGGGCGCGGAAGGCGCCCGCGGCGGGCGTGCATGACGACCTGTGGATGACGGGGTATCTCTTGGAGTCGGCATCTTCCGGGTTGCTTTATCTGGTCGTTTTCGATCTCTTGGGACTCGCGAACCGCGACGCGGCGGCGGTGAAGGCGGCGATACTCGGTAAGGTCGGTATCCCGCCGGAGAGAGTCATGGTTGCTTCGACGCAGACCCACTCCGGACCGGACACGCTGTTCGACATGGAAGAGAGCGGACAGATCGCCCAATACGTGGCGGGGCTTTCCACCAAGGCCGCGGCGCTGGCTGCTGATTTGTCGGATCGTCTGGCGCCGGCCGCCATCGGGGCCGGGTCCGTCAGGGTGCCGGGGCATTGCATCAACCGGGTCGATTCCAACGGGCCGTTCGATGATACGGTCGGCGTCGTCAGAATAGACACGGCTTCCGGCGATCCGATGGGAGTCCTGATCGACTATGCGTGCCACCCGACCGTTCTAGGCGCGGAGAACCTCCTGGTCAGCAGGGATTACTGCGGCTGCGTTTGCGATACGGTGGCTGTGGGATTGGGTGGGCGGGTGGTGGTCGGTTTCGCTCACGGTGCCGCCGGAAACATCAATCCTGCCACTCGCGGCGGTTATGCAGAAGCGGAGCGCATGGGCAGTGCCCTTGGCGCCGGCGTCATGAGGGTTTTCGGAGAGATCACCGTCAGTCCGGAGGCCCCGTTGGGAAGCGTTCTCGCGAGGACGACTCTGCCCTTGCGTGCCATTCCGGATATCGGGCCCGAACGGGCCAGGAACGAATGGAATGCAGCGGTCGAACGATACGAGCGCCTGGTCGCGGAGAACGCCCCGCGCCGGGATTGCGATTTGGCGCACGTGGAATTCGAGTATGCGCGGGAAGCCTATTATATCGCCCGGGACTACGGCAAGTTGAATTCCTTGGAGGCGGAATTGCAGGCGTTTGTGCTCGGTGACTGCGCGCTCGTCGGATTTCCGGGCGAGCTTTTTATCGAGACGGCTTTGGCGGTCAGGGCTTCCTCGCCGTTTGCGCACACCTTCGTCAGCGATATCACCAACGGTTTTGTGGGCTATGTTCCCCCGCGGCAATACCTGCGGCCCGGCGTATACGAAGCCAGGCTTGCCCGGTGGAGTTTGCTGGCTGAACAGGCGGAAGACATCGTTAGAACCGAGTTGATTTCCATGCTCGCCAGCCTCTCTCACCGCCTGGCATCAAGGCATTGACGTGCGCATTTGCGTAGGTTACAGTCGCGGGCATGTGTTTTTACCGCAAAGTCTCAGCCTTGCCTTCCATGGCGTGTTTGCAGGTTTTTACATGACGCAACGCATTTTCGAATAGGCTCTAAATAGAGATTGCCCTGTGAAGGGTATGCGGGGCAATGGGAGTTGGTTGGGAACAGTTATCTTTGGTTGGGCGGATTCAGAAAGGAGCGAATGCTATGCAGTGGGAACATCTGACATCTATGGAATTCAAAAAGGCAGTTGGGCGGGCGCGCGTTTGCCTTCTCGTTGCGGGGGTAATTGAAAAGCACGGCGATCATCTGCCTCTAGGAACGGACTTCCTGATCGGGCACAAGATCGCCTGTTTGGCCGCGGAAAAGGAACCCGCCGTGGTGTGGCCGCCGTTTTACTTCGGGCAAATCTATGAGGCATCTTGTTTCCCGGGCACCATCACCCTGAAGCCAACACTGCTCCTGGAGTTGTTTCAGGAAGTTTTTGATGCCATCGGCCGAAATGGCTTCAAGAAAATCATTGTTTATAACGCCCATGGCGGCAACGGCCATCTTCTGCCGTTCCTGGCCCAGTGCGGTCTATGGGAACGGAAGCGCTACAGCCTTTATCTCCCCCCTCTGATGTTTCTTACCGCCGACCGGAAGAAGACCTGGCAAGAGACGTGCGAGACCAAACTCCATGGCCACGCGTGCGAGTGTGAGACCAGCATCTCCCTGGCCAACCATCCTGACCTTGTGAAGATGGACCGGGTGCCGAAAACCGCAGCCACCGCGATGAATCGGATGAAAGACCTTGGTTCGACCTTTACCGGAGTTCGCTGGTATAGCGACTATCCGGATCACTATGCCGGCGATGCAAAATGCGCGACTAAGGAGAAAGGGCTCATTTTGCGCGACCTGCTTGTGGATTCACTGGCGGAGTACATTGCCGACGTGAAAGCCGATCGGGTTGTTCCTCAATTGGAGGCTGATTTTTTCAGGAAGTCGGCAGGAATAACGAGGCCTCGCCGAGCCAGGGGCAAAAGTGCCTTATCGCGGTGAAACCGTGATAAAAAAACGAAAAAGCGCGATAGCGACATCGGCAATTGGACATTGGATATTGACATCAACTGGAGGAACGCAATCGACTTCAGGACATGACCCGGGGAATTATTGACTGGGTTGCGGGCACAAGTTCGCGTTGGGAAGTATGTGGGCTCGATCCCTCGTAGGGTGATGCTTGGCATGAAGTAAGAAAGGAGCAAAATTGCCCGCCCCGCGGCGGGTCGGGATTTAATGGATTTAAATTAAAATAAAACCATAGCCGGTATAAAACCGGCTCTACCGGCATCATGCATCAGGAGGTGGAGCAGGCTTTACGCCTGCTTTTTTCAAGGGAGGAGATTTAGACATGTTGCGCATTGGACTGATTGGTTGTGGCAAGCACGCCCAATGGGTTGTTGTTTCGGCCATTGAGGCCGCGGAGGGTGCGGAACTCGTGGCGGTCGCCGATATCGTTGCCGCCAACCTCGCTGCGATCAAGCAGGAGGGGGTGGCCCGGTATGGCGACTATCGGGATATGCTTGACAAGGAGCGCGGCAAGCTCGATGCGGCGTATATCTGTACGCCGTGCGAGGTGCATTGCGAGGCCACGGTAGCCGCCCTCGATGCCGGGCTCCACGTCCTTACCGAGAAACCGATGGCCATGAGCGAGGACGAATGCCGACGCATGATCGACGCGGCTAACCGCAACGAGCGATTCCTGGCCGTTGATTTCGAGGTGCGGTTTGAATCCGGCTGGCGCCAGGTGCGCCAATGGGTCGAGGAGGGCCGGCTGGGGGCGGTTCGCGCCATTCATATCAATTCCATGTGGGACGGGCACAAAAGTTTTGGCGATCTTGCCCGGCGCCGAGCCGGTTTCCTCGACCGAAACGGCTGCCTCGACTGCGGTGTACATATGCTGGATATAGCCCGATTTGTCACCTGTGGCGGCGAGTGGCGTACAGTCCACGCGCTCGGCGCGTGGTTTGGCGAGGAAGTGCGCTTTTCGCCCCACATCGCCATTCTGGCCGAACTCGATCCGGGCATCATCGTGACCCTGGGGGAGAGCTTTGCCTTCACCGCCTACATCGAACCGAGGCTTGAGCACGAAAGTTTTGCGTTGGTCGGCCAGAAGGGCGTCGTAGTTCGCGAACAGGCCCAGGACGGAGGGCCGGTCTTCCGACTCGTCAGCGAGTCGCTGACGACGTGTGTTCCCGTCAGCACGGGGAAGGGGAAACCTATCGCCCGGGTCATCGATGCCCTGGACGCCGCTGTGACTCGGCGGGAAATCGATTCGTCGCTCGCCACCGGCTACGACGGACTCATGGCCCAAGTTGCCATGGATGCTGCCAACCGCGCAGCCATCGAGCACCGGAACACTTGGAGCAAGCAAAATGGGGTGGGGTAGTGCGAATCGCGGACATGAGGGGCATCGCTTCTGCCGGTCTCGCCGGTCGGCCTTGTTCAAAACGTTTCTCTTTTAAGTGGAGGTATTTTTCATGTTCGCTGAAGCAGCGGGAGACGCAACCTCGATTGCGGATGTGAAGGTGGAGCTGCCCCTGTTGCGGACGCCAATATGTTTCATCGTGGACGATGGGGCGCCTTGCGTGAACCCAGTTTACTACTGGGCGAGGGATTGCGATAAAATGCCCCCGGGTACAGCCAAGCCCTGGATTCACACAGAGGCCGGCGCCGGCGCCAGGTCGAATTTGACCCCTTGTATCCCGCTGTCCTTCCTTCAGGAATACGTGGCCTGGGCCAATGCCGTGCCTCACAAGGGTAAGTTCACGGTACTGCCCATTCCCATGGGGTTGGGCCGGATAACCGAAGGGTTGAAGGGGTGTCCGAAGACGGAAGTTGACGCCTGGGTCAAGCAGGGCGCGCCGGGTTCGCTTGCTCAAGAGAGCGGTTTGAAAGCCGAGGTTGATGCCTGGATACAACTGGTCCGCGATAACTTGCCGCAGATGTACGACATCACTCCGGAATGCTGGACGCATACGCTCGGACTGGACTTGAATTCGATGAAGACGACCTCCGAAATCGAATCGGACTTACTGAGCCGGCTATCGCAATCCGATCCGCTCACTGAGCTTGTCGAGTACATTTCCGGGGCACTATCCGCGCTGAAGGCAGCCGGCTTCGATCCGACTGGGTTTACGAACCCGGCTTGGTTCAAGGGGGACAAGAAGCGCTACGGCCAAGCCATCGCCGAAGCGTTCCTCAAGATCGATGGTCCCAAGGTGACCTTCATCTTCGTGGATGTGGACCAGAAGTCTCCGAAGGTGCTGCCCCAAACCCTGTATGTGGATCGGTCAAGGAAGCTGGCCTGCGTTAACGTTCCAGCGTCATGCAATGAGCCCTTCGCGGCGCAAGCATGGCTGGGTGCAAAGATAGACCCGTCGGCGTATGCCGATACATATCTCACCGCCGACGGCGCGCGCGGACGGTTCGCCGATCTCATGGAGACGGGCAGCCCGATTGTATTCTTTGCGCACTGGAACACGTTGTGGGCAGAGGGTACCCAAGGTGGCCTGCGTGGCGTACAAGAGATCATCGCGCGAGTCAACCGAGTGCTCGCTAAGCAGGTGGTGTGGATGAAGCCGAGCGAGATCGCGCGCTGGCACGTTGCGGGCGAGACTTGCCGGTTCAAGACCGATGGCAATCTGGCGACAATCGAATCGCTATTTGCCTGCGAGAACTTCACCGTCAGCCTTGGGATCGCCGGCAGCGCGGTAAAGGAACCGAGGGGAGTGACGGTCAACGGCCGGCCCCTGCGCAAAATCCCCTATCGGGAATTCGCGCTCGAAGAAGGTACGTTCACTTGCAAGGACGGTCGCGTGTTTGCCGGTTTCCGCCTTCCCGAAGGGAGGACTGAATTGGAGGTCGCCGGTTCCGAATGACAGATAAGACCCGGTCCATCCGTCCGGTGCGAGGGGCGGTGATGACGGATCGTCGCGGCGGAATGGAAGTTATTCGACGTCCGCCGAGCGTCTTTTGGAGGAAGAGCAATTTGCGATATCTTGATCAAATAGGATATATTATGTAGGGGCTGAGCTCTTGTCACGCCGTAGTGCTTCACGGCGAACGAAGGGGGATGCTCAGCCCAGGGCTTTGAACCATAAAGACGGGTTCAGCCACGTCGCCTCGAAACGAGGCAAGTGATCCCTGGGTCGCCGACGGGACAAGCTGAACCCGTACTATACAGCGGCATTAACTTCCCATCCTGATAGCCACGGGCGCCTCGCCGAAGTCCGAGACTACATCAGCATGGCGCTGGTGCGGTAGGTCAGCGGCGTGATCTGGAAAAACTTCCTGAACTGACGCGCAAAAAAATGCTGGGAGGAGAAGCCGCAGGCCGCGCTGATTTCCTTGATCGAAAGGCGGCGTTGGCCGGGGCGATCCTTCAAGAGTCCCAATGCTTTGCGCAGACGGGCTTCCACAATATACGATTTGAGGTTGGTCCCCAGGTCCTGACGAAAAAGGTGATGAACATGACCAGGGGAAAGCCCAATGGACTTGGCCAGCCCGGTGATCCGCCATGGGAATTCGGGATTCAGGTTGATGCGATTGCATAGGGCCGCGACACGGGAATCCTGTCTTTCTCCCGAGTCGAAGGGTTTTCCATCTTCGCCCCGACGGGTGCGTCTGACGGCAAACGCGGTCAGTTCAGCGACCAAATCAATCACGGCGCGTTCAGATTTCCAGGGATGATCGGAACTCTCCATCTTGAGTTGAATGATATTGCGGTAGGCGCGCCAGACGGCAGGAGCTTCTGACCGGGAAAAGGTCAGGGGCAGCAAGGCGGTTGTCCCATGTCCCAGGAGATCGTTCCGAATGGACGGCATGACCTCGCCCGGCATAAGGCGGAAATTGAAATGACAGTACCAGAAGGTCAGTCGTGTCCGGGGAGCGCGACGCCAGTCGATCGCGAACGGCGGAAGCAGTACAAATTCATTCTTGTCGGCGACTAGACGGATTCCTCCTTTAAGCTCCCACACGATCCGTCCCTCACAAATAAAAAAGAAATCCCAATCACTGTTGAGCAAGGGAGGGAGGGGACACCCCTTCACGTATGTGCAAGCGCCATGGCCCAGTGAGTAGTACGGAATGCCTTGTGGAAAGTGAATCACATAGGGCGGGTTTCGCATGACGCCTCGGAAATATGAGATTTATGCAAAAGATAGGAGATTAATCCATTGCCACGCTATAGACAATATCAAGATATCCGCGTAAATTCAAAACATGATTTTAACGGGGTTTGCAAGGGGCGCATTTTGTTATTGTTTTTGCCGTTGAAAACAGGTGTTATCTGGATGAAATTGAAGCTAATACCAGCTTCAGGCAGACTGTTAATGGAGACGGATATGGATAATGCGGTTACCGTGACTATGCCGGTCACTCAACTTTGGCTCGCCACGCGCCACGAGTGGAGTGCGGTAGCCCGCCTGCAATCCGTCAGCCGACGGATAACATTGCGGTCAGGCCGGCGCTACCGCTTTTTTCACCGCCTGCCTTCGCCGGAGCGGCTTCGCGCAGGCAGGTAAAGAGATGGCTTTGTAGGGCCGCCGCTTGCGGCATGCCGTCTTTTTCCGGATCAGATCGGACGGCCTCTGCAAGCCGCCGCCGGGACGCCGAATCACCTGAAACACTATAGTTCAAAAAATAAAGCGATAAAGGATCGGAACATGAACTACCTGTCACGATGGGGAATGGCGTTGGCGGTCTGCGCGCTTGGCATATTCGGCTTCGGGCCGCGTTTTGTTGCCGGAGCGGAGCCGGGAAACTTGGCCTTGGTCAAGGACGGCAAGAGCCAATATGCGATCGTGATCCCTGACGCCCCAACAGCTCAGGAGAAGTTCGCCGGAGAGGAGTTGG
>Ga0180014_1000454_pt1 | contig 11434 bp, 12 predicted proteins | sample KR13_S1_MetaG_FD_116507 | JGI IMG/M metagenome (GOLD analysis project Ga0180014, IMG submission 116507) | Groundwater microbial communities from the Olkiluoto Island deep subsurface site, Finland - KR13_S1_MetaG | ecosystem: Environmental > Aquatic > Deep subsurface > Groundwater | place... | reverse complement strand
GATGGATATTGAAAGGTATTCACATTTTTCAGATGTGCGCTTATTCGAAAAGTTTATTGCCAATAGCGGAGAAATTGAAATTGAAAAGGATGCAATCCAAATAAAATTAAAAAAGAAAAGAAACCTCCCTGCTTTGCTTACTTCTATGTCTCAATTCGATACTCTTAAAATCCCCTGGCTAAAAAATAAAAGTTTAATCTTTTCCGGCTTATCTCACTCGTAAATTTATGGCTTATTCCTTTCCGTGAAAATCTATGTTTAAGGCTCTTATCCAGCTCTGCTGGGTTAATTTGAGTTTGTACGGCGCCTGCCTTCTTGCGGAAGATGGTGCAGGCAGCCGTTTTCTCGACAGTAAGGGAGGTACCATCTCATGAAACTTGCAGGCATTGTTTTGATCGTTCTAGGAGCCTTGGCTCTGGCCTACCAGGGTATACGCTATACGACCCAGGAGAAGCTGATCGACATCGGATCCCTCCATGTCACAACTACGGAGAAGAAGACCATTCCGCTGCCGCCGATCGTGGGCGGAGTGGCGATCGTCGCCGGTATCGCGCTGATCCTTGCCGAGCGCAGGAAGAAATAAGGGATTTTCGCGCAATCCAGCGTGTCGTTCACTAACAGCTGGGGACATGATGGCGCGAGGTCAAGAGAAAGAAGGAGGACATTATGAAGAGAATTGTGACCCTGTTTGTTGTGGTGGTTTTCTTATTGGCGGCCGTTAGCTGCGCGTCCTGGAGCAAGACCGCAAAGGGTGGCGTGATCGGCGGCGCCGTCCTCGGCGGCTTGATCGGCCATGCCGCCGGGAACACCGTGCTTGGCGCGATCATCGGAGCGGCTGTCGGCGGAGCGGCCGGCGCCGTTATCGGGAGTTACATGGACAAGCAAGCCGCGGAAATGCAGCGCGATATTGCAGGGGCCGAAGTCCAGCGCATCGGGGAAGGCATCAAGATCACCTTCGATAGCGGGATTCTTTATGATATTGACAAGTCAGACCTGCGGCCGGCCAGCAAAACAAGCCTGGCCAAGCTGGCCAAGATCCTGAATAAATATCCCGATACCAACATCCTGATCGAAGGCCACACCGACGACAGCGGATCGGAGGACCACAACATGACGCTAGCGAAGGAGCGCGCCCAGTCCGTGTCCTTCTACCTGGCGACAATGAATGTGCAGTCGGCGAGATTTTCCGTAACAGGCTACGGCGAAGCGCAACCGATCGTTACCAATGATACGGTTGCGGGCAGGCAGAAAAACCGCCGGGTGGATATCGCGGTGATCGCCAATGACAAGTTGAAAAAGGCAGCGCAGGACAAAGTGAAAGGCTGAATCTTGTAATCATATAAAGGAGGCCCCATGAATATTTTATGGATCATCATAATCGGTTTTGTGGTCGGGTTCATCGCCAAGTTGCTCATGCCGGGAAGGGATCCGGGCGGATTCATCATTACGATCCTTCTCGGCATTGCCGGCTCCTTCGTGGCGACCTACATCGGGCAGCACTTCGGCTGGTACAGGCAAGGCCAGCCGGCGGGGTTCATCGGGGCGATCCTGGGAGCCATCCTGATCCTGGCCGTTTACCGATTGCTTACAAGGAGATAATGACAGCCTGGTTCATCGTGCCGGCAAACAGGTTGGGCACGATAATGAGAAGCACAAGAAAAAGGGGGTAGGCATGATTTTTAAATATTCGTCACCATTGGCGCGATCTGTGCTATGGGATTTTTTACATACCACTTTGCTCGGCTGCTTATAGGGAGAAGAACCTTCTAGGGAAGAAACTTAAAAGAGGTGGTCATGGAAAAAATACAAACCAGATTGTTTGTCATTGTGATCGCGGCGTTCCTGTTCCAATCCTGCAGCCTCGTGCCGCTCACCGGCAGGCGCCAGCTCTCGCTCGTTTCTGATGCCGACATGCTTTCCATGAGCTATGGCCAGTACGACCAGTTCCAGAAGGAAAACAGGATGAGTTCCAACTCGGCGGATACGAATGAAGTGAAACGTGTCGGCAGGAACATCCAGAACGCGGTGACAACCTATTTCGCCCGGAACAATATGTCACAGGGTCTCAATGGGTTCGCCTGGGAATTCAACCTTGTCGAGAACAAGGAAGCAAACGCCTGGTGCATGCCGGGAGGGAAAGTGATGGTGTATTCCGGCATCCTGCCCTTCACGCGGAACGAAACCGGCCTGGCCGTCGTCATGGGGCACGAGATCGCCCACGCCGTGGCCAAGCACAGCAACGAGCGAATGAGCCAGGCACTGGTCGAGCAGCTGGGCGGACAGGTGCTCGCCCAAGCGCTCAAGCAGAAGCCCAAGCAGACCCAGCAGATCTGGATGGGCCTATTCGGCGTCGGGGTCCAGCTGGGCGCGGTCCTGCCCTACAATCGTCTCCAGGAAGGCGAAGCCGACCGCCTCGGGCTGATCTTCATGGCCATGGCCGGGTACGACCCCCATGCCGCCATCGGGTTCTGGCAGCGCATGTCCCAGAAAGCAGGGAAGCAGCCGCCGGAGTTCCTGAGCACGCACCCCACCGACAAGAAGCGGATGACGAAGATCATAGCCGCGATGCCGGAGGCGATGAGGTACTATAAGAAATAGCGATGAAAAGCCGCAGTTTTACCCAGACCAGGGTCTATTTCACAGCCGGCGTGCTTGCCGTTAGCGGCATGTTCATCATGCTGGTCCGAAAAAAGGCCCGTCAAGACAATGGAGAAGCAAGAGAAAATGGGAGGTAGACATATTCTTATTAAAAATTTTTGCGGTTCATTATGTTCCAATGAAAAGTAAAAAAAGGAGGGTAACAAAATGAGTAGATTTAGACTGACAAAGAGCATGGGGATGATCCTATTGGGCATCTGGCTCATCATGACCGGGCTGATTCCGCTGCTCCATTTGAGCTTTGAGGGCCTTTCCTTGATCATGGCGATCCTGGCCATTGTATCCGGAGCTTTGGTCTTACTCGGCCGTTAAATCCATGAGCCTCTGTATGAGGCTCAGGGGGGAGGATAATTTATCTCAACCCTGCGGAAACAGAAGAAGGGCGGTGATCAGTCTGATGATTCAGCACCGGTCCGCTTTGTCCGGGCCAATGGTTGACATTACAGCCGATTTTTCCTACCATCCATTCATTGGAGGAGTCGATCTTCAATGATCATGAATAATAAGGGCTTGGACTTGAATGGCAAGAAGATCCTGGTGACCGGAGCGGCCGGGTTCATCGGCAGCAATCTCGTGCCCGAGCTGCTGCGCAGAGGCAACCGCGTGGTTTGCCTGGCCAGGCTGGACGAAGACACTTCCCGTATTCAGGGTCTCGATTGCCGGATCGTTTACGGGGACCTTCTCGAAAAAACTTCTCTTGCGGAGGCCGTACGCGGTGCTGAGTACATTTTTCATCTGGCGGCCCTGCTGGGCGGGGGAACCCCCGAGGCATTTTTGCGGGTCAATTATGAGGGGACAAAAAATCTCATCGATGTCTGCCGCGAGCAGGGCGTGGTACCGGAACGGTTCCTGTTCGCTTCCAGCGCCACGGTCATGGGGCCTTCGGGGAAAAATGATTTGTTGAATGAAGGTGCGCCCTGCCGGCCGGTGAGCGCCTACGGCAGAAGCAAACTGGCAGCGGAAGAATACCTGGCTTCCTTGAAAAACACCTTGCCGTATACGATCATCCGCCTGCCCGTGGTCTATGGCCCCGGGAGCGACGGGGGGTTGTACATTTTTTTCAAGCTGCTGAGCAAAGGCCTGCAAGTGAATGTCGGCAGGTTGGAGGCGACTGTCTGTTTCGTCTGGGACGTGGTCCAGGGGATGATCGATGCTGCCGAGAACCCCAAGGCCCAGGGAGAAATCTATATCCTGGGTGAAGAAAAAGCCTATCACCTGAAGCAGATATATCAAACGATTGCCTCGATCCTGGGCAAGCACCCTGTCAAATTGCCGCTGCCCTATTTCGTGCTTCACTTCCTTACGTTTTTTATTGAAATCGTTTCCAAGCTGACGAAATCCGTCCCGGTCCTGACCCGGGAGGAATTGACCGTGTATTTGAAATACCGTTACTGGAAGTATGATACCCGCAAGGCGAGCCGGGATTTCGGTTTTCAAAGCCGCTACCCTTTTGTGCAGGGGGCGAAGATCACGATCGATTGGTACCGCCAGCAGGGCTACATTTAAAGGCGTTTTTCATTTGTAATGAGAAATAAAATGAAAGCGCTGGTGACCGGGAGCAGCGGATTTATCGGCGGCCACCTGGTGCGGCACTTATTGGAACGGGGATACGCTGTATCCTGTCTTGTCCGGCCCGCCAGCGAGCCACGTGCCTTGGCAGGACTTGCTGTTACCCGCATCAGCGGCAGCTATTTTGACCTTGATACCCTGCGCCGTGCTGTAGAGGGCATGGAGTATATATTTCACGCCGGGGCCGTGCTGAGCGCTCCGGATTGGCCGGGCTACTTCAGGACCAACGTGGAAGGCACGACCAATATACTGGAGGCCTGCGCGCAGGCAAATCCCGGGCTGAGGAAATTGGTCGTTGTTTCCAGCATTTCAGCCGTTGGTCCGGCCCTTGATAAAAAACCTCTGCGTGAAGGGGACGATTGTCGGCCCGTGTCGCTGTATGGAAAAAGCAAATACCTGGCCGAACAGGCGGCGATCGCTTTTTTCGACAGGCTGCCGATCGTGATCGTGCGCCCGGCGAACGTGCTGGGGGCCGGGCAAAGGGAGTTGCTTGCCGTCATGAACCTGCTGCGGCGGCGGATCGTGCCTCTGATCAGCCGTGGCGAGAAACAGACCAGCATCTGCTTCGTGCAGGACCTGGTCCGGGCACTGGTTTTGGTTGCGGAAAATGAGTCGGTCAGGGGCAGAACCTATTTCGTGGCGGCAAAGGAATTTTACTCATGGCGGGAAATTCTAAATCAGCTGCTTCTGGAAATGAATCTGAAATTCGTGCTGAAGATACCCCATCCGCTTATGCTGAGCGTGGCATTTGTTTCCGAGGCCATCTCAAGGCTGACGGGAAATGCGCCCCTGGTTACACGCAGCGATTTGCGCAGCGCCCGCAACAATTACTGGCTATGCGACACCAGCTTGATCCGTGAGGAACTCGGCTTCCGGATCGAGGTGGAATTTGGCCAGGGGATCAGGGATATCGTGCGGCAGTTCAAAGCTTTACGGTCGCTGCGAAGATAACATCCAGCGTCAGGTCATGGTCGGAACGAAAAATATTTGAGAAATATGATTTTTTTAAATATTCCTGTATGTTCTCTGGATTTATTAAGGGAAGTTAAAGTGGAGCTGAGGAGGATCGAACTCCCGACCTTCTGAATGCCATTCAGACGCGCTCCCAAACTGCGCTACAGCCCCACGAGAATATCAATATACCATAAATCGGGGGCCAAAGCAACAGGGTTCAAAGTCAAGGAATCGGTGGACGGTGGACGGCGTAGGGAAGAAAAAGGGAATAGGTAGGGTAGGGGCGGCCCCCCGTGGCCGCCCTTTTTCCCCAAAATCCCAAACACCAGATCCCAAAAAAGGAATTAAGGAAGGGCGAACACGGGGGTTCGCCCCTACGCTTGCCCTGTCCTTGACAAAAAAAACGCTACTGGATACCATGTTTCAACACGGAGCGAGGTGCCGCCGCCAATGGATGAAAAAGAAACCACTCGCGAACTGGTCGTCGTCGACGTCAAGCGCTATAAAAAGGTCAAGCGCGCCCTGTTGGATAGCGAGGAGCGCTATCGCCAGCTTTTTGAAAACGTGCCCATCGGCATCTACCGCACCACACCCGGCGGCCAAATCGTGGACGCCAATCCGGCCCTGGTCAAGATGCTGGGGTACGAATCTTTTGATGAACTGGCCGCCAGGAATCTTGAAAAGGATTTTTTTGACACCGAGTATCCACGCGCCCACTACCTGGCCATACTGGAGCACGAGGGCGAGATCAAGGGATCGGAAGCGGTTTGGCGCAAGAAAGACGGCTCCATGATCCATGTCCGTGAAAACGTGAAATCAACCTCCAGCCCCGACGGGGAAGTTTTTTTCGAGGGTACCATTGAGGACATCAGCGAGCGCAAGGAGGCCGAAACCAAACTGCTGGCCTACCAGGAGCAGTTGCGGGCCCTGACCTCGGAACTGACCCTGATCGAGGAGAAGGAGCGGCGGCGCATCGCCTGCGAGATCCATGACCAGATCGGGCAGAACCTGGCCCTGTGCAAATTAAAAGTCGCGGCTATGGAAAAAAACATGCCGAAAGCTGCCATGAAATTGGAGCTGGCTGCCGTCCGCCGCCTGCTGGAGTGCAGCATCCAGGACGCCCGCTCCCTGATCTTCGATCTCAGCCCGCCGGTCCTGTATGAACTGGGCTTCACGGCCGCGCTGGAATGGCTGGCCGAAAGGATCCAGGAGCAGTTCCATGTCCCGGTCGAATTCGAAAGCCGCTTTGCGAATCCTGAATTGGATAATGACCGGCAGGTGATCCTGTTCCAGGTAGTGCGCGAACTGCTGGTCAATGTTGGCAAGCACTCGCAAGCCAGCCAGGCCAAGGTCATCCTGTCTCATCAGGAGCCGTTCCTGAAGATCCAGGTCAACGATGACGGGGTGGGGTTCGATGCGTCGCGGATATTCAGTCCCAAGGATCAGAACAGTGGCTTCGGCTTTTTCAGCATGCGCGAACGCTTGAATTATCTTGGCGGCGGCTTGGAGGTTAAATCCAAGCCCGGGAAGGGTTCGCAGATCATCCTGACCGTTCCGCTGCCTGGCCCCGGGCTTGTTGCCAAAAAGGAGAATTCATGAGCGTGAAGATCATCATCGCCGATGACCACCAGATCATGCGTGACGGCTTGCGCACCCTGCTCGAAAAGGAAAAAGGCCTGGAAGTGATCGCCGAAGCCAAGAACGGCCGTGAAGCCATCCGCCTGGTCGAGCAGCTGCGCCCCGACATCATCATCATGGACATCTCCATGGATGACCTGAACGGCATGGACGCCACGCGCCACATCGTGGCCAAGGAATGGGGCTGCCGGGTCATTGCCTTGTCCATGCACGCCGACAAACGCTTTGTGGCCGGGATGTTCGAAGCCGGGGCCATGGGCTACCTGCTCAAGGACTGCGCCTTTGACGAAATGATCCAGGCCATTCGCCAGGTGGTTTCGGGGCGGACGTACCTTTGTTCCATGATCTCGGGTGTAGTGATCCGCGATTACATCCAGCGCATGCGCAAAAGCAATCCCTCATTGCTCAGCCCGCGCGAAAAAGAAATCCTGCAGCTCCTGGCTGAAGGCAGCACCACCAAGCGCATCGCCAACCAGCTATGCGTGTCGGTCAAGACCGTTGAAACGCACCGCCAGCACGTCATGGACAAGCTCAAAATATTCAGCATCGCCGACCTGACCAAATACGCCATCAAGGAGGGGATCACCTCCCTGGATATGTGATGCCTAGTAGACAGTAGTTGGTAGTCAGTAGGAAGAGGCTAGGGGCGATAGACAATGGGTCATGGGTCACAGATGAAAATCGGTGTAAGGTGTACGGTGCACGGTTGACGGTGAAGAAAAAAACGAGGCTTGGGATGGAGACAGAAATTGTAAATGGGTGAAAGGGTAAACGAGTGGAAGGGGAAGAAAATCGTTCGAATTATTGCCATTTCCCGTCTACTCGTACACGCGTTTACCCGTCTACCATTTCACCATTCTACTCATTTACTTCCTGGTTTAGAACATTGGAATTTGAGATTTGGAATTTGAGTCTTCTCTCGTTATGCGTCACGAAAACTCGTTTAAGCTGCAGTTCACACCTAAGGTTTTTCGAATGCCGGAATCAGGTATTTCCCGATTGTTTTGCCGTTCGCTTCCAAGTATGTAATGACTAAGTATTTTTTAAGGGTCACAATGAAAAGGGGGGAGAGCGGGATTTTTCGAGGTGCCTGACCGCTCCAATCGCAAATTCCATTGAATCGTGGTATGATCACGGCTGGAGAAACATGGGCGCCAAAAATTTTGTCAACCAGTTCAAAAACACCCGCCGCCAGGCGGGACTTCATGGCCGCCATCCCCTTGGGGGACAGGCGCGGGTGCAAATGAGTAAAAGCGAAAAAAAATCCGGCCGCGCCAACAACAATCCGCATACGGCGCAACGGCCGTTTAAAAAATATTCCGGACCCCAGGGCAAATAAGCGCGACCCGATTCCCTGCTTTTGTGCGACTGATATTGATTTCTGGTTAAATATTTAGTACATTATAATCGTGTTGAAACGCTTATTGGGAATATACTTCATGCTGACGGCCTGCCTTTCCCTGCCGGCCAGGGGGCCCGTCAATCTGCAGAACATTCGTTACTATTCTTATCCCGAGTACACGCGCGTGGTCCTGGATCTCAGCGCCGATATCAAGATCGCCGAAAAAACCCTCAAGGGCAGCAGCAGCGGCCGCCTTTTTTTTGACCTGAAAAACTGCCGCTTTGCCGCGGATTACCCTTTTGAAAAGAAAAATGAGATCAAGATCCAGGCCGGGAACCTGCAGAGGATACGTATCGGCAAATGGAACGCCCAGACCATCCGCGTGGTCTTTGATTTCGACAAGATCGGCAAATACAACCGTTTTTATTTGACCTCCCCCTTCCGCATCGTCTTTGACATATATAGTCAGGCCGAATTCGTCAGCCATGCCCAGCAGGCGCGGGAGCAGAATCTCCCCGTGGTAGAAGGCAGCCCATCCATCGCCCGCCAGCTCGGGCTGGGCGTGCACCGCATCGTCATTGATCCGGGCCACGGCGGCAAGGATCCCGGTACGATCAACCGTCGCCTGGACTTGCAGGAAAAGAATATCACCCTGGATATCGGCAAAAGGCTGAACGCCATTTTAAATGAACATGCGGAATTCGAGATCATTCTCACCCGCTGCCGCGACGAATATGTGCCGTTGGAGGAGCGGGCGGCCATCGCCAACTTCAACCAGGGCGACATTTTCGTTTCTATCCATACCAACTCGGCGCCGCGCCAGACCGCCCGCGGCGTGGAATCGTATTACCTGAACATCACCGCCGACCCCCGGGCCATGGAAGTGGCCGCCCAGGAAAATGCCATGAGCAGCAAGTCCATGGCCGATATGCGTACCATCCTGAACCAGATACTGCAGAACAGCAAGATTTCCGAATCCAGGATCCTTGCCCAGTCGATCCAGAGGGGCATGGTCGCCAACCTGAAGCAAAAATACGATGCCGTCGACGATCTGGGAGTGAAGAAGGCGCCTTTCTACGTTCTGTTGGGCGCGCAGATGCCATCGGCGCTGATTGAGGTCTCCTTTCTCAGCAACCTGAACGAGGCCAAACGGTTGGCCTCGCCCTCGTACCGCCAGGCCGTTGCCGCCGGGCTGTACCTGGGAATCATCAATTTTATTCAAAGTCTGGGCAAATGATGAAACTTTATCAGGTTTTTTTACGTCTTGATATTTCTAGATAAGATAAGGAGGATCGCATGAAAAAAATAGGTTTAATCGCCGGGACCAGTTTTTTGGCCGGCGCGCTTTTTTTCGCCTTAAGTTTCGGTTTCCTGCAAAAATCAGTCAATAATGAGCCTGTCATCAGCCCGGCCGTAGTCAGGGCTGAATCCGTTTCCCAGTCGGTCGTTCCCAACAGTTTCGTCGACATCGTCCGCAAAGTCAAACCGGCGGTGCTCAAGGTGATATCTGAATCGATTGTGGAAAGGCGCTCCAGGTTCGGCGACGATTTCTTCGACCAGTTTTTCAACGCTCCGCGGCGCCAGGAAAAGCGTTCCGGCGAGGGTTCGGGATTTTTCATCTCGGCTGACGGCTATATCCTGACCAACAACCATGTGGTCAAGGATGCCGTCAAAGTGAAGATTTTTAATATCGATAATGCGGAATTCACCGCCAAGATCATCGGCACCGATCCCAAAACCGATCTGGCGTTGCTGAAGATCAGTACCAAAAACGTCCCCTTCATTGATCTGGGTGACTCCAATGCCGTGGAAGTAGGTGAGTGGGTGCTGGCCATCGGCAACCCCTTCGGCCAGGACCTGACGGTCACTTCGGGGATCATTTCGGCTACGGGCCGGCATCTCGGCCTGGCCCAATACGAGGACTTCCTGCAGACCGATGCTGCCATCAACATGGGCAACTCGGGCGGGCCGTTGATCAATATGAAGGGTGAGGCCATCGGCATCAACTCCACAATCCTCACCCCCAGCGCCGGCAACATCGGCATCGGCTTCGCCATTCCGGCCAACATGGCCAAGAAAGTGGTGGCCGACCTGAAAACCAAGGGCAAGGTGGTACGCGGCTGGTTCGGCATCCAGATCCAGAACATCAGCGCAAGCGATGCCAAGGACCTGCCCACCGCCGGCGTACTGGTTTCCAGAGTGGAGGAGAATTCCCCGGCCCAGAAAGCCGGTTTGAAGCGCTATGATCTGATCGTGGCCATCAACGGCAAGGCGATCAAAGCTGCTGCCGACCTGCAGATGGAGATCGCCAATTCGGCTCCCGGTGATGAGATCACCACCACCATTTACCGTAACCGCGAAAAACAGGTGCTTAAGGTCAAGGTGATCGAGGCCCCGGATGCGGTCCGCGAGCAGGCCGCGGCCGAGAGCAAAAGCATGAGCCTGGGCATGGCCCTGGTCAAGAACACTCCGGGCCTGGCCCGCGAATACGGATTGAAGACGGCCAAGGGCCTGGTGGTCGAGAATGTGGAGCGGGGCGGCGCGGCCGCCGAGAACGGGATCAAAACAGGTGACGTGATCCTGGCCGTCAACCGCACTGCAGTAGAGAGTGTGGCTCAATTAAGAAGCTTCCTGGCCGGACGGCGCAGCGGTTCCATGGTCCTGCTGCTGATCAACCGCGACGGCGATGAGGTGTACATCCGCTTTGCCCTGCCGGAATGATCTTTTACAAGACCAGTTCCTTCGGCAACGATTTCATCGAGATCGATGCCAGGGACCTGCCGGTCGGGGCGGCCGACAAGGGCGCCCTGGCCGAACGGATCTGCGACCGCCAGCGCGGGGTCGGCGCTGATGGCGCGGTCTTTTACCGGGTCGAGAAGCAAGGATTTCATTTTGAGATATTCAACCGTGACGGCGGCGCGGCCGAATTGTCGGGCAATGGCATGGCCGGACTGGCTGCGGTCCTGTTCCAGCGCCGCCTGGCGGCTTCGCCGCTGCGGCTCCTTACCGCCGTCGGTTCGCGGCGGATCGATCTCCTGGCCCGCCGGGGTCCGGTCTTCCAACTCGATGTGGAAATCGGCCGGCCCGATTTTTCCCAGCGCCGGTTTTTTCCTTTTCTAAAGGACGGGCAGGAGAGTTCCACCTGCGCCGGCCTGAAATTTTTTCCGGTTTCCGTAGGCAATCCCCATGCCGTGGTCCTTTGCCGGGACCGGTTTGCCCCCGGGCGGTTGGCCGCCCTGGGGAAAAAACTGGAATGCCACCCCATGTTCCCCG
>Ga0180014_1000452_pt1 | contig 11464 bp, 8 predicted proteins | sample KR13_S1_MetaG_FD_116507 | JGI IMG/M metagenome (GOLD analysis project Ga0180014, IMG submission 116507) | Groundwater microbial communities from the Olkiluoto Island deep subsurface site, Finland - KR13_S1_MetaG | ecosystem: Environmental > Aquatic > Deep subsurface > Groundwater | place... | reverse complement strand
GTTAATAAGAATGTTTTATATACTAAAAAAAATATCAAAATGTGTAGCAAGAATGTGATAAGATTTTTGCATTCACCAATACGAAATAAAGCCAAACCTGTTGTGAAGCAGGGACGGAAAGCCTCGGGATTCAGAAGTGAATTAGCCGGGCTGCCATATCAAAGCGGTAGCTCGGTTTTTTTTTTTGTCCAGCGATATGTCACTTTGGCTGTCAGGTGAAGATGTCAAGTCTGGTAATGGGATAGAATGATGAAACAATCCAGAAAGATGGGTTGTCTCAAATGATTTACAAAAGGTTTAATAAAAAATAAAAAGTCCGTTAACACCGCTAAAAAAGCATTGGTCACCAGCCAGGAAAACGTAAGTGTTTTTTTTGAGTCGTTTATGTCGGTTCGCTGTTTGGTACTATTGGAGAAAGTAAGCAAGTAGCACTTTAGCATTTAAGTAGTGAAATAATTTTCAAATCCGGTCACTTTGCGTACTGGAGGGAGGGATTAATGAGAGATCATGAAGTTAAACAAGGGCTTGTTTTTATCTGGATAATAATGTCCTTCACCCTATTGCTACCGCAGTACTTGTATGCGGACGATGAGGAGGCCTGTCTCGTCTGTCACAAGTACCCTGGTCTGGGGAGGATAGATAAGGATGGGAGTATGCGCCTTTTTTACGTGAAGGATGGCACCTACAAAAATTCTGTACATGGAAAAGTACTGTGTAGGAATTGTCATCTCAATCTTGATGTAATCCCTCATACCGACACCAAGAAAGTCGACTGTGCGACCAAATGTCATCTCAAAGAACCATCCACCGACCGGGATTTCTCCCATGGTTCACACTACACTGAGATCAACGACAGTGTTCACGGCAAAGTCACCAAAGATGGTAAACCGAAAAAATTTAGCGAGGACATGCCAGGCTGCACTGCTTGCCATGTTAATGCAGTTTACCGGCCCGTCAGCAGTATTACAGGCCAGGAAGCGGGTGTTTCGGCCGACGCCCTGAGACGATGTCTCGGCTGCCATGAAAACAAAGAGTGGACCAATCGCTTTTACCGGCATTTCAGTCACCGACTGCATAGTTCAAAGACCTCCAAAGAAACTGTCTTACTTTGCCTTCGATGCCATGAAAATGAAAAGATGATGTCCCGGCATGGACTTGTCGCCACCGCCAACTATAAGGACACATTCCACTGGAAAGGCGTGCTTTTCAATGACCCCAACGCACCCGACTGCATCAGTTGTCATGCGCCGGTGGGGTATCCCGTGCATGGCATGAAAAGCATGGTGGAACCCGCTTCAGCGGTTTATAAAAACAACCTGCGCCAGACCTGCGCCAACATCTCCGGAGTTCAACAATGCCATCCAAATGCAACGGCAAAGTTTGCGGAAGGAGAAATTCATCAGGCCGGCTTGGGACTTGAAGACACAATTGCGGCATTTATCAAGGATAAAAATGCATTAAGCGACATCGACGTCTTAAGAAAGGAACGTCGGTTCCGTAACCTTTTTGCCAATGTTGATGTTGACCCTGGAACTTTTGACAAAGACGAAGCCTTCCATAGAAAAGTATACGGCCTCGTGCGATATGTCTACACCTTATTAATCACTGTAGTTATTGGAGGAATGCTCCTTCATCAGATTCTGGACTTTTATCGAACCGTTAAAAATCTGAAAAAACACGGGGGAAAAAACTGATGAATTCAGAATATACTACACCATCCGACAATGACAACAAGTCCACGAACATGACACCATCCGGGGAAATCATACGTCTTAACGGCCATGAAAGGCTTCAGCACCTCTTCACCTTTTTAACCTTTTTTATTTTGGTGGCCTCCGGATACGCCCTGCGCATGCCGGAAGAATGGATTCTGAAGCTTGGAGATGCCGGAAAAACTCTTTTCTACTACCGGGGACTCTTGCACCGTATTGCTGGTGTGATTATGATCCTTGCTGGTTTATATCACATCGTTTATCTGGCCGCCCACAGGGAGGGCAGATCATTCTTTATGGCCATGATACCCAATCTGAAAGATGCAAAGGACATTTTTCAAAACCTTGCCTACTACATTGGAAAGCGGCCAAGTCCACCTGACTTCGACCGCTTCGACTATCGGGAAAAGGCTGAATATCTGGCACTTGTGGCTGGCACGATCATCATCTCCGTAACCGGTGTCATCCTGTGGACAGAGGCGTATTGGAGTAAATTCGCCCTTGATCTTTCCCTGCTCATTCACGGCATGGAAGCCATCCTCGCCACACTTGCCATCATTGTCTGGCATTTTTACTCCGTTCATTATAAACCCGGAAAATTTCCAATGAGCTGGGTGTGGATAACAGGGAAAATGCCATTACACGAGCTGGAAGAGGAACACCCGCTGCAGTACAAGAGGCTAATCGAACAGGGCCTTATCGACTCCAATGACACGCACCATGCAACCCCCACCAAAAAAGGTTTTATGCAGGTCATCATTGAGGGAATTGTATTCTTGTCTTTTATTTTCTTTCTTGGCATTTCCGCACTGCTGATCAAGCTGCTTTACTTCCCACCCGAGTATCAACGCCAGGATCAGATGGCGAATAAAGGGTCAATGGAAACCTTTTTCAAGACATCCGAAGCTAAGGAACAGGTCGGCTATTTTCATACCCCTGACGCAAATGTTAAGCTAACTAGCCCCAATCCTGTAGTCTGTGTGCAATGCCATGGCAATTTCCCCCATAGCAAATCACCTGATGTCCGTTCCTTCCTGAACATGCACAATTACTTCATGGCCTGTGAAACCTGTCACGTTCACCAAAGTGACATTGAGACAAAAATGGATTATGTCTGGTTCGACAATCAAACAGATAACAGAGTAGACGCTCTTACTGGTGACAGTGGTGTTTACGGCGCCAAACTGGTTCCTATTCTTACGTCGAGCACAGGCAAATTACAGCGTCTTGATCATTCGTCCAACGAAGATTTTGTCCGGGAATATCAAGCAAACAAGAACAAGCTCACGCTAGAGGAAAAGGCAAAGGCAAAGGTTGTTCTTCATAAAGATATCTCAAAGAAACCGGTTCAATGTACGGAGTGCCATGGCCAAAAACCATATATTGATTTTGCCACTGTTGGATATACTCCCGAACGGGCACAAAGCCTCTATCGTACTGAGGTAGCAGATATGATCAACAGGTACATGAAGTTCTATTTACCGACCATGTTTGACGCAGATCTCATGAGGAAAAAGAAAACAGAAGACTTGGAGAAAGAAAATAGGTCAACCAAGTAAAATGATTTTCTACCGCTGGTTGCCTCTTTCGTTTTGCCTGCTTCTGCTATTATCTGCCGGTGCTGTTTCTGCAAAAAACAGCACCGGCGAGATAATAGCCTACAAACAGGTTCTTGAGATATCAGGCCCCCTCAAGCTGCCAAGCGATGTCGCCGTTGATGGCAAAGGATACATATACGTCCTCGACGGTACCGCAAATCTTGTGCGTGTATACGACAAGAATGGAATGCCTCTTTTCACTTTTGGCGGTGATGAGATGCTGAACCAGCCCCTGGGTATCGATGTTTCACCCGCGGGTGAAGTACTGGTTGCCGATTCCGGCAACCATCGGCTGGCTTATTTTGCCTTGGGACAAACAACGCCTCAGTATTTTGATTTACCATCTCCCCCCGATGGTAAACCTGCAGATCCCACGGATGTGCATTTTGGGATAAACAATCACAGCTTTCTCGCAGTTGACAATGACAACCACAGGATACTTGCCTTGGATCACAGCGGAGCAATTCTCTGGTCGCGAGGGGGGATGGGGCGTAATCCTGGCGAGTTTCGTTTTCCTTTCATGATGGATCAAGATGATGCAGGAAATATCTATGTCGTGGAGGTAATTAATACCCGGGTTCAGGTTCTTGATGCCAAAGGCAACTACTCCCAATTTATTGGTGAATGGGGTATTGAACCAGGACAGCTGTATAGACCAAAGGGCGTGGCTGTCAGTAACAACGACGAGGTATTTGTCTCAGACAGCTATCTCGGGGTTATTCAGGTCTTTGATCGAGAGGGACGGCTCACAGGTATTGTGGGAGATGAAAATGGCAATCTCAGAAAATTCATTACCCCTGTCGGCATGACTTTATCGGATAATCGACTGTTTGTTGTTGAAATGTTTAAAAATCGAATCACTGTATTACAAAGACAGAAGTCGGAGAATTAAATTAATGCATAGATTCTTCCCGGCATTTCTCACAATCCTATTACTGTCTGTGTTTACCTTACCTCTAACAATCCAGGCAGCAGGCAACCTGGTCCAAAACTCATCACGAGAATGTGCCATCTGCCATTTCAGATGGATGGATCAATTTGTTCAGGGCCGCGGCACACTACTGGCTCCCCTTGAGATTGACGATGTCGCAGGCGTCGAAATGATGTGCCTGAGCTGCCATGATGGCTCCAATCAGGATTCCCGCTCCAAGGTTTGGCTGCGGGATATGCACAAAACCGGCATTGTCCCTTCGGACAAGGTAACCATACCGAAAATGTTTCCACTGTCACATGATGGAAAGATAGTGTGCGCCACCTGCCATTCCGCCCACTCCAACCCGACGGATACCAGCATTGAGCGTTCTGTTTTTTTACGGATTACCAATAATGATTCCATTATGTGCGAGATGTGTCATGTCGCCAAGAAGGACAAGGTCCATAATCATCCCCTTCATGAGGGAAAAAGACTGCTTCCAACCACAATCTACGATGCCGGCGGTGTTCGTTCCGTCACCGATCCGAAACTCCTGATTTGTGAAAGCTGTCATACAGCCCATGGTGCAGTTGAAAGAAATCTCATCCTGCCGGTGACCAATTCCGTTCTCTGTGCAACTTGCCATGGTGACAAGATAGATGATACGTCCGCGCCTCCATCGCAGCAAAAAAATCATCCTCTTTTAGTCAAGTACAAGCCTGATCCCGCCCATGAAAAAGATATGCGGGCCCTCCCCAAAAACACTCTCCAATGTCTTTCCTGCCACAAAGTTCATGGATATGAGGCTGGCATCAAGGGCCTTATTGCCGCCAAAGGCACTCTCTGCACTTACTGCCACAAAGACAAAGAAGATCTGGACTCAACGCCGGCATCATGGAAAAAAAACCACCCTTTGTCAGTTGCTTTTAAGTCAGTGGCTGAAAGTGCCAAACTCCTTGAGGCTGGACCAAAGGGGACCGTTCGCTGCTACACCTGTCACAAGGTGCATGGGCACGAACCCGGAACCAGAGGATTGGCAGCAAAAAGAGACATATTGTGTGCTGCCTGTCATATTCAGCAATCTCTCGTCGCCGGAACAGATCATGATCTTGGCGTCACTGCTCCTGACACCATCAATGCAGCTGAACAAAATGTTAAACAGGCGGGCATATGCAGCCCCTGTCATACTCCTCACAACGCCACAGGACGAACATTGTCGGCTCGTCGCATTGTAAAATATTCTGACGAACACTCGGCTATCTGTATCAGTTGCCATCAGGAAAAAGGACCGGCCTTAAAAAAGACTGTGGGACAGCACTCGCACCCAGTTGGTATTGCAGTAAAAAATTCTACCCTGCCCCTCTTTAAAAAAAATATCAACAGTGAAATCATGGCCTGTCAGACCTGTCACAATCCTCACCAGTGGCAGCCCGGACTGCAAAAAAAAGGTATAGGTGTTAATCTGGAGGGTAATGCCGTAAACAGTTTTTTACGAAAACCCGCTGGAACTGATCCCGCGCTTTGCGCATCCTGTCATCCAGACCACTACCTGATAGAGGGTACGGATCACGATCTTGCGGTAACTGCCCCCGAAAAGACCAATATTACCGGACAGCATGTCCAGCAATCCGGGGTCTGTGGTACCTGTCACGTTCCGCACAATGCAGCAGGCCGTTCTCTATGGGCAGGCAGCAGAACGGTAACAAAGAATGCATCGCCTTCGGCACTATGCCTTGACTGTCATCATAAGGACGGGGTTGCTGCAAAAAAGACTACGGGACAACATTCCCATCCTGTTAATGTTGTTGCTGATTCCCAGTCATTGCCGCTTTACACAAGGGTGGACAAGAAAAAAGTGATAGAATGCTTCTCCTGCCATAACCCTCACAGATGGGTGGCCCGGTCAGACAAAAAAGGGAAGGGAGTCAATCTCGAGGGAAACGGTGACAGCAGTTTCCTCCGTGCCGGAACTTTGGAAAAGCCACTGCTCTGCGAAAATTGCCACCAGCAAAAAGCACAGGTGACCGGAACGGATCATGACATGCGGCTAAGGGCTCCCTCATCGGTAAATCTGCATGGACAGAAGGCGAGTGAAGGTTCAGTCTGTGCCCCATGTCACTCGGTGCATAATGCATCTGGAGAAATCCTGTTATGGAATTCACCCCTGGCTGATCAGGGCCAGGATTTCATGGAAAGAGCCTGTAACGGTTGCCACAGTCAATCCGGAGCCGGGAAAGATAAGATTGTCACCAGCGGAGTCCATCCAAAACAGCTCTATTTTGGCTACCATAAATCATATCGTGACATTCTTCTTTCCATGGAACCGGTGCAGGATCCAATTCCCCTCTACAGTGACCAGGGGGTTCAATCACTTAAAGGCGAAATATCCTGCCCGACCTGCCATAATGCTCATGTCTGGAATGCCAAAACCGGTGATATTGAGCAAAAAGGAAACCAAGAGGGAACGGTTGTGGACAGTTTCCTGAGAAAGGGCGCCAGAAACGATCTCTGTTACGTCTGCCATGGCAAAAACACACTTATATTGTACAGATACTACCATGATGCCAAGGAAAAACAGAGTATTCTCAGACACTCTTCGGTCAAACAACAACAACTTGTGCCCGCTAAGTAAATTCGGCTAAATATAAAATAAAATGAGCATGATGAAACCAATTGAATCATACCGATCTTCAATACTATCGTGTTTATTTTTTTCCATTATCCTAATTTTTTTGCTGGCAATGGTCTCCTGTTCCGTACTTGAGCAATCGCAGAACAACGTCATCAGCAAGCAGAAAAAATCACCGCATATTTCTGGAGATGCAACCATCTGTGTTGTTTGCCATAAAGAGGATGCTGAAGAAAAATGGAAACCGGAGAAGATACTGGCCTCCGACATTGAGGCGCGTTGTATATCCTGCCACAACTCCTTGGAAAGTGTGCATTACTTTGGCATAAACCCCTTTACTGACCCTCTGGCTCTTCAACAATACGCAAGCCCAGAAAAAATTCTCGTCGAGGATCAAGCCAGCTGCATTGCCTGCCACTCCCCCCACGCTGCAGAAAATAACAACAGATACCGCCTAACCAAAGAATATCTTCGTTTGGCAGCAATAGCCAGAAGCATTAATCCGCACAGGCAACATCAACAGCCTATGTGTCTTTCCTGCCACAGTACTGCCCCTGTCGCAGGGCAGTCTAACCTTGCAGAAAATGGCAATATCAATGCCCTGTGCAACCGCTGCCATGCCACTGGATTTGCAAGAAAAGAGATTCATCCCGTGGGGATCATTCCTTCAAAGCATATACGGATACCTCCCGACATGCCTCTGCAGAATGGCTTGCTTACCTGTGAGACATGTCATCAGTCTTCATTGCAACCCGGCAATCCCTGTCAAAGCGTAGACGGCAAAAAAGAAAACAAAAAATTTTTGCGCGGAGGCGAACTCTCTCGGAGTGATTTTTGTTTTCTCTGCCATATCGAGGAAACATATAAACGTTTGAATCCTCATTTACAGGTAGATGAGAAAGGAAAGATCAATGAAAAAACTTGCCTCTACTGCCATGCAACCCGTCCGGATATCAAAATTTTAGGACTGGATCAGGTGGTTTTCCTTGTGGACAACATTAATGAATCCTGTATGGGATGTCATCCCGGTTTTGAGACAAAACATCCATCGGGAGCCAACCATTTAAGAGAACCCAAAGGAAAAATCCTGGAAGGCATAAAAACAGCGATAGATCGAATAGGTGTGGAACTTCCCCTGTATAACGGAAAAATTGTCTGCGCAACCTGTCATAATCCTCATCAGGACGGGGTAATTCAAATCAAGGCTGCAGCATCAGGAAGCCAAAGAAAAAACAAATTGCGGTTATTACCGGGAATCTTACAGTGCACCGGCTGCCACTGGGATAAATAACTTACTTGTTTAGTCCAACAATTAAGTGGTCTGGATTAACAGTAAAACTAGAGGGCGATTTCTTATACCAGTGAAGCATTCCCTCAAAAGGTGGAGCTCTTCCAATAGCGTGTTATTTGAGGTTGAAATTATAATTTAGCATATATGCGTATAAATGTTGTGTTAGTGCCTCCACATTGTCGTAGTGGAGCGTTTGATGGTATTCACCTTGAATTTCTTGTTCACCACCTCGACCATGCCGTTTGTCCACGGGTGTTTAGCCAGTGTGGTGTGGGAAATACAGCCCCTTGCTTTTGAATGTTGCACCGTTTTCTCTGTGTGAAAATAGCTCTAAAATATGCTAAATTATGCAAAAATAGAAAAAATATGACAAAATATAAATGCTATAATCTTAACAAGTTAACGTGGGCATAGATGTCGCACCCCTCACAGGGTTTTAATTCGTAATCAGGTGGTCTGCGGTTCGATTCCGCATGTCGGCTACATAAAATTAAGGGGTTAACCAAAAAATTGGCTAACCCCTTTTTATTTTGGTTGCGTTTAGGTGCAGATGGGCGCAGAGTGCATTTATGCTTTTTTAGGTTCATCCGACTAAAGCGTACTTTGTTTCATGAAGTGCCATTATTTAACGTTACAGGGGTAGTTGTTCACTCTGTGTGGGTGACGAGCATTCCTGAGAGAAATATCGTCATGATCTGACTGATGGTATCGTCAACACTATATTCTGTTTCCAGAGAGATGCTCCATATTCGTGAGATCTCATCAAGCGCACCGAAAAAGGCGCGTTTGGCAATTCCTGGTTTGATATCTGCACGATAGATGTGTTGCTCCTGTCCCAGCTTGATGATGGTGGAAATAATGTCAATGTATTCGCTGAACTTGTTGTTTCTGTAATCTTTTATCAGTTTGGCGCTCTGGCGTAATTCGATCTGGATTACCTCTGCCAGGTTTTTGTTTTTTTTCATCATCGTGAGATGTCTTGTGGCAAAAATTTCCAGTTTTTTTCTGGGATCAGGTTCCACGGACAGTGATTTAGTGACTTGTTCTACCAGGCTACCAATTTCTTCTTCAAAGACAGAAATCAGGATGTCGAATTTATTGTTGAAGTAAAGGTAAATAGTCCCGTCTGCGACCTTGGCTTCTTTGGCAATATCGGATATTCTTGCATTGAAGAAGCCTTTTTTTGCAAAGACTTTTGTGGCTGCATGAATTATTTTAGAATGTTTATCTGCTGCTTTCATTAATAGGTACAAAGAGTGTGTATAATTGTAGAAGAAAATCAGGAGTAAATGGCATTGAATGGTTATTCATTCATTTTAGCCATTGGAAAAGAATTGTCAATGGTTAGAAGTTATTTCCTGGTTATTTATGGAAGAAAGATTGTCTGCAATTCGTCTTGTTGTTTTGTAAAAAAAAAACATGAGTTAACTGAGGACAATATTTAATTTTGTCCCGCAGGAAATTTAATATTACAGGAGTGATTGAATGAAAGTATTGGTTGTAGGTTCTGGTGGTCGTGAACACGCTTTGGTTTGGAAGATATCTCAAAGTGCCAGAGTTAAAAAGATCTATTGTGCCCCTGGAAATGCCGGGATAAAGCGTATGGCTGAGTGTGTGGATCTTGCTGCCACTGATATTGATGCTCTGCTTCAATTTGCCCATCATGAGAAGATTGATCTGACCATTGTTGGCCCTGAATCGGCCTTGGCAGCCGGAATCGTTGATCGTTTTGAGGAAGAGGGGTTACGCATCTTTGGACCGCGTAAGAATTCTGCCATTCTGGAAGGGAGTAAAGTTTTTGCCAAAGAATTCATGGAAAAATATGCCATACCCACCGCCTCATTCAAGGTCTTTGATAATCTTAAGAAAGCGGGAAAATATATTGATCAGATTGGCGCTCCCCTTGTTGTCAAGGCCGATGGTCTCGCGGCCGGTAAAGGTGTTATTGTTGCCACTACTATCAAGGAAGCCAAAGATGCAGTTGAGCTCATCATGCAGGACAAGGCCTTTGGGGAGGCTGGGAACAAGGTAGTGATCGAGGCTTGTCTGCAGGGTGAGGAGGCCTCTTTTATTGCTTTCACCGATGGCAAGACAGTGCTCCCCCTTCCTACATCACAGGATCACAAAGCCATCTTTGATGGAGACAAGGGGCCGAATACTGGCGGGATGGGGGCGTATTCTCCAGCTCCGGTAGTGACTGAGGCTATTGCCGATTATGTCATGAACAAGGTTATGCTGCCCACCATTCAGGGCATGGCCTCAGAGGGGCGACCTTTCAGGGGAATGCTCTATGCCGGTTTGATGATTGAAAGGGGCAACGTGAAGGTCCTGGAGTTTAACTGCCGTTTCGGTGATCCCGAGGCTCAGCCCTTGCTGATGCGTCTGAAGAGTGACGTGGTCGACATCTTTGAGGCGGTGATTGATGGGACCCTGGATATGATTGAAATGAAGATTGACCCCCGGCCAACCGTCTGTGTGGTGATGTCTTCCGGCGGATATCCAGGCACATATGAGACGGGTAAAGTTATTAAGGGGCTGAGCAAGGCGACCAGAGAGCCAGAGGTTCAGGTCTTTCATGCGGGAACAGCAACGAAGAATGAACGAACGGTCACAGCTGGTGGTCGAGTCTTGGGGGTGACAGCAGTTGGTAAGACCCTTGAGAAGGCCATTGAACAGGCTTACAAGGCTGTGGATTGTATCCAGTGGACGGGATGTTATTGTCGACGTGACATTGGCGCCAAGGCTTTACGACGCCCTGAAAAACAGAGAACAAAGGCTTTGGTGGGTATTGTTATGGGTAGTGATTCAGATCTGCCGGTTATGCAGGCGGCGGCAGATTTTCTGAAGAAGATGCAGATACCGTATGAGATGACAGTGGCATCAGCGCATAGAACTCCTGAGAGGGCGGCTCGTTGGGCTAGTACGGCCCAGGAACGTGGATTGAAAATTATTATTGCTGGCGCAGGGATGGCGGCTCATCTGGCTGGAGTCCTGGCAGCCCATACCGAACTGCCGGTCATCGGTGTGCCCCTTGATGCCTCACCACTCCATGGAATGGATGCCCTGCTTGCCACGGTGCAGATGCCACCGGGAATTCCTGTTGCTACCATGGCGATTGGAAAGCCAGGTGCTAAAAATGGTGCGGTCTTTGCTGCACGGATTCTTGCCCTGGAAGATAAGGGAGTTGCAAGCAGATTGCAGGAGTTCAAACTGGAAATGGTCAGAGAGGTTGAGGAAAAGGCCAGGAATATTGAAGGTTGAGTCTCCTGATGACAAACTGATTCATGGCCCGGCGGATGAGGATTTCCAACGGGCCGTTTC
>Ga0180014_1000451_pt1 | contig 11470 bp, 9 predicted proteins | sample KR13_S1_MetaG_FD_116507 | JGI IMG/M metagenome (GOLD analysis project Ga0180014, IMG submission 116507) | Groundwater microbial communities from the Olkiluoto Island deep subsurface site, Finland - KR13_S1_MetaG | ecosystem: Environmental > Aquatic > Deep subsurface > Groundwater | place... | reverse complement strand
GATTACTATATTATCGTTACCGGAAAAAATATTAGAAGTAGCTTCTAGTCTAAGTTTGTCGATAAGATCGTTTATATCTACTTCTTTGGCTATGTAAGTATCGGTTGAAGGCATGTAGGCTTCGGGCTGATAATAATCGTAATAAGAAACAAAATATGAAATTTTGTTTTTGGGAAATAGACTTTTAAATTCCTGATATAGCTGGCCGGCCAAGGTTTTGTTGTGAGAGATTATTAGAGTCGGCAGTTGAGTTTGCTGTATTAAATTGGCAATAGTAAAAGTTTTGCCAGAGCCGGTAACTCCCAGTAATGTCTGATACTGATTGCCATTTTTGATACCTGAAACTAGTTTTTTGATGGCTTGAGGTTGGTGGCCGGAAGGTTGGTAGTTAGAAACTAGCTTGAAAGACATAGAAATAATTGTAGCACGATCTTTGGGTTATGTTCGGGACTGGTAAATGTTTTTGTGGTGTACAATATTTATACATGACTATAAAAAGTAAAAAGATCACTATGTTTCTTTCTTTGGATGATAAAGTAGAGATTTCTAGCGGAACTGTTCCCACTTCTAATGCTTCGGTGAAAAAGACTGATTTTAAGGGAATGATAGAAAAGGCAAAAGAGGTGTCTAGGCTTGGAATTTTTGATGATGATGCGCCCAACAAAGACTTTGGTTGTTTGGGATGTTAGTGCCAGAATCGACTTCTTCTGTTCCCTTGATTCTTGATACTTGTGTTATTCAAGCAATGGGAAACAAGAATCAAGATAAAGCGAGAGCGGTGATTGAACAGTTGAGAGAACTTAAGAAAGAGTATAGTTTTTTTATTTCTGAGGTGACAGTTTTTGAAAATTTACAGGGTTTATGGGGTGAAAAACGACAAAAGGCCCTTGAAACATTAAAAAGAATATCATGGAAAGCAATTACTGTTAAGGTAATAGCTTTTGCATCGATACTGGGAGGGTTATATCACGAGGAAGGTGTTCAGTCTGCAGGACTTGCAGATAAAATAATCGCTTCAACGGCCATTTTACTTGGAGGAAGCGTTTTAACTTCGGATCATCAAGATTTTCCGAATCCGTTTTTTAAGCAAGAGAGACTTATTCCTGTGAAATTTAAAAAAGGGCTTAACTTTCGAACTTATGATATGTCTCTTTTTAAGCCTAACAATCTTTTGATAAAAAGAATATTATCTGAAAAGATGAAATTAGAAGTAAAAAATCATGTGAGCAAGGGTGTAAAAGACCAAAAAACAGAAACATCGAGAGTAAATCTGGAAATTTTAAAGTATAGATAAAAAGTGTATTGTTTTAATATGCTAGAGTTATATTGATGTTGGCGAAGGTATGCAGTGCGGCAAATTATGGGTTAAAGGCTATTGATATTGATGTTGAGGTTAACGTAGCCTTAAAGGGGTTTCCTGGATTTGGGATGGTGGGAATGGCTAACAAGGCAGTTGAAGAAGCCAGAGAAAGAGTGCGAACAGCAATTGCCAATTCGGATATAGAATTTCCGGTAGCAAAAATTACAGTAAATTTGGCGCCGGCTGATTTGCCCAAAGAAGGCTCCAGATACGACTTACCTATTGCGGTTGGAATTTTGGCAGCAACTGGAATAATTAAACTGCCTGAAGAAAAATCGTATTTTTATGGAGAATTATCCTTGGATGGAGGCTTGAGACATACAAAAGGAGTGTTTTTGTTGGCTGTTTTGGCAAAAGAAAAGGGAGTAAAAAATGTGTTTGTACCCAGACTTTGCGCTAATGAGGCCAGTGTTATCGAAGGAATAAATGTTTATCCAGTTGATAGTTTAAAAAGCTTGATCTCGCATTTAGAAAATAAAAAAGTGATTAAGGCGTTAAAGGTAGTAAAAAGCGAAGAACTAATGGGCGATTTGAAACCGGAATTTGATTTTTGCGAAATAATAGGACAAGAACAGGCCAAAAGAGCGATGGAAATTGCGGCCACCGGAGGACATAATATTTTTTTGATGGGGCCACCCGGATCGGGAAAAACAATGCTTTCACGGGCAATGCCGGGCATTATGCCTGATTTGACTGAAAAAGAAAGTTTGGAAGTGACAAAAATTTTTTCTATAACCGGAAATATTCCGGCGGGAGGATCTTTGATTAGAAAAAGATCTTTTAGATCGCCACACCACACTACCAGCATGGTGGGTTTAATCGGAGGCGGATCAAATCCAAAACCCGGTGAAGTATCTTTGGCTCATCGGGGAGTGCTTTTTTTGGATGAATTTCCTGAGTTTGGCAGAGGAAGTTTGGAAGCCTTAAGGCAACCGTTGGAAGATGGCAAAGTAACAATATGCAGGGCGGCGGGAACGGTTACTTTTCCGGCTGAATTTGTATTGGTGGCGGCGGCAAACCCTTGCCCATGTGGATTTATGGGAGATCCCAAGCACGAGTGCAAATGCGGTATTTATCAGATTAATCGTTACCAAAAAAAATTGTCAGGTCCGATTATGGACAGGATTGATTTGCATTTGAATGTGCCGGCAGTGGATGTAAATAAATTAATGGCCGATAAGGAAAATATCAAAAGAGAAGGAAGCAGGGAAATAAAAAAAAGAGTGGTGGCAGGAAGATTGGTGCAAAACAAAAGATTTGAATCAGCTGATGGAGTTTTTTGTAACGCTGATATGAAAAACAGACATATAAGACAGTTTGCGTTAATGACCACTAAGGCAAATTTGTTACTTAAACAAGCTGTGAATAAATATGCTTTGTCAGCCCGGACTTATTTTAGATTAATTAAGGTTAGTAGGACTATCGCCGACTTGGCCGGCAGTAAAAATATTGAGGATGTTCATGTAGCCGAAGCATTGCAATATAGAATTCGTTTGCATGAGTAAAATGGTTTCGTCATTGCGAGGAACGGAGTGATCCTCCAGAGGCGGACACGCTGCCACGGTTGCGGGCGACCGCAAGGGTCGCCCCTACAAATTCGTCATTCTGAATTTAGTTCAGAATCTCGAGCTAAAACTTCGGTGGACAAGCAAAATTCAAAACAATCCATTTCGTCATTGCGAGGAGTTTTGCGACGAAGCAATGACAGTTTCTGCCGTATTGGAATTAGTATGTAAAAATATAATTATGAAACAGTTTAATTATCAAAAAGGGAAAAGGGGTGAGGAAATTGCCAGAGTTTTTTTGGAGAAAAAGGGATATGAATTAGTTGAGATGAATTATCAAAATAGAATGGGAGAGATTGATTTGATAATGATAGATGGTGATAGTCTGGTGTTTGTGGAAGTTAAGTTAAAAGTGGGTGATAGATTTGGAAGTCCAGAGGAAATGATTAATAAAAATAAGTTGTGGAAAATAAGGCGAATGGCAGAGGCTTATTTGATGTTTGATTTAAAAATCGCCAAAAAATATGAGAAATATAGAATTGATGCGGTGTGTATTGTTTTGGGTGAAGACAAGGAAGTTGAAAAAATTAGACATTATGAAAATATAGGAACATGAATGACTGGAAAAAATGGGAAATAAAAACAGTTGAAATTACGGACAAAGAGTATCCCGAAAGTTTAAAAAAAATAAAAAGACCGCCAAAAAAGCTTTATTACCGAGGCAACTGGAATGCAGATATTTTTGAAAAAAGCATTGCTGTGGTGGGAAGCCGAAGAGTGACCCGATACGGAAAGGGCGTGATAGACAAATTTATTCCTGACTTGGTGGCAGAAAATATTACTATAATTTCCGGTTTTATGTATGGAGTAGACAGTATCAGTCATTTAAAATGTTTGGAATTTGGAGGTAAAACTGTAGCAGTCTTGGGAAGCGGGCTTGATATATTGTATCCGCGGGAAAATGAAAAACTATATAGCCAGATTTTAGAACAGGGTGGCTTGATGATTTCTGAATATGAAAAAGATTTTAGAGCGGCTTTGTGGACTTTTCCCCAGCGAAATAGGATTGTAGCCGGTTTGTCTAGTTTAGGAGTTTTGATAATTGAAGCGGGAATTAAATCGGGAAGTTTGATAACGGCCAGACTGGCAAAAGAACAGAAGAAGAAAGTTTTTGCCGTATGCGGGCAAATTGATTCAAAAGTTTCGGAGGGCACTAACTGGCTGATTAAAACAGGTCAGGCAAAAATGGTGACTGAGGCTGGAGATATTTTGATGACCCAGCCGTCGCACAAGGCTATGGCGAGGCAAAGAAAAGGTAAGCAAATGGATATGTGGGCGGGGCTAGATAAAAATGAAAGAGAAGTTGTGGATTTATTGGTAAATGAAGGGTTAGATATTGATGAAATTAGTAGAAAACTTAGTAAAAATGTGGCTGAATTGAGTGTAACTACTTCAATGATGCAAATGAAGAACTTGATTGAAGAAGAAGGCGGAAAGTTTTATTTGATTTAGGATGTTTGGAGTTCGAGGTCGACGATTCTTTGCATAACTGTTAGGGCGGAAAGATAGGTTGGCTCGGCTCCTTTTATGGCGAGTGGTCCTTCTCCAAGTGTTTTTGAGAGCGGGTTGTCTGAAGCATAGTTTATAATGCCAAGATCAATCGAGCCTTGATCTATTTTGATAGTTTCATTTGTGTGTTTCTCTTTTGATAAAAATTCTGAAATAGCGTTAAGGCATGGGCCTGACTCCATTTCTATAATATTAAAATCATCTTTCATGTAGGCTTCCAGTTGTTTTTGACTTTCTAAAAAAGTTCCATAAACTGTCACTGCTTTTTGATTTTTTAAAATTCTGCTTTTTGTGACGGTGAATTGACTTTCTTGATTAAAAACATTTTTTATCAAAAAATTGTTTCCAGTCCTTTCGTCAAATACCAGTTTTGGGATTTGTATATCCCCTATTGATCCAGACAAAATCGCGGCTTTTCCAATGACGTAAATGCCTTTTATTTTGTCTAACCTTTTTAAAATTTCGGACAAAATATAATAGGCGGAATGACCCAGTGGATAGTTAATGTTAATGATACAGGCCTGACTTTGGGATAATTTTTCTTTGTTGCTAATGTTTAAATATGGATCAACGGTAATTGCTTTTGTTATGGCTGAAATCGGAATTGACTGCATATCGCAAGGCAATTTATCTCCTAATTTTATGGTTTTGATACCAATACCCAACTCGAAACTTTCTTTTTCTTTTAAAATTTCCGGGTTGTTTTGAAAATATTTACTGGAAATATAGTAAAGAAAGTCATTAACCCTTAGCTCATCTCCGGTAGATTTTATTCGTTGCCATTTTTTGTAAAGATTGGGGAAATTTTGGGCCATGTAATTAAAAATTTCGTTTTGCTTGGTGTAAACAAAGGTTCCGACTATGTTGCTTAAACTATGGAGATTAGAAGAAACCAGATATACGGAAGAGGATGAAATATCAAGAATTGGTAATCCTGAAGTTGAGGTTAGCCACCAATTTTTGGCTGTTTGATGGTACTTTTCTTCTTGCCTACTATGAAGCTTGATTATCAGATTATTTTGATTCAAAATTGATGAAAATTTTTTCTGCCAGTCCGGAGTTATAATTTTTTTTAGTTTTTGCCATTTTTTATCATCTATGCCCAATTGAGAATAATCTTCATTTTTGATTAATTTATTAAATTGTTTTTCTTTAAGTTGGCGGATTTTGTCCATTTCCAAGAAATAAGCAATCAATAGGTTTATTAGATCGTCAATATCTGAATCAGAGCTTATTAAAAAGGCCAGAGTTTGGGTGAAAAAATTATAAAAAGTAGAACGACGTCTTGAAAGGGCTGTTTCTTTTTTCCATGATTTTGCGATTGTACCGGCTATTTTTAACTGGTCGGTGTCTTGGAGTATGAGAATTTTTTTTGCAAAAAAAATTGAAGGTGGTAGACGGGAAAGGGCGTAGTTTAGGGCTGATGTATCAAGAAAAGGAGATGACAAATCTTTGTGGAGCAATGGTTTTATTTCTTTGTAGGTTTCGGTCAAAGATGAAAGTTTTAATTCTACTTGGGGTTTTAGAGCGTTGTAATAAAAATCAATATGCTTTTTGATTTTTTCGTCGGTCGGGTTGGCCAAATTTTCTTCAATCATTTTTATAAATAAGGAGTCCAGTCGGCTATGGGGGCAATATTACCTATACAAAAATTTATTGAATAAAGAATTATGGCAGGCAAAATAACCCAGAAGGCAAATTTAAAAGTTTTTGAGGATAAATATTTTTCAAAAGCCAGAAATGCAAAAGGATAGATTGGGGCAACGTAACGGCTGATATCACGATGGGCCACAAAAAGGGTGGAGAGCAAGAATAGAGCCGGATAAATTGAAATAATATTGCTTTTTTGGTATTTCTTGAAAAGTGTTTGTATTGCTAATAAAGCAAAAAGAAAAATATAAATAATATCTTCCAGCCAAATTGAGTGAACCCAAGAACGATTGCCGGCAAAAACCAAAAATGGAAGCGGATTGAGATGGAAATTATCACCGCTATGAAAATAAGCCAAAAAGTCCCCTGTTTGATATTTGTAAAATGCAAAAATTATTAAAACAGTTAAGGGAACTAATATATATAGTATAAATTTTTTGAAAAGTATGGCTGGTGTTTCTTGTTTTGTAATTAATTTTTGAATAAAAATTAGAGAGAAAGCGCCAAAAAGCAGTATTCCTGGGCTTTTGAGAGCTTGGCTTAAGGCGGCAAAAATGGCTGAATACAAATATTTTTCTTTTTTAAATAAGAGGATGGATAATAGGGTAAATCCGATAAACCAAGTTTCCGGAGCGCCAATGTTTCTTAAAATAAAAAATCTAGCGGGGAAAAAGTTAAAAAGAAAAGTCAGCCAAAGGGCTTTGGAAGAGTTGGTAAAAGTTTTTATCAATTGATAAAAAACTAGATTTAAAAAAATAGAACCAGCCAAAGTAACAAAAAGCATGGCTACCGGAGCGGGGAAAAATATATCCAACGCTTTAATCATTAAGGGGTAAGCCGGCAGATGAGCCGGATAATATTCAAGTGGTTGAGGTAGTGAAAAGCTTTGACGAATACAATCTGTATCATAACCGCACTTGGCAATGATCATGTAATTAGGGCCGTCGTAATTGGCAAAAAGAGTGTGAATACTGGTGTCAGAAAATCCTAAGAGTTTTGGAATATTGAAATAAAAAATTGCCCAAAAAAGAACAGTTGAAAAAAGAGTCAGAAAAGTAATTTTGAGATGGGGGATGTGTTTTTTTGAAATCATGAATTGTTTGTAATTTTATTTTTTTATAACGGCCAGTGGGCTTAGTTTGACTTTGATTTTTATTAAGTCTTTTTGATCTTTTATAACCTGATCTATTGGCTTGTAAGCAGAACTGGCTTCATCCAGATCTGAGACATGCCTGATAGCATGAATTATACCTTTTTGGTCTAGTTTTCTTTTTTCCTGCTCTAAATTTAGGGTTCTTATGGCTTGATTGCGACTCATAAGACGACCGGCGCCGTGAGAACAGGATTGGAAAGACTCGAGATTGCCCAAACCCTCGACTATGTATGAACTGGTGCCCTGAGAACCCGGAATAACCCCAATCAATCCCTTGGTGGCTTTGACGGCTCCTTTGCGATGTAACCAAACTTTTTTGCCAAAATGAGTTTCTAGGGTAGCGTAGTTGTGAGCAATGTCAATTACTGAGTTAAAATCTTTTTTTGGTTTGACAAGGCCGTAAAATATTGAGATTACCCTGTCCATCATCAGTTTTCTGTTAATACGGGCAAAATCAACACAGTACTGCATTTCGGTAAGATAGGCTTGGCCTTCTTTTGAGTCAGCCGGTAAATGAGCTAATTCCCATTTTTCTGGGATCTTGGTATTCCACTGTCTGTTTAGTTTTATAGCAAGCTGGTCGTAAAAATTGGCTATTTTGTATCCCAAATTTCGACTACCGCTATGCAACATGATCCAAATAAAGCCATCATTTCCTTTTAGAATTTCGATAAAATGATTGCCGCCGCCAAGAGTACCGAGTTGACGCAAAGCGCTGTTATATTCTTGGTCGACAATCTGGCATTGAGAATGCCTCGGGGGCATAAGTTTTTTGTCTTGAGCTTTTTGGTGGTGCTTGAAACCCAAAGGAATAACTTGTCTGATTTGGTTCATTATTTTTTTGATGGTATTTGTGTCAATTTTTTTAAGAGAAGTTTTGGTAGCAGAAACTCCACAGCCAATATCAACGCCGACAGCGTTAGGGATTATTGTGTCTTTGACAGCCAGAACCCCGCCGATTGGCATACCGTAACCCTGGTGAACATCAGGCATAATGGCGATATGCTTAAAAGCAAAGGGTAGTTGGGCTAAGTGCAAGGCTTGTTGAAAAGCTCCTTTTTCTATATCATCCGCCCAAAGCTTGATTGGCAATTTTTCGGTTTGAATGATTTTTGGCATGTGTTAATTTACTTTAACTTTATTTAGTTATTTTGAAAAGGTGCTTAAGGCCAAAAGTTTGTTAAAATCAAATAAACTTGGATAATTTAACTAGGCCCCATCGTCTAGCGGTTAGGACAGTAGGTTCTCATCCTACAAACCGGGGTTCGATTCCCCGTGGGGTCACACACAGTAAGGATTCAGAAATTTCAGGATTTTTCGCTCGCGTGCAGGCCGTCACGCGGAGCGATGCGAAGGGCTTTTTGTAATTTATAATAAGTTTTTTGTCTTGCAAAAAGAAGTTCGAGCCAACACTTTGAGCAATTTGTTTCAAATTGCTATCCATATTTTCTTTGCGCGCGACCGTGCCTGCCGGCAGGCAGGTTTTTGACGCAATTATTGCGTCTTTTATGAATTGATTAAAAGGTTCGAGCCAGTGAGAACCGTTTGTTTTAATTTTAGTAATTTTGTCTTGAGTTTTTAGTTTTTTGTTAAACAATTGGTTTTTCTTTTTCTTGTATCCCCTGCTATCAATTCCCTGGTCAAGATGAAGATCTAAGAGAGTATCAAGCTTTTGGTCAATTGTTTCTAATTCTTGTTTTTGTTTGCTGATGGAAAAACAAACTTTTTTTTTGGCTTTGGCTTCATCTCTTTTTAGCCAAGATCGCCATTTAATAGTCCAAGAAGGAGGAAGAGCAACATCATGGATGGACTTAGTTAACTGGGAGACTAAGTTGTTTTTTGAAATGTAAGGCTGGTGGCAGGGGCCGGCTTTTTTGGTACAGCGGTAGTAAATGTAGGTAGCTTTTCTTTTGGTTCTTTTGTAATGCTTGGTGTGTTGTTCAGCGGTAATGCCGGCCCCACATTCTTTACACTTGATTAAACCAGTTAACTTAAAATCATGATTGGCTCTGTTGCAATGATGGCGATCTTTGTAATGAATTTGTTGTTGGACTTTGACAAAAAGAGATTTACCGATAAAGCAGGGATGGCTAGCCTGATAAACTTCTCCACCATAACGGATGATGCCAACATAAAAAGTTCTGGTTAACATTCTTCTGATTTGATTAATGTGAAGAGGCTGGCCATCATTTTTTGTTATTCCATAAGCAAACATGAAGTTGGCAATCCGGGTGAATGATTGGTTGCCTTTGGCGAAAAGTTGAAAAGCCTTTTTAACAATTACTGATTCTTTTTTATTAACCTTGATAGTTTTGGTATTTCTATCGTTTCGGTAGCCAAGAGGAGCTTTGTTGGGCCAAATACCAAGTTTTAATTTATGACGATTACCTCGTTTGACATTTTCAGACAGATTGTCAACGTAATATTTTGATTGACCAAAGGCAATTGAAAGCATAAATTTTCCTTGAGGTGAATTGTCAAATTGAAGAGTTGGAAATTTCAAGTCTTTAAGTTTGCCTGTATCAAGAAGATAGATGATACGCCCACCATCAATAGAATTTCGAGCCAAACGATCTGGGTGCCAACTGACAATACCATCAATCTTTTCGTTTTCGATTAAATCGATTATCTTGTTGAATTGTTGTCTGCCTGGAGTTTTGGCTGTCTTGGACTCGGTGATGTAATCAACCACTTCTAAATCTTCTTTTCTGGCAAACTGCTTTAACTCTTCAATTTGGCTTTCAATTGATAAAACTTGTTTTGTTTTTTCGTCTGTTGATTTTCTACAATAAACAATATATTTCATCTGGAGCAGTGTTCCTTTTTAAATTTTTGTGTTTTTCTGTTGTCTTTTTGCAATTCCTTAACTTATTATAGCCCTTCGCATGGCTCCGCGTGACGGCCTGCACGCGAGCGAAAAACCCTGAAATTTCTGAATCCTTACTGTGTGTGAACTGTTATAGAAAAGTTAGAATCCACCTCAGGCGGACAAGCTATATTTTGAAGTGTTATGACATTATGAAATAAGGAGCTCACCGCTTCGGGCCAGCGCCCCCACCCGCTGGCCCTGAGCGGCTCGCATTAAAAGTTTTGGCTCGAACTTAAACAGAAAATCACAAAAATTTAAAAAAATTATAGGGTGTTTAGCATTGTAGATGAACAATTAAAATTGTAAAATAACAATAAATCATGAATCAATCAAAAGTTAGTAAAATTGTGGAGGATTATATACGGTCAGTTTCGACTAAGTATAAGTGGGAAGAAACTAGCGAAATGGGTTATCGGGCTGATTTTGAAACTTTACTAAAAAATATATTTGAGTCTATCAATGTTTCTCGGTTTGACCATGATGCAAAAGCAAGGCAAGGCAATAAACCCGATTTTGTGGTGATCAAGAACGAGATTCCTATTCTTTATATTGAGACTAAAGATATTGGTGTTTCTTTAGATAAGATCGAAAAATCAGAACAGATGTCTCGATATTTTGGATATGCGAATTTAGTTTTGACTGATTATGTGGAGTTTAGGTTTTATAGAAACGGTTTGCCATATGGAGAGCCGATTAAAATTGCTGAATACAATAAAGACAGCAGGACGATTGTTTCGATTTCAAAAAACTATGATTATCTAACCCAAACACTTCTTGACTTTAGTAGGTCACACAAAGAACCTATTCGTTCGGGTAAACACTTAGCAAAAATAATGGGAGGAAAGGCCCAGCGTATTCGAGACAATATTCGTCAATTTTTAGTAAAACGATCAGATAGAAACGAAGAACTGGTTCGTATCTATAAAACAATTAGAAAACTATTGGTGCATGACCTTACAGTAGAGACTTTTGCTGATATGTATGCTCAAACTTTGGTGTATGGACTTTTTGTGGCTCGTTTTTATGATGAGAGTCCGTCAAATTTTACTCGACAAGAAGCCAGAGATCTTATTCCTCGATCGAATCCTTTACTTCGACACTTTTTTGATCACATTGTAGGTCCAAACTTTGATAAAAGACTTGAATACATTGTAAATGAATTGTGTGAAGTTTTTTCTCATGCAGATGTTGAAGAGTTGATGAAAGAATATTTTCAAGAAAATTTATGGGGAGATCAACAAAAAGGGCCAGATCCAGTAATTCACTTTTATGAGGATTTTTTGAATGAATATGATTCGGAATTGCGCAAAAAAATGGGAGCATATTACACACCTTTACCAGTTGTAACATTTATTACTAAGTCG
>Ga0180014_1000450_pt1 | contig 11471 bp, 21 predicted proteins | sample KR13_S1_MetaG_FD_116507 | JGI IMG/M metagenome (GOLD analysis project Ga0180014, IMG submission 116507) | Groundwater microbial communities from the Olkiluoto Island deep subsurface site, Finland - KR13_S1_MetaG | ecosystem: Environmental > Aquatic > Deep subsurface > Groundwater | place... | reverse complement strand
CACGTTCCTTTTGACCTTCTTCCGCCCTCTCGGCCGGCTTTTCCCTGGTTTAGGCAACATCCACCCCTTTCTCGCATCTAGTGTTCCGTCTCATAAATGCAATGGCATTCGAGTGCCGCTGCACCCCCTCCCGCTCCGTTCCGCCCCCTGCGCCGTACTCAGGGAGCACGCCTCAGTCGCGCGCCTTGCGGGCGCGGCGCACCGACGCTCTCGGTGCGCCACCGCGTTGACGAGACGGTACACGACCTACGGCGCCTGCCTCGTTTTCGTCTTGGTCCCGGCCTGGGGCCGGGGGCCTCTCCGTGTACGTGCGTTTGTATGCGTCCTCTGGCCCCTCACCGGGAGGCCCCGGCGATGCCTCAGGCCCCGGTAACAGCCGATCTCCATCAGCCGCTTGATGTTCTGCGAACGTTCCCTGTGCAGGTCTCCCTCGATCTGGTAGTTGCGGTCAATGAACTCCCTGAGCCTTACGATCTCCTCGTCGGTGAGGTCCCGTACCTTGGTCTCGGGGGTAATCCCCGCGCCTTCGCAGGTCTTCCGGGCGCGAGACAGGCCGATGCCGTATATATAAGTCAGGGCTATGTCTACATGCTTCTCCCTGGGGAGATCAACGCCAGCGATTCTTGCCAAGCCGGTTCCTTTCGTCTATTTGCCCTGCCGCTGCTTGTGGCGGGGGTTACTGCAGATAACCATGACCCTGCCGTTCCTGCGGATCAACTTGCACTTGTCACACATTCTCTTTACCGACGGTCTAACTTTCATCTCTGTTCCCCCGAACCGATCCAGCCCGCTACTTGTACCGGTAGGTGATCCTCCCCCTCGACAGGTCGTAAGGAGAAAGCTCAACCGTTACGTTGTCGCCGGGAAGAATTCGAATGTAGTGCATCCGCATCTTTCCCGATATGTGCGCCAGCACCTTGTGCCCGTTGTCCAACTCCACTCTGAACATGGCGTTGGGCAACGGTTCCAATACGGTTCCCTCTACCTCTATGGCTTCCTCTTTTGCTGACAAGCCTCCGTGTTCCTCCTTTATGGCACACAAATTAATATGCTACCCCAGGCGCCCTTTTTTTTCAAAGCGGGCCGCTTCGCCCCCCCCACTTGCGGTCAGGACGTCCGGGCCGCCCTCGGTAATCGCGATAGTGTGCTCGAAGTGGGCGGAGAGGCTCCCGTCCTTGGTACACACCCGCCAGTAGTCGGGCGAAGCGTCGACCTCCCAGGTTCCCATGTTCACCATCGGCTCAATCGCCAGTACCATCCCCGGCTTCAACACCGGCCCCTTACCCGGCTCGCCGTAGTTGGAAATCGGCGGGTCCTCGTGCATACTGGTCCCGATGCCGTGGCCGACGAACCTCCTGACAACCGAGTACCCCTCGGACTCGGCCACCTCCTGAACCGCGTGGGACACGTCGGAAAGGTGGTTACCCGGCCTGCACATCCCTATCGCCGCCTCCAGGGCACGCCTGGTTACGTCGGCAAGGAACCGCGCCTCGATGCTTCCGTCCCCCACAACGATGGTTATCGCCGCGTCCCCGAAGTATCCATCGAGCTCTACACCGGTGTCCACGCTTAACAGGTCCCCTTCCTCGAGTGGCCGCCCGTCGGGAATGCCGTGGACGACCTCGGAGTTCACCGAAGTACACAGCGTGGCGGGGAAAGGGCCGCTCTTGATGAACTCCGGCTGGTACCCCTTAAACGCCGGGACCCCGCCCCCTTCCCTCATCATTCTCTCCGCCCGCTCATCCAGTTCCTTTGTCGTAACCCAGACTGCGGCGGTGTCGGCCACCATCTCCAGGACGTCAGCCACCAGCCGCCCCGCCAGACGCATCTTCTCGATCTCCCGGGGTGACTTCAAGATGATCATCTGCCCTCTCGCTCCGTTGCCGCATCGATCGCGCCCGATATCTCGGTGAAGACCTTGTCCGGGCTCCCCGACCCGTCCACCGAGACCAGCCTCCCCAAAGGCCGGTAGTACTCTATCAACGGCTCGGTGCTGCTCTTGTAGACGTCCAACCGGCTGCGCACTATCCCCTCGTTGTCATCGTCGCGCTGGTAGAGTTCGCCACCGCAGGCGTCACAGGCCCCCTCGCGAGAGGGGACGTTGAAACTCACGTGGTAGTTGGCTCCGCAACCCCCGCACACCCGCCTCCCGGTAAGCCGCCGAACCAGCTCCTCGGGCTCTACCGCGATACTGATTATGACGTCGATCTCGCCGCCGCACGAAGCCAGGTACCGGTCCAGGGCCTCGGCCTGGTGAGTGTTGCGGGGAAACCCGTCCAGTATGAACCCGCCCCGGCAGTCAGCATCGCCGAGCCTCCCGGTTACGATGCCTTCCACTATCTCGTCCGGCACCAACTTCCCGGTGTCCATGAACCGCTTCGCCTCCAGGCCCAGTGGGGTCCCCTCAGCCAGGGCGGCCCTGAAGATATCCCCGGTTGCGACCCGGGGTAGGCCGTGCCGGTCAGACATCCTTTCCGCCTGGGTTCCCTTCCCGGCCCCGGGGGGGCCGAGGAGCACGATATTCATCCGGTCTCCTCACTTGCTCAAGAATCCCTCGTAGTGCCTCATCTGCATCTGCGACTCTATCTGCCTCATGGTCTCCAACGCGACGCCGACGATAATCAGGATGGCGGCGCCGCCGATCGGCACCTGCGCGGTGCCGAACTGCACGAACAGGATCGCCGGTATAAGCGCGATGATAGCCAGGTATATAGAGCCCGGCAGGTTTATACGGTTAACCACCTTGGCTATGTAGTTGGTGGTAGGCATGCCCGGCCTGATACCCGGTATGAACCCCCCGTACTTCTTCAGGTTGTCCGCCAGCTCGAACGGGTCGAAGATTATCGCGGTATAGAAGTAGGCGAAGAATATGATAAGGCCGGTGTAGACCACAAAGTACAGTATCGACCCCTGGGTGAACCTGCTGGCGAAGCCCTCCAGCGAGGGGAAGAAGTTCGCCAGTATCATCGGGAAGAAAATGACCGAAGCGGCGAATATTATGGGGATGACCCCGGAGGTGTTCACCTTCACCGGGATGTACGTGCTGGCCCCCGCGTACATCTTGCGGCCCCTGACCTGCTTGGCATACTGCACCGGAATCCTTCTTTCGCCCTGCTCGATGTACACAACCCCAGCGATTATAGCCAGGCCGACCACCGCCAGACCCACCACCCAGATTGGATTCTGGTTATACGCGGCCTTTGCCAGATTGGCCCCCTCGGTGGGCATCGTGGCGATGATGCTCACGAATATCAGGATTGACATCCCGTTCCCAACCCCCCGCTCGGTGATGAGCTCTCCCAACCACATCAGGAGGGCCATACCGGCGACCAGGGTCATCACCACCAGGCCCCCGGACCACACGGTCAGATCCGGGAAAATGTTTAGTTCCTTGTTGGCGGTGAACGATATCAGGAGACCGGTCGATTCCATCAGGGCCAGCGCCAGGGTCATGTAACGCGACACCTGGGTGATCTTGCGACGGCCCTCCTCCCCCTGCTCGTGCCACTCCTTTATCTTGGGAATGACCGCCGAGAGCAGTTCCATGATGATCGTCGCGGTGATGTAAGGCATTATCCCCAGCCCGAAGACCGCCATCCTCGAAAGCCCCCCGCCGGTGAATATATTGAGGAACTTGAGCATCCCGCTGCCCGTCATCTGCTGCCCCAGGGCACTCAGGTTGACCCCCGGCGAGGGGATAAAGCAGCCGACACGGTAGATCGCCAGAATCAGGCAGGTGAAGAGTATTTTGTTCCTCAGGTCCGGAATCTTGAACGCGTCGCGAAACCCGGAGAGAATCCGCACTATTGCCCCGTTCCATAGATACGGTTACGCACCGAGAATCACCTCTGCCTTCCCGCCGACGGCCTCTATCTTCTCGCGCGCGCTCCGGGTGAACGCATGCGCCTTAACGGTAAGGCTGGTGGAAAGCTCTCCGCCCCCGAGTATCTTTACTCCGCCGCGCTCCTTCTTGACCAGGCCCGCTCCCGCCAGGGCGGCGGGGTCAACTACGTCGTCAGCGGTGAATCGCTCCAACTGGTACACGTTCACCAGCGCGTAGACGGTGCGCTTCCTCGGGGTGAACCCCCCCAGCTTGGGGATCCGTCGCACCAGGGGCATCTGCCCACCCTCGAAGCCCGGCTTCCTTTTCGACCCCGATCGAGCGTTCTGTCCCTTGTGCCCGCGGCCGGCAGTACCGCCCCCGCCGGCGCCGGGTCCCCTGCCCACTCGCTTTCGCGCCTTCCGCGAGTCCGGGGCGGGCTTCAGGTTGTGCAGCCTGATCTCCTCTTTGCTCTCCATCTACCGTTCTTCCTTTTCCCTGGCTTTCTTGCTCTGCTTACTCCAGGACCGGGACTGAAGTCCCGGCTCAAGGTGGGGGTTTTTCCTGTCCCCTAGTGTTCTTGCTCTGCTTACTCCAGGACCGGGACTGAAGTCCCGGCTCAAGACAGGGGTTCTTCCTGTCCCCTAGTGTTCTTGCTCTGCTTACTCCAGGACCGGGACTGAAGTCCCGGCTCAAGGTGGGGGTTTTTCCTGTTCTGCGGCTTTCTTGCCCCGCTTGCCGGAACCAGTCATCTCCTCGACCTGAACCAGGTGCCTGACCTTGAACAGCATCCCTCTTATCTCCGGGCGGTCCTCTTTCTCTACTGACTGCCCGATTCTCCTCAGCCCCAACGCCCTTACGGTCCCCCTCTGGTCGGGCGGACACCCGATCGTTCCCTTTCTCAGGGTAACCTTAAGTCTCGAGCTCATCGAAGATGCTCCTCCCCGTGACCTCGTCTACGCGCTTTCCTCGGACCCAGGCCACCTCGCGGGCGCTACGGAGGGATTGAAGCCCGTTGACCGTCGCCTTTATCACGTTCAGCGGGTTATCGGACCCAAGGCTCTTGGTAAGGATGTCCTTCACCCCGGCAAGCTCCAGGACCGGCCGCACCGCACCGCCGGCGATGAGGCCGGTACCGGGGGACGCCGGCTTCAACATGACCAGCGCCGCACCGAACTTGCCTATTACTTGGTGGGGTATCGTCCTTTTGACCATGGGTATATCAAACAGGCTGTTCCTGGCTCTCTGGGCGGCCTTCTCAATAGCTAGAGGGACCTCCCGGGCCTTCCCGTATCCTACGCCTACCCGGCCCTGGCCGTTTCCCACCACCACCAGGGCGGTAAAGGAAAACCTGCGCCCGCCTTTGACCACCTTGGCGACCCGGTTTATGTGGACAACCTGCTCCTCGAGCTCCTCGGCCTCAAGGGCCTCCCGCTGGTCCATGCAACCTCCTAAAAGATAAGCCCGTTCTCCCTGGCGGACTGTGCAAGCGCCTCGACCCGCCCGTGATACTTATAACCGCCCCGGTCAAAGATGACCCGCTGGACTCCGTTCTCTTTCGCCCTCTCGGCAATCAGTTCGCCAAGGCGCCTGGCCTCCTCGGTCTTGGGCATTCGCCCCGAGTCCCAGAACCCCTTCTCGCTGGTGGAGGCCGACGCCAGGGTAACCCCACGCTCGTCGTCGATTACCTGGCAGTACATGTTCTTGTTGCCCCGGAACACCGAGAGCCGGGGCCTCGTGCCCGTACCCCCGACCTTCTTCCTGATCCCCTTGCGGCGACGGTCCCTGCCAACCGCCTTCTTCTTAACAACGATCTTGCTCACTTTATCGCCTTTCCAACCTTCCTTCGCACGTATTCCCCGCGGTATCGGATGCCCTTGCCCTTGTAGGGGTCCGGCTTGCGCAGGCTCCGTATGTCAGACGCCACCTGGCCCACGACCTGCTTATCACACCCGCGCACCACTACCAGCGTGGGTTTCGGCACCTCAAACTCGATCCCCTCCGGCGCCGTGACGGCCCTGGGCGTGGAGTAACCGAGCTGCAGCTCCAGGTTCTTGTCCTTCAGCGCGGCGCGGTAGCCGACACCGTGTATCTCCAGCCCCTTTTCAAAGCCGTCGGTAACGCCCTTCACCATGTTGTAGATGAGCGTGCGGACCAGCCCGTGCAATGACCTGTCCCGGGGCTCGTCACTTCTCCGGGTGACCAGAATCGTTTCCCCTTCCCGCTCTACGCTCACACAGTCCGGGAGAACCTGCTCGAGTTCACCCTTGGGACCCTTCACCCGCACTATATTCCCTTCCACCGAAACGGTGGCGGAGGCTGGTACCTCTATCGGCCTTTTTCCTACACGCGACATGAGTCACTCCCCCTGTGCGCGGCTACCACACGTAGCAGAGAACCTCTCCCCCGATGCCCTGCCGGCGGGCCTCCTTCTCGGTCATTACGCCACTTGATGTCGAGATGATGGCGATACCCAGCCCCCCGAGCACCCGGGGCATGCCGTCCTTCCTCGCGTACACCCTGAGGCCCGGCGTACTTATGCGCTTTATCCCTGATATCGCGAACTCCCGGCCGGGGCGGTACTTCAGGTGAACCACGATGGTGTCGAAGTCCCCCTTCTTCATTACCTCGTACTTCTTGATATAACCCTCACGGCCGAGTATACGGGCAATCTCCACCTTGACGTTGGAGGCCGGGACCTCCACCCTCTCCTTGTGTGCTCCACCCGCGTTCCTGACGCGTGTCAGCATGTCTGCAATGGGATCAGTCATCGTCATCGAAATGCCCTCCTTACCAGCTCGACTTGGTAACACCGGGCAGCTCGCCACGGTGGGCGAGTTCCCGGAGGCATATCCTGCACAACTGGAACTTGCGGTAGTACGCCCGGCTCCGCCCACAGCGCTTGCAGCGGCTATACTGCCGGGTCGAATACTTTTGCTTCCTCTGCTGCCTTATAACCAGAGCCTTTCTCGCCAACTCCCCCTCCTGTCAGGTCAATCCTGCTTGAACGGGAAACCCAGGGCTTCCAGCAGGGCTTCCCCCTCCCGGTCGGTGTCCGCGGATGTCACCACGCATACATCCATCCCCCGGACCTTGTCTATCTCGTCGTAGTCTATCTCCGGAAATATCAGCTGCTCCTCGATTCCCATGCTGTAGTTCCCGTTGCCGTCGTACGACTTCCTGGACAACCCCCTGAAGTCCCTGACCCTGGGCAACGCGATGGAGAGCAGGCGGTCCAGGAACTCGTACATCCTGTCACCGCGCAGGGTCACCTTGCACCCTACCGTCATGCCCGCCCGGAGCTTGAAGCCGGCTACCGACTTTCGCGCCTTTATCATCAGCGGTTTCTGCCCTGTTATTACCCCCAGGTCACTGGCGGCGGACTCCACCGACTTGGACGCGGTCGTTCCCTCTCCGACTCCCATGTTGACCACGATCTTGGTAAGGCGCGGCACCTGGAAGCGGTTCCCGTAGGAGAACTTCTCCATCAACGCGGAAACCGTCTCCTCGTTGTACTCAACCTTGAGCCGCGGCACGTACCCGTCGCTTTCCTCTTTTTGCCATGCCATCTCTTAAAACTCCCGGTCACACCTCTTGCAGACCCTGATAATGGACTTCCCACCGGTGCGCGCTCTCCGTACCCGCGTGGGTTTGTCGCAGCCCGAGCACACCAGCATCACGTTGGAAGTGCCAATCGGCAGTTCCCAGTCCACGACCCCGCCCTGGGGGTTCGCCTTGCTTGGGCGCATATGCTTCTTGGCCCTGTTTACCCCTTCCACCACCAGGCGCCTCGAGGTCGGGTCAACCTTCAGGACCTTACCCCGCCTGCCCCCGTCTTTGCCGGTCAGGACCTGGACCATGTCGCCTTTCCGTATATGCATGCTCTTCATGAGCCTCTCACTTTAAACTTAGAGCACCTCGGGGGACAACGAGATGATCTTCATGAACTTCTTCTGACGGAGCTCCCGGGCCACCGGTCCGAAGATCCTGGTTCCCCGCGGGTTCATCTGGTTGTCGATAAGCACCGCCGCGTTCTCGTCGAACTTTATATAGGTACCATCGGGACGCCGTCTCTCTTTCTTGGTCCGGACGATAACCGCTTTTACCACTTCACCTTTCTTGACAGAGGAGCCTGGAATTGCTTCCTTGACCGTCGCTACGATAATATCCCCCACCGACGCGTAGCGGCGCCCTGAACCGCCGAGCACCCTGATGCAGAGTATCTGCCGGGCCCCGGTGTTGTCCGCAACCTTTATTCTCGACTCCTGCTGGATCATCTATCTCCTCGAGGGGATCACTTCCCCTACTCGGCTTTCTCCAGGATGGACACCATCCTCCAGTGCTTGGTGCGTGACAGCGGGCGGGTTTCCATCACCTTGACCATGTCACCCACCCCGCACTGGTTCTCCTCGTCGTGCGCGTACAGCTTGTTAGTACGCTTCATGGTCTTGCCGTACAGCGGGTGCCTCACCGTCGACTCCACCGCCACGACGATGGTCTTGTCCATGGCGTCGGACACCACTCTACCGACCCTTACTTTACGCGACGGCCTTTTCGCCATATCTACCGCCTAATCCCCGGTCTCTTCCCCGGTCTCTTCCTCAACCTCTTCCTCGGTCTCGCCGGCCGACTGCCGGAGGCCCGGCGCGTCCTCTTCTGACTCTGACTCCTCCTCGGTTTCCTCCCGGATAGCTTCCTCCGGCTCCTCCGGCAAGGGGCCGAGAGGGCCTGATAGCGCCTCCTCGAACGCCTCGGGGCGTATCGCGTACTCCCTCTCGGTTATCACCGTACACACCCGTGCAATATCCCGGCGCATATCCTTGATCTTCATCGGGTTATCCAGCTGCCCGGTCGCGTGCTGGAACCGCAGGTTGAAAAGCGTCTCCTTGAGTTCCCGGAGCTTATCGTTCAGCTCCTCCTCATCCAGCGTCCTGAGTTCTCTCGCCTTAAGCATCAACAACCCCCGCTTAAACCGCTACTCATCCCTGGTCACGAAACGGCACTTGATCGGCAGCTTGTGAGCAGCCAGCCGCATGGCCTCCTTGGCCACCGGCTCGCTTACTCCCCCCAACTCGAACATGACCTTCCCGGGCTTCACCGGGACCACCCAGTACTCCGGGTTGCCCTTCCCGCTGCCCATCCTGGTCTCTGCCGGCTTCTTGGATATCGGCTTGCAGGGAAAGACATTTATCCAGACCTTTCCGCTTCTCTTTATGTAGCGTGTCATCGCCACCCTTGCCGCCTCTATCTGCCTGGCGGTAATCCAGTGGGGCTCCAGGGCTTGTAGACCGTAGTCGCCGAAGTGGACCCTGGTACCCCCCTTGGCCTTTCCCTTGAGGCGACCCCGTTGCACTTTCCTGTATGGCGGCTTGCTTGGTTGAAGCACCTCTCTATTCACCTCCGGTGTCTTCTGCCGCCGGGCTCTCCGGCTCAACCGGCCCTGCGGCCTTCCCGGCTTCGGAAGCCTCAGATGCCCCGGCATTCTCCGTCACTTCCGCCGCCTCCGGCCTCTCAGACGCCTCAGGGGTCGCGGCCTCCTCCGCCTCCTCCGGCTTCTTCGCCTCAGCTTTGGCGGGAGGTGCCTTCACGTTCCGCTCCACGGCGTCGGCAGGCTTCCTCAGAGCTCTCTTCTGCTCCTGGCGCCCAGCGGGCCGCGGCCAGGGCGGACGCGCCGAACCAAGCGAGGGCGGCATCAGGCGGTCCTCGTCCCGCTTCCCGGTTATATCACCCTTGTATATCCATACCTTGACCCCAATGCGCCCGAAAGTCGTTTTCGACTCCACGAACCCGTAATCCACGTCGGCGCGGAGCGTATGCAGCGGCACCCGGCCCTCCCTATACCACTCGCGGCGCGCCATCTCGGCTCCGCCAAGCCGCCCGCTGCACTGCACCTTGATACCCTGGGCCCCCAGGCGCATTGTGTTTCCAATCGCCTTCTTCATCGCTCTCCTGAAAGCGACTCTGCCCGAGATCTGTTCCGCGATGTTTCTTGCCACCAGCACCGCGTCGAGGTCGGGAACCGGAACCTCGATGATGTTAATCGAGATATCGTGGCCGAACATATTCATGAGGTCGTCCCTGATCTTGTCCACCTCGCTGCCCTTTCGCCCAATGACGATGCCCGGGCGGGCGGTATGGACGTCTATGCTGACCTCCTTTGCCTTGCGTTCGATCTCCACCCGGGAGACCGCCGCGTTAGAGAGTCGGTCCATCAGGTACTCACGTATCTTGATATCCTCTTGCAGGAGCTCGGCGTAATCCTTGTCAGCAATCCAGCGTGATTGCCAGTTCCGGATTATTCCCAGCCTGAGCCCGTAAGGGTGAACTTTCTGGCCCACGTCAATCCTTGCCTTTCTCTGCACCCGGTTCGCTCCCGCCGCTACTCTTCTTTCCCGCCTGCTTCGGCTTACCAGCGCCTGCGGCTTTCTTCGTTGCGGCCTTCTTCTTCGGCGCGGCTTTCTTCGACGCGGCCTTCTTCGGCGCGGCCTTCTTGCCACCGGCTCCTTCGGCCTTCTTCGGCGCGGCTTTCTTCGTTGCGGCCTTCTTCTTCGCCGACGCCTTCTTCGACGCGGCCTTCTTCGGCGCCGCCTTCGCCTTGCCCGCCTGCTTGCGCTCTTTCTCGCCCTCCGCCTGCTGGGCGGGCTTCTCCTTTTCGGCCTCGCCCTCTCTGGCCTTTTTCGCCTTCTCCTTCTCGGCGTCGGGCCGCCTCCGCCGGAAGCGGCGCCGCCTCGTAGGCGCCTCCGGCACCTTCTCCTCCAGAATAATGGTTATGTGGCTGGTCCTCTTGTTAATGCGTGTCGCCCTGCCCATCGCCCTGGGCCGGAACCGCTTCAGGATCGGTCCCTCGTCCACGTACGCCCTGGCCACGAACAACTCGTCGGGGTTCATCTTCGCGTTATTCTCAGCGTTGGCCGCCGCCGATGCCAGCACCTTGGCCACCAACCGGGCAGCCGCCCTGGGCGTATACTCAAGGATCTGCTGCGCCTTCGCCAGCTCCTCCCCCCTTATGAGGTCGACAACCAGCCGGGCCTTCCTCGGGCTGACCCTGATAAACCTTGCTACTGCTCTGCTACCTTCCACTCTGGCCTCCGGGCCTACTTGAGGCGGACACGTTTCTCCTTGGTCAACTTGCCTCCGTGACCGCGGAATATCCGGGTGGGCGCGAACTCGCCAAGCTTATGGCCCACCATACTCTCGGTAATGTATACGGGGACATGCCTCCTGCCGTCGTGAACGGCGATAGTGTGCCCGACCATTTCCGGAAAGATGGTTGAGCTGCGCGACCACGTGTTTATGAGCGTCTTCTCGTTCCGGCGGTTCATATCAATTATCCGCGCCATAAGCTTCTCGTCGGCGTACGGGCCTTTTCTTAGTGAACGGGACAACTCATCCTCCCCTTGAACACCGGGCTATTTCTGCCTCCTGCTCCTGACTATCATCTTGCTCGACTGCTTGTTCTTGTTCCTGGTCCGATATCCCAACGTAGGCTTGCCCCACGGAGTAACCGGGTGCCTCCCCGACTTCGACTTTCCCTCGCCGCCCCCGTGGGGATGATCCACCGGGTTCATTGCCGAGCCCCTGGTCTGGGGCCTGATCCCGCGATGGCGCGATGAGCCAGCCTTTCCAATGGTGATCAGCTCATGCTCGGCGT
>Ga0180014_1000449_pt1 | contig 11474 bp, 9 predicted proteins | sample KR13_S1_MetaG_FD_116507 | JGI IMG/M metagenome (GOLD analysis project Ga0180014, IMG submission 116507) | Groundwater microbial communities from the Olkiluoto Island deep subsurface site, Finland - KR13_S1_MetaG | ecosystem: Environmental > Aquatic > Deep subsurface > Groundwater | place... | reverse complement strand
GCGATAATGCCGATTTGAATAAAATCCTCACCGATATTCAAAAAGCCTGGGGCCCAAAATGCGTCCCCGTGATATGGCCAGTGGACGGGAAGCTTACCGATGTGCTGGGGTCCGATAACGCCGATGTCCAAGCCTGGAAAAACAGCCTGATTGAGCGCGCGGCGGAAACCGATGATGCCATGCTGGAAAAATTCCTGGGCGGTGAAGCATTGTCGCCCGAGGATCTCAATACGGGGTTTCGGGCGGCCGTTCGCACCGGCAATCTGATTCCGGTCTTTGCCGTCATGGCCCTGAAGGATCAGGGCATTCATGAGTTCCTGGATGGTATAACCCGTTTATTCCCCAGTCCGGGAGACGTGCCAGTCAAGGACGCGGACGACAAACCCATCAATCCGGCCGCGGATGCGCCCTTTACCGGTTTTGTCTGGCGGATTGTGACCGATCCGTTCGCAGGAAAGCTGGCGTATGTCCGGGTCTACGGCGGTACGTTGAAGGAGAACATGGAACTGGTCAACGTCACCAAAGGACAAAAGGAGCGGGTAGGCGTGTTTTTTACCGGGGGCGGGAAGAAACCGACTCCGGTCACCGAAGCCCATGCCGGGGATATCGTGGCCCTGGCAAAACTGAAAAGCACGCAGTTAAATGACGTCCTCTGTTCGGCCGGCCATAAAGCCGCATTTCTTCCCATCGTATATCCGGCCCCGGTGATATCGTTTGCCGTTTCGGCCAAGGATCGAAGCGATGAAGACAAGATCGGCATTGCGCTGTCGCGCGTGGCTGAAGACGATGCCACCCTGAGGGTGGAGCGGCATGCGGATACCAATGAACTGGTGATTTCGGGCATGGGCGACACGCACCTGGACGTGGCCAACGAGCTCATGAAGAAACGCAGCAACATCACGGTCGAACTCAAAGTCCCCAAAGTGTCGTATAAAGAGACGGTTACGAGCATAGGCGACGGCCATTATAAACACAAGAAGCAGTCCGGCGGACGCGGCCAGTACGGCGAGGTGTACGCCAAGGTGTCGCCGAAAAAGCCGGATGAGGAATGGTTCGATGATGCCATTGTCGGTGGCTCCATTCCCCGCAATTTTATTCCGGCGTGTGAGAAAGGTTTTGTGGAGGCGATGGCGCAAGGCGCGCTGGCCGGCTATCCGGTGGTGAACGTAAAAGTCACGGTGTATGATGGTTCCTATCACGATGTTGATTCCTCGGAAATCGCCTTCAAAATTGCGGGAACGCGGGCATTCAAGGATGCCATGAGCAAGGCCAAGCCCGTCCTGCTGGAGCCGATCATGGAAGTAAAAGTGATGGTTCCGGACCATTATATGGGTGATATCAACGGTGACTTGAACCACAGGCGCGGCCGGATTCTGGGGGTGGGCGTCGAGGACGGCCTGCAGGTCATTACCGCCGAGGTGCCCCAGGCTGAAATTTTCCGCTATTCATCGGAACTGCGCAGTATCACCGGCGGACGCGGTTCCTTTGAGATCAAATTCCTGCGCTACGACATCGTGCCCAGCAATATTGCCCAGAAGATCATTGCCGGCGCCGAAAAAGCCAAGGAAAAGGACGAATGAATTTTTCGCCGGGCGAAAAATTCATAACACCCCGCAGCGGGGAGCAGCAACAATTGGACGTGGCAATCGAAGCGACCCATTGTGAGTTATGCCCGCGCCGCTGTGGTGTAAATCGTCAGGCCGGCCGGTTGGGGTTCTGCAAAGCCGGGTCACAAGCGCAGGTGTTCCGCTACGGAGCGCATCCCGGTGAGGAGCCTCCGATTTCCGGAACCCGGGGGTCCGGTGCCGTGTTTTTCAGCCGGTGCACGCTCCGATGCCTGTATTGCCAGAATTATCCCTGGAGCCAGGAAGGCGAGGGCGAGACATATTCGGTCGAGGAACTAGCCGGGATTTTCCGGCGGCTTCGGGAGGAAGGTTGTCATAACTGGAATCTGATCAGTCCAACCCCCTGGCTGGCGATGATCGTGCCGGCGCTGGCACAGGCCGGCCGGGACGGGAAACGCCTGCCCGTGGTGTACAACACCAGCGGGTTTGAGCGGGTCGCAACGATTGGGGTGCTGAGGGGAATCGCCGATGTGTACCTGACCGACTTGCGGTATTCACGCCGGGATACCGCGCTTGCCGGTTCCGAGGAGCCTGCGTATGTTGAACTGGCGCGATCCGCCCTGCTGGAAATGTGGCGGCAGGTTGGTCCGTTACGCTGTGACGAGCAGGGACTGGCGGTGTCCGGAGTAATTTGCCGTCTGCTGATTCTTCCGGGGCATGCGGATGAAGCGCGCGAGAACCTGGAGTGGCTGGCCGCTACCGTGGGCACAGGGATTGCCCTGAGTGTAATGGCCCAGTATATTCCGGCTTACCGGGCCGTTCAAAGCAAGCCTTGGAGCCGCCGGATTTCGCGGGAGGAATTTCAGGCGGTGTGGCGGAAAGTTGAATCCCTGGGGTTTTCCCAGGGATGGATCCAGGATTATGAATCGTTGACCAATGAGCGCCTGGTGGGATTCAATTTCCGCCCGCGGCGCAAATAACCATGAGGAAACGGAGTGTGACATGAGCGGACATAGTAAATGGAAAACGATTGCGCATAAAAAGGGAGCGGCGGACGCCAAGCGCGGGCAAATTTTCAGCAAGCTGAGCAAGGAACTCACGATCGCGGCGCGCGCCGGCGGCGGCAACCCGGATATGAATCCCTCGCTGCGGATGCTGATGATCAAGGCAAAAAGCTCCAATATGCCGACGGATAACGTCGAACGAGCCGTCAAAAAGGGCACCGGCGAACTGGATGGCGGCCGGCTGGAGGAAATCATCTATGAAGGGTATGCCGGGGGCGGCGTGGCGCTCGTGGTCAAGGTGCTCACGGATAATAAGAACCGCGCGGCGTCCGATGTGCGCCATATCTTCACAAAGTTCGGCAGTAACCTGGCGGGCCAGGGGGCGGTCATGCGCAATTTTAAGCGCAAGGGACAAATCATGGTGGATGCCGCCGCCTGCGATGAGGATAAATTGATGAGTATTGTCCTCGATGCCGGGGGTGAAGATATGCAGCAGGACGACGGCATGTTCGAAATCATTACGGACCCCGCGAACTACGAGGCGGTGTCCGCAGCACTGGAAAAGGCCGGCATCAAAACGGCCAGTTCAGAAATCACGCTCATTCCCGACAGCTATATGTCGGTCACCGACAAGACGGTTGCCGCCAATATTATGAAGTTCATTGAGGCTCTGGAGGATAACGATGACGTCCAGAATGTATATTCCAACCTGGATGTGGATGAGTCCATCTTGAAGGCCATGGAGCAGGCAAAATAATTTTTGAGTTATGAATATTAAATCCGCAATCCGCAATCCGCCACGTCGCCCCGACCAGTCGGGGCAAGTGGCCCCTTGGCCGCCGACGGGGCAATCCGCAATGGGGTCTGCCCGGATTCTGGGAGTAGATACATCCCTGCGTTCCACCGGTGTGGCGCTGATTCAGGCGCGCGGGTCGCTTTACAAAACGCTGGAATACGAGTTGGTGAAAAATCCTCCGGGCCGCCCCTTGTCCGCGTGCCTGGGACATCTATCGCGCGCCTTGAGTGAAATTATTACCCGGGGTAAGCCGCAGGCGGCGGCCCTCGAAGGCGTTTTTTTCTGTAAAAATGTAAAAACGGCTGTAATCCTGGGAGAGGCGCGGGGCGTGGTCATCGCGGCCTGCTCGGCCGCCGGCGTGCCGGTCTATGAATATTCCCCGCGTCGGGTCAAGCAGGCGGTGGTCGGATTCGGAAACGCCGGCAAAGAACAGGTGCGCAAGATGGTCATGGCTATCCTGAAACTGGACGAGACGCCCCATGAAGACGCCGCCGATGCGCTGGCCATTGCCCTTTGCCACCTGCATACGGTCGGAAGATACGCCGGTTTGACGGCGAAAGCGATTTAATATGATTACTTTCCTGGAAGGCACCCTGGTCGAAAAAGCGCCGACCCGGGTAGTGCTCAACGTCGGTGGAGTGGGTTACGAGGTGTTTATCCCGCTCCGCAGTTACGATCGCCTGCCGGCCGAAAATCAGCCTTGCCGCATCCTGGTCGTCGATTACGTCCGCGAGGAACAGCATACCCTGTTCGGGTTCATGGCGGATGCCGAACGCGGAATGTTTCTCCTGCTGATGAGCGTCAGCGGGATCGGTCCCAAGCTGGCCATGAGCGCCTTGAGCAGTCTGGCGGTCCGCGAAATTATCGGGGCCGTTGCCGCCGGTGATGTGAAACGGCTGGGCGCCATTTCCGGCATTGGCAAGAAAATGGCCGAACGCATGATTGTCGAGCTCAAGGATAAATTTTCGGACGGCCAGGTGCTGGAGGCGTCCGCCGGCATGCCCGCGGAACTGACGGCGGACCAGCGGGTGCGGGATGCCGTCATGGCCCTGATCGCGCTCGGTTATAAGCAGGCCGAATCCCAGAAGATGATCATGACGGTCATGCCCCGCCTGCCGAAAGATGCCTCCGTGGAAGAAGTGGTCCGCCGCGCCCTGATCCATTAACCTGGCGGGTGAAAGCGAACCATGAACACACCTTCTGATTTTTTCGAAATTCTGACAACGGATCCGGGCTCCAACGCGCGCCGCGGCCGGCTCCACACGCGCCATGGCATTGTCGAAACCCCGGTTTTCATGCCGGTCGGCACTCAGGCCACGGTCAAGGCGATGACTCCAAGGGAACTTGAAGAAGCGGACGTTGCCATGATCCTGTCGAATGCCTATCATTTAAAGGTGCGGCCCGGCATTGAGATAATTCGGCAATGCGGCGGCCTGCATGCGTTCATGGGCTGGCCGCATCCGATTCTGACCGATAGCGGCGGATTCCAGGTCTTCAGCCTGGCCACGATGCGGAAAATCCGGGATGACGGCGTTGAGTTCAACTCCCATGTTGACGGCCAGCGTTTGTTCCTCGGGCCGGCGGAAGTCATGGCCATTCAACGCGATTTGGGCTCGGATATCGCCATGGTCTTTGACGAATGCGCCCCGTATCCCTGCACTTACGAATCCGCTTGCAAAACCACGGATCGAACCCTAGGATGGGCGCTTAATTGTGCCGGCCAACCCCGATCCGAAGGACAATTTATTTTCGGCATTGTGCAGGGCGGCGCTTATCCGGAACTGCGCCGCCGTTGCGCGCAGGGCCTGGTGAGCGCCGGTTTTGACGGATACGCCATCGGGGGCGTGAGTGTCGGCGAACCGGAGGAGGTGCTGCTGTCCAGCGTTGAAAATACAACAAGGTATTTGCCGGCCGAACAGCCCCGCTATCTGATGGGCGTGGGCGTGATGCGGCAAATCGTCGAGGCCGTGAGCATGGGCGTGGATATGTTCGATTGCGTGATTCCAACCCGTATCGCGCGCAACGGTTCCGCGTTCACCAGGGAAGGGCGCTACCCGGTCAAAGCGGCGGTCTGCAAAGATGACCCCGCGCCGATCGAACCCGGTTGTGATTGTTATGCCTGCCGGACGTTTTCGCGAGCCTATGTCCGGCATCTGCTCAATGCCGGCGAAATTCTCGGCATCCGGCTATTGACGATTCACAATCTCCATCGGTACATGGCGTTCATGAAGGAAATCCAGGTGGCGCTGGACAACGGCGTTTTTCAGCAATTCCGACAGGCGGTTAAAGACAGAATAATTCACGACTAAATAAGGAGACGGGCGCATGACGACAGGACCTTTAGGGACAATATTGGCAATGGCCGGCGGCCAAGGCGGAGCAGGCCAGGGACAGCAATCCCCCTACATGCTGATCGGCTGGCTGGTGATCATGGTGGGACTCTTTTACTTCATGATGATCCGTCCCCAACAGCGCAAGGAAAAAGAGCGGAAAAATCTGATCAGCAACATCAAGTCCGGCGACCGTGTCATCTTCGGCGGCGGATTGGTCGGGATCGTGGCCAATATCAAGGAACGGGTCTTCGTCATTAAAATCGCCGATAACACGAAAGTCGAAGCGGTCAAAGGCGCGATCACCCGGGTTCTGCAAAAAGATGAGGATATCGCCTCGGATTTGAAGGAGTAAGACGGCCATGGATAAACATTCGCTTTGGAAATGGTTGGTGCTGATCGCCTTGACAGCCTGGTCGCTGGCTCTGGTGCTTCCTCCATCAGCCAAGAAGATCAAGCTTGGTCTGGATCTGCAGGGGGGAACAAGTTTCACCATTCAAATCCAGCAGGAAGAAATCGAAAAACAGCTTCGCGATGAATACAAGGAATTGACCGATGAGCAGATCAAAAGCCGAATCCCATCGGCCGTGAAGCGCGCCCAGGAACAGGCCCTTGAAATCATCCGCAATCGCGTGGACGCCCTCGGCGTAGCCGAGCCGCTGATTTATCCTGAAAAGGACAACCGGGTCGTGGTCCAGATCCCGGGCTTGGAGGATAAAGATCGTAATCGGGCCATCGACTTGATCAAGAGCGCCGCTTTTCTCGAGTTTGCCATGGTGCATGAGGAAAACGACAAACTCGTCAAGGCGCTGTTCGACAAGGGATTGGCGCCTGAAGGATACCGGGCCGTCAGCCTGGATGGGCGCGATAATCGCGGCGAGTATTACCAGCGCGATACGAAGGCCGGAACGATGGATGCCGCGTTCTGGGCGCGCCTGGAACGTTTTCAGGCCCCGCCGGGTTATCGTTTCATGCTCGAAGAAAAACAGATGGATGGGCAGAAACTCTGTATTCCCTATTTCGTCAAGCAACGCTACGAAATGAAAGGGGATTCGCTGAAAAAGGCCGGAGTGGAATATGACCAGCTGGGCCGGCCCTACGTTACGTTGTCGTTCGACAAGAAAGGGGAACGGAAATTCTCCCGCATCACATCGGACTATGCTCCCGGGGGCGCCCGAAATCCCAGTCCCGAAGGCCGCCGCTACATGGCAATTATCATGGACGGACGGCTCTATTCGGCGCCATTCCTCAAGACGGCCATTTACGGGGGCGAGGCCATTATTGAAGGCAGTTTCACCTTGCCGGAAGCGCAGGGGCTCTCCATTGTTCTCCGCTCCGGATCTCTTCCTGCTCCGGTGGAGATCATAGAATCGCGAAACGTCGATCCCTCGCTGGGGCGCGACTCCATTGAAAGCGGCACCCGCGCCACGATTTACAGTTGTATCATTGTGGTGATTTTCATGGTCGGTTATTACTTTCTCGGCGGTCTGGTCGCCAATATCGGCTTGTTGTTTAATATACTGTTACTGCCGCTGGCGATGATGATCACATCAGGTATCATGGGCCTGATCACCGGCGGCGCGGGTGGCACCAGCGCCAGTGTCGGCCTGCCCGTGCTGACCCTCCCCGGCATTGCCGGCATTGCCCTGACCATCGGCATGGCCGTGGACGCCAACGTGCTGATTTTCGAGCGCATCCGCGAGGAACAAAACCTGGGCAAGCGGCTGGGAGCGGCCATCGAGGGCGGCTATCACAAGGCGTTTATCACCATCCTGGATTCCAACTTAACCACCGTCATGGCCGCCGTGATCCTCTTCATTTTCGGGACCGGCGCGGTCCGCGGCTTCGGCATCACCCTGACGGCGGGCATCATGGTCAGTATGTACACGTCCCTGATGGTCACCCGCATGATTTTCAATCTCATCGTGACCCACACCTCGCTGTCGTCCTTGAAGATGATGAACCTTATCAAGCCCACGAAGATCGATTTCATTGGAGCCAGAAAGATCGCCCTGCTGGTTTCCCTGGTTGTAATTGTGGGAGCTTGGAGTATTGTTACCTATAATGGACTGAAAGATCCGGCCCGGGTTCTGGGCACCGATTTCACGGGTGGCGCGTCCCTGACCTTCCATTTCGCGCAGAAACAGGAAGTGGACAAAATCCGCGATGCCTTGGGATCCGTGGGCATTAACCAGGCGCATATCCAGTATCAGAAGGTCATGGACCGGCCGGTGGAATATCTTCAGGTTCGTGTCCCCTATGGCGCCGCTGACAAGACCAAACAAGTTCTCCTTTCCACCTTCAGCCAGGCCGGGTTCAGCGTTCTCAATGAAGACGAGATCGGCCCCCAGGTCGGCAAGGAAATGACCCGCAAAGCGCTCTGGGCGATCACCCTGTCGCTGGTGGGTATGATCATCTATATTTCGGCCCGGTTCCGGTTCGCCTATGCCGTTGGGGCCGTCGCGGCACTCCTGCATGACGTGCTGGTGAGTGCGGGGCTTTATTGTTTCTTCGGACGGCAGATCGATATGATAATCGTGGCGGGCCTGATGACCATTATCGGATTTTCCGTCAACGATACCATTGTCATTTTCGACCGGATCCGCGAAAAGCTGAAGGCCCTGCCCAACATGCCGTTCGCTCAGGTTTGCAACCTGGGCATCAACGAAACGCTGGGCCGGACGATCTTGACCTCGACGACCGTGTTCCTGGCGGTCATCATGCTGTTGATCTTTGGCGGCGGCGCCATCAACGACTTTGCATTCATCTTCTTTATCGGCATCATCACGGGCACTTATTCCACCGTATTTATCGCCACGCCGGTGATGATGGCTTTGTCGCCCAAGTCAAAAGAAGTAACGGGTGGAGTGTCCAAGCGTTGAAGGTTTGGAAGACCGTTGCATCGGACCGGAACTGGGCCGTCCAGATCAGCCAGGAACTGAATCTGCCCCAGGCTGTCGCGGAAATTCTTGGCGGCCTGGGTTTCCCCGATCTCGATGCCGTCCGCCGGTTCCTTGATCCCCGCCTGAGCGACCTGACCGATCCTTTTCTGATTCCCGGCATGGATTCGGCTGTCCAGCGCATCTGGCAGGCAATTGACCATGGTGAAACAATTGCGGTGTATGGAGACTATGATGTGGACGGCATCACCAGCACCGGACTTCTGACGAAAGTCCTGGAGTCACTGGGCGCCGCCCGTGTTATTCCCTGCCTGCCCAGTCGTTTGAAAGAGGGATATGGGTTGAGTCCGGCCGCCTTGACCCGCTGTATGCAGGCAACCAATCCCCAACTGCTTCTGACCGTGGATTGCGGCACTAATGCCGTGGAAGCCGCGCAACTTGCCGCGCGATCGGGATTGGATGTCATCGTCACGGACCATCACGAAGTATCCGGTGATCTGCCGTCCGTTCTCGCCATCGTCAATCCCAAGTTGGGCGCGCCTGAATCCCTGAAGCTACTGGCGGGAGTAGGGGTCGTCTTCAAACTATGCCATGCCCTGGTGAAAGACGCGAAACGGCGAGCCCGTTCTGAGGTGAACCATATTGATTTGCGGAAATATCTGGATTGGGTTGCAGTCGGAACGGTGGCGGATATTGTTCCTCTGCGAAAAGAAAACCGCATTCTGGTCCGGCACGGCCTGGCGCGGCTCAACCAGTCAGAATCGCCCGGCTGGAAAGCCCTGATTGACGTCGCCGGTCTCCGCCAGGCGGTCACCACCCGCGATATTGCCTTTTGCCTGGGCCCGCGGCTGAATGCCGCGGGCCGGATCAGCAACGCGGAACTGGCGCTGGAACTCCTGTTAACCCGCGATGCCGGGCGCGCCCGTGACATTGCCCTGGAACTTGATGGCGCTAACCGGGAACGCCAGAATATCGAAGCGGCCATATTGCGGGAAGCCCAGGCGGATATCGACACCGGCTTCAATCCCACTTCTCATTTCGGACTGGTGGTGGGACGCCTCGGCTGGCATCCGGGCGTAATCGGGATTGTAGCCTCGCGCCTGGCCGCGCGCTATCGGCGGCCGGCGATTGTTATTGCCTTCAACGAAGATGGCACGGGCCGCGGGTCTTGCCGGAGCATTGAGGGGTATTCTCTGCTTCAAGGCTTGGAACAATGCCGGGATCATTTGATCACGTTCGGAGGACATGACATGGCTGCCGGCCTGGAAATGGAATGGCGCCACCTGGAATCGTTCCGGATGCGATTCAATGAAATCGCTGCGCTGGAACTCAGACTGCGGGATCTCAGTCCGGTTCAACCTGTTCACGCCTGGCTGGACCTGGCCCAGGTCAATAACGATCTTCTTGACAACTTGGAGCGGCTGGAACCGTTCGGGCAGGACAATCCCAAGCCGATACTGGCTGTTCAAGGCGTGAAACTGGCGCTTGCTCCTCAAAAGGTCGGGACCAACCATCTGCGGCTGACCCTGGCGGCCGGTTCTGCCCGTCGCTCGGCCATCGGGTTTGGCATGGGCGATCAATGCATTCCCGATGGCCCCCTGGACATCGCATTTTGCCTTCAGCGCAACACCTACCAGGGAACTGATTCGCTTCAGCTTACGGTTCAAGATATCCGACCATCATGTTAACCCTGAAATGAAATTCCCAGTTAAAGTCAAACCCAAGGTGGAAATTGAGATGTTTCCGTCTCCCAAGAACTTCCCCTTCTATCTGGACTGGTACCGTTCGCCAGGCGGTGTCTTGCATCCCATAAAGGCGCATCGCGAGGTCGAAATCCAATATATAAAAACAGGCACCGGCGCGTATGCCATCGGACGGCACATTCATTCATTTAGCCGCCAAACCGTCTTCGTGATCCAGCCAAACGAATCCCACCGCTTTCTACCGAAGCCATGCGTCCTGGTCGAGAAGGCCTTCGTTGCTTTTCGTATCCATCTGCTTGAGGAACCATGGCTCCGGCACATCATCACTGGTCTACCCACGATCCTCCGCCTGTCGGAACCGGAGAGCACACTGATCGAAACCGGCTACCGAATCTTGCAAGCCGAGCTTGAAACGAAAGATGTGCATTGGCGGGAAATCGTCGTCAGGGAGTTGAGTATGCTCTTGATTTTTATCGAACGGACTGCCCGCCGTAAGAAGCACGATGCCATTCCAGATGCGCGGGTTTTGAAAATTATGGACTATCTTGAATCCAATTTTCGGCAGCCCATCACCGTTGCAGAATTGGCTCGACATGTGGCCATGTCCCCCAGTCATCTGGCCCACCACTTTAAACGGCATGCGCGAATGGGTATTCACCAGTATCTGCTTTCACGCCGAATTGCGGAGGCGAAAAACATCTTGGAAGCCGCGCCGGACATCAAACTCGATGCGCTCGCGGCCCAACTGGGGTTCTGCAACTTTGCCTTGTTTAACCGCGCATTCCAATGCCAAGCCGGCATGCCGCCGTCCCAGTGGCGCAGGATTGCACACATTAAAGGCAGGAAATGATACCGGGTTTTACGTGTATCTGTCCCGCTTACGGTTTAACTTGTGCATTGTACACACAAAATCAAAATTAAAGTTGCAATAACAACGATTGGCGGAGATGAGTATGAAGAGCATGTGGCAGTTGACATTGGCGGCGGTGCTGGCTTGGGCCGCGGGAATTGGATGGGGCGGGGCTTTTGCGGCGGAGGCAACAGTTCTCTCTCTGATCCAGGACGGCAAGAGCAAATGCGCGATTGTGATCCCCGACGCCCCGACACCGCAGGAGAAGCTGGCCGGCGAGGAGTTGGCAAAGTACCTCAAGCAGATCTCGGGCGCGGAACTGGCGG
>Ga0180014_1000447_pt1 | contig 11492 bp, 9 predicted proteins | sample KR13_S1_MetaG_FD_116507 | JGI IMG/M metagenome (GOLD analysis project Ga0180014, IMG submission 116507) | Groundwater microbial communities from the Olkiluoto Island deep subsurface site, Finland - KR13_S1_MetaG | ecosystem: Environmental > Aquatic > Deep subsurface > Groundwater | place... | reverse complement strand
TTTAAATCCCATTTTGCATGAGGTGGTCAAACAAAATTACATTTACTACGGCTTAAATAACCTAAAATTATGATGCTTTCATCTATTATCCGTGTACTCTCAAAGTTGATGGGGAATTCTGGATGCTCAGGCGGATTTTGGCCCATCTAGCAATCAAAAAGCGACAAACTGCCAGGCGAGGCGATCGCCCGGCTTGGTATCTCCATGATTTATTATTCATTGTGGCCTATGGTGAGGAGAATGACCGCGCCATAACTTTGGCCCATTTTTGGCAGGATCCTCAAAATCCCGGCAATTTGGCTGAACTGAAAGTTTTGGGTTGGGATGGAGGGGATACCGTCCTTCATCTTGCCGATGCTCACAAGATGTTGACTGAAAAACTTTGTTGGCCGGAAGATACCAGGAACATCAATTCCTGGCGTGAAAAATGGGCCTCCGCCTTTACGTTGGGTCACAAGGAAGTCATCGCCACGACTCAGGAATTGGAAGTAGAACTTGCTCGTTTAGCCATTGCTATACGAAAACGGGCCAACTCTATTTTATCTAAAGAATCAGAACGTGGACCTTTACGAAATCTCTTTTCAGTTTTCAAAAAGACTTTGATTCACGATTTAACCTTGGAGGACTTTGCCGATGTAGTTGCCCAAACCATAGCGTATGGATTGTTGGCGGCACGATTGACAAGTTCATCCAAGATTTCAGTACAAAATCTTGTCGAAATGATGCCGGCGACTAACCCTTTTCTGAGAGATCTTCTCTGCTCATTTCTTTCGGTTGCTGGAAGGGGCGGAAATTTTGATTTTGACGAACTGGGTGTTCAGGAAGTGGTTGAATTGTTGAATCGTGCCAATGTCAATGCAGTGAAACGGGATTTCGGCAATCGCACTCGTGATGAAGATCCGGTTATCCATTTTTATGAGCACTTCTTGAAAGCCTATGATCCCGAAAAGAAGGTTAAGCGTGGAGTCTTTTTTACGCCACAGCCGCTTGTTTCCTATATTGTCAGAAGTGTACATGAACTTCTGCAAACGGAATTCGGTTTGGATGATGGTTTGGCTTCTTCTATTACTTGGGGTGAAATGGCTGAACGGAATAAAGATTTAAAGATTCCTAAAGACACTAAGCCCGAAGATCATTTTGTCACAATCCTCGATCCTGCTACCGGTACGGCCACGTTTCTTGTGGAAGTCATCGATGTGATTGATCGCTTCCTCAAGGAAAAATGGAAAAAGCAAGGCATTCCTGAGGTTCAGCGGCATTCAATTTGGAATGATTATGTATCCAAGCATCTCCTTCCTCGTTTTTTTGGTTATGAGCTTATGATGGCTCCTTATGTTATCGCTCATTTGAAGATAGGGATAAAACTTGCTGAAACTGGATATAAATTTGATAGTGACGAAAGGGCGCGTATTTATCTCACCAATGCATTGGAGCCACCGATTGAACAAATTAGAATGGAAAATATTATCCCTGCGCTTGCCCACGAGGCGCAGGCGGTAAATGAAATCAAGCGGAAGCAGAAGTTCACGGTGGTAATTGGCAACCCACCTTATTCAGTTAGTTCAAATAATAAAGGTTTATGGATTGGGGGATTATTAGCTGACTATAAACAGCATGTAAAAAATGAGAAAAATATTCAGCCATTATCAGATGACTATATAAAGTTTATAAGATTTGGACAATGGTTAATAGGTGAGACTGGTATTGGTGTTTTCGGTATGATTACAAACAACTCGTTCCTTGATGGCCGAATTCATACTGGTGTACGAAAAGAACTTTTAGGTAACTATTCTAAAATATTTGTAATGAATTTGCATGGTAGTGCAGTAACGGGAGAAATAATACCCCAAGGAATTGATGACCAGAATGTATTTTCAATAAGGCAGGGTGTATCCATTTCTTTTTTTATAAAAAATAAAATCAATCAATTCAAAAAAATAGTTAAACACGCCGAACTGTGGGGTGAAAGGAAGTTTAAACTTAATTTTCTTGCAATGAGCACAATATCAACAACAAAATGGACTGAAATTTCGACTATCAGTGTAAACCCTGAGTCGGAATGGATTCCAAGAGATTTATCAAAATCTGATGAATTTGATTCATTTTTTGAACTTACAAGTGTTTTTCCCATATTTACTAGTGGAATTAAAACCCATCGAGATGATTTGGTAATTGGGAATAGTGAAGAAGATCTCAAATTTAATGTAAAAAAACTTTTAGAAGATTTTGATAAAACTTTGCTTTCTTTCTCTTTGGTAGAAAGTGGAAGTTTCAAAAAAAGTAAAATAACTCTTTTATCTTTTTCCGATATTGTCCAAACAATTCGCCCAATTCTTTATAGGCCATTTGACTTGAAATATATTATTTTTCACCCAAATTTTGTTGAAAGACATCGATTACCCAAAATGGGGCATATGTTAAAACAAAATTTAGCTCTTGTATCCAAAAAAGGGCAAATCTTTGGTCTTAACAATTATCTTGTCAGTAATAACTTATCGGAACTCAGATATGCTTCCGCTCCTGGCACGATTGGGACTGACTATGTTTTTCCGCTATATCTATATCCACCTTCTGATCAATTAAATTTGCTCGATAAAAAAAATCTTAAACCAAATCTTTCTCCAAAATTTATAAAGATTTTTTGTGAAAAACTTAAACTTAATTTTATTGTTGAGAATGATGGCAATCTAAAAGAAACTTTTAATTCTAAAGATCTATTTTATTATGCCTATTGTGTTTTTCACAGTCCCGTTTATCGAACTCGCTATAAGGAGAATTTAAAAAGAGAATTTCCACGCTTGCCATTGATCGCGAATCTCGAACTATTCCGTTCCCTAATCCGCTTCGGCAATGAGCTTGTAGCTCTGCATCTACTGGAGTCACCCGAGCTGGATAATTTCATCACAACCTACAATGGACCGAAGAATCCTAAGGTCGAGCGGGTCAACTGGTCAGAAAACACCGTCTGGCTCGATACTGCCACAACGAAGAAGGGCCAACCCGCCATACCTGGCACCATTGGCTTCCGGGGCGTGCCCGAGGCAGCATGGAATTTCCACATCGGTGGCTACCAGGTCTGCGAAAAGTGGCTCAAGGACCGGAAGGGCCGCACGCTCTCTATTGACGACATCGCCCACTACCAGAAGATTGTCGTTGCCCTGAACGAGACCATCCACCTAATGGAAGAGATCGACAAGGTCATCGAAAAACACGGCGGTTGGCCAGGAGCCTTTCAAAAATCCGGGGAATCGCAAAAAGATGGAAAGTGAAATTCCTTTGCAAGCTTATGAAGAAGACACTCCCTCAGAAAAGTATGTTTTTACTATTTGCAGAAAAAGTTTTTTGTCATTATGGAGTTATTTAAAGCCCAGAGGGAAAAAAGGAAAAGAGCTTTGTGATATTCTTGTCGTTTGCGAACCTAATATAATTATTATTTCTGTCAAAGACTGTAAAATGAAAAATACAGGAAATTTTGACATTGATTGGGAAAGATGGCATCGAAGTGCTGTAGATGAATCGATGGCTCAAGTATTCGGTGCAGAAAGATGGATAGAAGAAAATCCCAAAGTAATAAGAAAAAATGGGGAGGATGGTTTGGATTTTCCAGAAATTTCCACAAGGAAAATCCAGCGAATAGTTATTGCTTTTGGCGGAATTGGGATAGCACCTTTTAAATATCCAGATCCAACACAAAAATTTGTGCACGTTTTTGACGAAAAATCTTTCACCAATATTATGAATGAATTGGATACAATTACTGATTTAATTCAATATCTTGAAACAAAAGAGATTTTTTACAAAAAAGGTACTGAAACCATTTTTCATGGGGGAGAAGAAGATCTTTTAGGAACTTATTTACTTAATAATAAAACATTGCCTGAAAAGGTCGACGCGATGGTTTTAACTGATGATTTATGGTCAGGATATGTTAAAGAGAAAAAAAAGAATGGGTTTGAAATAAAAATCGAACAAAGCCGATTTTGGGATGGGATCATAGAAGAATTTGCTATGTTTTTTTTAAAAGGGCAATTGGAAATTGGAAACTCTTTGAGCGAAGTTGAGAATGTATTAAGAATAATGGCAAAAGAAGATCGTTATGCTAGATTTATCCTAAGTGAAGGAATGATTGACTTTGTAGAAAAAGTGAATCAAAAAAAAGTTCGAGGTTCTAATGCACGAGTTTTACTTTCTCCATCAGGTATTGGGTATATTTTTTTAATATGTGCGAGAAATATTACACGAACAGCGAGGAGAGCCGAATTATTAGGGCGTTGCTATGTGATGAGGGACAAAAAAAAAGAAATAACCACATTCATTGGAATTGCCACTGAATCATTTGAGCCAAGTGGAGGAGGATCGATGGATGCTCTACTTTTCATGAAACCTGATTGGACAGATAGCGATCATAATAGAGCAGTTGAATTAAGAAACGAACTTGGGTACTTTAAAAACTTGTAAGGCATCGAGCATGATGGCTAGGTCTTGAAATGACAGGGAGCAATGGGCGTCAAAAGTATTCACTGTTTTGCATATTTGTTGGCCGTTTGCTATAATTAATATATGGAGAAAACGATTAGGATCGTGAGTTTCGAGGAGGCGGAGGAGCTGGACATCCAGTATTGGAAAAAAGCGACACCGGAAGAGAAACTGGATACCCTGCAAGCTCTGCGGGAGATGGTCTACGATTTAAAAAATGAGGATAGAAAAGGATTTCAAAGAATTCTTAGAATTGTTGAACAGGAAAAAAGTTAAATACCTCATTGTCGGGGGATTTGCCTTTTCCTTTCATGGCGAACCGCGCTACACCAAGGACATCGATTTTTTTGTGGAAAATTCCGCTGAAAACGCATTGAAAATTATTTCGGCCATAAACGCTTTCTGGGAAAAAGATTCAGGATTGAAGACTGGCGACCTGGAAAAAAAAGGCATGATCATTCAAATGGGCTACCCTCCTATTCGTATCGATGTCATTACGTCCATTGAGGCGATCGATTTTGCCGAAGCCTGGGAAAACAGGGTTACGGCCAACTATGGAGATATTCCGGCTTTTTTCATTTCCCTGGATGATCTGATCAGGAACAAAAGGGCCTGCGGCCGGGAACGGGATATCCTGGACGTGAAGTACCTGGAAAAGATCAAAGCGAAAAAAAAGTAACTTGTGGCAAAGAAGCTGACTTATTCCCGCTACATTTGATTTTTGTTTCAATTGAATATACAATCGACTTCCAGGTGAATGAAATGAAAACCAAAATCAAGGAATTGCTCAAGCTGCGCGAAGAAAAGGACGCGGCCGGCGGGTTGGATAAACTGGCCCAGCGCCGGGCCCGCGGCTTGATGACCGCCAGAGACCGCATCGAGTATTTGTTCGATCCCAATACCTTTGTCGAGTTGCAGGGATATGTGGTTCACCATTCGGGCAATTTCGGCCTGGAAAAGAAAAAATTCCTCGGCGACGGCGTGATCACCGGTTTCGGCAAGATCAACGATAAGGTCGTCTATGTCTATTCCCAGGATTTCACCGTTCTCGGCGGCTCATTGGGAGAGATGCATGCCAAAAAGATCGTCAATATCATGGACCTGGCCCTGAAAGCCGGGGCGCCGGTCATCGGCATAAACGACTCGGGTGGTGCCCGCATCCAGGAAGGGATCAACAGCCTGGCCGGTTACGGAGATATTTTTTACCGCAACACCATTTCCTCGGGCGTTATCCCCCAGATCTCGGTGATCATGGGACCCTGCGCCGGCGGTGCCGTGTATTCCCCGGGCATCACCGACTTTGTCTTCATGGTCGACAAATCAAGCTACATGTTCGTCACCGGTCCGGAAGTCATCAAGGCTGTAAACAAGGAAGAGGTGACTTTCGAGGAACTCGGCGGCGCCGAAAGCCATGCTTCCATTTCCGGCGTGGCCCATTTCGTGGGTCACGATGAAAAGGACACCCTGGACATGGTCAAGGAGTTGCTCAGCTACCTGCCGTCATCCAATATGGAGCAGGTGGCGGATGTTGACACCGGCGATCCTTTTGACCGCATGGACGACAAACTGAACGAGATCGTCCCGGTCAATCCCAACAAGCCCTACGACGTGAAGGAATTGATCGTACTGCTGGTCGACCAGCAGAAATTCCTCGAGGTCCATAAAAGCTACGCCCAGAACCTGGTGGTTGGCTTTGCCCGCCTGGGCGGCAAAACGGTGGGCATTGTCGCCAACAATCCCGGAATTTTTGCCGGGACGCTTGACGTGCATGCCTCCCTGAAAGGAGCGCGCTTCATCCGTTTTTGCGATGCCTTCAACATCCCTCTGGTCAGTTTTGTTGATGTTCCGGGTTTTCTTCCCGGCCGCGACCAGGAACAGTTGGGCATCATCAAGCACGGCGCCAAGATGCTTTACGCCTATTCCGAAGCCACGGTTCCCAAATTGACGGTGATCACCCGCAAAGCCTATGGCGGCGCCTACATCGTGATGAGTTCCAAGCATCTTGGTGCTGATGTGGTCTGCGCCTGGCCCACGGCTGAGATCGCGGTCATGGGGCCGCAGGGAGCCATCAACATTATTTTCAAAAAGGATATTTCAGAAGCCGTAGAACCGGAAACGGTCCGCGAGCGGCTGATCTCCGAATACAAGGAAAAATTCGCCAATCCCAAGGAGCCCGCGGCCTACGGCTACGTGGATGAGATCATCCTGCCTGTGGAAACCCGTCCGTTCCTGATCAAGAACCTGGAAGCGTTGGCCGGCAAATCACAAAAATTACCTTTGAAAAAGCACGGTAATATCCCCCTCTAAGGTGAGGAAATGAAAGAAAAAGTACTGATTCCCACCCGGGGCGTCATCGCCCTGGACATCATCAATTCTCTGAACAGCATGGGTATGGAAACACTGCTGATGCATTCGCCTGAAGATTCGTTGAGCTTGCCGGTCAAACTTGCCGACCGCAGTTATAAATTCTATTCTTCGCGCCTGGAAGACAGTTATTTGGACAGTGAAGCCATCCTGGAAAAAGCGCGGGAAGTCCAAGCCGATTATATCCATCCCGGCTATGGTTTTCTTGCTGAAAGTCCGGAGTTCGCAAAACTCTGCCGGGACAACAACATTCGCTTCGTCGGCCCCGAGAGCTCGGTGCTGGCCGCGGTGGAGGACAAGGTCAAATTGCGGGAGACCGCCGCTTCCCTGGGATTGCCGGTCATTAAATTCTCGGAATTGATCAAGAGCCCCCTGGATTTCGAGGCGTGCAACAGCAATTTCAATTACCCGATCATTATTAAACCGTTGAAAGGATCGGGCGGCCGGAGTATTCGTGTGGCCGATTTCCGGCGCGAGGCCCAGGAACAGATCGCCAACGTGTTGAAACGGGAAGAGAACACCCAAAATGGCGTGTTTTTCGAGGAATTCAGGCCTTATGCCCGCCACATCGAGATCCCGTTTTTCCGTGACATCAAGGACAATATCCTTTTTCTGCCTGAAATCGAGTCGTCCATCCAGCGCCGTTTTCAAAAGATATTCCAGGAATCACCCGCGCCGAACCTGGATGAGCGCTTGCGTGCCTGTCTCTACGAGCGTTCCCAGGTGCTGCTCAAAAAGATCAACTACGTTGGTTTGGGTTATGTCGAGTTCATCGTGGAAAACAATGAATGCCTATTTTCCGAGATCAATCCCACTTTTCAGATCAACACCCTGATTTCCGAGGTCCATTTGACCTCGAATTTCTTGAAAAAGCAGGTGGTGATCTCCCGCGGCGAACTGCTGCATCATGTGCATGGAGTGAAGATCGTCAAGCCCAAGCACCATGTGCTGCTTGTCTCGCTGATGGCCGAAGATCCTTACAACAACTTCCTTCCCTCAACCGGCCAGATCAGCCATTTTTTCCACTACTCGACCATCCGCAATGTCTTCAAGACCACTCTCTACACCGGGGCCCGGGTCACGCCGATGTATGATCCCTTCATCGGCAAGATCCTGACCTACGCTGTCGAACGCCAAAACGCCATCAACGACATGCGCATCTTCCTGGACAATATCATCATTCGCGGCATCCGCACCAACCTGGTTTTTCTGAAGCACCTGCTGGAGAACGAGGACCTGCGCAACGGTGAGACCATTATTGATTTCCTGAACTTGAAGTTCGACTTCAGCAAGCTGAAAAACACTGAGGAGCAGGCGCTTGTTGCCGCCGCCCTGCTGGCCGCCAATTTTCATATCGACAACCGCAAAAAGAATTACAAGGCCAAGCTGGAAAAAATGAAACAGCCCGGCCTTTTGAAAAGACTCTTCGGCGGCTTTTGAGGTGCACATTGAAATATAAATTTCAAATTGACAAGAAAATAGTGGATGTCGAGATCGCCAATAGCGCTACTTTCCATTCACCGACCGAAATCAAAATCAACAACAATAAACTCGATATCCTGATCGGGGAAATCCGCGAAGACGGGGCGCTTTCATTCTTCGTCGACAACAAGCTGCACCAGGTGGAGATCGTCCGTGACGAAGGCGGTTATCCCCAGGGGATCTATGTCAACGAAGAATTCTATTCCGTCTCTTTGCTCAAGATCGACAGCTTGTTCTACTATAAGGAAAAACCGGTCAGCGCCTCCAAATCAGGCGTGGTCAAGAGCTTCATTCCCGGCAACATCAAAAAGATATTTTTCAGCGTCCAGGACCGGGTCGAGGAGAACGACATCGTGCTCATCCACGAAGCCATGAAGATGGAGAACGAGATCCGCGCCCCCAAGTCCGGAATGATCAAGACCATGGGCGTGCAGGAGGGGGACAACATCCTGGCCAACCACCGGCTCTTCGAGATCGAGTAGCGATCCGCGTTTTTTCTGCCCCGGCCCTGGTTTCTTTGGTTCAGTCTATGGAAATAAAAATGCCCAGAATCAGGCATATTGAAGAGGTGTGGCTTAAAATAAGATTCTTATCCTGAGTAGAAGTCAAGATTTACTCAGAGGATGACTGTTCGCCCTCACTTTTTCCATATAAGTTTCACGCGGTGCGCTTGAAATTCGATTTTCTCTGAGGTATAACTGGCACATGGGGCAAATTAATTTTCCTATCAGTCCGCGTGGAGAGATCCATGAATGAGAAAGGTTTTTTTGACGAAAAACGTGCATTGGTAACCGGGGCCGGCGGTTTCATCGGCAGCCACGTCGTCGAGCAATTGGTGGACCGGGGCTATGAAGTCGTCTGCCTGATGAAGTATGGCGAGAATCCGCGCTGGATCCGTGACCTGCCGGTGCGGCTGGTCGAGGGCGACCTGCTCGATCATGATTCGTTGCGGCGCGCAACCGCCGGGGTCCCGCTGGTCATTCACCTGGCCGGACGACTGGGGGGCTGGGCAAATGCGGCGATGATCGACGAAGTCAATATCAGCGGCACCCGCAGCCTGTTTGAAGCCTTCCGCGACTACGGCAGGAACCAGCGGCGTTTTCTCTTCGTATCGAGCCTTGCTGCCGTTGGCGGCACGCCGCCCGCGGGCATCTACGACGAGAGTCATGAAGCCGCGCCGATCTCCGACTACGGATGGAGCAAGCTCCGGGCCGAGAGATACCTCCTGGACCAGGATATCCCGGCCACGGTGGTGCGCCTGCCCCTCGTCTACGGACCGCGCGGCTTCCGCGGCATGTATCCGCTGTTCAAGCTGGCCGCCCGCGGGCTGCAGCTCTCCATCGGTAAGACCTCTTCCATTGTCGGTTTCGTCGAGGACATTGCCCGCGGTATTATACAGGCAGCCGAGAATGCAACCGCGGCGGGAGAAGTTTATTTTCTCGGTGAAGACCGCATTTACAATTCCAAGGAGATTTGTGCCGCGGTGGGCGCCGCAGGCGGCCGCCGCACGGTGAAAATTCACGTTCCCTATCCCCTGCTTTATTCCTCCGCTTTCCTGATGGAGATGACCGCCAAACTGAGCAAAAAAAATCCGCTTCTCTGGCGCCGGACCCTGACCGAATACCTGCACCGCCACTATCGTTTCTCCACGAATAAGGCGCGGCGCGATTTCGGCTTCGCTAACCGCGTGCCCCTGGCTGCAGGCGTACGCCTCACGGCCGATTGGTACCGCCGGCACGGCCATCTGTGAAGGCGGCATGAAGGCGCTGGTCACGGGCGGAAGCGGTTTCATCGGCCGCCACCTCGTCGCCGATCTATTGAGGCGCGATCACGAGGTGCGCTGCCTGGCCCGGCCCGCGACCGACCGCGGGAAGTTGGCTGGCCTTCCCGTCGCCTGGGCGGAAGGAGCTTTCGACGACCCAACCTCCCTGGCGGCGGCCGTGGCGGGAGTGGATTGGGTCTTCCATCTGGCTGCCGCAATAACCGCAGCCGACAGGCCTGCCTACGTGCGGGCCAATGTCCGGGCAACGGCCGCGCTCCTGCAGGCTTGCGCCGACGCCCATACCCGCATCCGACGCTTCGTTTTCGCTTCCAGCATCGCCGCTTCTGGGCCGACGCTCGATAAGCGGCTGCAGCGTGAAAATGACCCCTGCCGACCCGTTTCCGAATACGGCCGGAGCAAGCTTCTGGCCGAGGAGGCCTGCCGCCGTTTTTCCGGGCAGCTGCCGATCACCGTCCTGCGCCTGACCAATGTTCTCGGTGTCGACCAGGCGCAACTGTCCTTGGCGCGAAAGCTGCTGCAGTTACGCTTGATGCCGCTGCTGGGCAACGGGGACGAACAGACGAGCCTGGTTTTCGTCCAGGATGCGGTTGCTGCGCTGCTGCTCGCCGCCGAAGAAAAGGCGGCCTGCGGCCGGACCTATTTCGTTGCCGACGGCGGCGCCTATTCATGGCGAACGGTTTTTTCGACCGTGCGCCGGGCCATGGACATCGGTGCCGTGCTGTATCTGCCCCACCCGCTGCTCATTCTGGTAGCAGCCGCAGCCGAAACCGCGGCGCGTCTGCGCGGCCGTAGCATCCTGATCAGCCGCGGCCAACTTCGCGATCTGCGCCGGTACTATTACCTGCACGACATCGACCTCATCCGCTCTGAACTCGGCTTCCGTCCCCGGTTCCATTTCAACGAGGAGACTTTCCGCCGACTGTTCCAAGGATCTCCTGGTTCCGCCGGCTTGGATTGACACCTTTAAGGAAGACGGGGCCATGGAGCTTTACATACATAGGGTCTGCTGAAAAACAATATATATTCCCTGAAAGATTGATCTGAAGGGGGTTTTCGAGTATAATGGGTCTTGAAAAATAATTGTAAAGTGCACGGTTTAATGCTTTTACCCCTCAAAAACCTTGCACTTTTACTTTTCAGAGAGCCCCATGTATAAACCAAAAGATCGTCAAACCAAGCCCCTGTTTTCCGAGTTGCTACCGTTCGGCGGCCAGTTGGACGAGACCAACCGTTGGCTGCGCATTGCCAAACTGATCCCCTGGGACGAATTGGAGGGCGAGTATGCTTCGCACTTCTCGCACACGGGTCGGCCTGGCACGGACGGCCGGTTATTCATCGGCCTGATGCTGCTCAAGCACATGACCGGGGCCAGCGACCGGGAGATCGT
>Ga0180014_1000445_pt1 | contig 11510 bp, 6 predicted proteins | sample KR13_S1_MetaG_FD_116507 | JGI IMG/M metagenome (GOLD analysis project Ga0180014, IMG submission 116507) | Groundwater microbial communities from the Olkiluoto Island deep subsurface site, Finland - KR13_S1_MetaG | ecosystem: Environmental > Aquatic > Deep subsurface > Groundwater | place... | reverse complement strand
GGAAACCGACAGTGAAGTGGTGGCCCATCTGATTGAAGAATATTATAGCGGTGATCTGGAAATGGCGGTGTTGAAAACAGTCCAACGCCTGGAGGGGACCTTCGGCATCGCCGCCATCCATGCCGACAACGACAGCCAAGTGGTGATCGTCAAGAGGGGGAGCCCGATCATCATCGGCGTCGGTGAAAACGAATATTTCGCCGCCTCCGATGCCAACGCCCTGTTGCCCTACACCCAGAAGATCATCTCGCTAAACGACGATGAAATGGCCGTACTGCACGCGGCCGGATACCACATCAAGAACCTGAACAATGAATTTTTGCAGAAGGAGATCGAGATCTGCGAAAACCGCGATGCCCTGGCCGACAAAAAAGGTTTCGAGCATTTCATGCTCAAGGAGATATTCGAACAACCCGAAAGCATCGAGAACGCCTTTCGCGGGCGCCTCATCGAAAGCGAGGGCGTTTCCAAACTGGGCGGGCTCGAACCCGTCAAGGAACGGTTAAAAAGCCTAAAAAAAATAGTAATCGTTTCCTGTGGTACTAGCTATTACGCCGGGTTGCTCGGCCGCTATATTTTTGAGAGCCTGTCGGAATTGCATGTCGAAGTGGAGGTGGCCTCGGAATTCCGCTACCGCAAACTGAAAATCGATAAAAACACCGCGGTCCTCGCCCTGTCGCAGTCCGGGGAAACCGCCGATACCCTCGCCGCCATCCGCGAAGCCAAGCGCAAGGGGGCGCTGATCCTCGGCATCGTCAACGTCGTGGGTTCGGCCATCGCCCAGATCACCGATGCCGGGGTATACAACCATGCCGGCCCGGAATTCGGGGTGGCCTCGACAAAAATATACACTTCGCAACTGGTCATTCTGACGCTGATGGCCCTGTTGATCGGGAGATACCAGGGAATTTCTTATGCCGAAGGCAGCGAGGTGATCCAGGCCATTAAAAAGCTGCCCCGCCAGGTCAAAAAGATCCTTACCGATATGGAACATATCAAGAAAATAGCCCTGGACTATGCGCAATACAAGGATTTTCTTTTTATCGGCAGGCTGTTCAATTACCCGACCGCCATGGAAGGAGCCTTGAAATTAAAGGAGATCTCTTATATCCACGCCGAAGGCTATCCGGCCGGTGAAATGAAGCACGGCCCCATTTCCCTGATCGACGAGCAGTTTCCCACCGTGGCCATCGTCTCCCGTGACTGCACGTTTGAAAAAATGCTCAGCAACATCCAGGAGATCAAGGCCCGCAGCGGCAGGGTGCTGGCCGTGGCCAGCCAGGGCAGTAGCAGGATCGGCGATATATGCGATGACGTGATCTGGGTGCCCGAAACCCTGCCCATCCTGCAGCCGGTCCTGAATATCATCCCGCTGCAGCTTTTCGCCTATTTCATCGCCCGCCACAAAGGCTGCGACATCGATAAGCCGAGGAACCTGGCCAAATCGGTCACGGTGGAATAAACAACCAATGGTTTCAAAAAAAACGCACGAGGAACATCCATGAAAGGAATCATCCTGGCCGGCGGCCAAGGCACCCGGCTTCATCCCATCACCCAGGTGATGTGCAAGCAACTGCTCCCGGTCTACGACAAGCCCATGGTCTATTATCCGCTATCCACATTGATGCTTGCCGGCATCCGCGACATATTGATCATCTCCACCCCGGCCGATCTGCCACGCTTCCAAGACCTGCTCGGGGACGGCAGCCAACTGGGTATCCGCTTCTCCTACCGGGCTCAGGCTCAGCCGCGCGGCTTGGCCGACGCCTTCCTGGTCGGTGAGGAATTCATCGCCAATGAACCGGTCTGCCTGGTCTTGGGCGACAACATTTTTTATGGTCACGGTTTGACCGAATTGCTGCACCAGGCTGCCGCCCGGGAAGGGGCGACCATTTTCGGCTACGCGGTCAAGGACCCGGAACGCTACGGCGTGGTGGAAACCGATGCCCAAGGCAAAGCCCTTACCATCGAAGAAAAGCCGGCCCGGCCGCGTTCCAACCTGGCCGTTGTCGGCCTCTATTTTTACGACCGCGACGTGGTGGCCATCGCCAGATCGCTGCGGCCTTCAGAACGGAACGAGCTGGAGATCACCGATGTGAACCGCGCCTATATGGAAAAAAGAAAATTGAAGGTGCAGATACTGGGGCGCGGTTTCGCCTGGCTCGACACCGGTACCCACGAGTCTTTGGTCAACGCCACCATGTTCATCAAGACCGTGGAGGACCGCCAGGATTTCAAGATCGCCTGCATTGAAGAGATCGCCTTCAAGAAAGGCTGGATCGACCGTGAGCAATTGAAGCGGCTGGCACAGCCTTTGCAAAAAAGCGGCTACGGCAACTACCTCATGCGCGTGGCCGCTGAACAATCGTGATGCTCCCGGCTGTTCAGCCCGGGCCTTTGAAAACTGATTCCGGAATCTGGCTTATAGGTGCCAGGGGAATGCTGGGCCGGCAGCTGGCCCTTGAGTTTGCCGGAAGAGAATTCGATTTTTTTGCCAGCGACCTGGAAGTAGACATCTGCAGCCGGCAATGTTTGCAGGATTTTGTCCGGGGCAAAAAGATCCGCTGGATGGTGAATTGCGCCGCTTACACGGCAGTGGACCGTGCCGAGGATGAACCGGAACGGGCTTTGGCGGTCAATGGCGCCGGGGTTGAGAACTTGTCCCGGCTGGCTGCCCAGTTGGGAGCCAGACTGATCCATTTTTCCAGCGACTATGTTTTTGCCGGCGGCGGGAAAGAACCTTACCGGGAGAACGCGCAGCCCCGGCCGCTTTCGCGATATGGCTGGAGCAAATGGCAGGGCGAGATCAAGTTGGCGGCCGCTCTCGATACTTTTTTCCTTTTTCGCATCAGCTGGCTGTATGGCGTGTACGGGCCCAATTTTGTCCATACCATGCTGAAAATTTTCCGGGAAAAAGAGACGGCACGCGTAGTCAATGACCAATTCGGTTCTCCGACCTATGCCGCGGCATTGGCCGAAAATATCGCCGGCCTGATCGGGGCCGACAGCGACTGTTACGGTGTGTACCACTATTGCGATAGTGGGGCGATCTCCTGGTTTGATTTTGCTCAGCGCATCATGGATCTGGCGCTGGAATTCGGGATGATCCCCAAAAAGATCCCCCTGGAAGCGGTCCCGACCTCCGTTTTTCCTACGGCAGCGATCCGGCCTTCGTATTCGGTTCTGGACAGCGGCAAAGCAGTACGTGAATTGGGTTTTCAGGTGCGTGGCTGGCAGCTGAATTTAAAAAGATTTTTCCGGGAAAAAACACTGCTTGAGGATACTCTATGATGTCTGCTTGGCGCCAGGGCATGAGGTCGGTCATTTTTTTCTCGGGTTTACTTTTATTTATCAACCTGCAGGGCGCTGGAGTCCAGATCGCCTGCGCGCCTTTCCAGGCCACGGCACGGCAGGGTGAAAAAGTCACATTGAACTTCACCGTTAGGAATCGCTCCGCTTACACGCTGAACCAGGACGGCAATTTTTTTATTTCCTACCATGCCCGCGATCTTTCCGGTCGCCTGGTGAGCTTTGACAACCGGCGCTTCTCTCTGCCCCTCACCGTCAAGCCCGGGTCCACGGTCCGCTTTGCTATTCCCGTTTACTTCAGCCTCGCTCCCGGCAATTTCCGGCTGGAATGGGACCTGGTGCGCGAAGGGGAATTTTGGGGGCGTGATAAAAAATGGGAAAGTTGTTTTTTCCGGCTGCGCTTGCTGCCGCTGGTAGCGCCGGGCTTCCGCGACGCCTGGCTGCCGACGGTTTATGAAAGCGGCCGGGAATGGCTTGATTGGGAGCAATATCTCCTGCGTCAGGTTTTCCTGAACAATGAGATCCATTATCAAGGCAAGTTTTTCGGTTTTGCCGCCGGGACCACCTATCCGCAGGTTTGGATTCGCGATACGGCCACCATGATGTTCTATGCCCGATTCTTTTATCCGCTGCCGCTACTGCAAGAAATGGTAGACCGGTTTTTCCGGAGCCAGGGCCGCGACGGCCAGATTCAGGATTGGATCGACACCGTGGGGCGCTGCGACAAGAACACGGTGGAGACCGATCAGGAAAGTTCCCTGGTTCTGGCTGCATTTCAGCTGGCCCTGTGTGATCCCGGCTGGCTCAATGGCGAGGTGGCCGGTGTCTCCCGTTTACTCAGACTGGACAAAGCCATGGAATGGGTCTGGCGCAGCAAGCGCGATCGCGCTTATGGGCTGATCTGGAGCGGTTTTACCGCCGATTGGGGCGACGTGGAAAAATCCTATCCCGACCAGCGGGCCATAAAACTTTCCGACCGCTCGCGGCGGACCTTTTCCACCTATACCCAGGCCCTGTATATCCAGGCCGCGCAGAAACTGGTCTTGCTGGCCGGGCGCTTGAACCGCAAGACCTTGATGGATAAATGGAGACAGCGGGAAAAGATCATCGCCGACAACTGTCGGCGCCAGTTGTACCTGCCGGAACAGGGATACTTTTTGGTTCACCGCGTGGCCGGCAGCCCGGATTTTTTCGAATTGGAAAAAGGCATCCTGGCCGTGGGCGGCAACGCTGAGGCCATACGTGCCGGCCTGCTGGATGGAACCGAGATCTCCCGGTTGCTGCAGGTTTTGGAAAAACGGCGCCGGCAATTCGGACTGCGCACGGTTTCTTTCACCTTGCTGCCGCCGTATCCAAAGGATTTTTTCCCGCACCCGCTGCTGCGCTCGCCCTGGAGCTATCAAAACGGGGGCGAATGGGACTGGATCGGAGGCCGGCTGGTTTCGGCCCTTTATCAGGCCGGTTTCCGGACAAAAGCTGAGCAATACTTGAAGGAAATCGTGGCCAAGAACCTTGACGAGATGAATATTTTTGAGTGGTCCGATAAAAGCGGCGGCGGGCAGGGAGCCATGTTCTATGCCGGTGCGGCCGGGGTCCTGGGCGAGGCGATCTTGCACGGACATTTGGGGCTGGCTGAGGATTTTGACCGCTATACCGTGCCGGTTGGTAGAGATCGCTTCAAGGTCGAGGTGGCCAAAGCCGGCGACCGCTTCACCGTGGAGAATTCCGACAAAGTGACTGTCGATATTTCTGCATTGGCAAAAAAAGAAATTTGTATTTTGACCGCTTCAGGAAAAAACAAAGCTTGCGTTTCAAAAAAAGGGAAGACCGATATTCCAAAGAATTGATCTGAAAAGGGCGGTTCCCGAACCGCCCCTACAAAACATTTATTTGCGCAGTTTCAGTGATTCCTTGATAAAGCCGATGATGTCGCCGTCGAGGACGCGCTGGACGTCACCGCGCTCGATAGCGGTGCGGTGGTCCTTGATGCTCTGGTAGGGCTGCATCACGTAGGAGCGGATCTGGTTGCCCCAGGCGATGCCGCCCTTGCTGTCCTCGATCTTGTCCTTGGCGCGCTGCTGTTTTTTCATTTCCAGGTCGTAAAGCCGCGAGCGCAGCATTTTCATGGCCTGGTCCTTGTTCTGGTGCTGGGAACGTTCGCTCTGGCACTGGGCCACGGTGTTGGTGGGCAGGTGGGTGATGCGCACGGCCGAATCGGTGCGGTTGACGTGCTGTCCCCCTTTTCCCGAAGAGCGGTAGGTGTCGATGCGCAGGTCCTTGGCATCAATGTCGATGCGGATCGAGTCGTCCACTTCGGGGATGACGAACACGGCGGCGAACGACGTGTGCCGGCGCTTGTTGGCATCGAAGGGCGAGATGCGCACCAGGCGGTGCACGCCGATCTCCTCCTTCAAGTAACCGAAAGCGAATTCGCCTTCGTAGCGCACGGTGACGCTTTTGATGCCCGCCTCTTCGCCGGCCAGGATATCGGTGATCTCGGCTTTGAAACCCAGGCGCTCGCCGAAACGCAGGTACATGCGCAGCAGGATCTCGGCCCAGTCCTGGCTCTCGGTGCCGCCGGCGCCGGGGTGAATACTCAGGAAAGCGTTGCTGGCATCGCTCTCACCGTCGAGGTAATTTTTAACCTCGGTTTCTTCGACAAAATCCTGGAAATGGGTCATTTTTTCTTCCAGTTCAGGGAGCAGTTCGGGATCCTCGTCGATCAGTTGAAAATAGGCCTCAAGTTCTTCGACGGCGGCGATCAGCTTTTTATCAATGATTAAAAAACCGTTCAGGATCTTTTTGTCTTTCTGCAGGCGGGCCGCTTCCTGGGGTTTGCCCCAGATGGCGGGATCGGTCAGCTTGGCATCGATTTCTTTTATCTGGTCAGCTTTTTTGGATAATTCAAAGAAACCCCCTGAGATCGGAGGCTTTCTGCTTCAATTCGGCGAACAAAGTTTTAAGTTGAACAAGTTCCATGGAGCAATTGTATAGGTTTTTGCCGCTTCCGTCAAGGACTATTGCTAGGGGTATGCTGGGGTGGACAATGATTACTTTCTTTTATTAAAATCATCCCAAGTATTTTTGTTTATTAGGCAATGGTGAAAATAATTGAATTTGTGAAAGACAGTAAAGGAAATTTTTTATAGTTTAATGATATAATCCATCAAAAGGGGAATGATTTGCAAAAACATATTTTTGGCGGATCTTGGACAAAAACTAAGCTTGAAGTTTTGCGAAAATATCTTGAAGCTTATACAAAAATACTGAGTAAAAAACAATACAAATATGCTTATATTGACGCTTTTGCCGGAACAGGATCGATAGAAGAAGATACAGACTATCGGGAACTTAAAAAACTTTTTCCAGAAGATTCTGAATTTTATGGGAAATCTTCAATCGCAGGTTCAGCGCAAATTGCTTTAGGAGTTCTTCCTCCTTTTCAAAAATATATCTTTGTTGAGTCAAAAAAAGACCATGTACATGAATTACGTAAATTAAGAGATAAATATCCTGAATATGAAATTGAAATAATTAATGCAGATGCCAACGATTATTTGGTTGACTTATGTGAAAATCGAAAATGGAATAATCATAGAGCGGTTTTGTTTCTTGATCCTTACGGTATGCAGGTCCAATGGAAAACGTATGAAGCGATTGCACAGACTAAAGCCATTGATTTGTGGATACTTTTCCCCCTTGGAATAGCGATTAACAGATTGCTGAAGAAGGACGGAAAAATTGATAAAGTGAACAAAAAGAAATTGGATGAAATATTTGGGACAACAGCATGGTATGAAAAGTTTTATCAAAAAAGAAATAGTAAGACTTTATTTGGGTCTGAAGATGAAATGGAAAAGCAAATTGGTTTTGATAAAATATCTGAATTTTTTATTGAAAGATTAAAAGGCACTTTCCCTTATGTCGTTGATATTCCCAAGAGTCTTTATAATTCTAAAAACAATCCAATTTTTATTCTTTGTTTTGCGGCTTCAAATCCTTCTGCAGGGAAACTTGCCACCAAAATTGCAAATGATATATTAAACAAGGTGAATCTTTAATGGCGCTTAATACTTCAATTGAATGGACGGAATCAACGTGGAATCCGGTAACTGGCTGTTCGAAAATTAGTGCTGGTTGTAAAAATTGTTATGCCGAAAGAATGGCGAAGCGTCTTAAAGCAATGGGTCAGAAAAATTACGCTAAAGGTTTTTCGCTTTCTCTTCACCAGAACGTTTTAACAAATCCGGTAAAATGGAAAAAACCACAAAGAATATTTGTCAATTCCATGAGTGATCTTTTTCATGAGCAGGTACCTTTTTCTTTTGTGCAAGATGTTTTTGATATCATGAATCAAGCGAATTGGCATTGTTTCCAGGTTTTGACCAAGCGGGCCGAGAGACTAAACAAAGTAGCCAATTTGTTGGATTGGGGAAACAATATTTGGGCTGGAGTCACAGTTGAAAGTAATGAATATATTTATCGAATTGATCTTCTTCGTTCACTTCCCGCTAAAATAAAATTCATCTCGTTTGAGCCATTAATCGGTCCTATTGGGAATGTCGATTTGCAAGGCATCGATTGGGTTATTGTCGGTGGAGAATCAGGACCATATGCGCGAGCAATAGATGAAGAGTGGGTAATCGAAATTAGGGACCAATGTTTGAAAATGGATATTCCTTTCTTTTTTAAGCAATGGGGTGGCTGGAACAAGAAAAAAAACGGCAGTCTTTTGCAAGGAATAAATTGGAAGCAAATGCCGAACATGCACTTGCAGTGATTTTTATCGTTATGGAATTTTTTAATGAAAAAAAAAGGCCCTTGCGGGCCCCAATGGCGTTCGCCATCCACCTCCGGAAATCCGGATTGATTGAAGTATCCAATAGTAAAATTAAAAAATCAAGTTTTTTCTCAAATTAGGAGATTCAGCCAAAACCGCCCAGGAATAGCGCCAAAAACTAAGATTTATTTATTGATAAATCAACAAGTTTCACACGTTTGTTTTTTGCCTTATATTCCAAGATATACCCTTTCCTCCATAATACAGAAAGGTTTCGCATAACTCGCTTTTCAAACTCTAACCGAGGATTACCTCTGGTTGCCAAACCTAATTCTTTAAGAACGCGACTTGTTAACGACTTCAAAGTGCAAGAATGATTGGGGCATTTCTTTAGCAATTTTAAAACTGCGTTTTGAATTTCGTATGGAGGTGTTTCTTCAGGTCTCTTCTTTAATGCCTGAATATATCCCAAAACACTATCAAGGCGGTCTGTTTCATCCTTTTTTCTTTGAGGCCCTTTTTCTGTTTTATGTTCACTCACATCTTCAATTGTTTCTTTTTCAATATCCTCAGTCTCATCTGCTTCCGTATATTCGCCTGAAGTATAGGCATCACTGGTTTCTTGCTTTTTAGATTGATCCTTTTCTGATTCCCATTTATACCGAGGTGTAATTTTAAGTCTTTCGAGAGTCTCCCACAATTCTTCAAGTGCTTTATCAGGATCCCGATAATAGTCTCCTCCGCGTACCCTCCAGAAAGTCCATCCATAACGTTCCAACTCTTTCTGTCGAATTTGATCGTCTTCCCAGCGATCCATATGCGCTTCATCACCATCACATTCAACAGCAAGACGCCCATACAAGCCTTCAACTACTAGGTCAATGCGTCTTTCGTTCACAGGATATTGCGGAAGTACTCTATACCCACGATCTATAATTTTAAAAAAAACATCCACCTCAAACCAGCTGTCAAAAGGAGTTCCAGATATTTTCCCCGGTTTTCTTCGTGATGAATCATGGGCGCTACGCCGGAGTTCAGTAATGGTAGTCTCGCCGATTTCCTCAGTTTGCATTACGGCGGGATTCATACAGTATTGGACTAAACGATATCGATAGCAATCCTTTTTTAAATCATTCAATGATGCACTATGAAAGAGCCATAGTTGATCTCGAGCACGACTTGCTGCAACATTAAAACGTCGCCTAGTATCCGGATCACTCATTTTTCTGCATGGATTCCCATCTTGTGGGGCATCGACCATACTTAAAAACATCACATCCCGTTCATCACCTTGGAAATCATATGGTCTGCCACAAATCAGACGCCTCTCCTCCATTTTTTCTGCGCCGATCTCTTTTAACAATAAACTGTTTATTAATTCCGCTTGCTTGTTTCCCATTAAACTAATAACTCCGAAAGTTTTACCTGAATATGCATGATCTTCACAGCACTCAGCGATTTGTGCAGCAAGGGCTTCTGCTTCAGGCTGATTTTCGATACTTTCAGAAGAACCTTTGCGATACCCATTCTTTATAAATACAGAGCGTACAGGTTCCAGACGATCAACCCCGTATTGCCGTAATGGGATTAAGTGATCTTTCACATATGAAATGTTATTTGAAAACTGGATAATCTCAGGCATGCAACGAAAATGCTCTGTCAACAAAAGTGGATCGCCAAAATGTAATCTTGCTTCTGAGAACAGGCTATTTTCCCTGGCGGGTAATAGTGCTGAAGCATAAGGTATGTCAAACAAGTATTTTCGCATTAAATAATGAGCCTGTTCTAACTCGACACCCACATAAACAGGGGTGATTTGTTCGTCATCACCAACAACAATTATTTTATCAGCAATATACCTAAGGAAGATTCCAATTGGACCAGATTGGCTGGCTTCATCAATAACTGCTACATCAAATGCAGATTGCTTGACGCGAACAGTTTGCACAACTTGATAGAGTGGCATAATCCAGGCAGGAATTGATTTTCGGCATCCTTCCATTCTCTCTCGAGCTTCTTCTCTCCAGAATTCTACTTTTTTACCATGGCCACCCCTAATTTTTTTTATGGCATTTTCCCAAGCGACTAAATCCATTCGTTCTTTTTCGCCCATATTTTTCATACAAAATTGCCATGCTTTGGCTGCAGCTAAATTCTTGAGCGCATTCTTTTCCGACTTAATTGACTTTTCTAATTCTTGCCGAATTCTATCTGGACGTTCCTTATCGCTCATTTCAACAAGCCAGCAGTCTGTTTTTGCCCAACCCCATGCTGACTCAAATTCAGTAAAACGATTTTTCCATTCTGAATTTGAATAAGATTCATTGAAGTTTTTACAAGTTTTGGGAGCACATTTATTAAATCGATTAATCACTTCATTAAAAAAAGCCAATGAATTAGCATTAGAATTAAGATAAACCAAAGACTCATAGGTGCTATTATAAAGAGCTATATCTCTGTTTGTGATTGCTTCCTTGATTTGCTCAGTTGTTGGATGAAAGTTACTTGAGTTTGTAAAAATAGCTAATGACTCAGTAAGTGACTCAAAGATATGTTGGGCTACTTTAAAATCATCTTCTACATTTAGAGCATCGATTGCATTTAAAAAAGCTTGCACTTCACCTTGCTGATGCCAAGCAGGCAAATGAATTCCAGGGCAATCGTTTAAAGTTTTTCGCGCATCTTCAATTCGATCATGAATTAACATTGCATGTTTTATCAACTCACATCGATCACGGTATATCGGACATTGCTGGGCCACATCTCCTGAGGGGGGCGCAGTAATATTTTTCCAAAGGTCAGTGAGTTTTTTGGATCTTATCGAAATTTGAATCCATGAGATAAGTTGTTTTAATACTGGTATGCTAGTACAATTTTTTTCGTTGACTTTGACAAGTTTCACTAAATAAAGCCCATCTTTTACAACTCTAGCCCTAAAAGGTCCAAAGCCTAATCTTTTGCCATTTTCGAGATGTTTTTTTAAGGCATTTGCGTGATCTCCGACCAACTGAAGATTTTTTCCATCTAATCCTATAATATTTAAATTGCCAGTTTCTTTTTGAAGACGATCAATAATATCGACTTGTTCAATGGTTGAAACAAGTATATTCTTCCAAGACTGAATCTGACCTCCTGAAATTTCTTGAGAAACCTTTTTTGCCCACGGATATAAATGTTTGGAGATGGCATCTTGAATTAAAAGAACTTCTTCAATCTTTAATTTCAGGATGTCGCGTTTTTCGCGATTAAGGGTACATAGCTTGGAGTACCCCGGATAATTCCGACTATGATTTGTTTTTTTATATTCGAGATCGATCTTTTTTTCAGCATTGACGTACCGACTAAGTTCATTTAGTGGTATCAATTGATCAATCGGAAATAAACGATATCCAAGCTGCTTAATAAGTTCAGGAGTTAATTC
>Ga0180014_1000442_pt1 | contig 11547 bp, 7 predicted proteins | sample KR13_S1_MetaG_FD_116507 | JGI IMG/M metagenome (GOLD analysis project Ga0180014, IMG submission 116507) | Groundwater microbial communities from the Olkiluoto Island deep subsurface site, Finland - KR13_S1_MetaG | ecosystem: Environmental > Aquatic > Deep subsurface > Groundwater | place... | reverse complement strand
GAATGCTCAGGATATCCCCTGAATTGATCGACATGTGCTACATTGCGGACTGGGCGAAAAACCTGGGTTTGCTGTCAATTTGGGAAATGATCCGGGAGCGACTGAAAAAATCTTAGCATTGGCCATAACAAGATGGCGAGTGCGAATGGAGATATTTCTTGGTGCTTGACTTGGTCAGAAAGCTTCGGCGAAGGTCAGGTAAAAGGCGGGCGCGCCAGTGGAGCCGGCAAAACCAATGTCAAAACGGATATTCAGGTTTTCACGGCGGTTGAATTTGTAGCGCAGGCCGATGCCCCCGGCAGGGTGGAATTCACTAACCGAGAGCAAGTTTAGTTTTGGCTGCACTTGCGCCGCCCCGGCAAAGCCGCAGAACCCGAATCGCCCCCACAACGGGCGGCGGTACTCGGCCTGCACGGCCAGCATGTTTTGGTCGCGGTAGCGGCCTTCATAAAAGCCGCGCAGCAGGTTCAGGCCGCCGAACATGGGCAGGGTTTGAAAGGGGCAATCTCCCCAGACCGATTTCAAAACACCCTGCACAGCCAGCACCTGGGCGGCGCCCAGGGGAAAATACTTCCTGGCATCCACTATCATCTGGGTGAAAGTGAAATCACTGGCCAGCGCCGGGGTGAAGAAATTCAAAAACAGGGCGCAGTAGGTGCCGCTGGTCGCGGAAAAAGTGTTGTCGCGACTGTCCCATTTGCCGAACAGCCCCAGCGCTGACAGTGTCCCGCCGCGGCTGCCCGGGATATCTCCCGCGGCCAGCCGGCCGCCGCTTTCTGTCTCCACCACGCTAAGGGGGAAAAATTCCAGGTGCAGCCCGGCGAACAGGTTCCCGCCCCAGCGCTTTTGCATGTTCATCTGCAGGCGCCAGTTGCGGGAAGTGAAGTTTTCACGGTCGGCTTCGTAGTTGCGGTTGCCGATGCCGTAGAAGCGATCGGGGAAAAGCCAGTACTTGGCCGTGCCGTCGAAAAGGAACTTGCCGCCGGCCAGGTACAGTTCATAATCGACCTGCGCGATCGTTTGCTTGTTCTGGGTACGGATAAAATTAAAACGGTAATGGGAAAGCCTGGACTTCGGATCGGTCCGGCCCAGGCGGAAATAATGGATGCCGACGATGCCGAAGGCGATTCGGGTTTCAGGAGTATAGTATACCACGGGTGTGACCACGAAACCGCCGTTCCGGGCGGAGGCTGCATCACTTTTTTCCTGGCCGAAAATCAGGCCGCCATAAAAAAGCACCAGAGCGGCCGAGGTCATGGCTGCTGTTCCAAACCTATGGCGGTTCCTGTCAACCGTCATGATTTCGCCGCCCGGCTGGATTCTTTGTCTTTTTTTTCATAAGGATCTTTTTCAGCGCGTTCTTGCCCAGGCCGAAACGCCGGCTGAAAAAATCGTACAGATCGTCGATGTCGTCGAATTGCGGCGCCGGTTCCGGCGGGGGCGCCTCTGAACAGCCGGCGATGACCACGGCCATTTCTCCCAGGATGATCTCCTGTTCCAGCAGCGCCGGCCATTGTTCCAGGCTGGAACGAATGATCTTTTCGTGCTTCTTGCTCACTTCCTTGGCCAGGGCGAAATTGCGGTCGCCCAGGACCGCGGCGGCGGTTTTCAGGAATTCTCCCAGGCGCCGCGGTGATTCGTAAAAGACCAGGGTGTAGGGCAGGGGGGCCAGGTCTTCTAAAAAATGCTGCAAGTTGTTGCGGCGGCGCGGCGGGAAGCCGAGAAAAAGGAAGCGCTGCGGATCGATGCCCGAAGCGACCAGGGCGGGAACAAAAGCCGTGGGTCCGGGCAGGGGGATGACCGGGATGCCCAGGGCGACGGCTTTGCGGATCAGGATAAAACCGGGATCGGAGATGGCCGGCGTACCCGAATCGGTGATCAGGGCGCCGTCCCGGCTTGCCAGCATGGCGACGATCTTTTCCGCCTGGGTTTCTTCTTTGGGTCGGTAGTGGCTGATGATCTTTTTTTTGATCTGCAGGTGGTTCAGCAATTTTTGCGAATAGCGGCTGTCTTCGGCGATGATGAAATCGACCCGGCTTAAAACATCAATGGCCCGGCGCGTGATGTCCCCGAGGTTGCCGATGGGAGTAGGAACGATATACAGCGCCATTATCGTGATGCGTGAACGAACTCACGGGGCTCAGTTATGAGTGATGAGCAAGAAAAAATGCCAAGAAGAAATATTGCATTGTTACTGTTTCTCATCACTTATCACTCATTACTCATCACGATAGTTCTTCACCGGCTACTTGTTCCAGTCTCTCAGGTATCTGAAATCAATGCCCACGGTGCGGGCATGGAGTTTGACGACCGGCGGCATGGTGCGCTTGAACTGCGAATTGACGATCATTTTATTAATGCGGCGGATAAGCGGCAGAGGGTAGCCGCGTTCGACGATCTCTCCTTCGTCCCAGCGCCTGTCGATCATCAGGTGCAGGATGATGTCGAGGTCTTTGTAGGTAATGCCGATCTCGCCCTCGTCGGTCTGCCCGGGCCACAGGTCGGCCGACGGCATTTTGGCGACGATCGCTTCGGGGATGTCCAGGTGGCGGGCCAGTTCGAATACCTGGGTCTTGTAGAGATCACCGATGGGCAGGAAGGCGGCTGCGGCATCGCCGAACTGGGTGGAATAGCCGACCAGGATCTCGCTCTTGTTCGAGGTACCCACCACCAGCGCCTTTTTGCGCACCGAAAAATCGTAAAGAACGGACATCCGTTCCCGGGCGCACTTGTTGCCGATCTGCAAGCGGTTCTCGGCCGGGAAGCGGTCGAAATAGGCGTCCACGGCAGGGGAGATATCGATGACTTCGTATGGTACCTTGAATTTGGCGCAGACCATTTTCCCGTGGTCCAGGCTTGCGGGCGAAGAGACGCGGTAGGGAAGAAGCAGAGCGAAGGTGTGGCGGGCGCCCAGGGCTTTTCGGCACAGCGCCAGGACCACGGCCGAGTCCAGGCCGCCGGAAACACCAATGATCGCGTTTTTGAAGCCGTTTTTGTGGATGCTATCGCGGATGGAAGTGACCAGGATCTTTTGCACCAGGTCGCAGCGGATCTTAAGCATGGAGGATCCTCTGCAGTTCCTTGAGTACCAGCTGCGGCTGTTCGTCGCGCAGGTAGTTGGAGCTCAAGCGGGCGCGGCGCACGTCGGCCGGCCGGATCTCGGCGTCGAGCACGTCCTCATCAACAACCTTGGCTTTCTGGCAGATGCCCTGGCCGGCGCGGGCGAAAAAAGAGCCGCCGCCGAAACCGATGCCGTCCTCGAAGCCGACGCGGTTGACGAACAGGTAATTCTGCTGGTAGAACTGTGAAAACACGTAGCCCATATTTTCCCAGAGCTGAAAGGACGAGATGCCGTCCTTGCCGATGCCCCGCTGCGGACTGTTGGAAATGCCGATCAACAAGTCGGTTTTTTGGATGAAATACAGGTAGGCCAGCATGGGGAACAATATTTCCCGGCAGATAAGAATGCCGGTGGTCATGGTTCCGATCTTGAAGGTCCGGAATTCGTCTCCCGGCTTGAAGATCATCCTTTCTTCGAACATGCCGTAGTTGGGCAGCTGCACCTTGCGGTGGGTATGCCGCCATTTGCCTTTGGAAAAGTAAAGGGCGGTGTTGTAAATGATGCCCGCATCTTCTTCCAGCGGGGCGCCTATAATGATGTCGATTTTTTTACTTAATTTTTCGAACTCCCGCCATTGGCGTCCGTCTTTTTTCAGGGCGATATCGCTGGCAATGTCCTTTAAATGGTAGCCGCTGATGCTCAATTCGGGAAAAACGATCAGTTCGCGACCATCGCGGATGGCTTGGGTGATCTTGGCGGTGTGGAATTCCATGTTTTTTTCGATGTTGCCCAGGGCGGGGCTGAACTGGATGGCTCTGACCTTCATGACAGAAATATACCACAGCGGCTGCCCATTGGCAATCAATCAAACCCGGACGCGATTCAATAGGGTAGGGAACGCATACATGCGTTCCATTTGATCTCAGCCATTTATACAATAACCGAAACATGGGAACGCAAATTTGCGTTCCCTACTCCGGAAATTTTGTTGACCGTAGAGGAAAAATCGGGTGACAGATAGGCATTGGTTTGGTGTTTAATGAAATATAGGACAATTGACAGGTGCCCGGGATTGTGTTATTTTTCAGCCTTTGAACCGCTCTTTCGGACAAGGAATCCCGGTGAAGAATAAAAAGTTCCTGTTCCTGTTGATATTTTTTATTGTTTCCGGACTTTGGGCAGCTGAAAACAAGGCGGATATCCAGAGTCAGGAAGAAGCCAAGCCGGCAATGAAGGTCGGGCGGGCTTTCCTGGAAATGGGGATCAACCTGACGGTTTCCGCGCTCAACTACTGGAATAAGTATGCCAAGTTCATCGAGGACTGGCAGTTCACCCTCACCTGGAAGGACCAGAAGCGCAAGTTCTTCGGTTCCGAGGGATTGCGCCTGGATTCGAACAACCTGCGCCTCAACTGGACCCACGCCTGGTCTGGGGCGCTTTATTACAACTGGGCGCGTAGCAACCACCTCAGCCCTTTCGCTTCTTTCCTTTTTGCTTCCGGCGGATCCCTTATCTGGGAGTATATCGCCGAATGGCGCGAGATCTCTTCGATCAACGACCACGTGTTCACCATGGCCGGCGGCCCGGCCATCGGCGAGCCCCTGTTCCAGATCGCCGACCATTTCCGCAGCCGCCCCGGCTTGGCCAACCGTGTCGCCTGCCTGCTCATCGATCCGGTTTTGGGGATCAATGATTTTATAGATGGAAACAACCGTGGGCCGCGCCTTCCCACTCGGGAATGGCGTGATTTCCGCTTCAGCCTCGGCGGCAAACAGGGCCCCGCATCCCCGGTCGACAATAATTCCGGCCACGCGGCATTGGATCTCGACCTGCGCCTGGTCACCCTGCCCGGCTACGGACAAGCCGGCTCCGGCTCTGGTTATTCCCGGCAGCCGCTCGACAATGAATTCCGTATTTCTTCCAGCTTTAATGGGCGCCTGGTCGAAGAATTCTCGTCGTACACCCGCTGTGTCCTGAGCGGTTGGTGGTGGAAGAATGTCCGCGCCGACGCAAGCGGGGCGCTGCATGGTGTCGAATACTGGCTGGGAGCAGTCACGGCCTGGGATTTCTTCCAGAAAAAGCCCATCGTGCCCTATGACGGCAACGATCTGGGCATGACCGATCCCTGGTTCGAGCGCGAACAGCCGACGCGCTACACCGACAAGCACTCCACGGTCCATCTTATCGGCCCGGCCTTCCACCTGACCCGCTACGCGGGGAAGCTGACGGCGCGCTTCGACCTCGAGGCCACCTTGGACTTCGGCATGATCAACTCCCTGGCCTATAACGACTATTCGGCAGATCATGATGTCTGGGGTGTGAAGACCACCCTGCACAATTGGGGCTATTACTATTCATGGGGCTATAGCCTGGGCGGCCGGTTCGATTTGCGCTATGGGGGACTGCGGGCCCAGGCCTGGATCCAATACCAGCTTTTCAGTTCCATCCAGGGGCTCGACCGCTTCCAGGAGGACCTCATCGACGATTCCTGCTTGAGCGATTCTCGGCTGTTCTATAGCGCCGGCCTTTCGGCTGCCATCCCGCGCACGCCGCTTTTCATCTCCCTGAACCTGGAGGGCATCGACCGCCGGGGCCGTTTTCACGAGGTCAGCGTCAAAAACCACGAGGTCCGTTTTTTCTATCAGCTTGGTGTTTCGTTTTAATTGACGCCTACTTCAGAGCGTTACCCTCTCAGCGCCGTGACATTTTTGTAATAAAAAAATTATGATATTTTGACAATCGCTTGCAGAATCGATGATATGATAGCTGCATGAAAATCTGGAATGTATTGCTGATCATGGCTATTGCCCAAACCCTGGTGGCGGTTGAGGGCAAACGACTGATCCAGGCCGCAGCCATCGCCGCAACACCTCAGATCGACGGCAGGCTCACTGAATCTTGTTATTCTCAAGCTCCAGCGGCAAATGATTTCGTGCAGTTTCATCCGCTGAACGGCGCCAAAGCTGCCTTGGCCACTGAGGTCTACGTTTTCTTCAATTCCCATCACCTGTATATTGCTTTCCGCTGCCATGACCCCGAAGCGGACAAGATCAAGGCCGATGTCACTCCTTTTGCGGGCTATGAAAACAATGATGAGGTCTCGGTGCTGCTCGATCCCTTTGCTGATAAGCGCAACTATGTAACTTTTTCAGTCAATCCCCGCGGCATCCGCGCCGGTGAGGATACGATCTGGAAAGCTGCCGCCCGTATCGATGCCGGCGGCTGGAGCGCTGAAATCGAGATCCCCTTCAAATCACTGCGCTTCCCGGTGCGTGACATCCAGGAGTGGGGGGTAAATTTCAGTCGCCGTGTCTTCCGCCTCAACGAAACCGATTATTGGGCCCCGGTAAGCCGGGAACAAGAGGTGATCCTGGCCTCCACCTTCGGTGTGCTGGCCGGATTGCAGGGCATCCGCGGCGGCAAAAACCTCGAGATATTTCCCTATGCCGGGCTGCGCAACTCCAAGTCCGAGGATTTGCACGAGAAGCGCATGGCTTTTGGACTCGACTTGAAATACGGCATCACTTCCAACCTTACCCTGGACCTGACCGCTGCCCCGGATTATTCGGACGTCGAGTCGGACCCGTTTTTTTACCAGACCGACCCCTATGAGTATGCGTTATCGGAAAACCGGCCCTTCTATGCAGAGAGCGCTGACTTTTTCAGCACTTCCTTCAACCTTTTTTACAGCCGGCGTATCACCAATCCCCAATTGGCCCTGAAAGTCACAGGCAAGGAAAAAGGTTTTTCGCTGGGCGCCCTTTTCGCCAAAAATGAAGCTCCGGGCGGTGATCGCTTTCACGGTGTGCTGCGCATCAAAAAGGATATTCTGCACCTTTCCAACATCGGCATCATCTACTCGGCGGTTGAGGGCGCAGGTAATTGGAACCGCAATGTAGGTTTCGATTTCCAGTTGCGCATCCGTAACATCTATTCCCTGTCGGGCTTTGCTGCTTTTTCTTTCAATGAACAGGCCCCGCAAAAACAGAACGGGGTATTCCGGCTCCTTTTTTCAAAAATTAAAAAGCGCGGCTTTTCCTGGGCCGGGATCTTTGATCGCATCGAACCCAACGTCAGTGTCCCGGCCGGCTATATTCCCCAAACCGACTACCAAAAGATTTGGCTCCTGCCCAAATACATTTTTCTCTGGGAGGGAAGTTTTCTCGAACGGCTGCAATTGACCTTGAGCCTGGCCCGCTACAATTCGATCCGCAGTGGGGAACTGACATCGTATGGTGGTGAACCCGTAGTCAGTGCCTCCTTCCGCAACCAGATGGAGATCTCCGCCTCCTATCTCCTGGCCCGCGACCGACCAAGGATACTCAATGGGCAGGGAAGTCTGGAATGGAACCGGGAGATGCTGCCCCTCCGTGGTCCCTGGTTTTCCTGGAGCTATAGCGGCCATCGCCTGTTCCAGGCCGGGGCGATGGCCTATTTTCAATCCGGGTCAGTGTATACGGAAGATTTTCGCCAGGTGAAGCAAGGTAAAACCTCCAATATTTCGGCTTGGATGGCTGTCAAGTTTTCCCCGGGCTGGCAGTGGGAATGGAGCTTCGAACAAAACCACCGGGCCGCCAACGATCGCAGCATCGATTTCCGGGGCAATATTTTTTCCTCCACTCTGCGCTGGCAGGTCTCCCGCACCCTCTCCTCGTTTGCAAAATTCCAATACGATTCCCTGGAAAAACGTTTCGGCTACGATTTTCTCCTGCAGTTCGAACCGGCACCGGTCTCGCGCATGGTCCTGTCGCTGAAGAATTACTGTGAAGAGCGTTTCCACTTTTTTCAGCCCCAGGCCCGCACCCTGGCGATCAAGCTTTCCTACCTCATTCGCATCTGAAGATTCAAACAAAATTTCAATTGTTTGATCGTCCGTAATCTGTTGACAAGGATGCAGGCAAAGCATATATTTCATAGACTATCCGTAATTTTGGACTGAGATCAAGCGCCAGACTTTGGCGTTGGAGGCTTTATGAAGAAGATCGGCATCATCATTTGCGGCCGCTATCAGAGTTGCGGCGGTGGCAAGTGCTTCCGGGCCCTGCGCGAACGGGCCGGGGCCTTCGCTGCCTACCCCAGGGACGAGAACGTCGAGGTCGTAGGCTTTGCAAACTGCGGCGGCTGCCCGGGCGGTAACATTGAATATGTACCCGCGGAAATGAAGAAAAACGGCGCCCAGGCCATCCATCTGGCCACTTGTTTTGTGGTCGGGTATCCCCCATGTCAGAATATCCGCAAGTTCAAGGAATTCATCGAAACCGTTTATGGGCTGCCGGTCCTGATCGGCAGCCATCCCATCCCCCTTAAATATCTCGAAAACCATGAAAAACTGCCGTTCTGGAAGCAAACCAAAATGGATGAAATCGCCGCTGGACTGATGGCCGAGGACCGCCGGGTCATGGAAGATTACAATTGATTCAGCAGAATATATGAATCAAAGTGCAGCACCAGGGAAGATCGATCGCATAACCGTGCTGGCCGATCCCGGTGACATTTCGCCTTTTATCGGCGGCAGCAAAAAAATGGTTGTTTTGTTCGAAATGACCGGGTATCCTTTTTGAATTCGCAATTATTTCGGTTAAAATCTTAATTTTTTCTTTAAGTTGGTTTAAATTAATGCTCAAATGACAAGTTTGGCTGGACGAAACGGAAAAAAATTAAACCAGTTGCTGCGCACATGGCCGGTGGGTACCGTGGCCGTTATAGCCTAGCAATTCATTGGAAATTGGTAAATATAAAACGCATGGAAAGAAAAAAGCATAAAACCGCTCTTGAAAAGTTGATAAAAGTGCTTAAACTTTAATGAAATACAGCCAAAGCCCTTAAAATCATTTTTCACTAAATTTTCATAAATAATTCAACCGCCTATTGCAATTTCAATATATTCCCCTTAAAATCCCATCATGGGGACAATTGATTTTACTATCAGTTGTTTTTGCAAAAAGGAGATAAAGGAGATATCTGATTACTTAAAGGAAGAGAAGTGAGAAAATTCTCTTTTTTCTTTTTAATTTTTATCTTAGTCAACAACCTTATAGCTCAAAAACTCCACATAAAAAATTACACCTCCGACGATGGGTTACCCTCAGCACAGGTTTGGTGCAGTTTACAAGATAGCAATGGTTATATCTGGTTCGGAACATCTAATGGTCTGGTAAAATATAATGGCCAAGAATTTGTAACCTACAAAGTATCAGATGGACTGGTAAGTAGCGTTGTTCTGGCATTACTGGAGGATGATGGGGATATTTGGATTACCACTGATAATGGAATAAGCCGGTATAATGGGGAAAATTTCACCAATTATGCGTTATATGACAGTTTGAATTTCGATATAGTTTGGTGTGTGGCAAAATTTCAGGATTGTTTGTGGTTTGGAACAAAAAGGCGGGGATTATTCAAATTTGATCCCGATAAAGTTGGAGAAAAAAATAATGGCTTTGTAAATTATTCGGAAAAAGACGGATTACCACTCACCAGTATTTTTTCCTTAGCCGCGGATAATAAATATATGTGGATTGCTAATTCTCAAGAAGGATTGTACAGATATGATGGGAAAGATTTTGTTGATTATACTGATAAATCCGGTCTTGAAAATAAATCATTGACAAATCTACTAATATCTAATTCTACTTTATGGGTAGGAACAGAATCAAATGGTTTATTTAAATACGATCTTAAAAAATTATCTGCCAAAGTCGGTCGAGCAAAAAAAGTAATAAATTATTTTCCAAACGATTATATTTATTCATCGACAGCAAAAGAAAAAAGATTATTTTTGGGAACCCGCGGCAATGGCTTTATATATTATAAAAACAGACCTATGAGGTACACAACCGACAACGGTTTGATAAATAATTTAGTTTATTCAATTTTAATTGATAAAGAAAATTCAATCTGGCTTTCTACCAACAAGGGAATTAGCAAAATTCTTTCTCACAAATTCTTGGGTTATTTAGAAGACAAATCTGTATTGTCGGCTTGTGAATATAAAGGAGCGATCTGGCTGGGAACTTTTGAAAACGGTTTGATAAGATTGCAGGGTGATAAGATTACCACTTTTTCGACTAAAAATGGTTTGCTTAGTAATAATCAGATCTCGGCGCTGACTGTGTTCAATAACGAACTTTGGATAGGAACTTTTGGTGGTTTAAATAGTTATAATGGCAAAAACTTCAAGCAATATTTAGAGAAGGACGGATTCAATGAGGTTCCTATATTAACTCTTTTACCTGTAGGGAACTCTTTGTGGATTGGGACAGTAAATAGCTTTTGGAAATACCAGCCACATAAATTGGCAAATAAATTTACATTATTTACCGCAGAAGATGGGCTTACAAATACTTATTTTCAATCTATATCTCAGGACAATAATAGAATTTGGCTTGGCACTCCTGGTGGGGCTTTTTGCTATGACCCTCTTCGTTCGGGGAAAAAATTCATTAAATTATCTGCAGATGACGGTTTGTCTGCAAATTGTGTTAGTGCAATTTTTAAAGATAATAATGGAACCTTATGGTTTGGCACTCCTAATGGTTTAAATAAATATGAACCAGATAAAGCAGAAGCAAAAAAGAAGTTTGCCGTGTACACCACTGAAAACGGCTTAAGCGATAATAATATAATATCTATTAATCAAACCGGCAAATATTTATGGATTGGGACTTGTAATGGGCTGAATAAATTTGATGGTGAAAAAGTAATCAAAGTATATAACAAGAAATCTGGATTGATTGGTAATGAATTTGCTACATCCAATTCATTATTTCTTGACACTAAAAATCATATGTGGCTTTGCACTTATGATGGTGTGACTGAATATATCCCAGAAAATGATGTTCCAAATGACATTTTACCGCCAGTATACATTGAAAAATTTAATATGAACGATTTACTGATCACTGACCGAAAAAGATTGGTATTTGAACATTACCGGAATACTGCAAAATTTTCTTATATTGGTCTTTCTTTTAAAGATGAAGCTGATATGCGATACAAATACAAATTAGAAGGATATGATAATGAGTGGTCCGAAGTTACTGAAAAAACCGAAGTCAGATATACAAATCTAAATAACGGTAATTATACTTTCAGGGTTCTTGCTAGAAATGGAGATGGCTACTGGTCGGAAACTCCTGCAGAATTATCTTTTGTGATTCTTCCTCCATTTTGGGAGACTTGGTGGTTTATTGGATTCTCGGCTATAGGCTTTTTAGCTCTCATTTTTGCTGGATATAGATATAGAATTAGCCATATAAAAAGAGAAAAAGAAAGACTTCAGCGAATTGTGAATGAACGCACGACCGAACTGCGGGGAAAAAACAGCGATCTTAGCGAAGCACTGGCCAATATCAAGAGGCTCAAGGGCTTGCTGCCGATTTGCGCGAGTTGCAAGAAAATTCGTGATGACAAGGGATACTGGAACCAGATCGAGGTCTATATCATGCAGCATTCGGAAGCAGATTTCAGCCATAGTCTGTGCCCTG
>Ga0180014_1000441_pt1 | contig 11574 bp, 7 predicted proteins | sample KR13_S1_MetaG_FD_116507 | JGI IMG/M metagenome (GOLD analysis project Ga0180014, IMG submission 116507) | Groundwater microbial communities from the Olkiluoto Island deep subsurface site, Finland - KR13_S1_MetaG | ecosystem: Environmental > Aquatic > Deep subsurface > Groundwater | place... | reverse complement strand
TTTAACCCGGAGCCAACGGCGACGGAGATAACTGGAAAAGACTACTCCATCTCCACACCGTCGCCGTTGGCTCCGGGTTAAACGAACATTTCAGTGCGTTGCCAAGATTTTTTGCCACACCCACCGAAGGCGTATGGTTGACAAAGAACCGGATAAACTTTACCGTGTTTGGGGGGAAGGCAATGTCGTATCCGTTTAGCGGCCGCCGCAACGGCGGCCCGTGTTTCTTTCCACGGGGATCCGACCATGATCGAGCTTACTTGTCCGAGTTGCAGTAGAAAGCTCCGCGCCAAGGCCGAATTGGCTGGTCGGATGGGAAAGTGTCCCAATTGCGGCCAACCGATCCGGGTCGCCGCCGATGCCCCCGAAGGCATTCCACTTGACGACGCCCAGCCTGAACAGCACCTTCAGCCGGCCAACGAACAGCGGCTGCCGACTTATCGCGCGCCCGAACGGCTCAACCGCGATAGCCACTACCTGATCTGCGGCAAAACTCACTTGGTGGCCGTCTGGGAGAACAACGGCTGCGGGTGGATGCTCCACACCGGCGTCGGCGAGGTATCCGTCAAACGAAACCGCGACAAACTCCCCACCACCGGCACGTTCCAACTCGTCGAGTTGAAGTTCACCATGACGCCCGAGGGGAAGCGTTTGTCGGGCATCGCCTGCTATGAACTCGGCTCACGCTGGGCCCTGACCGCCTTGGACCTGGGGGACGATACTATCACCGAGAAGATCACCGGACCGGGCTGCTTGAACAGAGATCAGAAAAACGCCGTTCGCACGACGATGAAGAAGCAGTTCATGCAGCCGGTTTGGGAAGATTCTTCGGCCGTTCTAGAATTCCTCGCCAACGCCGACTACCACTCTCCGGGGGTGGGATAAAGTTTTTCCAAGGCGAAGTCCCGGTTTGGGCGAAAGGCGCCCCTGCGCGGTTGAAAGACGCCGCCAATAAGCTTGCCGTGCCCCATCATCTGTTATGTACTAAGATCAATACAGTGTATAGCTCATTATACACAGTCGGCCCGTTAAACGATCCACGCGGCCGGACGCAAGCCAGGCACGGCACTGCGTTGTGTGGAGCATAAGTAATTTCCATACAAGATGTTCGGTTCGCCCAAAAACATGTTCGGCGGTGATGTGGCTTGATTGTGGAGGGGTATCCGATCAAGTGGCACGGCAATTGCCATAGTGATACCTTGTTGCACGGAGATTTGTGGGTGGTACGCCCAAATTACAAAAATAGGGGAGCAAGCCATGGCCGACGATCGCAAGATGCTGGTGGTCGACGACGAGGAAGTCGTTTGCCAAGCCTGTCGCCGGATATTCGCGCGACAGGGGTTCGAGATCGAAGTCAACACCGACGCCCGGCAGGGACTGGCCTGGGCAACGGAAAAGGACTACTCGATCATCCTGTTGGACATCAAGATGCCCAACATCGACGGGATCGAGTTCCTGGAAAAGCTGCGTGAGAAGAAGCCCGACGTGCCGGTGCTGATTATCACCGGCTACCCAAGCATCCCCAACGCCTCGGCGGCCATGCGGCTGGGCGCCTGCGACTACGTGACCAAGCCGTTCACCTCCGAGGAGATCACCTGGGCGGTGCAACGAGTGTTGAGCACGAGCGGGATGCTCTCCGGCGACGGCGAGGAAGCCGAGGCCGAGTTCGCCGAGCCGGGCGGCGCGCCCTTGTTCTGGGACGAGTCTTGGGTGCGAATGGAGGTCGACGGATCGGCGTGCGTGGGGGCCGTGCCGCCGGGGCTGCGCGGGTCGCAAGTCACCGCCGTCCGGCTGCCGCGCATCGGAGAAGTGCTATACCAGGGGCTGCCGCTGGCCGGCGTAACCGTCTCCGATAAGCCGATGTTGATCGTCCCCTCGCCGGTTTCCGGGGTCGTCGTGGCGGTGAACCAGAGTTTGGTTCAGCGTCCCGGTCTGCTGGCCACCGATCCGTGCGGGGAAGGTTGGATAGCCCACGTTTGCACCACGCGGCACGAGGAGGCGACGAACTGCAAGCATCGCCGCGTTCTGCTGGTCAACGCCGACGATTCCTCGGCCGCCGAGCAGACGGAAAAGCTCGCGGCGCTCGGATGCCAGGTGGAACGGGTTGCCGACCGCGAGGGCCTGTTGGCCGCGCTGGCCGAAGGCGAAAACGCGGCCGCGGTCTTCATGGACGCCACCTCGTTGGGCGACGATGGACCGGCGCTGGTCGAGCAGGTCAACCGGCGGGCCTCGCGGACACGGGTCGTGGTGATGGGCGCCGCCGGAGGGGTGGGCGAAACCGCCTATCGAAAACACAAAATCTTCTACTACGCCGTCGAGCCGTTCGCGGACAACGAGATCGCCGACATCCTCGCCGCGGTGTTCCAGACCCGAGAGGCCGAACCGCCCGAGACGCACCGCAGAAAAACCGCTCCCGAGCCGATCAGCGGAATCTCGATCACCAACCGCAACCAGCACAAGGTGCAGTTGCTGGCCGGACCGGGGCTGCTGTGGGGCAACGAAGGCTTGGGGGCCCTGTTGGCAAAGAAGTTGTTGGCGCGGATGTTGCCCGTCGTCGTCACGCCGGGCGAGGCATACCTCACGCCGGCAAACATCCTCAAGACGGCCGGGGCCTGCGATCGGGTAATGGTGCTGCTGGCGCGCGACAACGGATTGCTGCCTGGAAGCCTGGCCCGCAACACCAAGCCCGAGTTCGACGTCGATCCCGGCGACGCGACCGGCAGGGTGACGATCCTGGCGGTGCAGCCGGACTCGCTGGGCGGTTTCGCCTCGCTGGACGAGCGGACAATCGTCGCCCTGGCCGACCACGTCTTGTGGGACATGGCTTCGTACTGAGGGGCATCAAGCAAGAATGGTATTTAGGATCTGTTGCGGAAGGGGTGGGTGCCACTGCTGGCTTGTCCAGCAGTGTTTTTCCGGGAGTTTCCCCCATGCACTGCTGGGCAAGCCAGCAGTGGCACCCTTTTTCAACGGGGTGAACGTGTTGCGTGCAACCACCTTTCCCCGCCGTGTATTCACGGCGGGCTAAATGACGCGGAAAACACGGCGCGACCGCCGGCCGCGGCTTTTTGGAGGAGCGAGCATGAGACTTCCGCCCGAAGGCGCACGCTGGCTCGTAACGCTCCGCTTCGGGGCCTGCACGGCGGTCTTCGCGGTGACGACCGTCGCCTGGGCGCTGGGCGTGTTGCCGCAGCCGTTGCCTTTGTACTTGGTCGGCGGAGTCGTGCTTGTCTACAACCTCTTGTTCAAGCTCAGCGAGCGCGATTGGGCCGTCAGCGGGCAGGGCGTGGAAAGGATCATCTTCCTGCAAATCATCTTCGATCTGGCCGCGCTGACCATGCTCTTGTATTTCGCCGACCTGCCGCGGAACCCGTTCCTTTCCTATTTCGTCTTCCACATGATAATCGCCGGGATGTACCTTCGCGGCAACCTGCCCTACGTGGTGGCGGCAGTGGCCACGTCGCTCGTCGGCGGCGCGATGCTGTTGGAATATCTGGAACTGATCCCCAGCTTCCCGCTGCGGTTCCGGGGCGATCCGGCCGGGGCGCGGCCGATCGACGAGCTGTACGCGCTGACCGTGTTCGTGGCGCTGGGTAGCACGTTGTGGATCGCCGTCTATTTCACCACGGCCATCCGCCGCTACGTCGACCGCGCCCACGCCGAACTCCGCCAGAAGGAAAAACTGCTGGGGATCGGCCAGTTGGTGGCCGGCATCGCCCATCAAATAGCCAATCCGCTCGACGGCGCGCAGAACTGTCTGCGCAAGATCGGCGACGCCGTCAGGGACGATCCGCAGTCGGCCGAATACGTGCAGATGATGACCGCGGCGCTGGAGCGGATCGAACGGACGGCGAAGCGGGTGCAGTCGTTCGCGCTGCCGAGGGGCATCACACTGACGAACACGGACGTCAACTCGGTGGTGAAGGCGACCTTGCCGCTGTTGGAAAACGCCCGCGACCGGAACGTGCGCGTTTGCGCCGAATTGGGGCACGTGCCTCCGGTCAAGGGCGATCCCTACACGCTTCAGGAGGTGTTGTTCAACCTCTGCACGAACGCCTTCGCCGCCATGCCCGACGGGGGAACCTTGACGCTCCGCACTCGGACGCTCGGCGGCAGCGACGACGATCAGATGGATTCGGTGGCGGTCGAGGTGGCCGACACGGGCGTGGGCATACCGCGCGTCCACCTGGAGAAAATCTTCGAGCCGTTTTTCACCACCCGGCCCGAGGGCGGCGGCACCGGCTTGGGACTGGGGCTGTGCCGCATGTTGATCAGCGAAATGGGCGGGCGGATCGAAGTCCGAAGCGCGCCAAGGCAAGGGACCGTGTTTACCGTCATGCTCAATCCAGTGGAAACCAGTGACATTCGGAAAAGCAGTGCAATGCCCGTTTAGCGGCCGCCGGAACGACGGCTGCTATTGGGAAAACAATATCGTGAACAATAGCCGGGGGCTAACAGCCCCCGGAAGGTGCGGGAATTGCGGCGATTCCCTCCGGGGGCTGTTAGCCCCCGGCTACTGTGACTTCAGTTAGAAGCAATAATCGCGTTGCATTCTTGATTTTACCATCAATATGAAAATCCTGGTCGCCGACGACGAAAAGATCAAACGGGTCACGCTGGCCAACGACCTGGCGGCCCAGGGGCACGACGTGGTCACGGCAGGCGACGGCGCCGAGGCCCTGGAAAAACTCGCCGCCGACCGTTTCGACGTCGTGGTGACCGATCTAAAGATGCCCAAGGTCGACGGCATCGAGCTTCTAAAACGCATCAAGCAGGACCGCCTCGCGGGCGCCGAGGTAATCATCATGACGGCCTACGGCAGCATCCCCTTGGCGGTCGAGGCGGGGAAACTCGGGGCCTTCGACTTCCTGACCAAACCGTTCCACAACGAAGACATCTTTCCGCTGTTGGCCCGGATCGAATCCGCCCGGCGAGGCAAGGCTCCCGCGGCCGCCGAACCGGTCGAAACGACCATCGGAAAAATCGACCAGGCCGTGGTTGGCCGGTCGATCGCCATTCGCTCGGTCCGCCGCTTGATCGAAATCTGCGCCCGCTCCGACGCCAACGTCTTGCTCTGCGGCGAGACCGGCGTGGGAAAGGACCTGATCGCCTCGACCATCCATCGCACTTCCACCCGTCGCACCTTCCCCTTCATCAAGGTCGGCTGCGCGCTATTTCCCAGCCAGTTGATCGAGAGCGAACTGTACGGCCACGAAAAAGGGTCCTTCACCGGCGCGGAGCAGCGCCGCCTCGGCCGATTCGAGTTGGCCGAAGGGGGCACGCTCTACCTGGACGACGTCGACGACATTCCGCTCGAACACCAAACCAAACTGCTCCGCGCGATCGATGAAAAGACCTTCGAGCGGGTCGGCGCCGCCTCGGAGATGAAGGCCAACGTGCGGATCGTCGCCTCGACGAAAAGAGACCTCTTGCAAAAGATCGCCGGCGGCGAATTCCGCCAGGACCTCTATTATCGGCTGGACGTTCTGCGGGTAAACGTGCCGCCCCTGCGCGAACGGCGCGACGACGTCCCCTTGCTGATCGACCACCTCCTGAAACGGTTCGCCAAGGACGGACCCGCGCGGCTCGAGCCGTTGGCCATCGAGATGCTCAAGCGGCACGATTGGCCCGGCAACGTCCGCGAGTTGGCCCATCTGCTGCAACGCGCCTATCTGGTCGGCGCCGGCGCGATCACCGGAAACCTGCTGTTGAAGGAACTCCACGCGGCGGCAAAAAAACGGCGCGTCCTCTCCGGCCCGTTCCAGGAGACCATCGACAAGACCGAACGGGAACTGTTGCAAGGTGCGTTGGAAGAAGCCGAGGGTAACAAGTCGGCCGCCGCCGCCGCGCTGGGGATGAAACTCTCCACCTTCCGCGACAAACTAGCCAAGCACGGGCTGGTTTAGGAACTCCAACCCGGGAATAGTACCATTTAGCCCGCCGCGTCGCCATTTAGCCCGCCGTGAATACACGGCGGGGAGCGGTGGTCGCACCAGACCGTGCCCCGGGTGTATTCACCCGGGGCTAATTGGCCCAGACGTTCAACCGCGCGTCATCTGCCGCCCGTCGCTACGGATGCCGGGCCGGAACGTCGTCGGGGAGCGAGTGGGACGGCTCGGGCCGCACGATGACCGTTTCGCCGGTCTGTTCGGAGATGAACGTATCGCCGTTGCCGCCCGCGACAATCGCGGATTCTTTTCGCGGCGAGTAGGTCGATTCCTCGACGGCCTCGGTTTCCTTACGGCCGAACACCCGCCAGAAGAAGTTGCTCAGGTCGTCGAACAGCGAGTAGGCCACCGGAACGGCCAGCAGAGTCAGCAGCAGGGAGAGGGACTGGCCGCCGATGATCACGCCGCTGATGGCCTTGTTCACCGCGGCGCCTTCCGCGTTCGAGATGAACAAGGGGATCATGCCGGCCACGAAGGCCACGGTGGTCATCAGGATCGGCCGGAGCCGGTCGCGGTTGGCCTCCACGATGGCTTCGTACTTGGGCATCCCCTCGGCGCGAAGTTGGATCGTATGGTCGATCTGCAAGATCGAGTTCTTCTTGACCACCGCGAACAGCACCATGATTCCCAACAGCGAGAAAATGTTGATCGACTGGCCGAATATCCACAGCGAGACAAGCGCAAACGGCAACGTCAGCGGCAGCGACAACAGGATCGTGATCGGGTGCAGCCAGGACTCGAACTGGGCGGCTAGGCAGAGATAGACGAAAATGAAGGCCAGAATGAACGCGAGGAAGAAAGCGCGGAACGCCCTGGCCATTTCCTTCGACCTGCCGAGCAACCCGGTGCTGTATTCCGGCCCCAAGCCAAGTTTGGCCACGGACTCGTCGATGGCGTCCAGGATGGTTTGCTGCGATGCGCCTTCCTCCATGTTGGCGCCGATAGTAACCTGACGGGCGCGGGCCAGACGATTGATCTCGGCCGGGCCGGTCCCTTTTTCGAAGCGAACCACGTCGTCCAAGGGGACCGTGCCGAATTTGCTCGAAGGAACCGTCACCATCTTCAGTTCGTCGAGACGATTGCGGACATCGGCGATCGAGCGGACGTGGACTTCGTATTGTTCCCCTTTTTCGTTGTAGTCGGATACTTTGTCGCCGGCCACCAACAGCCGCAAGGTGTTGGCAATGTCGGCGATCGAGACCCCTAACTCCGCGGCCTTGGGGCGATCAACCTCGATGCCGTATTGCGGTTTTCCCACCGAAAGCGACGAGTCGACGTCGACCGCGCCCGGCGCCTTTCGCAGGTCGGCCATCACCGCGTTGGCGCTTTGTTCGAGCACCTTCATGTCGGGACCGCTGATCATGAATTGGACGTCTCCGCTGACGCCGCCCACGGAAAACAGCGAGACGGGCGTGACGCTAAGTCGCAGATTGTCGGCGACGAATTTCGGCAAGATATTTTGCCGCACGAAATCCATGATTTCAAACTGACTGAAATTGCGATCGGCGATGTTGACCAGCCGGACGTAGGCATTCCCTTTATGGGCGTTGTGTTGGGCCGTGTCGGCCACGCTGGCGATCGTGTATTTTACGCCGTCGAGTCGGCGGACGTCGCGCGCGATCCGCGCGATCAGCACCTGCGTGGCTTCGAGCGACGTTCCCTCCGGCGCCTGGACGTTGACTTGGAACTCGGACGAGTCGTCGTCGGGTATGAAGTTTTTCGGCAGCACATCGAGTAAATATGGGATCGTCGCCAGACTGCCGATCATGACAATGACCACGACGAAACGCCGGCGAAGCGAGAACCGCAGCGCCGCGAGATAAGCGGCTTCCAGGGCGTGATAGAAAAATTGTCCCTTCGACCCGCCGGCTTTCCGCTCTTCCGCTTTCTTGAACCATCTGGACGCCAACATCGGAGTCAGCGTAAAACTGACCAACATGCTCACGATGATCGTTCCGGCCATGGTGATGCCGAACGCGCTTAGAAACCGTCCGACGATCCCCTCCATCATGGCGATGGGCAGGAACACCGCGACCAGCGAAAGAGTGATGGCCAGCACGGCAAGTGCGATCTCGCCGGTAGCCGCCATCGCGGCCTCGCGGGGAGTGTATTTTTTCTCTTCGATGTAGCGAAAGATGTTCTCCATCACCACGATCGCGTCGTCGATCACGATGCCTACCGAAAGGGTCAGCGCCAGCAGCGTGATGCTGTTGAGCGTGTAGCCCATGAATTTGACGATGGCGAACGCGGCAATAATCGAGGTTGGAATTGCAAGGGCCGCGATTATCGTCGCCCGAATGTTGGCCAGAAACAACAACACGACGATCGCCGCCAGGCCGCCGCCTAGAAGCATGTGTTCCTCGACCGCGTGGACCGAGGACTCGATAAACACCGATTGGTCGCGGACGACTTTCAGATTGTAGCCTTTCGGCATGGTCGCTTCCAACGCCTTGAGCCGTTCTTTTATCGCTTCGGCGACGGCGACGGTGTTCGTGCCCGACTGCTTGCGGATGTTCAACTGCACACAGGGTGTGTCGTTGTAGAGCGAGGCGCTTTCGACCTCTTCGGTTGAATCCTCGGCGCTTCCCAAGTCTCCGACCGTGATCGTCCGGCCGTCTCGATTTGCAACGGCGATAGCCGCCATTTCCCGCATATCGCTCACCCGCCCCAAGGTGCGCAGCGTGTATTCCGTGGCCCCCACCTTCATCGAGCCGCTGGGAATCTGCAGGTTCTGCGATCCCAGCGCGCGGGCGACGTCAGCCACCGTAAGCCGGTAGGCGCGGAGCTTTAAGGGATCGAGGTTAACGTTGATCTGCCGGGCCTGGCCGCCGACGATCATCACTTGACCGACGCCGTTGGTAGTTTCCAATCGCCGCCGCAGGATCTTGTCGCAATACTCGGTGATGTCGCGGATGGTCGTCGGCGGCGGCGCCGACACGGCGACCGTAATTATCGGCGAGGCGTCCGGGTCCACTTTTGCGACCGTCGGCTGCTCGACGTCGGAAGGCAGTTCCGGCAACACTCCGTTGATCTTGTCGCGAACGTCTTGCGCGGCTATGTCTACATCCTTCTCCAACACGAACTGAACGATCACCTGCGAGATTCCCTCGGAGGAAATAGAACGGAGTTCCTCGATGCCGCTGATCGTGTTGATCGCCGCTTCGATCTTGTCGGTGATCTCGGTCTCGATGTCCTCGGGGGCCGATCCCGGTTGCAACGTCGTCACCGTGATTATCGGAAAGTCGATTTTCGGAAAGCGGTCCAGGCCGAGCTTCGTGTAGCTGAATACGCCGAACACCACCAGCACCAGGATCAGCACCGTGGCGAAGACCGGACGCTTGACGCAGAGTGCAGCAAGTTGCTTCATGGCCCTACCTTGTCTCCGTCTTTAACTAATCCGGGCTGGGCGACAAGCAACTCCTTGCCGGTCAACCCGGAGCGTATCTCTATCTTTCCGCCGGTCTGTTCGCCGAGAGCGACTACCTGCTCGCGGGCCACCCCGTTGCGGACGACGAACACCCGCCCCACCTCGCCGTTTTTCTGCACGGCGCTAACCGGCGCGTAGATTCCCGGTTGCTGTTGCTTAAGTTCCAACTCCGCCGTGGCGAACAAACCGGGACACAGCATGCCGTTGGGATTCGGCGCCACCGCCTCGACCACCATCGAACGGGTGTCGTTCACCACCGGAGCGATGAAACGCACCGTGGCCTCGAACGTCCGATCGGGGAAACTGTCGACGTGGAACCGCACCTTCTGTCCCGGCTGAATGCAGCCGATGTCCTGCTGCGGAACGGTCAGAAGCAACCGCAAGGGATCGATCCGCACCAACGTGACCACCTCGGTCGCCTGCATGCCGGAGGATATCTGCTCCCCCACGGCCACCAGTTTCTCGGCCACCCAGCCGTCAAACGGCGCGCGGATGGTCGTGTCGGCCACCGCCTTCTCGAGAATAGACAACTTCGCCATCGCCGTGTTGCACGCCGCGTATGCCTGCTTGATCAGCAACAGCGCCTGGCGGTAGCGCTGGTTGGCCAACTCAAACTCCGTCTCCGTTTGATCGTAGACCTCGTTCGAGATGACCTTCTTGGCGATCAGTTCCTTGGCGCGGCGGAGGTTCGCGGCGGCCAGATCGGCCGAGGCCTTGGCCAGCCGCACTTCCGGCTGGTCCTCGGGATTGAAATCTTCGACGTTTCCGTCCAACCCCAGCCGCGCCTTCAGTTCATCGAGCATCGCCTGGCCCTCGGCCAATTCGTTCTTCGCGTCGGTCGGGTCGATCTGCACCAACACGTCGCCTTTCCGCACCCGGCTGCCGCGGTCGACCCGCACCTCGGCCACGATGCCGCTGGTGTTGCTCGCCACCGACGACCGCTCGTCTGCCGCCAGGCTGCCGGTCAGCCGAAGGATATCGCTGCGGGGAACCACCTCGACCGGCACCGTGGCGATGCTTGCCGCAGGCGCCGCCACATCGTTCATACCCGCGCCGTCCTTCGAGACGAACCCGAGAGCCGCCTTGCTATTGCCGGCCGCGCCGAGCCAGGCATGGGCGTACCAGGCGCCGCCCCCGCAGGCAACCGCGACCGCGAGTACGATCATCGGCCAACGACGCCGCCGGGGTGGCGGCGATCCGGCGGCCGGCACTTTTTCAACTTGCTCCTTATCGACGGCATGTTTGAGACGTAATGGATTCATGTCTACATCGGACCGTTCGACCAGCGTGGGGTTCATTGTTTCCGACTCTCCATCAAACACGAAGGTTCCGCCTCGATAGAAACGTCGGAGCGGATTCCCCGTAAAAAAATGTCCACGGCGTACTCGGTCATCCGTGCGACCGGCATCAACTTCAGATGACTCCCGAGAGCGGTCGCACCGAACAGCAGGCTGCCCAGTGCCAGCGTGGTCTGCCGCGTATCGACCGGGCGCAGCTCTCCCGCTTCGATTCCTTGTTGCAGCAGTTCTCCCATCCTGTGAATCATCTTCTCGCGATGCTTGCGGTGTGACTCGGGACCCGAGCCACGAAACTCCGCGATGTCTTGGAGAAACAGTGCGAGGTACTGCGGATCGTCCACAAAGAAATGGGAATAGGCCATCGCCGACGCCCGGAGCTTGGCGCAGGCCCCCTCGACTCCCTCCATCGCCTGGAAAACGTGCCGATCCAGACGCAGCATAACTTCGTAGGTGGCGGCCCAGAAGAGATCCTCTTTGCTCTTGAAATACCGGTAGACGGTCCCTTTGCCCACGCCGGCCCGATCGGCGATTATCTGCACGTCGGTGCCGCGAAAGCCGAGTTCGGCGAAGGTGCGGATGACCTGTTCGAGGATGGCCTGCCGCTTGCCGGGGTCTTCGGAGCAAGAGCCGTTCTGACCAGCCATAATCCTAGTTCCGTGGTGGGGGGCAGCAGTTACGGACGGACCAGTCCGTCCACTTAAGTATATCCGACCGCATCGGGGCGGTCAACGGCCATATTACAGAATGTTCCCACCTCGGGATGGCGGTGGATTGTCGTGATAGGGGTAGGGAAGGCCGATTGAGTTCGGCCTCCCCTACCTCCGAACCGGACTGGCGGATTTCCCGCATCCGGCTCTCCGGTTAGTGGTATTACCTCCAAGAGGATTGATGAACCGAGACC
>Ga0180014_1000439_pt1 | contig 11586 bp, 10 predicted proteins | sample KR13_S1_MetaG_FD_116507 | JGI IMG/M metagenome (GOLD analysis project Ga0180014, IMG submission 116507) | Groundwater microbial communities from the Olkiluoto Island deep subsurface site, Finland - KR13_S1_MetaG | ecosystem: Environmental > Aquatic > Deep subsurface > Groundwater | place... | reverse complement strand
CTAGTAGCATCTCGGGTGCAGAGCGTTCCGTACTCTTTTTCGAGTATGTTGGTTACAACGCGTTTCTTCTCGCTTTTGCTTTCAAACTTACCCCATTCCTTGTTTTTCATAAACGCTTCCCGGGTTTTAACGACAAACGCCTCATCCACCGCTACTTCCGGGTGGCACTTTCGGCAAAGCTCGCATATTGAGCAAACCTGACCGTTCTCGTCCCCACACTCCTTGCATTTAACTGCCAATTCTCCCCGTTTCTACGTTCTCTTACTCCTGGATATATCGTTCCACTGGTTTCCCGCCATGAAAGTCAGCCCATCTCTTCATGTGACCTTCTATGGTTCCCCTCCACTCGCTTTCCCAAGACGTTCGACGTCTCGTCGGTTTCGGGTCCCGGTATTCAGTTGTCGCTGCCTCCTTCAATCTCCCTGCGAACCCCTTCCCTGGAGCGAAGGTCTGTGTGGTCAAGAGACTTGCCGTCCCGGTAACCTTGTGAGTATGCGGTTTCGTCCCCAAAGGCGGTGAGCTTCCTTTTTACACCATTGGTCATCTTCAAATCGTTGACATAGTCTATGACCATCGCGTTTTGCGTTAACACAAGCGCTTTCGACTCTACCTGCTCTCGGAATTTGTTCTCGAGACCGCTCACGAAGCCTCCGAGGTAATCGTTTCGTATCCTCATGGTTAAGCCGCGTGAACCCTTTCTCCCCCGGGTACTCTCTTTCTTCCACTTGGTTAAGAAACGATGGAAACATGTTGTGAACGCCCCAAACGCAAACATCAAGGTCTCCTTGCAGACCGCAACATCAGTCTCCAGTCCTATGAGGACAAACTTGCTCCCCATCCTACTGCCGCCGTAATCGTCTGTCCGAACACATGGCGTTACCCTAAAGTTCTCGCAGATCGGCCTGGTGATCATGAGTTTCCACGTGCTGGCGGACTTCATGCCGTCTTCTAGCGTTTCCTGTACGACCCGCTCTTCATCTTCCTCGTCGTCCAGGTCACCGACCTCCTCCATGGTTAGCCCGGCGCCGAGAAGAATCTCCTGCGCTTTCAACAGCGCCGCGAACGCCTCTTCCTCGTATGGTGTTCCGTCGGCAAGCCTCAGTAGCTTTTTCACTTTCGTTACGGTCTGTGACTTAAGCAACTATGGTTCAACCCCTTTGTTTCCCATCCTCAAACCGAATATCATCTACTATGTCGATAACATCAATGAACTCGTCGGCAGCCCGTATCAACTCCTCGGATGCCCTGTACCCGTTTATCTCGTAGATCTCTCTTGCCTCCGTGCTGGCCAGAATAGTAATATGCTCTGAGCAGCATCCCGTTCTGCGTCAGTAATTTCAGGAGCTTCACGTAATCAACCTTGAGTTGTAACGGTTCCCAGGTGGCCGATCGCCAGTTCCACCCATCCATGAATATTGCTGTTCGCCCCAGCTGTGTCACGGTGTAAGAAAGGTTCATCTTGTTGATCGTTACCCACCTCTTATCTGTTCGTTCCGTCCGGTTACGCCGGCTCCAACGAGTATCTCGCCCTTATCCTCTCGCGCTTCGTACGCTTTTTCCGCCCTTGCGTGGTCTTCAACCGCATAACAGTAGATGCACCCGTGAGGGCACGAGTTATATGCGCCGATGTCTCGAGACTCAAAACAGCAACACCCTTCCCTGTTCCCCTTCCTTTTTGCCTTGATTGGGTAGCCGGCCACGTCTGACAACCTGTAGGCGTCAACGCAGGCTGCCTCTTGCGCCCCGCCAACCGCATATTTCTTCTGAGAGCAAACGCTTAACTGCATCCTTCTTTCCGCCGCCACCTGCACCAGGTCTGACACCAGCTCTCTTTTTGACCAGTCTGATGGGTCAAACCACCTGAATCCCTGTTCTGCCGCAGCCCTGTTCATGTTCGTCGTGGTTTTTTGATACATCTGTGCGAATGAAACCACTACCTCATCTACCGCCCCCTCCAATGCTCTGGCCATTGCGTTGAACCTCGTTATATGCTGTTCTAACGTCATCGTGTTTGTCACCACTATTGGGTCATACCTCCACACCACGGTCCTCGGACCGTACCGTTCAGCCACCGCATGGGCCTGCTCAACAGAATCCCTCCAATCAACAACGCGCCCTTCGAGCTCTCTGGGATAACCATTAATCGTGTGCTGGATGATAAACGGGTAGCCGAGCGCGTCTATTTCTTCCAAATGGGGCAAGAAAGGGCCTAAGTTCTTGGTCCAGAACACAAAGCCGTCAACATCGTCTCTGCCTAGAGGCACCCGGTTCTCGGTGCCGTTGTAGGGGTTACTTACCTTGCAGTGCCCCTCACGGAGCCTGGCCATGAACCATTCCCCGTAAAACGCCGGTATGTCGGTTCTGTAGCTTGCAGATATTATCAATATTCCCCTTTGGCTGCTTGCGCCCTATTATCCTACAAGGCATCAACATTCTCACGTGGACGTTGTAGCTACCACCCCCTTGCTATTGTCTCTGTGAACGTGTATCCGCGGCCAAGCCCGGTCGGTGCCGACACCCTCAGGGCTTCTCCAGATGCCCGCGCGGCGACTATCTCTCGAACCCCGTCGCCCGTGAGGTCGTCATTGTTGAAGAAGAGATCGTCCACCATCGCCTGCACTACAGCATCCTCATCTTCATAATCGAACTCCGCCAGCTCGCTTGGCTCCATGAGCGAAAGGTAATACTTGACCAATATCGCCCCTGCCTTGCGCCACGCCATCCGGAACTGCTCGTTGTCTCGGTCTCTTTCTGGTATAGTTATTGCCATGTTCTCTACCTCCGTTTCAAGGGGCTCTTGCTTTTTGCCTAGAACCATAATATTATGGTAGAGATAGTACGTCAACATATGGAGGTGTCGCACATGGTGGAACAAGAGAATCAGTATCTGGTCTTCTACGAGAGAGTCCTATTGGCCTCAGCTATCATCTTTGGGTTCATCGGCGGCTTCACGATTTATCTCACCTGCACGCCTGACACCCCTGCCAATTCAACGGTTCAGGTATTCCTCATAATATCTCTGGCCATGCTGTCCTTTTCTGTCTTCTCTGGCCTTCTCGCGCCTCTTTACTTCATGTCTTACTGCACCAAAGATCCGTACGGATCCCTTCTGTTTTTCAGGAGGAAGGAAGAGGTTAAGGGAGACGAAGCCCTGAACCAGTTGCAGAAGGACAAGAAGCGAAATTACGAGAGCCTCTTTCTTTTCCAGTTGACGTTTTTCGTTCTTGGCCAACTTTTCCTTTTCGTTGCCATATTCGTCAACATGTTCTGGGACTGAGGCCCATTCTTCGTCAATCTTGAACCAGCCAGTACTGGTCGACGTCTTACCCGGGGAACAGAACCTCTCTGCCAGTTGTTTGTTGGTGCCGACGGAGGGATTCGAACCCCCACGCCCGTTGCCGGACACCTGGATTTAAGCCAAGCGCGTCTTCCAGTTCCGCCACGTCGGCTGGTAGCCCCTGCTGGTCTCGAACCAGCGGCCTCCTGTTTGTAAGACAGGCGCTCTCCCTGCTGAGCTAAGGGGCTGTGTTGGTACCGGTGGAGAGAGTCGAACTCCCACGCCCTTTCGGACACCTGGTCCTAAGCCAGGCGCGTCTTCCAGTTCCGCCACACCGGCACGGTTACCGCAACAGCCATTAACCCCGGTTCCGTTCTACCCGGCCATCTATCTCGAGGCTTTATGCACCCCAGGTCATTGTTTCCCCCGGAGTTTCTCCTAAGGAACACTCGTTCCTCAGCGACAGGTGGTTGTCGCGGCAATATTCAGTTTTCAAGGTAGCTGGTGGCCGCACCAGGATTCGAACCTGGATGCTCGATGCGAACGGGAGCTTTTGAGGCCCCTGCGTCTTCCAATTCCGCCATACGGCCATTTGGTCCCGAGGGCTGGGATTGAACCAGCGACGCCCTGGTCTTCGGCCAGGCGCTCTACCGTCTGAGCTACCTCGGGTTCTGGCGGAGAGAGCAGGACTCGAACCTGCAAGACGGCACTTGACCGTCCACGGGTTAGCAACCCGCTGCCTTACCAATTCGGCCACCTCTCCGTGGTTTGGGAGGGAGGGATCGAACCTCCAGCACCAGGTCCAAAGCCTGGCGTTCTACCGTTGAACTACTCCCAAGTGGATGCCCGGGGAGGGGTCGAACCCCCGTCTCCTGGTCCAGGGCCAGGCGTCTTCCCACTAGACTACCGGGCATTGGCGGAGGGGAAGGGGATCGAACCCTTAAGACCCTCTCGGGCTCAACTGTTTTCAAGACAGTCTCCGTCGCCAGCCTTCGGATTGCCCCTCCGCACGCTTATAATTGGTCGGGGTGGCAGGATTTGAACCTGCGCCCCCATGGTCCCAAACCATGTGCGCTACCTGACTGCGCCACACCCCGATGATTTTCTGGAGCGACCGGCGGGTCTTGAACCCGCGACCTCAACCCTGGCAAGGTTGCGCTCTACCGTCTGAGCTACGGTCGCTTGGAGCGAGCAAAGGGGTTCGAACCCTTATGGCCGACTTGGAAGGCCGGGGCTCTACCGATTGAGCTATGCTCGCTGGTGGAACCGGTCGGGATCGAACCGACAACCTCCTGGTTGCAAACCAGGTGCTCTCCCGATTGAGCTACAGTCCCGCGATGGTCGGCCCGGCAAGAATCGAACTTGCAATCTACCGGTTAAGAGCCGGTTGCTCTGCCAATTGAGCTACGGGCCGATGGTAGCGGCGGTGGGGATCGAACCCACGACCTCCAGGGTATGAACCTGGTGAGCTAACCACTGCTCCACGCCGCATTGTTGGGGTGACCTACCGGAATCGCACCGGCACCTCCAGGGCCACGGCCTGACGCTCTTCTATTGAGCTAAGGTCACCTCGTTGGCTGCGGTGGCAAGATTCGAACTTGCGACACGGCGGTTAACAGCCGCCTGCTCTACCACTGAGCTACACCGCAGCGTTGCCCGACCCCACTCGAGAGGTCGGGCTTGCCGTTGACCGCCCTGGCCGATCACGTTACCTTAATACTGCTGCAAACGCTCTTGCTTCTCTCTTCAATCAAACCCCCTTCCTTGCCTTTCTTTGCCAGTCACTCACGCTTTAGTTTTTTGGTGGGGATGTCAGGAATCGAACCTGCCTAGTCATCGACGCCGGGGTTACGGCCCGGCACAGCTCCCACGCTGTCGCATCCCCTTGGAGGCGGAGACAGGAATCGCACCTGCGTGTGCCGGTTTGCAGCCGGCCGCTTTTCTCCTCAGCCACTCCGCCTTGGTGGACCCGGATGGTGATGCTCCACCTCCTCCCGCTTATGAGGCGGGCGTTCTCCTGTTAAACTACGGGTCCTGGAGCCGGTGGAGGGCATCGAACCCCCGACCTTGGCATTACAAGTGCCCTGCTCTGCCATCTGAGCTACACCGGCTGTTTGGCACCCCCGCGAGGATTTGAACCCCGAACCTCCCGGGCCGAAACCGGGCGCTCTATCCGTTGAGCTACGGAGGTACATGTTGTTTGTCTTTTTCTGCTATTTGGAGGCCATCCCCGGACTCGAACCGGGAACATCCACCTTAGGAGGGTGACGCTCTGTCCAGTTGAGCTAGATGGCCTTTTCCTTTGGAGCCCCCGGTCGGACTTGAACCTACAACCTGTGGATTAGAAGTCCACCGCTCTATCCAATTGAGCTACGGGGGCTTGGCGCCCTGTAGGAGAGTCGAACTCCTATCTCCTCCTCGACAGGGAGGTATGCTTGCCACTACACCAACAGGGCTGGTGGCCTCTGAGGGATTTGAACCCTGCGTTTCCGGGTTGAAAGTCCGGCGTCCTTGACCTGGCTGGACGAAGAGGCCTGGTAGACCCGGAAGGCTTCGAACCCTCGCTTCACCCTAATCAGGGGTGCGTTCTGCCGGTTAAACTACGGGTCTTTTAGGATGCCTAGCCGCTACCACCCAGGCCACTAAGGACCGGGGTCCACCCCAAACCGCTTCACTCCTCGCGGCAACACTCCCCGGGTCACACCGGGCGGAGTGCTTTCGGCACCAATACTTTTCCAGCTATTCTTTTTTCAAGGTTCCGCATCCCGCGTCTTTCCAGCGAGACAGTCACCGACTATTGGTTGCGGGGGCGGGAGTTGCACCCGCACCCTCAGGGTTATGAACCCCGCTGAGCTGCTCCAGCTCCACCCCGCTTCATTTCCTGGTGGAGGTGGCAGGCCTCGAACCTGCGGCCTCCGGGTTAAAAGCCCGTTGCTCTGCCGTCTGAGCTACACCTCCGCTGGCGGGCCGGGAAGGACTCGAACCTCCACTCTCCGGTTTTGGAGACCGTTGTGTTCCCGTTACACCACCGACCCGTACTCCCACTAAAAAACCGCCCCGTTCGAGGCGGCCTTGAGGAGTAATCCGTCAAAGAGTCACGTTACGCCCCCCGACCACCGCCTTCCCGTACGCCCTCGAAATAACCTGTGAGGGCACAAATCGGGTCCCAGGTCCCTGATGGCACCGTCTGGTGCTTCAAGGTTTTCCTCGCTATTCCATTCAGTTGTCGTGCTCTTCGTTTCACCATCAACCTTCCGCTTTTCGTTCCCTGTCTATACAAACGCTTTCCATTCTGCGCTTGTTCCCAGTCAACACCTTTCTCTACAATAACTATAATACTATCGCCATGATAGTGAGTCAACCGTCATTTCAACAATAATGTCCCTGATATTTTTCATGCCTGATGAATCTCCACCCGCTATTGCGGCTTATATCTTCTTCGCCGGCCTTCCGGCAGACTTCTTCTTTGCTGGTTTCTTAGCAGCCTTCTTCTTTGCGGGAGCTTTCCGCTTCTTCGCGGCCGCCCTCTTCTTGGCCGGTTTTTTCGCAACCTTCTTTTCTACCGCACTTATCCTTGCGTCCAGCTCCTTTATGTCCTGGGTAGTAGCTACTCCAACCGTGTTCAGGGCCTTCCGCATTGCCCCGACTACCGCATCGTCCAACTCGCTCCTGATCTCTTCTATGGACTTCGTTACCTTCTTTTTCTCAGCCATCCGTACCCCTCCTTATACGTATGTGTATACAGCAGGATTTATTATACACGAAGGTGTCACGTTGCTGTATTATTGCGCAGTTTCGTCTACCTGCTTGCAGTGTTCAATCTTTATTCTTCTGCCAAGCCCCACAATAGTTCCTTCACCAACTCTTCTCGCTTGTATCCCAGCCCCAACCTGTAAACCCCTATCAGAAGAACGGTTGCACCGCCGGCAATCCAGTAGATCAGATGTTGTACTGCCCTGTCCTGATCTTCTAGTTCGTATCTGTCCATGTCGTACTCATCGTCCAGCGAGTACTCCCTCCCGTTTCTTTTGCTTCGCCACCTCTTTGCCCTAAAGGTATCTTCCGCTACTTCGATACTCTCAAGTACGGTATCTCCACTCTGGTAGACATAGTGCTGCCCTCCCGCCGGCAACTTCCAGTTAATCAAGACAAGTGCTATGAATACACCGACCGCGACCACGACTATTGCTGTCACAAGCGTATTTCTCGTGGATTGCAACTCATCGTTTGCCTTCGCTATTGCGGCATCGTCACCCCTTCCCCCCACATCTCTCTGGTCTATGGGTTCGCCGCCCTTTTTTGCCCAGTAAAGTACGCCTCTCAATCTCTCACTCCCGTCCTTTCCCCCAGCAGTTCATCCCCCTTACAATACCACTCGTCGTTACAACATCCCCTGTAATTCATCCTCGTCCAAGACCGTTATTCCGAGGTCTACCGCTTTCTGGTACTTAGACCCTGGGTTCTCCCCCACCACCACATAGTTCGTCTTTTACCCACCGAGCTAGAAACCTTCCCTCCAAGTGCTTCTATTAGCCCCTTCGCCTCATTCCGCGTGAACCTCTCCAGGCTCCCAGTCAGCACGAACGTGACCCCCTCCAGGGGCTTCTCGTTCTCGTCCTCCTCATCTGCCATCCTGACCCCGGCGTTCCGCAGTTTGTTCACGATATCCACGTTGTACGGTTCTGCGAAGTATGCCACCATACTCGTAGCGATCTCCGAGCCTACACCTTCTATTTCCTCAAGCTCCTCTTCTCTTGTTGCCATCAAGACGTCCATGCTCCCGTAGGTCTTGGCGAAGTCCTTAGACACGCTCCTGCCCACGTTTCTGGCTCCCAGGCTGTATATGACCCTCCACAGGGGCTGCTTTTTCGACTTCTCAATGGCGGCAATCAGGTTAGCGACAGACTTCTCCTTGAAACCCTCCATCTGTGCCAGGTCTTCCTTTGTTAAGTAGTAGATGTCTGATATGTCGCTAACGAGGCCCAGGTCGATCAGTTTCCTTACCGTCGATCCCCCCAGCCCTTCGATGTCCATAGCGTCCCGCTTCCCTATATGAAGTATCTGCTCGAACTGCTGTTCCGGGCATAATGTGTTATTACATCTCGTTACGGCTTCTCCGTTTACCCTGAACACCGGCGACCCGCACGAAGGGCACTCCTTGGGCATCTCGTATGGCTCCTCTTTGCCCGTCCTCTCATCCTCGATCACCCGCACGATCTCAGGGATGATGTCCCCCGCCTTCCTGACCACCACCACGTCGCCTATCCGCACGTCCTTTCGCCGGATTTCGTCTTCATTGTGCAGGGTGGCGTGCGTGACCGTCGAGCCATCGACAAACACCGGGGTTAATGTGGCAACAGGGGTAAGCGCGCCCATCCTGCCCACTTGGATTACGATATCCTTGACAGTCGTCTTTTGTTCCTCCGCCGGGAACTTATACGCTATTGCCCACCTGGGCGCTCTGCTGGTAGCCCCCAGCGCCGTCTGCTGCTCGCTGGGGTTGACCTTTAAGACCACACCATCTATGTCGAAGCCCAAGCTCTCTTTCTTCTCTGACCACTCCTCACAGAAAGCCCACACCTCGTCTATTCCGTTGACCAGCCTTGAGTGCTTTCCCACCCGGAATCCCAGGTCTTGTATGTAATGAAGTAGTTCTCCGTGATTATCCGGCAGAGCGTCTGTAGAGTAGCTTATGTTGAATGTCACCATCGACAGGTGCCTCTTGGCGACCACTCCCGGGGCAAGCTGTCGGATTGACCCCGCTGCTGCGTTCCGCGGGTTTGCGAACCCCTGCCCCCTCTCCTCCATCCGGCTCTTGTTTGCCTCTTCAAATGCCTTCAGGGGCATGAAGACCTCACCCACGACCTCTATTGAAGCAGGGGGTATTTCCGTCAGGAGCCTCAGGGGTATCGCCGGTATGGTGCGTAGGTTGTTGGTAATATCCTCTCCCGTTTCACCGTCTCCCCTCGTTGCTCCTCTCACCAGGAGGCCGTCCTCATACGTGAGCGCGACCGCGAGGCCGTCCATCTTGAGTTCACAGACATACTCCACCTCGCTAACCCCCAGTCCCCTCCGAACCCTCTCGTCAAACGCCTTCAGCTCTCCCAAGTTGAAAGCGTTGTCCAGGCTCATCATCTTCTGCCGGTGTGTCGCCGGGGCGAACCCCTCTGCCGGTTTAGTTCCCACTCGTTGTGTCGGCGAGTCCGCGGTCACAAGTGCTGGGTTCTCCTTCTCCAGGTCCACCAGTTCCCTGTACAGCGCATCGTACTCGGCATCGCTGATCTCCGGGGCATCCAGGCTGTAATATCGGTAGATATGGTAGTTGAGGCTCTTCCTCAACTCCTCCACTCTCGCCTTCACGCTTTCCTTTTCCATGACCGCCCTTCCGTCGTTTAACCGTGCTTCCACATGGTGTTTATCTTTCTATATGATAATACGATGGTACGGATTGTAGGTCAACCTTGAGGACGTCAATTACCCATCAGGGTTTCAGTCTTGAGGTAACAAAGTTGTTGTCCCAGTGTAAGTCCTTCCGCGTACACCGGGTCGCCGACCCCCAGTCCCTTCGAGCAGCCTCTATGCACTGCTCTCTAGCCACGCCGCATATTCCTTCGCACACCACGGGTGGAAAATCGCCGCCCCCTATGATCTGATAGCAGTTCTCGCAACAACTCATCCACTTTTGTGGCCTGTTCTTATTCTTGAAATGCTTCGGGCAGTCCCTCCCCCCTTGGGCTTCATCCCCGCACCACGCGTCATCGTAGTTCTTACACTCGAAGCGGTTGCCCGGTTTCATGAGCACACTTTTGTCCTCGCGCACCTTAAGCGACATCTTCAACCTTTCCGAAATCCTCGTAGGCGAATATCTCGGTCATCGCCAGTTCGTTGTCAGCCGCGTTGAACACGTCCACTATCACCCCGATTGGAGGCCTGTCGTCATCTTCCTTCACCTCTATGTGCAGTTTCTGCTCCTTGGTGACCTCGCAGAACGCCTCCACGATAACCCTGCCGCCATCCCCCCGAGTAACTTTTAGCACTGCCTTCTCCCTTCGTTTCAACTTGTGATTACATCATACGTTGCCGTAGATTGTACGTCAATCTATCCCCCTTTTCGTTATGACTAATTGACAATTCAGTAAGTATAATGTATCATGTAATTGCCCGTTCAGCGGGCGCACTGGGATTGTCCTCCCGGTGTATGACGTCACCTCCAAGGGGTCGCTTCCGAGCGGCTCCGCCGGGCGCTAAAGCTTAGCCCCCAGCCGAGTCGCTGGGGGTGATTTCATCTCTGGACAATGCGTTAGGTCTAAAAACACATTAGAGCCTGTCAGGGGCTAGACCATGTTGTGCCAAATCGTTCCACTTCACACTATATGTTGCCAATATTGTGCATGGTAACGCATGTTTACGCACATAGGGGTTAACAAATAATTAGCAATGTAACTCTGGGGGTTTTTGCTCAGCAAACAGCCTTCTAGCTTGCTTGCTACAGCTCACAAAGCGCTCTTTCCAGGTACTTGATCATTAGTGGCACCTGGTCCTCCCTCAGTCGCAGTCCCTTCTTGGTTGGGCCTTCATAATCATCCTTGGAAACATACTCTCTCGCGTCAATATAGGGCCCGTATTTCCCCTCCCCTTTGGTCACCACCACGTAGGATCCGTATTGGTTCTTCGCGAACTCGGCTACGTGCCCGTCTATGTGCTCGAACACGCTTTCCCCCTTTCCACTTCAACGCGCTCTAGGTTTCTCACAAGCGACATCCAGATTATTCTCTCCCTTGTCCCCTTGTCGTCCCAATCCGTTTCCCGAACCAGTTCCACCACCACCGATTCTCCACCCAGGTGGTCCTTTACAACGTCCCCCCGCTTGCCATGTCTGCTAAAGTCACCCTCTCAGATGGTGTTCCCGGCGCAAGCACCTCGTCACCCTCTTCTGTTGTCGTGGCCTTCCCGTATATCACGATGGAGATACGCCGCTCTTGTTCATCCACGGGTCGCCTCCCTTTGTTCAATGTCTCCCGGGTATGCCGCATAGTCACCCATGCTCGTCTGGCTGTCGTCCAGCCAGTCAAGCCCTATCCAGCTGAGCCTCTCGCAAAGCTTCTTCCATCCCCGCCCTTCTCGGGTGCCGTCGCACTTGTAGGAGAAGCGGTCCATGAGCAGTTTGAGGCCTGCCCTTCTCTGCTCTGGTGTGGCCTCGTAGGGGAACCTTGTGCAGTAACTTGCATCATCCAGGTCTTCCCATTCCTTGTACTCAGGGTTCCAGCGCGAGAAGTAAAAGCGGAGCAACGCTTTGTCCTGGGGATCCT
>Ga0180014_1000437_pt1 | contig 11590 bp, 9 predicted proteins | sample KR13_S1_MetaG_FD_116507 | JGI IMG/M metagenome (GOLD analysis project Ga0180014, IMG submission 116507) | Groundwater microbial communities from the Olkiluoto Island deep subsurface site, Finland - KR13_S1_MetaG | ecosystem: Environmental > Aquatic > Deep subsurface > Groundwater | place... | reverse complement strand
CTCCCCGAGAGTTCGGGAGAGAACTGCAATGGATTGTCTACCGGAGGCGGAAAATTCTTATGCGCCAAGTTACTGACCCACCGGTATGTAGCTCGGACCGCCCCACGGGAAGGACTGCTGATATATCGTGCCGCCTACCGTTCGGATGAACCACAAGCCTGATGATCTCTGGTACACTGACAGTTCGGTCAGCCCGTCCTCATTATAATCCCCGCTCACCGGCTTATATCCTGGCGCTCCCCACGGCACCCACCATAAAATAATATCTCCCTCCACGCTCTTAGCAAACCACAGCCCGGTCTCTTCGTGGTAGGCTCCCACATCCATATGACCATCGCCGTCATAATCCCCAACAATCGGCGTAAATCCCTCTCCGCCCCACAGTAAATTCCAGGCAATCACCACGCCATTCACTTTGATGATATACCAGTTCCCGCTCCGGGTGTCGTATAAAGCCGCGTCCGCGACTTCATCCCCGTCAAAATCACCGGCCATCGCCTTGTAGCCCGGTCCGCCAAACTGACCGGACAACACCCCGCCGTCCGACGATTTCAGGATATACCACATCCCGCTGTTTTCCGCGTACAGCGCATAGTCCGCATGTCCATCGCCGTCATAATCCCCAACGACCGCCTCGTAGTCTATACCCCCCCAAGAGCGCAGTTCGGAAATCGTGTCGCTTCCCAATGCCTTGACGTACCACACCGCGCCCGCCGCTCGATACACCGCCAAATCCACCCGGCCATCTCCGTTATAATCGCCCGGCACCGGCTGGTAGCCTTCTCCGCCAAACCATACATTCGTCTCGCATCCATCACTGAACCGTTTGATCTGCCACCAGCCGTTGACGTCACCATAGACCACCAGTTCCGCGCCAATACCATCCCCAAAGAAATCCAGCCCCTTGGTTCCTTCCACGCAGATTGCCATCTCGATTTCCGTTGGAGACTGCACGGATGTTCCGCCGCTTAATTCATCCACGCCATCCACGATGACAAGGCCGCGGTAACTCCCCGGACTCAGGCCCGTCACATCAAAACCAACCGTCGTGGTAACACGCTCCCCCGTGCTCTGTCCCATCACCGGGCTAACCCTGAGCCATGATACATTCGCGCTCACCGTCCAGCTCAGTCCGCCTTTCGGCGCCACACTGTCATTCCACACGGTAAAACTCCTCGAGATCGAACCCTGCCCCTGACGATTCGTCACCCCCATGCTCACCCCATCACAACCCAGAACCGCCAACGGTTTCACGATCATAGAAACCGGCACCTGACTGGTCGAAATGGAGTTCCCATAGTCATCCAAGCCCACCACCTCGATCACCGCGTTCGACGTGCCGACATTCAACCCTGTCGTGCTGAATCTCACCTCCAAGGTGTCATGTTCTCCGGTGCTCACGCCCACCGAGGGAACGACCATCAGCCAGTTAACATTATCGGTGACCTGATATCGCAGCGTATTGGTACTGATCCCGCTCTTCCACACCTCCAACTGCTGGGTCGCCGCGTTATACCCCTGCAGGACCGTGGACAGCAACGACGAAGGACTCACGCCCATACCAAAGCCACTGACCACTACTTGCACGCCAACATTGGCCGGCGACCCGATCGCCATGACCCCATTACTATCCGTGGCCGTCACCGTCAGGATTCCATTATACGTCCCCACGCTGAACCCGCTGACCCCGACGCAACTCACCGTAATTGCATTCACCGCTCCCGCCGCCAATTGCCCGGTGATCGTGCTCCCCGATCCGTAAGGCCCTGTCATACTCAGCCATGATGTATCCGCCGCCACCGTATATCCAAAGGCGTATCCTTCCGCACTCGTGTTCGAAATCGTCATGATCTGGTCAGCCACGCTCTGCCCCTGCACGACTGTTACTTCAAATACACCGGGATCCACCACTAGTTCCGGTTTTGCTTTCACCGTCAGATTAACGTCAACGACCTTCGATCCGCCCCCCAGCGCCGGGATACTCGTGATCGCCCCGGCATAGGGCCCCACTCCCAACCCCGAGGTGAGAAAGCGCACCGTAATCGTATTGGTGGCCCCAGCCGTCTGCCCCGTCAACACCCCCGACACATTGCTCACCGACAGCCACGCCACATTCGTCACAATCGTATAGGCCAGATTCCCCGCCCCGGAGTTGACCAGGGTGAACGTCTGATTTGACGCGTTTTGCTCCTGCATGACGGCGGCCGTGAGAGTGACGGGCGATAGTTCCAATTCCATCACGTTCAGGACAACGGTCACCGTTTGCGTCGCCCCGCTGTCGTTCGTGGACGCCACCGTTATTACCGTGTTGCTCGCGCCCGGCGTCCAGCCCACCGTGCTGGAATAGGATAGCGAGAGGATATTGGTGTCGTAACCCGCCAACGTCCCGCTATTTGACGAACACGACAACCAACTATTGGAAATCGTCACAGTGTAGTCGGCCGTGTTCGTATCGGCGTTAATCACATTGAAAGTCCGGCTGGTCGGCGTGTTCCCCACCATCACGTCATTCGTCAAACCGCCCGGGCTCACGGTCAACACTATGGCGCCCGCCGGAAGCGTGATGCTTGCAACCAAGGCCAGCAGCAATGCCATGGGCAGGATAGATTGAGATTGAATTTGAAACATAAGCACACCTTTTTCAATTTAATGATTAAAGGAATTATAAGGATTTACCCCAAAACAATCAACACCTAATTTTTCCTGTCCAAAGGCCTGATCCCGGCACCGTCCCGATGGCTCGGATACGTTTTACCCAAACTTGCCTCCACGATGGGCAGCGATAAAGTTCAGGCCAAACTCATCCTCGCCTTTCAGCAATGCTTTGGCCAACTGGAAAGATTCGGACCGGATGTCGAGCGAACGCAAAATACCGGCATTAATCTGTAATGGATCCACAATGCCGCCATCGCCTCCCGCCTCCACCGCCAACCAGGCATAGACCTGGTTGATCAGCTTGCGGCAAGGCATGCCGAATGAAACGTTACTCAATCCCCCGATGATGTGAATGGCCGGGCCATATTTCCGGCGCACCGCCGCCACGGAATCCAAAAATATTTTTCCGTTGTTCGGATCCGTGGAAATCGTATAGACTAAAGGATCAACATGCACCCATGCCAGTTCGATTCCACGAGCCGTCAATTGGGGAATAAGCCGCTCCAAGTTGTTCATTCGTTCCGCAACCGTCGCCGGAAGCTCTTTCTCGCCGGCGGCGGAAGCCACCACGGCCGGCTGATATTCCTGCAACACATCCAGCAGGGCAAGGCGTTCCAGGGAAATAGAATTCACCATGGGGCGGCCCCGGTCCCGATCACAGGCCCGCAGACCGGCCCGCATGATCTCGACGTTGGCCGAATCGATACTCAAGGGCAGGACCGACGCCTTTTGAACCAGGGCGGCGGTCCACTCCATGGCCTTGACCCGTTCCTGAAGATCCAGGCTGAACTCGTCCACGTTGACGTCCAGGAAAGTCGCGCCGGCCTTCTCCTGCTTACACACCAGTGTTTGCAGATATTCCATCCCGGCTTCGCGGTCGGCGCCCTGCCCGTGCATGCCCTGCCAGATCGCCGCAGCGCAGTGCCGCACCTTGCCGTTTTCCCAGTCCGCGCTTTTCAGGAATCCATCCGGGATCGGCATCAACTGTTTCGTTCCTTTTATCTCATAGACAATGGACTCACGTCCGTCGGCCCCCTTCGCCACCAGGTTCCCCCCCCGCTTCAGGACACGGGTGCAATGGATATTCTCGCCGATAATGATAAATGTGGAAATCTGCATGTCGGTATCCTTTCCTGTTAAATGCGCCGTTTCATATCGAGCCACGGAGGGAACCTCGTCAGCGCCCGCATTCTCTCAAACCTTGACGGCGCGGACAAGTTTTTTCATGAAGCCCCGCTGCCGGGGACGGCAATCGCCTTGAACCGGCGACCGGTTCCTGTATTGTTCCGCTTTGGTCACCCAACCCGGGAGAAATGCATGAGCACCGTCTTGCCTTTGTTGGCCGTCTTATCCGGACTGTGTTTTACCGCGATAGGGGTGGCTTACCGTTTGGGGCAAGAGCGCGGGATCACACCTCTCCAGATTTTGTTTTGGGCATCCCTCGTCGGAATCGTGTTTTTCGGAGCGCGGACACCGATCGAATCCTGGACCACGGCGCCACGTGTCGTTTGGATATGGGCAATCCTGGGGGGATTCAGCCAATACTTGGGGCTCCACCTCACGGCCAAGGCATTGCGTCTGGGCCCATTGTCCCCGTACTGGTGCGCCACCAATCTGACGTTTCTCATTACCGCGCTCGTTGCCGCCTTCTTTTGGGATGAATCCATTACCCTGCTCCAGAGTCTGGGCCTGGCCAGCGGCATCGGCGCCGTGCTCGCCGGGGTCTGGAGCGTGACGCCCACGACCGGCATCAACCGCCAAACCACGCCCGCCAGTTGGGGACAGCGGATGGACTACGCGTCCACGCTGTGCTTGTTGATGCTGATCAACAGCCTGATGCCGATTGCCATCAAAGCGCTCAGCCGGGAAGCCCTGCCGTCCGGCGAGGACGCGCTGAGTCAATTCAGCGGCGTATTCACAACCACCATGTACGTTTCGCTTTGGCTCGGTATGGCCGTCGACATGATCCTCCGCGGCGCTTGGCGGCGGCCGGATCTCCGGCTGATCGGTCTGGCGGCGCTGGCAGGCGGCGGTTCCGTCGGTGGATTTCTACTGTGGTGCCTCTGCGCGAAACTCTCCGCGGCGGTTCTCTTTACCCTGAGTTGCATTGCCTCCATCGTCGGCGCCGGATTGGTATCCGTGATTTTATTCCGGGAAAAAGCATCCGCCTTCTGGTTTTTGATGATGGGACTGGCCGTCTTGACCATCCTGCTCCTCAACGGGAAATGAGCCGATAGAAAAAAAGCCGTCCCGACCGCTGGGCGCATCAGGACGGCTTTGATTACATAAGCGATCGAATAAACCGGTTTATTTCTTACCCGCCAACTCTTTCGCCAGGTCGGCGGCCGACGCCGCATCCGGCGCGTACCCGTTGGCTCCGATTTCATCCGCGAAGGCCTGGGTCACCGGGGCGCCGCCAATCATGACCTTGATTGTTCCGGACAACCCCGCCGATTTCACCGCATCCACGACGCTCTTCATATTGGTCATCGTCGTGGTCAGCAAGGCCGAAGCGCCGATCAGGCCGGCGTTATTCTCCTTCGCCAACTGGACAAATTTCTCCGGCTCCACATTAATGCCGGCATCGACGACCTTGAATCCGGCGCCCTCCAGCATCATGCAGACCAGGTTTTTGCCGATATCATGCAGATCGCCTTTCACCGTGCCGACCACGACCGTGCCCACCGGCTGAACGCCGGCGCTCGCCAACAGCGGCTTCAACACTTCCATGCCCGCCTTCATGGCCCGGGCGGCAATCAGGACTTCCGGCACATAGACTTCGTTCTTTTTAAACCGCTCGCCGATCAGGCCCATGCCGGCCAGCAGTCCCTTGTTCAAAATATCAGCGGGGTTGGTTTTTTCCTGGATGGCCTTTTCCACCAGCTCCTTGACTTCCTTGGCTTTGCCCTTGATCAGGTTTTCCGAGATTTGATCCACTACGCTCATGATTCACTCCTTGGGTTAATGTTGCCCTGCTTTTCCAGGCGACCTGCACCTGAACTGTCTTATTAAATGCCAAGAGCCTATATTATCTTTAAAATAAATATAGACAAAAACAGCTCAATTTTATAACAATCTTGCTGTTATCAAAAAAAGGTTGCTCAAATGACCGTCTTATCCCAACGCACCTTGATCCAGGTGAATCGAACGTACCGGCAGGCTTTCGGACTGTGCGTCCATCCCATTATGGCCACCGGCGCCCTGCTGAACCGGCCGCACCGGCCAAACCTGGTCTTCTGCCTTCCCTCCAGCACGCGCACCGGCGCCTACGGTCTGCAGGAGGCACTGCACTGGGGCGAACCATATGTTTTTTATTGGGCGCCGGGCATCATTAGTTGGGCCGTTGCCATGGTGGACCAATACGCCGTCCATGGCGGACTGCTAAGCGATGCCGTCATCTCGCGGGACAAGCCCGCCGACGCTTCCATCCTGGGCCTGGCGGAACAGGGAGTGGCGCTCGCCATCGCACGCCGTTATGTTTCCCGACTCCCGGTCTGGCCGGCGGCCCGGATGCGGGAAGCCGCGATGTTCCTCCAGAAAACCTTTTACCAGATCAGCGGCTGGCATCCCCAGCTTCTGGAAGAGAACCGCATCAAAGCGGCGCAACAGCGGCAAATCTCGGAAGCCATTGATGAACAGAAGAAAAGCGGGCACACCTCGTATCCGATCGACAAGGAACGCCTGCTCCTGTCGCTGATCCGGGCGGGCGATCAGAACGGGGCCCGCCGGGTACTGAATGAAATGCTGGGCGCCATGTACCTGTTTTCGCCCAAGCTGGTCATCCTACGCGCCCGGGCAATCGAGATGATGGGCTACCTTACTCGGGCCGCCATCGAAGACAGCCCCCTCATGGAACCGTTGATCGAGCGCAACCACCGCTGGATGCAGAAGCTGATCCAGGCCCGCGATTTTGAAAACCTTTCCCACGTCCTGATGCAGGCGTTGGACGACTTCATGGAAGGCATCTACGTGCACGGCTTCAACTGTTACAACGCGAAAGTGAGCCAAATCCTCGACTTCATTACCCGGCATTATACCCAGCCGATTTCACTGAAGCAGATCGCCCAGGTGGCCGGGCTCAGCGCCTTCCGGATCAGCCACCTGATTAAACAGCATACCGGCAAAACCGTACTCCAGCATATTCTCCAATTGCGCGTCCAGAAAGCGCAGCAACTCCTGGAGCGCACGACCAAGAGTTGTCCGGAAATAGCCTATGAGGTTGGTTTTGGCGACCAGAGCTATTTCATCAAACATTTCAAGCGCCTGACCGGCACAACGCCGGCGCGCTATCGGCGCACCCGTCTGACCTCCAAAGTGCACCCCAATCCGCTCCCCGCCCCCGACCTGCCGGCACCCGTATCTTGAACGATCATTTTCCTCTTGCACCCGGTCTCCGAACATGACTTAATCCACACCGTTCTGTTTCCATTCCAAAAGATTATTCCAAGGATGAATCTCTTATGGCTAAAATAACTTTCATGGGCGCCGGCAGCACGGTGTTCGCAAAAAACGTTCTAGGCGATTGCATGTGCGCGGAGGCCTTGAAGGGATCAACGCTCGCTCTTTATGACATTGATCCCGAGCGCCTCAATGATTCGCTCACACTGCTTAAGAATCTGAATCAAACCCTGAAAGCGGCGATGACGATCAAGGCTTTTCTTGGAATCCGTCAGCGGCGGACTGCACTGCAAGGTGCCGATTATGTGGTCAATGCCGTTCAAATCGGCGGCTACAAGCCGTCAACGGTTATTGATTTCAACATCCCGAAAAAACACGGCCTGCTTCAAACCATTGGCGACACCCTCGGCATCGGCGGTATTTTCCGGGCCCTCCGCACTATTCCCGTGCTCCTGGATTTTGCCCGCGACATGGAAGCGGTCTGTCCCGAAGCATGGATGCTGAATTATGCCAATCCCATGGCCATGAATATGATGGGGCTATTGCGTGGAACGCATGTTCACGCTGTCGGGCTGTGTCACAGTGTTGAAGGATGCGCGCCCAACCTGCTTTACCATTTCAGACGAAAAACGAAAAAACTTCAATGGAAAGTCGCCGGCATCAATCATCAAGCCTGGCTCCTGGAAATCACCGATGACGGACGGGATTTGTATCCGGACATCCGGACCGCCTGCCGCCGGGCAAAGGCGGCGGGCGCCCTGAAAATTGATCTTGTGCGGCTGGAGATGATGATGCGGTTCGGCTACTACATAACCGAATCCAGCGAACATTCGTCGGAGTATTTTCCCTGGTTCATCAAGCGCCGTTACCCGGAACTTATCAAACAATTCAACATCCCCCTGGATGAGTATCCGCGGCGCTGTGTGAGCCAGATTAAAAACTGGAAGCGGATGCGCCGGCAATTGACTGCGAACAAGGACCAGCCTCATTCCCGGACCGGGGAATATGCGTCCTACATCATGGAAGCGATGGAAACAAACCAGCCTTTCAAATTCGGCGGCAATGTGATGAATACCGGGTTGATCACCAACCTGCCGGCCAAGGCCTGCGTGGAAGTCCCCTGCCTCGCCGACCGCAGCGGCGTCACGCCCTGCTTTATCGGAGACCTGCCCGAGCCCTGCGCGGCCCTCAATCGGACGAACATCAATCCCCAGATTCTCACGGTGGAAGCCGTCCTCACGGGTCGCAAAGATTATGTGTATCAAGCGGCCCTGCTGGACCCGCACACCGGGGCCGAACTCTCAATTGATGACACCATCCGGATGTGCGATGACCTTTTCAAGGCCCACGGCAACATGATCCCGCCGTTGCGTTAAGACACCTGACGGAAACACGTCGCAGGAAGGCGTCCGAGCGGCGGGTATCCCCAGAGGGGATATCCCCGCTCAGATAACGCAGATCGACCGGCTGTGCCGTCACATCACCTTTGCAACCGCGGAAACAAGATATCGGCATTCAGGGCACGACCAGGAGATCACGACCGGCAGAAACCCAGTCGGGATAAACACCGGCGGCGAGGCCGCCCGTTAATGCGGCGCCGACCGCAGCTTCTTCGGCCCACGGCGGCAGGCAGAGTTTCATTCCCAACTGGCTTTCCATTTCCTGGCGCACCACCGGATTATTGCGGACCGCATTGCCGGCGCCCAGGAGAAGCGCTGCGTGAGCCCCCGCGGCTCCGGCCTGACGATAAAACCCGACCAGTTCCTCAACCATACCTCGAATCAAGGCTCGGGTCAGATTCGCCGGCGTCAAGTTGGCGGCCGTTATGCCCTCAAAAGAACCCCGGGCCATCGGATCCAGACGGGAACCGGTAAATAACGTCCGGGCGCGGATTCCTCCGCAATCATCATCCGCCCTGGCAGCCAGGCAGTTCATGATATCGTACAGGCGCTCCGGCGCCGGCGCCGGCGCCGAAAACAGTTCCCGACCCACCTGCAGAAAAAATGTATTCAAAATCTCATACGCCCTGCCTCCGCACAGGCTGGCGCCGACCAGGAGCCATTGCCCATTCACCAGCGGTCGCGTATCGAGTCCATCCACCCGGCAAAAACATCCCGTGGGAACTGACATCTGTCCGCCGGTTCCCAGATTCATGAGAAGCGTATCACCAAGACGAGGGGTGCTTCCGATAAACGAGGCCTGGTTGTCGCCCAGAGCCACAGCCACCGGCAAGCCTGCCGGCAAACCACTGGCATCCGCTGACTCCGGTAACAGCGCTCCGGCCTGACTGCCGGTCGGCGCCATTTCGGGCAAGTTTGCAGATCGAAAACCAAGCGCTTCCGCAATTCCAGGAATCCATCCGGTTCCCTTCCGGACATCACCCAGACACCAGCCGGCGGCATCCGACGGACCCACAACCGCACGGCCGCAAAGCCGGCGGACCATCAAGGCATGGATGGTCAGCGCCAACGCATGGCCCGGCAAGTTCCCTTCCTCGGCCAGACGCAGAAGCGTGACGCCGCCATAGCCGCTGGCCGGACGGCACCCGCAATCCTCAAGGGCCTGGGAACCGATGCGGGCGGCAAAGGTCTCGACATAGGAACGCCCGGAGGATGTACCGAATCGACATCCCCGCGCATCCCGCCAGTCAATCAAGGAAGAAAGCGGCCGACCGTCGCGATCGACGAGAACCACGCCATGCATCTGGCCGGTCACGCCCAGGGCCAGAGGCCGGGCCCCGGTCAGCTCCGGTCGGCGGGTCAGGGTCCGAAGCAGGGACAGCGCGGCGCCGAGGAGCATTTCGGCATCCTGCTCGGCGGCATCCGGTTCGCCCGGGAGCGAGGCGGAATTGCGGATCTGCTCCACAACCAGCCGCTTGGCGCCGCCAACTTCCAGGGCGACCGCCGACAGTTTCGACGTGCCGATATCCAGTCCAATCAGATAAGTTGCCACAAATATCCAGGTTAATGCATTTCGGTTTGGCAGGAACCCAATCCCCGGCGGTAGAAATTAAACTGGACATCGGGATGATCCGCCATGAGTGACATGGGCACCGCGGCATCGGGAATACGCTTGGAAATCATCATGGTCGTCAGCCGCATGCCGAAGGCATTGTCGTGATGACCGGGATGCCAGATTGACACTTTTTCGGCTTTCCAAGTTTCCTGGGGACCGACGGAGAGTGCCTGGGTGGGAACCAGGAAGACCTGCCCTCCTCCCGAGGTCCGGGCATTCTGAATCAATGTCATCGGATGGAGCGTCACGACGCGGGTGGCCAACTGCCGGATATCCTTCTCCTCGAGAGCGGCCGCATCTTTCAGCAAGTCCTCATCCAAGGTCGTGTAATCCCACCAGTCCGCCGATATCTTGCTAATTGCCCGCGCCATGATACGTCCCCCTATTAGTTATTCATTGAACCACAGAGGTTTAAATTTCAATAAAATGTTTTCGTCCGGCACTATCCAATCACGACGGTCGTTTAGCATCTTCGTTCCGTATTTTTTCCCGAATCGCCGCTTCGGCCTGCTGATACATCTCCTGGATATCGGGATCGTTAAACTGGAAGACCCGGTCTTCAAACGCCGTGGTCTGGAGGCGCTGGAACAGGCGCTGGTTCGCGCTTTCGATATCCTTGCCGTAGATATGGAAGGAATCGGCCTGCCAGTTCAGGCGTCCCAGTTGAACCGCCTTCCCGGACCGCCGGGCCACTTCGGCGGCAATCACATCGTTGTTGAAATGAATAAAACCGAACATGTTCATAAACGTGGCGCCCCAGGCATCGTTGCTCCGGAACCGCATATTGCAGTTAAGCCACCGGATCCCGTCTTCCGCCTCCACCAGGCGATACCAGAGGGACTGCAGGCAGGGCGGATCGTAACAATCAAGGTCAATGTTCGGCATCCAGGTGATCATCTGGGCCTGCCGGGTAAACGGCTGGGCTACCAGCTTCCGGATCACCCCTTCGATCTGATCGACGACAAAAGGTCCGGTCGGGACCGACCGGCCGGCGCGGAGTTCGCACCACTGGCCGTAGGCCTTGAGACGCCCATGGTACGTGTATTCCCAACGCGTGTCCTTGGGATCATTCATGTTCTTGACCCAGTGATCCTTGATGCCCTGGACCTCGAGCACATATTCCCGCAAGTCCTCGATGCCGCCGGGAAACGCCTTGTGAATCATCGGATCGGCCAGGGGCTCCAGCACCGTAATGTTCATGGTGCAGTCCAGGCTGAGGGGATCGCCGGGCTTGTCATACTGGGTCCGGAACCGGATGCCGTGATCATGAAGCGCGACCAGCGCTTTTTCATACGCTTCCGCCAATGTCCGCTCGCAGACAGTCAAAACAGGAATGTTTTGCATGAATGGTTTCTCCTGACTGAATTTCGGAACCAATAAAAGATGAGCATAGACAAAACGGAGAAGAATTAACAGAAAAAACGCAAATCAGACAAAGACCTCGCGGCAGATAATTCGGGGAACAGCCGGCGCCGAGAATTAGTTGCTTTTACGCAAAGATACAGGTTGTTGCAGATATGTT
>Ga0180014_1000436_pt1 | contig 11610 bp, 13 predicted proteins | sample KR13_S1_MetaG_FD_116507 | JGI IMG/M metagenome (GOLD analysis project Ga0180014, IMG submission 116507) | Groundwater microbial communities from the Olkiluoto Island deep subsurface site, Finland - KR13_S1_MetaG | ecosystem: Environmental > Aquatic > Deep subsurface > Groundwater | place... | reverse complement strand
GTACTACAGGAGTACGTCTCAGTCGCACGCCTTGCCGGAGCGGCGCTTCGACGCTCTCGGTGCTTAACCGTATTTACGGAACGAGGCACTTAATATATCGTATCATCATGATGGTGCAGGCACAGGGGGGAGGCACGTTGGGCGCGGAAAAAGTTGTCATTGACACCGACCCCGCCACGGGGTACGCGCTGAGAGACGTGGACGACGGCCTGGCGCTCGCCTACCTCCTCGCCCTTCCCGATGAGTTCGACGTGCTCGGTATTGTCGAAACATCGTCCATCCAATAGAACTTTGTGGCATTATGCGGTATTGGGTAACTGATTCTTGGTCCTGTTTTGACCATTTTCCGATGTCCTTCTCGTATGTTATAATGTGTTAGCAAGGCAAGCACCTTGAAAAGACCAATACCGCGGGTTGTTACATAAATACGTCTGTAACGTAAAATTGGCAACCGACAGGTGTTAGAAAGTTTATCGAAGTTGGGTGTTCGTGAGTCGCGAACCCCAGTAGAAATACTGAAAACGCTTTGATAATCACACTTCCTGGACATCTGAATCGACCTTCTGCAACTGGCAGTTGCTTTCACAGGAGTAGCCTTTGCAGAACGGGCCTTGAAAGAGGGACGCCGCAATAGTCCGGCTAACGCCTTACTACCGTGTGGCTCTTGTTGGGTTGTACGGCACAGGTGAAAGTGGTTCATGGAATTAAATACCATAGAATCACCGACTATAACCACCGTCTTCGGCAACGTCTCCCTCCCCAGGGCCACCGCCAAGGCACGCGAGGCCGTCCGGGTTACCGCCCGCTCCTGGCCGATTTCCTATCGGCGATTAGCCGATATTAGAAAGGGCGCGCCCGGCAGGCGGCGCGCCCTTTACTCTTGCTTACATCAGTCTTTACCTGCGGAAGTAGGCGAGTAGCTCGTCGTCGGTCAGGAACCGGCAGCCGAACACCTCCTCGCTTACTCCCTTCTGGTCCAGCAGACGGGTAATGCCGCCCATGAAGAACGGGTATCCCGCCCCCATGATAAGGCCGGTGTCTATGTCCTGCGGCTCCCCGACAACGCCGTCCTCCAGTATCCGGTGAGCCTCGTCGGCCAGAGTCTCCAACGTCTTCGCCCTTATCTCGTCGGCGGGCAACTTGGGCTTGCTCTCATCAACCTCCCAGAACGCGAGCACCTCGGGATCGACCTCCTTGCCCGCGTCCGTGGTGATATAGACCCCCGGCTTCTTCGCCTCGACCAGCCGGGCGAAGTTCTCGCTCGCGTGATACCTCTCGGGGAACGCGTCGGCCAGCGTCTCGGTGGCGTGTAGTGCCACCGCCGGGCCCACCAGTGCCAGCAGGTCGAACGGCGCCATCGGCAGCCCCAGGTCCAGCAGGGCCTCGTCGACCTCCTCGAACGTGTTGGGGCCGTCCACTATGTCCATCACGGTGACCATGTTCCTGATGAGCATCCTGTTGACCAGGAACCCGGGGGCGTCCTTCATAACCACCACGGTCTTCTTTATCTTCTTCGCCACCGCCCCGGCGGTCGCCGTAGTGGCGTCGTTGGTCTTATCACCCTTGATAATCTCCAGGAGCGGGAGGACCGCCACCGGGTTGAAGAAGTGGAAGCCGATGACCCGCTCGGGATGCTCCAGACCGCTCGCCATCTCGGTAATGGAGAGCGAGGACGTGTTGGTCGCCAGTATCGCGGTCTCGCTTATGTACTTCTCGGCGGCCGCGAACACCTTCTTCTTAATGCCCATCTCCTCGAACACCGCCTCGATTATGAAGTCACAGCCCTCGAAGTCATCGTCCTGAAGCGTGTAGGTGACTATCGACTTGAGGAAGTTCGCCTTGGGCTCAGGCATCCTCCCTTTCCCGACCAGGCGGTCCAACTGCGCGTCGATATACGCCTTGCACTTATCCAGGACATCCTGGCTGATGTCCTTCATGACCAGCGGGGCCTCCAGGCGGCGCAGGAACAGGAACCCCAACTGAGAGGCCATCAGGCCCGCACCGATAACGCCGACCTTGTTGACCGGCAGGGCTCCCTCGGCGGGGATGCCCACCTGCTGCTTGGCCCTTCTCTGGGCCAGGTCGAACGAGTAGACCGAGGCCTGCATCTGGTCGCTCATGATGAGCTCTCCCAGCACCTGGTTCTCCTGCTCGAAGCCCTCGTCCAGGCTCCACTCGGCAGACCCCTTTATAAGGTCCAGCGCCCTGTAAGGGGCGATCGCGCCGCTGTGCACTCTCGCGATCACCATTCCCCTGGCCGTGTCTATCAACTGGTCGATGCTGGAGTAGTCGGGCTTCTCGCGCTCGATCGTCACCTCGCCGGTGATGATATCGGCCAGGAACTCGATCGACTCATCCATGAACTCCACCGGCTCGAACAAGCGTTCGCCCAGGCCCAGCTCGAAGCCCTTCTTCCCGTTCATCATCCTGTTGTTGCTCAAGGGGTTCTGGACGATGAGCAGGAGCGCCTTCTCCGGGCCTATCAGCCGCGGTACCAGTTGCGTGCCCCCCCACCCGGGGACCAGGCCCAGGAAGCACTCGGGGAGCGCCAGGGCGGTCACGCCGGTGGAGATCGTCCTGTAGTCGCAGTAGAGTGAGATCTCCAGGCCGCCACCCATGACCGCGCCGTTGATCGCGGCCAGGGTCGGCACCTCGATGTCCATTATCCGCTTGAAGGCGGCGTGCCCCCTGCGGCCGGTCTCCACCGCTTCCCCCCCGGAGGTTATCTCCGGCACCTCCATCAGGTTCGCGCCGACACAGAATATAAAAGTCTTGCCGGTCAGCACCAGCCCCTTGATGTCACCGTCCAGGTTGTCCATCGCCTGGTTTAGTGATTCCAGGGCCCCGGCGCCGAGCGTGTTCGGCTTCTTGTAATCCGCGCCGTTGTCCATTGTCATAATGGCGAGCTTGCCCGCCCTCGGGTGATCGTAGTACGTCATCTTGAACTGAGTAACCAGATCCTCCGCCATCCTGCCTCCTTTCAAGAACCCGCCTGCCATGCGGGTTACTTTCCGTTGGTCACGTTCTCCCAGATAGTCGCGGCGCCCATGCCCAACCCTACACAGAGGGTTGTAACTCCGTACTTCGCGTCCGGGTTGAGCTCGAACAGCTTCGCCAGGTGGGCACAGAGCCTCCCGCCGGACGAGGCGAGCGGGTGCCCGAAGGCGATCGCGCCTCCAAGCTGGTTCAGCCGCTTGTCCTCGATTCCGTCCAGGTTGAACTCGTCGATGAAGGCGAGGCACTGCACCGCGAACGCCTCGTTCAACTCGATGAAATCCATGTCGTCAATGCTCAAGCCCGTCCTCTCCAGGACCTTCCTGGTGGCGGGGACCGGGCCCAGCCCCATGACCTCCGGCCTCACGCCGGCGTAGGAGAAACCAACCGCCTTCATCTTCGGCTTCAGCCCCAGTTCCTCCGACTTCTTTGCCGAGACCATCAGGCACCCCGTAGCGCCGTCGTTCAGGCCGGAAGAGTTCCCGGCGGTCACCTTCCCTGCCTTTCGGAACGGCAGGCGGAGGCCCTTCATGTCCTCCACCGTCGCCTCGGGACGCGGTTGCTCGTCGACGTCGGCGACCTTCCATCCCTCCTGGGTCCATACGGTCATGGGGATAATGACGTCGTCGAAGTGTCCCGCGTCCAGCGCCGCCTTGGCCTTCCGCTGGCTATGGACCGCGTACTCGTCGGACATCAGCCGGGTCAGGTTCGGGTACATATCGTGTATGTTCTCAGCGGTAACGCCCATGTTGAGGGCGGACGGATCCACTATCTTCTCGGAGATGAAACGCGGGTTTGGGTCCGCCCCCTGGCCCATCGGGTGATGGCCCATGTGCTCGACTCCCCCGGCGATAATCACGTCGGCCGCGTTAAACGCGATGTCGCTGACGGCGTTGTTGATTGCGTTCATCGCCCCGGCGCACATACGGTCGACCGAGCAGCCCGGTGTGGACGGCGGCAGTCCCGCCAAGAGCGCGCTTGTCCGCCCCAGGGTAAGCCCCTGGTCCCCTGACTGGGTCGCCGCCCCCCAGATGTTGTCTTCAACCATCTCCGGCTTGACCTTTGGGTTCCGGTGCATCAACGACCTTATCACCTTCACCACCATGTCGTCGGCGCGGGTGTTGGCGAAGAATCCGTTCGGCCGCGCCTTGCCGAAAGCGGTTCTACACGTATCGATCAGATAGACATCCCGTAGCTCTTTTCCCATGTCTACTCCTCCTTCTCGCCGGTACTAAAGGCACATGTCCACGCTAACTGACACTCCCCGGGCATTACTGCCCCGCAAGAGGATAGCACGGTGAATAATTACTTCCCAAATAGTTGACCCGACGTTCAAACTAGTGAGCTTACCGGTGCCGCGGCTGCCCTCTACGGGCGGCGCCGTTCATTCGTGGAAGACGACCTTGTTCCGGCCGGTCTCCTTCGCCTCGTAGAGTGCCTTGTCCGCCTTGGCTATTATGTCGGAGCGCTCGTGCGCGCCGGGGCTGGGATAGGTGGCCACGCCCTGGCTCACCGTGATCTTCAGCCCCTGCTCCGTGCCCATGAACGTGTGCTCCTCCACGGCCAGCCGTATCCTCTCCGCGGTCTGCGCCGCCTCCGGCCCGTTGGTCTCGGGGAGCAGCATGGCGAACTCCTCCCCCCCGTACCGCGCCAAGACGTCCATCGACCTCAGGCAGCTTTTTATCAGGTTGGCCAGCCCTTTGAGGACCTCGTCGCCACAGAGATGCCCGTAGGTGTCGTTCACTTTCTTGAACAGGTCAATGTCCAGCATTACAATGCTGAATATCGTGTTGTAACGATCTGACCGCTTGTACTCCTTCTCGAAAAGCTCCTGGAAGAACCGGTGGTTGTATACCCTGGTCAGGCCGTCGGTGATGGCGAGCTGCCTTGCGGCCTCGTAGAGCCTGGCGTTATCCACGACTATGGTGACCTGGTTCTGAATCAACTTCAGGATCATCTGGACGTCCCTGGCAAACGCCAGGCTCGTGTACTGGCTCAGGGCAAGTACCCCTATTACCTTCTTTTGCGCGGTCAATGAGACGTATACGTGGGTGTAAGACCTGGCGGAGTCCTGGTCGGCGGTCAGGTTCTCCTTCCCGAAGATGGCGACCTTGATCCGCTCGGGGTTCCCCACCTCCCAGCCGTACCCGGCGGCGATCTCGAGGACCTTGTCCTTGATCTCATCCAGTGCGCCGCGGGTGGTAGGCTTGTTCAGGTGGACAACCATGTCCTCCTCCTCGAACATGAGTATGATACCCACCGCGTCGCCGGCCACCCTGGCTATTATCTCCAGGACTTCTCTCAGGGTCTCCCGGTAATCCTTGCTGACACTCGCCAGCGCGCCCAACTCGTTTAGGATCGTTGATTCGAATAGCTTGGAGTCAAGCAGGTCGATAACCCGGCTGAAAACTCCCTCCTCCTCGAGCACGCCGGTGCTGTTGCTTCTCCGTTTCCGCCCGGCCCGGCTGGTCCGGCTCTTCGCGACCTCCTCCTCTATCACCGTCAACAACTGCTCCGGCTTGAACCCCTTGGTGATATAGGCGTTGGCCCCCGTCTTCATCCCCCAGAACTTGTCGCTCTGCTGGTCGCGCCCGGTAAGCATGATGACCGGGATATCCCGGGTGAACTCGTCGTCCTTGAGCAGGCGGCAGACCTGGTACCCGTTTATCTTGGGCATCTCGATATCGAGGATGATAAGGTCGGGCTCCTCGGTGTAAGCCTTGTTTATTGCCTCCAGGCCGTCCCACGCCACGCTGACCGAGTAATCCGCGTCCTCGAGGATCGCGCTGGTTATCTTGACCACGAGCCTATTGTCGTCGGCCAGTAGAATCTTACCCTCAGACACAGCAACCTCCGTGCGGCCCCGCGGCCCGGTGCTCCACCATCTTCCCAGTCTATTGTATCGAACTATTGATGCTATTGCTTTATAGGGGTGCCGGGGCGCCCGTGCCGGCCGGCCGCCGGTAGCCGCGTCACTGTCTGTTTGAACCGTAAGCCCCTATCTAGTATCATTGGCACCAGGCCGCCTCGGCAGTTCATGTTGAGCCGGTCGTTTATATCATCAGAAACCAGGCGCGGAGAGGATGTGTTGGTGTGCCCAGGTACGAGTACAAGTGCAAGAAATGCGGCAAGACGTTCGAGGTCATCCACGGCATCAATGACAACGTGGAGACGTGCCGGTTCTGCGAAAGTGAGGTCCGCCGCCTGTTCCACCCCGTGGGCATAGTGTTCAAGGGGTCCGGATTCTACTCGACCGATTCCAAGAGCGCCGGCAAGAAGCACCACGCCCCGCCCGCCGAGGACGCTAAGGATCACCCACTGAAGGCTGAGGAGAACGGCGGGAAGGACAAGAAGAAAGAGAAGGATAAGAAGGCCGGCGACTCGGTGAAAGCCACTTCCTGACCGCCCGAGGGCATGCGCCGGCAAACCGCGCGCCGACCCTGAGATACTATCCCCCGGCGACCCGCGGAGGTTTGACATGGATAACTCGAGCCCTATCGGCATCACCGGTGGAACCGGCGTATACGATATCCCGGAGTTGGAGGTCCTGGAGTCGATCGCGGTAGATACCCCGTTCGGCGAGCCTTCGGACGAGTATATCCGGGGCAACCTCGAGGGCGTCGAGGTCATATTCCTCTCACGCCACGGCCGGGGCCACATCCACGCCGCCACCGGCGTCAACTACCGCGCCAACATCTACGGGTTCAAGAAGCTGGGTGTTGACTCCCTGCTGTCGGTCAGCGCGGTTGGGAGCATGAAAGAGGAGCACCATCCCACCGACATCATCATCCCCGACCAGTTCTTCGATAACACCAGGCGGAGGGCGAACACGTTCTTCACCGGGAGCCCGGCAATCCATGTGGACCTGGCCGACCCCACCTGCCCCGTTCTCCGCGAGGCCCTCTACCGGTCCGGCCGGAAGTCCGGGGCAAGCATCAGGCACGGCGGGACTTATATCTGCATAGACGGGCCGGCTTTCTCCACCCGCGCGGAGTCCAAGATCTACCGGAGCTGGGGCGTGGACATAATCGGGATGTCGGGCGCCACCGAGGCGAAGCTGTGCCGGGAAGCGGAGTTGTGCTACGCGTCGCTGGCCATGGTGACGGACTACGACGTCTGGAAAGAGGGCGCGGAGGATGTGACCGTTGAGGTCATAGTGGCGAACCTGCGCAAGAACGCGGAGACGTCCAGGGCGATCTTGAAGGAAGCGATACAGGGCATCCCCCGCGACCGCGGGTGCTCCTGCCGTAGCGCCCTGGATAACGCCATAGTCGGCGACATCAGCACTGTCTCTAACGATTCCCTCGCCCGGCTCGGCGTGCTCCTTGACCGGTGCCTGCCGCCGGGAGGTCAGTAACGTGGGCGTAGTCGTTGTCGGCTCTGTTGCCCTGGACAGCGTCAAGACGCCGTTCGGCGAGGTTGCCGACGCGCTGGGCGGGTCCGCGGTCTTCTTCTCGGTCGCCGCTTCCTACTTCACCGACGTGGCCGTGGTCGCGGTGGTGGGGACCGACTTCCCCCAGCGGCACATCGATTTCCTGAAAGCGAAGGGCGTCAACACATCGGGGCTCTCCGTCGAGAGCGGGGAGACGTTTCGCTGGGCGGGGGCCTACGGTTACGACCTCAACGACCCGGACACGATCGAGACCCGGCTCAACGTCTTCGAGGGGTTCCGTCCGCGGATTCCAACTGGCCTGGAGTCAAGCGATTTCGTGTTCCTGGCCAACATCGACCCCGAGCTGCAGCTTGCGGTCCTGGACCAGGTCGAGCGGCCACGGCTTGTCGCCTGCGACACCATGAACTTCTGGATTGAGGGTAAAAGGGACGAGCTTCTCGAGACCATGCGGCGGGTCGATGTCATGATAATGAACGACTCGGAGTGCCGCGAACTCGCGGATGAGCCGAACCTCGTGAAGGCTTCCAGGGCTGTCCTGGAGATGGGGCCACACACGGTCGTGGTCAAGAAAGGCGAGCACGGCGCCCTCATGGCCACCCGCGACCTCTTCTTCAGCGCGCCCGCGTTCCCCTGCGAATCGGTGTTCGACCCCACCGGGGCGGGAGACGCGTTCGCCGGAGGTTTCATGGGGCACCTGGCACGCTCCGGCGACACCGGCGCCGCCAACATGCGGCGCGCGGTGATATTCGGGGCCGTCCTGGCCTCCTACTGCGTGGAGCGGTTCAGCGTCGACGGGATGTCTTCTCTCGAGCCGGGGGACATCGAGGGGCGGTTCAAGGCGCTGAAAGAAGTCTCCGATTTCGAGACATAGGGAGCCGGCATGCTTCCCACTTCAGGGTTCAAGATCGGCCGCGTCCTGGGAATCGATATCGTCATCAACTTCACCTGGCTTTTAATCCTCTTCTTTGTGGCGATATCGTTGGGTGACCTGTTCCGGATCACCTACGAGGAGACCTGGGTGGCCGGGCAGCCGGTTACGACATACTTCCCTTCAGGGGCATGGCCGTGGGTCGCGGGGGCTGTGACCGCCCTGGTCTTCTTCGCCTGCCTGCTGTTGCACGAACTTGCCCACAGCCTGGTGGCGAAGAGAAACGGCATCGGCATAAGGCGCATAACCCTATTCCTCTTCGGGGGAGTAGCCGAGATGCGCGAGGACGTGAGCGACGCCGGCGTCGAGTTTCGCATGGCCGCCGCCGGCCCACTGGCATCATTCCTGCTGGCCGGCGCCTTCTACGGGCTGTACCGGCTCTCGAACTCGCTGGGGGCCGGCCTCGTTATCGTCGTGCCACTCTACTACCTCGCCGTGATAAACGCGCTGGTCGGCGCCTTTAACCTCCTGCCCGGTTTCCCGCTGGATGGGGGGCGGGTGCTCCGCGCTCTCCTGTGGAAGGTGACAGGGGACATGAGGAAAGCGACAAAGGCGGCGAGTATCTCCGGCAGGGTCATAGCCGCGCTCATCGCCGCAGTCGGGGCCTACGCCGTGCTCATCGGGGATTACTTCGGGGGCTTCTGGCTCATTTTGATAGGCGGTTTCATATACGGCCTGTCTCAGGCAAGTTACCGGCAGACTCTTTTCCGCCTTGCTGCCTCGGGCACGGTGGTCGCCGACATAATGTATACCGACGTCCCGGTGGTAGACGCCCGCACTACTCTTTCCTCCCTGCGCGACAACTACTTCGCGGCCTACCGCCTGCCCGCTTTTCCGGTTGCCGAACGTGGGCACGCCTGGGGCATCGTCACCAGGGAAGACATGGCCTCTGTGTCACCGGCCGAGTGGGACCTCCTTGACGTCGGGCGCATCGCGAGGCCGCTGGAGCCGGATCAGTCTGTACCTCCTGACACCGGGTTGGATAAGATAGTGAAACCACTGCTGGGCAATAGGCCGTTCCTGATGGTCATGGATGAGGGCCGGGTCCACGGGGTCATCACCAAGGAGGAGTTGCTGAGGTACGTGGAGATGAGGTCGAAGCACCTCGAGGGGAAGTGAGGGGTATGGAAATCGATGTGAGGGTAGCTACAATACTGCTGAAGAAGGCCGAGCCCCCTCTTCCCTCGACCCGGTTCAGCCTGTCGCTCGAGGACGGCACCGACGTCGAAGGGCTGATAGGCACCCTGGGGCTGCCGCCCCAGTTGGTTGGCTCGGTCACCTTGAACAACCGGCGTAGCCCCCGCGACCGCGTGCTGGCCGACGGCGACCTGGTGGCGATAGTGCCTGCCATCTCCGGTGGTTAACCATGAAACGTGACCTCGCCCGTGAGATAAGGAACGCGGCGGTCCGCCGCCGGGAGGGAGAGGCCTACTACTGGTGCCTGCCCCTGCACGCCGTGCGAGAACTGGCGTCCGAGTTCGACTCCTCGACGGCCGCGGTCTCCCTCCGTGCCCTGGAGAACGGGTTCGTTCCTGAGCGGTACCTGAAGAACGCCGGAACCATCGGGCTCGAGGGCCAGGCGGCTCTGCTCCGGTCGACCGTCCTGGTGGTCGGCGCCGGTGGCATCGGAGGGCATGCGGTGGAGTTGCTGGCCCGCATGGGGGTCGGGCGGATCAAGGTGGCCGACCGGGATGTCTTCGACGAGACCAACCTGAACCGGCAGGAGTTCTCCGCCGAGGACCTCCTGGGCTTTCCCAAGGTGGACGTGGCAAGGGACCGCGTCCTGGCCATTAACAGTGATGTCAGCGTTGCTCCCTTTCAGCTGGAGGTGAGTCGGGAGAACATCGCCGGGCTGCTCGAGGAAGTGGACGCGGTTATCGACGCGCTGGACAACCTCGACGACCGCCTCATGCTCCAGGAGGCGTGCCAGTTGCACGGTGTCGTCATGGTCCATGGGGCCATCGCGGGTACCTCCCTTCAGGCAACCACCGTGTTCCCGGGTGACCCCGGGCTTCCCGTGTTCGCCCCCTCCGCAGGAGGGGACGGCAAGACGCGGGGCATCGAGGTCGAGACGGGGAACCCCGCCACCACCCCGGCCATATCAGCGGCGGTCCAGGTCCAGGAGGCGTTGAGCGTGCTCCTGGGACGCACGCCGGCGTTGCGCGGCAGGATGCTCTACCTCGACCTCGAGGACTGGACCGTCGAGTTCATCGACCTTGGCGATCGTTGAACGTACCCGAGCCTTCTTGATGCCCCGTACATCACCGCGAGCGAGCATCCCGCCACCGCGAGCGATACCAGCCACCAGGTGCCGGCCGACTCCAGCGCGCACATAGAGAGGAACAGAAGCGCCGCGCTGATTCCACATAGAACTCTCATGCGGCAAAGGTTACCAGGGGGCACTGACACGTTTTTATGCCGGCGATTGACTTATTGCTTGTACTGCTATACTATTAGCTTGTACTGCTATACTCCTAACGGTAAGGTGGTCGCCTTTAAGATGAAGCTCAGCAACGTCCTGAAATCCCGGCCCGGGCTCAACACGGCAATCGGTGTCACCTTCGCGGTCATCGCGGGGCTGCTGCTGCTGGGTTACGTCTCGCAGTTGGTCAAAGGCGGGGGTGGTGGCCCATTGCTGAACATCCCGGTGGCCGCCCGTGACATAGATACCGGCACCGTCGTCGACGGTTCGATGATAACCACCAGAAAGGTCGCAAGCGAGTACCTGGTCCCGGGGACGATTCAGGAGCGCGAGGTTATTACCGGGTTCAGGGCGCTCAGGTTCATTGGCAAAGGCGAGCCTTTCACCTCCTCGGCGATCTCCGGCGGCGATGGCTCGGGCACCCTCGCCTCGCGGATACCCCCTTCCATGAGGGCATACTCGCTACGGCTGGGACCTCTGGTCGGCGCCGGCCGCGATATTCGCCCCGGGGACCACGTGGACGTCCTTTCCACCACTGGCGGCGACCCGCCTAGAACGGCGACCATACTCACCGACAGGCTTGTCCTGGGCGCGGGCTCCATGACTCCGGCCGGGGAAGGGGAGCCGTCACAGGGGGACGTGGTGAGCATAACACTGCTGGTATCCCCGGGTGAGGCGGAGCGGCTTGCCCAGTCGGAGTTCGAAGGTGAGATATCCATCTCCCTGTGCCCGCTGGCAGGCGATGGCGGAGAATGATGGAACGGGCCGTCAGGTGACGGAGGACGGTCAGCCGAACGAGCCGACCTTCTTCCCGAGGCCGTCGACCTGGAACGCCGGCCTCATAACCCTTCCGTAGATCGAGTATAGAGGAGG
>Ga0180014_1000433_pt1 | contig 11660 bp, 5 predicted proteins | sample KR13_S1_MetaG_FD_116507 | JGI IMG/M metagenome (GOLD analysis project Ga0180014, IMG submission 116507) | Groundwater microbial communities from the Olkiluoto Island deep subsurface site, Finland - KR13_S1_MetaG | ecosystem: Environmental > Aquatic > Deep subsurface > Groundwater | place... | reverse complement strand
GTGGCGAAAATCATTGTCCGCAAGGGGCAACGATTGGCCGAGTGGATCGACGCGAAGGGAAAACGCCGGACGGCACCGCTGACCGCCGCCGGGGATCGGATTGCCGTAGTGGCCGGAACCTACACCGCGAAGTTCCGGGCCGGCTCGGGGATCGTCAAGGAAGTGGCGACCGGCTGCCGGGATGAATCGGCCGCACGGTCGATACTCGGCAAGTTGGAACGCCGGGCCGAACTGGTCAAAGGCGAAGTTATCTCCGCCGCCGAAGATGCCGTAATCGACCACCAGTGTACGCCGCTTGCCGACCATATCACCGCCTTCATCGACCACCAGAAGGCAAGAGGGCTTTCCCGCCGGGTGAAAGACACCCTTGCCCAACTGCGCCGGGTCGCCGCCGACTGCGGCTTCTATCGGCTCACCGACCTGGACGCCACCACCTTGGAACGCTGGCTCTTGGACCGCAAGGCCGACGGCATGAGCGCCGCGACCCGCAACGAGTATCGCGGGGCGTGGCTGACCTTCTGTAATTGGTGTATGGCGACGAAGCCGGCACGGCTGTTGAGCAACCCATTTGCCAGAGTGCCGAAAGCCGACGCGAACGCCGACCGTCGCCGCACCCGCCGGGCACTGACCGAAGCGGAGTTGACGCGGCTGTTGGACGTGGCGCGCCGCCGGCCGCTGTTGGATCGTATGACCGTCCATCGGGGAAAGCGGGGGGGCGAAGTGTACGGGCAACTGCGCCCGGAAGTGCAACGTCGTTTAGAACGGCTTGGGCATGAGCGGGCTTTGATTTACAAGACGCTGGTGCTTACCGGGCTGCGCAAGGGCGAGTTGGCTTCGATCACCGTGGGGCAAGTGGACCTCGACTCGCCCATGCCCTACCTGGTGTTGCGGGCTGCCGACGAAAAGAATCGGGAAGGCTCGACGATCCCGCTTCGGACCGACCTTGCCGCCGACTTTCGAGACTGGCTTACAGATAAGGCCACGGCTTTGCAGGAAGCCGCCAGAGAAGCGCCGACGGTTCGGTTGGACTCAAAACACCAAGAGCGGCAGAAACGCAACCAGGGCGTTCCTACGCGACGAGAAGGGCAATCTTGCCAACAGTTGTCTACCGTGCCGACGTTGCCGCTCGATACGCCGTTGTTCACCGTGCCGAGTGGCTTGGTGCGGATACTTGACCGTGATCTGCGGTTGGCGGGAATACCGAAGGTGGACGAACGGGGCCGAACGGTCGATGTCCATTCCCTTCGCCATACCTTCGGCACGCTATTGAGCGTCGCCGGCGTTGCACCGCGAACGGCACAAGCCGCCATGCGCCATTCCAGTATCGACCTCACCATGAACGTCTACACCGATCCGAAGCTGTTGGACGTGGCCGGTGCGATGGAATCGCTGCCGATGCTCTCTCTCTCCGCAAGCGCCGAGAGCGCGAAGGCGACGGGGACCGATGATTCGACCGTTTCGCCGCTTGCACCAATGCTTGCACCAACTCTCGGCAAACCGACAACGCGGCTGTCAATTCGTGACAAACGGGCAAGCTGGGAAGGCGCTTCGCCGCGAAGCCAAGAAACGCGAAAAACCCCTGGAAAACAAGGGTTTTTCGACGTTTCCGAACAGTGGGCGATGACAGGCTCGAACTGTCCACATCCACGTTGTAAGCGTGGCGCTCTAACCAACTGAGCTAATCGCCCGAGGAAGTTGCCTCCGTTGTCGTTCAGCCGGCCTCCCGGTCCGGCCTTTCAGTCCTTGCCCGAGCGTCGCGCCGATCCGTTGTCGCGGAAGAACCTCGTCGGGGACGGTCGCTTCATGAGCGGCTCGGACGGAAGCGGCGGCAGGCGACCGCTCCGGCAGCCCGGCGCGACGGCCTCGCCGTCGCCAAACGTCGGATAATCCAAAGTATAATCCAAAGTATAATCCGCGGCGGTATGGGCGTGCAACGGCCGGTCCGAGTTGGGATACCTCTTCCACGCCAGAGGGGAGCGGCTCGGTTGGTTCTCGCGCGACGGCCCCCAGTAGGTCTTCCAGGCCTCGAAGCTCATCGCCTCCGGCGGAATCTCGGGATCGATGTTCCGCACCATCCAAAACACGTCCACGTCCTGGTAGTAGTTGCCGTCGCCGTTCCAGACCAGGCGTTGGCGGGATTGTTCCACGCCGACGGCCCCATCCTGCTCGACCAACGGCACGCCGGGGGCAGAGACGAAAACGTCGTCCGTGCAGACGAACTGCACCGTCAATTGGTACGGGTTCGACGGAGTGCTGGTCAGCCGGCAAAGTCCGCCGCGGACAATGGCCGTCAGTCGCCGCAACTCGAGCCGAAGCGTTTCGTCGGGTTTCGGCGCCACCTGCCCCCCGCCGGCCGCCAACAGCGCGTCGGTGGTGACCAGCAGTCCGTTGTCCCACAACAAGTGTACCGGTTGCAGTTCTTCGACGCGGAGAAAGATGGCCTCGCCCCGGGCTATGGAGTCGACCAGTTCGATCGAGGCCAGCGGGGTAGCCGCCGGGGCGCCGTCTACCGACGTGCCCGCGTCCGGCGCGGGCCGCGCACGGATGAACGCCACCTCGGGGTGATAGGTCATCAGTTGATCCGAGACGTTGCAAACTGTCAGCGAGCACCGTTCGAGCCGGAGCGACTGACCGCCCCACGTCTCGACCAGCGACCAGTTGTCGGCCGGCAGGTCGCGTGGAACGTGCAACTCCACCGCCACGTCGATCAATGTCAAGCGGCCGGCGGAGAGGGTCAACATGCTCCGCGGATACATGACGGGGTTGATTTCGTCGGGACGGAAGACGACGACCGGCTGGAATCCCTTACCCGGCCGGACGGTCACTTGCAGGTTGGAAAGCTTCATCGGGCGTTCTTCGCGCGGCCCGTTGAAACGCAGCTCGACGACGTCGCCGTTTTGGGCCGATGCGCAAGCCGCGCCGAGGCTCGTAAACTCGTTCTCTCCAGCGGCCGTGTCGCCCACGATCAGCACGCCGGAGCGCTTCGGAGCCGACTCGGCCGACGAACCGGCGCGGGGCAAGGAGGGATTGTCGGCGATGCTCGGCGGGGACAACGCCGCCTCGTTGTCCAGCCTCGGCCAAAAAGCGTCGGCCGGCCAGGCGGCGCCCTGCTTCGAGGCCGGTCCCCCGGGCCGCAAAACGGACGAGGCCGGAGACGCAGGCGACTCGGAACCGGCCTCGGCGGACGGCTGCCCAGCCGAGGGGTTGGAACCTGCCGTGGAGCCGGGGGCATAGGTACCCCATTCACCCGGCAAGAAAGAAAACGTCTCGCTCTCGAAAGGTTCGGGAAACAATTCATCCGTCGGTTGTTTCTCCTTCGGGGTGGTCGTCGGCGAGGGGAGCGATTTTGGGGCAACTACCGCCTCCGTCCGATCCTTTCTCGCCATCTCGGCGGGCGGCGGCAAAGAATCGTCGCGCCGCGACCAGAACCAGTCGAGCAGCAATACCACGCAGAGCAACGACGCCATCGGCATCATCCAGGGCAGGTGCCGCCCGAGAAACGAAACCGGCGGCGCTGGAGGCGGCGTCAGCCAAACTCGGCTCGTGGGACTCATCGGTTGCAAACCAATGCGGCCGGCCAGCATGAGCAGATCGGACTCCAGTTCGCCGGGGGTGGCGTAACGGCGGCGCGGATCCTTGGCCATCATCTTTTCCAACACTTGTTTCGACTCGTCCGGCAACTCGGGCCGGAATTGCCGGATGTCGGGCGGCTGGTCGCCCTGGTGTTGGAGTAACTTCTGCAAGACCGTCCCTTCCGGAAACGGCGGTTGCCCGGCAAGCATGAAAAACAGCGTGCAGCCGAGCGAGTAGATGTCGCTGCGGACGTCGGCGTGGCGGGGGTCGCGCGCCTGTTCGGGCGAAATGTAATCAAAAGTGCCCAGTGTCACGCCGCTGGCCGTCAAGTCGGCGCCGTCCGGATCGGATTGCCGCATTCGGGCAAGTCCCATGTCGATCAACTTCACGCGCCCCTCGGACGTGACCAGCACGTTCGACGGCTTGATGTCCCGATGGACGACGTTTTGGGAATCGGCGTGCGCGAGCGCCTCGGCAATCTGGAGCGTGTAGCTTACCGCCTCGGCCAGCGGCAACGGTCCCTTCCGCTCGACCAACGAACGCACGTTCGCGCCTTCGATGAACTCGGAGACGATGTAGGACAGGTCGCGGTCCTCGCCCACGTAGTAGACCCGCGCGATGTTTTCGTGATCGAGCCGCGCCGCCGATTGGGCCTCGTTCTGGAACCGCTGAAAGGCGTCCCCATCGGCCGCCTGCTCGGGGGGCAGGATTTTCAAGGCGACCGTCCGGCCCAGCCTGGTGTCGATGGCGCGGAAGACTCGGCCCATACCGCCCCCGCCGACGTACTCGACCAACTCGAAGAATCCGATTCGGTCGCCCGGCATCACACGCCCTTCCAGGATGCGGTCGGCCGAGTCGGACGCCGTGGGACAGAGGATCGGCGGGCGGCTGGTGACGATCGTCGGTTCATCGGCCGGGAAATCGCCGGCCAAGCGGCGGGCCGACGAAGAGCTTTCGGCGCGGGCCTTTGCTGGTCCACCGGGCAACGGCGAATGACTTTCAGCTTTGGATGCGGTATCGCTCATCTATTCGTCGCCGAGAAACCGATACCGCGTTCCGGCCGCGGTCCAACCGGCAGCTCCCAAACCTTTACACGTCCTTGTGTCCCGAGCCACCAAAACCCTCGAAAGACGAACGCCCAACGGAGAAGAGGTCGGGGGCGTAATCCCGAACCCTCATTCTAACTCCCGGCTGAATAGCCGTCAATTGTCCGCATTATCCCGCCATTGGGGTTGGATCATCGGTAGATCCTGGTTCCCACGTTCTTGGATTCTGGTTCCCACGCTCTGAGGATGTGAATTTTTTGATTTGGCGTCATCACGACCACAATCCGTAGGGTGCGTGAAACGCACCATGTACTACCGGTTGTGGTGCGTTTCATCCCATTACGGGTAGAAATGCGGGCTAAACTCGCTATTTTAACTGCAACTACGTAATTGTACCCTGCCGGATTTCCGCAAGCCGTTAACGGAATTCCGCAACTCGTCGTAATCTCGACTGCAACGCGCCGCCGTCGGCGAGCCGCAACTCTTTGCGGCACACAATCTTCGGCCGAAAATCCGCGGAAAAAAACGATTGGCATGTTCGTTGCTACCCCCAGCGGAGCATGTAGGAACGTGTTTTATACTCATTCATTTAGCCCGCCGTGAATACACGGCGGGCCGGGTTGAACGAGATAAACCCCGGGTGTATTCACCCGGGGCTAAATGTCACGTAACGCGCGGAGCACTTTTCCCGGGAGCATATCATGGCTGCCACAAACGGCCACAACGGCGCTGGATTGCTGGAGAAACTGGGTAAACTTGACAGCGGAAAACCGCCCTTCGGTTGTATGCAATGCGGACTCTGTGCGGCCAGTTGTCCTTTGGGACCGGCAATGGAGTATCCCCCGCGGAAGCTGATCCTTCAAGCGATGGCGGGCAATCTGGACAAACTGCTGACCAGCCCCTCGCTGTGGATGTGCGTGTCCTGCTACGCCTGCTCGAAACGTTGCCCGAGGGGGATCGAACTGGCCGAAGAACTCTGGCCGGCGCTGCGCGACGCGGCCATGCAAGCGGGACATCAGCCCCCCGCCGAATTGCAGGAAACATTCCAGAACGTCTTTAAATACGGCAACGTGCTGGGCAAGTCGCCCCGCCAACGCCTCCAGTGGGCCAAGGACCTCGACGTGCGGGTGTTGGACCTCTCGCGCGAGCCGCGGCCGGTCGACGTCCTCTGGCTCGTGGGTTGCTACCCTTCATACTATCCGCGAAATCAGGTCGTCGCCCGCGCCTTCGCCCGGATTATGACCGAGTTGGGCGTCTCCTGGGGCATCTTGGGCACAAAAGAGAAGGCCGTCGGCGAGTGCGACCGGATGTTCGGCGAGGAGGGATTGTTTGAAACCCTGGTCGAGCAGAACCGTCAAATGTTCGACGAGCAGGACTTCGGCAAGATCGTCGTGCTCGATCCGCACGCCTTCCGGGCCTTGCAGAGTTTCTATCCACGTTTCGACGCCTGGTATCCGGTCCAGCACTACACCATGTTCCTGGAGGAGTACATCGAGCAACTCAAGCCGCTGATGGTCAAGCCGGTCGAGGCCGTGGTGACGTATCACGACAACTGTTGCGTGGGCCGGCGGTGCGAGTGCTACGATCCGCCGCGGCAACTGCTCGAGCTGATCCCGGGGGTAAAGCTGGTCGAGATGTCCCGCAACCGCGACGACTCGCTCTGTTGCGGCGGCGGCGGGGGCGGAATGTGGCTCGACGCCCATATCGTCGCCAACGGCGGACGCCGCCTCTCCGACGAACGGGTCCAGCAGGCCGCCGCCGCCGGCGCCGACACGTTGGCCGTCTCTTGTCCTTATGAATCATCGCGGTTCGAGGACGCCGCCAAGGTGACCGGCCTGGAGGGCAAACTGAAAGTCCGCGACATCATCGAACTGTTGGCCGAATCGATGGATTTGGGCGAAAGGAGCATGGCATGAACATCGTTGTAGTGGTCCGTCAGGTGCCCGACCTGATCGAGCCGTTGGAGATCGTCCCCTCCGGCGACGCGCTCGATCTGGACGCCGCCTCCTTCATTCTCAACGAGTCCGACGACCACGCCCTGGAGCAGGCGTTGTTGTTGAAGGAGTCGGGCGGAGGGAGCGTGACAGTCGTGGCAATCGATTTCGGAGACGTGGACAATACGCTCTACACCGCCGCGGCGAAAGGGGCCGACCGGATCGTGAAAATCGCCTGCGACGGCGACACGCCGCCCGCCGCTCGCGATTCGGCCGCCGTCTATGCCGAGGCAATCAAGCCGCTCCGCGCCGAGTTGGTGCTGGTCGGCGTCCAGGCCCACGACGAACTCGACGGCGGGCTGTCGCCATTCCTCGCCGCGGCGCTGGAACTGCCTTACGTGGGCGTTATTCGCGGCGTGAAAGCCGGCGACGCGCCCGGCACGGTCGCCGCTTGCAAGGAGTTCCCCGGCGCGGTCATGGCGCGGATGAACGTCAAGCTGCCGGCCGTGCTGGGTATCCTCGGCGCGGACCAGCCGCCCCGATATGTCCCGGTCAGCCGCATCCGCGGCGCTATGAAGACCACGCAGTTCGAGGAGTCGGCGGCGACGTTGGCGGCCGGTGAACTGCTGCTTTCGGTCTCTCGCCTGTATCCGCCGGCCCCCGCGACCCGCGCCGAGATGCTCTCCGGCTCCGAGGAGGAGATCGCCGGCAGGATCGCCGAAATTCTTGCCGAGAAAGGATTGGTGAAATGAGCGCTCAAGACGTTCTTGTGCTGGCCGAAACGCGCGGCGACGCACTCGCGGACGTGACCTTCGAGCTTCTGGCCGCGGGTCGGGAACTCGCACGGACCACCGGCGGACAAGTGCTGGCCGTCTTGCTTGGCCCCGGCGGCGCCGCATACGCCCCGGCGCTGGCGGCGGCCGACCGGATCATCGCCGTCGACGACCCTCGACTAGCCGAGTATTCGCCCGAACCTTTCGCCTCTGCGCTTCGAGAGGTGGTCGAGGCCGAGCAGCCGCGGGCGGCGCTGATCGCCGCCACGTCGATCGGCTGGGACGTGGCGCCGTTGCTGGCCGCACGGCTCGATGCCCCACTGGCCACGGGCTGCCAGGCGATTCGCCCCGACGGCGACGGGCTTATGGCGACCGCGTCTTTCTGCGGCGGCAAGATGACGGCCGAGTGCCGCGTCGCCGCCTCGCCGGCGATCCTGATGATGTTGCCGGGAAGCTATCGACCCACCGGCGAGACGGGCAAGGGCGAACTGGAACAACGCAGCCCGGCCGCTCCGCTCGAGCCGGGCGCTATCGCCTTCGAGCAATGGATTTATCCCGAGGCAGGCGACGTGGACATCACGCAGCAAGACGTGCTGGTCGCCGTGGGGCGCGGAATCCAACAGCAGGACAACGTCGAATTGGCCGAGGAGTTGGCCCAGGCGCTCGGCGGCGCGGTCTGCGCGTCCCGGCCGGTGGTCGACCAGGGCTGGCTCCCCGCCACGCGGCAAGTCGGAAAATCGGGAATGACCGTCAAGCCGAAATTGTATCTGGCCCTGGGCGTCAGCGGCGCGCCGGAACACCAGGAAGGGATGAAAGACGCCGAGTTGATCATCGCCGTGAACACCGATCCGAAGGCCCCCATTTTCGACGTTGCCCACTACGGCGCCGAGGTCGACGTGCTCGACCTGATGCCGGCGCTCGGCGAGGCCATCGCAGCTAGAAAGGGATAATGCCATGCAAACGGCTCGGCCCATCATGTGGAACGTCCCGCACTGGGCGGAAATCGTGATGTATCTGATGATCCCGCTGGTCTTGGCGGTCTTCGCGGCCGGAGTGGTCTGGCGGGTGCGGAAGTGGTTCATCGGCCGATCCGAGCCGGGCGACGAAGGCTTTGTCAAAACGCTGCTCCACGCGGTCCACCCGCGCCGGCTGGTCGAATGGTTCCCGCCGGCACTGTTCCAAAGCCGGCTCTCGCCCGACGTATTCTCGCTGGTCATGCACTGGGCGATCTTCTGGGGTATGGTGGTCCTGGCGGTCGGCACGGCGCTGGCCACCGTCGATCAGGATTTCACGAATCTGCTGTTGGACAAACAAATCCTCAGCGGCGGATTCTATCACCTCTTCGAGTTGGCGCTGGACGCGTTCGGCGTCGTGCTGATCGTCGGACTCGGCATGGCGGCCTACCGCCGATACCTGGTCCGGCCGAAGCGATTGGAGGCGACGCGGAAGGGGATTAGTCTTTGGGACGGATTCCCTTTCCTCACCATTTTGCTGCTGATCGCCGTAACCGGGTTCGTGCTCGAGGGGTTGCGGATTGCCGAGGGGTTTCACGTCGAGGCCCAGGTGGCCGCCGCCGTCGATCCCGGGGAAAAGAACTTGTCCCAAAACGTAGCACAGCCGCCCCCGGCTGTGCAAAATCTCCCTCGACAGCCGAGGGCGGCTGTCCCACAAGCGGATATTAGGACGTCCTCGAAGCATCTGGTGATCGAGCAGATGGGACTCCGCGAGCGATTCCGCGTTGGGCAGGAGCGTTGGGACGTTGAACTCGACCGCATCGCCGCCGGCGGGCCGGTCTTTCCAGCCGCCGCCTGGGCACCGGTCGGATACGGTCTGGCCGAGCTTTTCGCCCCGCTGCCGACCGCTTCGATCCGTTTCCTCCATTTAATCGTTTGGTGGCTCCACGCCCTGTTGGCGTTCGGACTGATCGTAAGCATCCCGTTCACCAAGGCGTTCCACCTGATATCTTCGCCGGTCAACATGCTGTTGCGCGAGCGGAAAACGCCCCCCGGCCGGCTGCCGGTCGTGATGGAATCGGGCGTCAGCACGGTCCGCGACTACACCTGGCGTCAATTGCTCCAGGCGGACGCCTGCACCTGGTGCGGCAAGTGCCAGGAGGTATGTCCGGGCTTCAACAGCGGTTTCCCGCTCTCGCCGCGCGATCTGGTCCAGGCGGTTGATTCCGCGCTGTTGCGCACACCGATAAAGCCGCGACCAGCAAACGATGGGGTGGCAGTTAAACTGCCACCCCAGCAAAGTTTGCACGATTCACTAATCAAGCCCGAGGAGCTTTGGGCCTGCTGCGCCTGTCGGGCGTGCGAGGACATCTGCCCGGTCTTTGTCCAACAACCGCGGTTGATTATCGATCTCCGTCGGCATCTGGTCGACCAGGGGCAGGTGGACGAAGGGCTGCAAGACGCCCTGATGAACTTCCAGCGGTATGGCAACTCGTTCGGCCAGTCGCCCCGCAAGCGCCCCGCCTGGACAAAGCCGCTAGAGTTCCAGCTCAAGGACGCGCGGAAGGAAGAGGTCGAGTACCTCTGGTTCGTCGGCGACTACGCCTCTTACGACCAGCGCGCCCAGGACGTTACCCGCACTGTCGCCCGGGTGTTGCACTGCCTCGGCGTGGACGTGGGCATCCTGTATGAAAAAGAGCAGAACGCGGGCAACGACGTCCGTAGGATCGGCGAGGAGGGACTCTTCTCCATGCTCGTCGAGAAGAACGCCAAGGAACTGGCCGGCGCGAAGTTCCGCAAGCTGTTGACCACCGACCCGCATACGTTCAACACGCTGAAAAATGAATATCAGACCAACGGTTCGAACGGCGATGCGGATTCCCCGCTCGCCGGCCGACCGGTCCTTCACTATACGGAACTGCTCGACGAACTGCTCGGCCAAGGGATTTTGCGGATCGAACGGCCGTTGTCCTTCGCCGTCACTTATCACGACCCGTGCTACCTGGGGCGGTTCAACGGCATTTACGAACCGCCGCGGCGCGTGTTGCGGGCGTTGGGACTCCGGCTGATCGAGATGCCGCGTCACGGCCGGAACAGTTTTTGTTGCGGCGCCGGCGGCGGGCGCATCTGGATGAAGGACACGCCGGGGATCGAGGAGCGGCCGGCCGAAAGCCGCGTCCGCGAGGCACTCGCCCTGCCGGGGGTGGAATGTCTCGCCGTCGCCTGCCCGAAAGACCTCGTCATGTTCCAGGACGCGGTCAAAACCGTCGGGGCCGAAGGGCGGCTTCGTGTGGCCGATCTCGGCCAACTCGTTTATGAAGCCCTGGGAATCTCGCTGGAGAAGTCAACGGAAGTTGGGGATCCGATAGCATGAATACATCAGACGAAACGCTGCGGATTGGAGTCTACGTCTGCCATTGCGGCAGCAACATCGCCGGGGTGATCGACATCGAGGCGCTGACGCAGTTTGCCGAGGGCCTGCCGCACGTCGCCCTGGCCCGGCACTACAAATACATCTGTTCCGATCCGGGCCAGGAGTTGGTCAAGCGGGACATCGTCGAGCTTGGGCTGAACCGGATCGTCGTGGCCGCCTGTTCGCCGAACCTGCACGAGCCGACGTTCCGCCGCGCCGCCGAGGACGCCGGCCTGAACCGCTTCCTGGTCCAGATGGCCAACATCCGCGAACAGGTGGCCTGGGTCACCGAGGACAAAGAAGAGGCACTGAAGAAGGCCAAGGCCCACGTTGCCGCCGCCGTCCGGCGAGTGGCCGAGCACGAGCCATTGCAGCGGCAGTTCGTCCGCATCGTACCCCGGGCGATGGTCGTCGGCGGCGGAATCGCCGGCATCCAGGCCGCGCTGACCATTGCCGACGCCGGTCGCGAGGTGATCCTGGTCGAGCGCGAGCCGTCGATCGGCGGACACATGGCGATGTTCGACAAAACGTTCCCCACCCTGGACTGCGCCGCCTGCATCCTGACGCCCAAGATGACCGCCGTAAAACTCCATCCGAACATCAAGATGTTGACCTACAGCGAGGTCGAGTCGGTCGATGGATCGGTGGGCAATTTTCACGTGAAGGTCCGCCGACGGCCGCGATACATCGACGAGGACCTCTGCGTCGGCTGCATGCAGTGCATCGACGACTGCGTGTTCACCCAGGCCAAGTTCGCCAACCCGTTCGATCAGGGGCTGGGGCTTCGCAAGCCGGTCTGGATCCCCTTTCCCCAGGCCGTCCCGCCGGTGCCGGTGGTCGATCCCGAGGTCTGCCTGCAAATCACCCGCGGAAAGTGCAAGCAGAGCTGCGTCGAAGCCTGCGGCGAGCGGAAGGCGTTCGATTTCGACCAGCAGGATAAAATCGAGGAATACGATATCGGGGCGATC
>Ga0180014_1000432_pt1 | contig 11675 bp, 8 predicted proteins | sample KR13_S1_MetaG_FD_116507 | JGI IMG/M metagenome (GOLD analysis project Ga0180014, IMG submission 116507) | Groundwater microbial communities from the Olkiluoto Island deep subsurface site, Finland - KR13_S1_MetaG | ecosystem: Environmental > Aquatic > Deep subsurface > Groundwater | place... | reverse complement strand
CTCCCGCACAGGGACTTCCCAAAGTATGATCTCCCTGCCGCTTTTATCAACCTACTGGCAAACCAGGTGCCGGTGTCCCTCTTTACCCGCTTGTTCGGGGGGATTGTCGCGGCCCTTTACTCGTTGACCCAACGAATTCTGAGCGTGCCGAGTCTTGCCATTGCCAACGCCATCCTTGACGTTTTCAAACAGAGGACCAGTGAAGACTATGCTCGTACCGGGTCATGCAGGACCATTTATCTCAAAGCTCTGAAAGCACTGATGGGCATAGCCTTTCTGCCCGCAGTGATGCTTTTCTTTCTGGGGCCCCAGATGTTTGCGTTTATTTTCGGTGAGCCGTGGCGCCCGGCAGGTGAGTTCGCGCGTATTCTCGCGCCGCTGTTCTTCATGCGGTTTGTTGCCAGCCCGCTGAGCTACGTGTTCTACGTGGCGGGGAAGCAGAAGGTGAACCTGGTCTGGCAGTCTGCGTTGCTGGTTCTTGCAACGGCCTCGATCCTGCTGGGTGGGCACATAGGAGGTGTACGTGTGGCATTGATATGCTTCTCGGCAACATACTGTGCACTCTACGCTGTCTACCTGACATTTTCATACCGTTTTTCGTTAAAGAACGTATAGTATGGTCTTGAATCGGATTCCTCATGGTACGCGGGCGAGCGTGGGTTCCGGCGGCGGTCCACTGAACAGGCTGGCCGCTTGGACCGGTTCATCCCGATGAACTTCATCATTCTTAACTACTTTTTTTGGGACGAACTGGATGTCGGCAGCAACCGCTGGAATCAGATGGGCCATCTGCTGGCGGCCACGCATGCTGTGACGGCGATTAGCGCGGATGGGGATCTCCGGCGCGGCGACGCAGTGCGCGCCGTGCATGTGCCAGGCAATACCACGCGCGAAGGTCAAGTCTCCGGTTTCCGTCGCTCCCGACTGCCCGCGTGGCGACGCTCACGTCTTTTTCGCATGGTGCGGGATCTGGTCTTTTTTCCCGATCACCAGATCTTCTGGTCCCAGCGTGCGGCCCAAGCCATCTCACGCTGTTTATCGACCACCCTTCCCAATGTCCTCATCACGAGTTCACCGATCCATTCCGTGCATGTCCCCGTTGCCAGGATCATAGACAGTCTTTCTCCCCGGCCGCTCTGGATTATGGATCTCCGGGATCCTTGGACCACTGACCCGGCTGGCATTTATAGCCAGAAGTGGCCGCCTTTTCTATATCACCGCGAGCGCCAACTTGAGGCATTCTGCCACCGTAAGGCGGACGCCACGACGGTCATTGGCCCAAGTTTTGCTGAAATTATTCAGCAGGCATTTGGGATTCATGCCCATGTGGTTTGCAATGGTTATATGGCGGCGCAAATATGGACTTCGCAGATCTCGGATACCGCACCACTCACCTTGCGGTACTTTGGCCGTATCATTCCCGGTATCCGCGATCCGGGTATCTTATTTGCCGCGGCCGCCGCATTGTGTCTGACTCCATCCGATCTGGTGTTCGAGTTCTGGAGCAGTGATCCTGCTGGCATACAGGAAACAGCTGCCCGTTGCGGCGTTACGCATCTGGTCAGGACATACCCGCGTGTGGCGCACGCCGAGGCACTTTGTCTGGAACGGACCGCCTATGCCAACCTCGTGTTGAATGGCACCCAACCTGCAACGGATCACATCCTCACTACCAAGCTCTTCGAGTTTCTTGCCAGCGGACGCCCGGTTGTGGCGGTGACCGGTGTCCAAAGCGACATGGCCAATGTCCTGAAGGATTGCGGTTGCGATGCCATTGTTAGCGATATACGTTCTGCCAAGGAGGCGCTTGTTCGTTTACGGGAACGAAAACTGGGCGCACCTAATGCGAATCGTTTGCATTATACACGCGAAAGCGCTGTCGATGATCTCTTGAAAATTATCACTGCGATCGTAACAAAAGATCTGAATGCCAATGAGTAATGTTTTGGCTTTGCTCAACTTGTTGCTATCAACGGTATTGTTGGTTGTTCTCATTCGGAATATCGTTCGTCATGGGATGAGAATCAGTACCATATCTTTGCTTGTTTTTGTTATAACAAATGTCATCGGGATCTCATTTGTTCCGATCATCCTAAAAAAAGAGTTGTTAAATACCGGCAGTGTAATGCTTCCGTTTCAACCAGGAGCATATACAGCTCAAGTGATCAGTGCGGCTATTTTTGTTTTGGCTTCCTTTTGTTTTTTATATATCTCGCATCATGACTCAAAATTGCCATCGCACCTTGAGATGAAACGGAAAATGCCCGGGTATTTGTGGTTTGTAGGGGGGTTCGTTTTCCTTATCGGGGTTGCGCTTTGGTTGAAGTATATGCTATTTGGCAGCGGGTTAAATATCGCGCTTAGTACCAAATACGGCTTTTTTGATTTTAGTCAATCCGCCGCCAGTCGCGCCGAAGCAAAGGAGATCCTTCAGGCCGGACAAGGATACTTTCGCGCACTCATTGCGTCGTATTCTATTTTTCCATTATCCGTTGCAATGATACGGTTGTTTGGACGCTGCAAAGTGTTTTTCTTTTTCACCTGGACGACCGGGACGATACTCAGTCTGCTTTTTGCGGTTTCTACCCGGCAGAAAGCTCCGCCCATGATTGTGATTGTCTGTTTTATAGCAATTCTTGCCGTTAGTGAAAAACAAAACGCTCGCATAAAAGACATTGTGCGAAAGCGAAGACGAAAAAGAATTGTGATCGGTATCGTGGTAGTATTTTTACTCAGTTCGTTTTTTTACTATGTCACCCAGGGTGAATCGTTCGTTATCAGCATGCAAAAAGTTATCTTACGAATTTTTGTTACTCCTGCCGCAACGGCTCACCTCTGGTATATTGCTTTTCCAGCGAGATTCCCATTTCAGGGAATTTCCAATGTTTTTTTGATTCGATCTCCAACGGCCAATGATGGCTCGGCAATTACGATCCAAGATATTGCTTTCGAGACAACGGGAAGTGTTTTTTCCGCCAATGCAAGTTTTCTTGCGATGGGGTGGAGCGGATTGGGATATATAGGGATCTTCCTGGGCATAATTGCATTCTTGTCTTTTTTACGAATAATGGATCGTGCGACGTGCAGATTAAACGGGCTCCCAATGAAACTTATATTCTGTCTTATGATCCCTGGATTTCCACCATTGATGTCAAGTTCTTTAATGGATATGGTTTTCATAGGGACCATCCCGGCGATCCTCTTTTTTGCACTTTCGTTAAGAGTACGGATCAAGGGTATGAATTTGTGAGTATGCCTCTAAATGAATCGGAATCGAGATTTTGGCTGTTGGATGTGTTGGGGCTGGGTCACAGTGATAGCCGGGTGGAAATCACAAGGTGGCTGAAATGTCATGCGCATAGCGATTAATTTATTGTACCTTTTGCCAGGTGTGGTCGGCGGGACCGAAACCTATGCGGCCGGGTTGCTGCATGGGCTGGCGCTGGTGGATAGCCAGAATGAATATATTGTGTTCGTTAACCGAGAAAGCGCCAGTTGGCCGATTCCTCTGAGTGGCAGTTTTAAACGAGTGATCTGCCAGGTAGCAGCTACGAATCGCGCCCAGCGATATTTTTTCGAGCAATTTCGCTTGCCGGGATTGCTGAAAAATCATGGAGTCGACTTGGTTCACTCCTTGGGGTACGTTGGCCCTTTGCGGACACCCTGCCCGGCGGTTGTCACGGTGCCTGATTTGAATTACCTGACCATCGGGCATACCATGCCGCTTGGCAAGCGTCATCTTCTGCGGTTTTTTTCTATTCAAGCTGCCCAACGCTCCAAGGCAGTCATCACGATTTCGAGTTATTCAAAAAGCATGATCTGTGACAAGCTTGAGATTCATCCTAGCAAAGTAACGGTCACTCTTTTGGGACCGCGATGGGATGATCCTTTTATATCTCAAGACGTTGTGAGCAAAATAAAAGCGAGTTATGGTATCTCTGTCCCTTATCTGGTTGCTTTTGGCGGAGGGGCCGTGCATAAAAATATTCCGCGCTTGCTCCAGGCGTTGGCGGCATTGAAAAAAGATCTGTCGCACAAATTGGTATTGATCGGCCGCCTCCCTGCTGATGTTGATCCTGAGGAGTTGCCGGCAGATATCATTGTGACAGGTTATGTTCCTGCAGAGCATGTCCTGCCGCTGCTAAGCGCCGCCGAGATATTTATTTTGCCTTCTTTGCACGAGGGTTTTGGCCTACCCGTGTTGGAAGCTCAGCAGGCGGGTGTCCCCGTGGTATGTTCCACGGCTGGTTCTTTGCCGGAAGTGGCTGGCGAAGGGGCAACCTATTTTGATCCGTATTCAGTCGAGGATATGGCCGATAAAATTGCCCGAGTGGCGCGCGATTCTGAGCTGCGTACCGGGTTGCGCCAAAGGGGACTGGTCAATGTTAAGCGGTTTTCATGGGAACAGACGGCACGAGAAACGCTATCCGTCTATACTCAGGTTTATGAGAAAAGGAGACAACTATGAGCTATTGGAAAAATCAACGCGTTTGGGTGACTGGCGGTACTGGCTTTTTAGGGAGTGTGATAACAAAAAAGCTTCGTGAGCGTGGTTGTCAGGAGATCTTGGCAACTGGAATTGAGCATGGCGACCTTGTGGACCCAGCAGTGATTCATCGGCATTTTGAGTTCAGGCCAAACCTTGTGATTCACCTGGCCGCTAACGTGGGTGGAATCGGCGCCAACCGGGAGCGGCCAGCCGAGTTTTTTTATCAGAATCTGATGATGGGCGTGCAACTTATTCATGAGAGCTGGAAGGCGGGGGTGAAGAAGTTCGTGGCCATCGGCACCATTTGCGCTTATCCCAAGTTCACCCCGGTGCCATTCAAAGAAGAGGAGCTTTGGAATGGCTATCCAGAGGAGACCAACGCGCCATACGGACTGGCCAAGAAGATGCTGCTTGTGCAGTCACAAGCATACCGCCAGCAGTATGGCTGGAATTCTATCTACCTGCTGCCCGTCAACCTGTTCGGTCCCGGTGACAACTTTAACCCGGCCAGCAGTCACGTCATCCCGGCGTTAATCAAGAAATTCGTGGAGGCTAAGAAATCGGAAACGGACCATGTGATTGCCTGGGGAGACGGCTCCCCCACGCGTGAGTTTTTGTATGTGGACGACGCCGCAGAGGGAATTCTCTTGGCCGCCGAGCACTACGATAAACCCGAGCCCGTGAACCTGGGCTCTGGGATGGAGATCAGCATCAAGGATTTGACAACCACCATTGCCCGCCATGTGGGGTTTAGTGGCGAGATCCGCTGGGATACTACCCAGCCCAACGGCCAGCCCCGCCGGCGCCTTGATATAAGCAGGGCGGAAAAGGAGTTTGGATTCAGGGCAAAGATGGGGTTCGAAGAAGGGCTGAAGCGGATGGTGGAATTGTACCGTAATGAGCATGAAAAAAATCGATTATGATTGCTGTTGCAATTTCAGACATATAGCTTAGTTAATTGTTTGTCCCTTTGGTCTTTGCGTCGGCATTAAACTGATATGAAAAAACGTATCTGGGTTGTTTCCGAACTTTATTATCCAGAAGAAACCTCCACCGGCTATTTTATAACCGGCATTGCGGAGGGGTTGGCGCGGTGCCATGACGTAAACGTATTGTGTAGTCAGCCCACCTACTCCCAGCGGGGCGTGCGTGCACCCGCTAAAGAACAGCGCAATGGCGTAAGTATCAAACGCTGTTTTGGCTCAACGCTTGATAAAAATATCATTGTTTTCAGGCTCATCAATCTGATGACCATCAGTTTTTCTCTATTTTTGAATGCTTTACGTTGTATTAATCGTAATGATCACGTTTTAATGGTTACCAATCCTCCATTGTTGCCTTTTTTTATTGCACTGGCATGCAGATTGCGTTCAGCAAAATGCCTGCTTATCATCCACGATGTTTATCCCGAAGTAATGGTCGTTACCGGAATGATCAAAGCCGATTCATATTCAGCCAAGTTTGTAAACTACCTGATACGAAAGCTTTACTTGGGTGTTGAATGTATTATCGTGCTTGGGCGTGATATGAGGCAACTTGTGTGTGAAAAGCTTGCCCACTCCGAATCTCGGGTGGTAATTATCCCGAATTGGGGGGATATCAACGTTGTCAAACCGATTCCGAGAGAAAAAAACAATCAACTTCTGACTATTAAGCTGGACGGTCAATTTGTAATTCAGTATTCCGGAAATATCGGGCGCACCCATGGTCTGGAAGATTTGCTGACGACTGCCCTGCGTCTGAAAGCTGAGCCCATTCATTTTCTGATAATAGGTTCTGGAGCCAAGCGAAACTTGCTTGAGCAGGCGATTCAAAAAGAAGGGCTGAATAATATTTCTCTTTTGCCGAGAGTGCCCCGGGATAAATTGAATGATTCACTCAATGCCTGTGACGTAGCTGTGATCTCATTTGTCGCGGATATGGCTGGCATTTCCGTTCCAAGCCGAATGTATAATATTATGGCGGCCGGGAAGCCAATTATTGCCGTTGCGGAGGAAAATTCCGAACTCGCTTTGGTCATCAAAGAAGAGCAAATCGGTTGGGTAGTTCCACCTGGAGATATTAATCGATTTAACGCTGCGATCCAGGAAGCCCGTGCTGATTCGGTGCAGTTGGCGGCAAAGGGCATTCGGGCCCGCCGTGCCGTTGAAATGAAATACTCATATGAATGTGTGATTGCGGCCTATCATGAATTGTTCAAGAATCTGGGAAAACTTGGCGCCTAATACTTCAAGTTTGTTGCCAAAGATGAAACTTCTGGTCACCGGTGCAAATGGCTTTCTGGGTCGTGAGATTGTCCGGCAGATGGCGGCTGCCCTTCTGCAGATCCGCGCTACTGACATGCAGGCGGCATCTGTTTTTCCAGAAATAGATTACCGTCACGCCGATATTCTTGAACCGACAAGTCTCTTGTCCGTAGTTCAGGAGGTGGATTGCGTCATTCATGCCGCTGGCTTGGCGCATATCTTTGACAAGAGCAAAGCGGTACGCGCCCCCTTCAAGGAAATTAATGAAATCGGAACTGCAAACATGGTCCAGGCCGCTGCAAATGCCGGCGTACGCCATTTCGTCTTGATTAGCTCTGTTTCAGTCTACGGCGGCAGCCGGAACGGCGGTGCGGAAGACTCCGGCTGCGACCCGCAAGGGTCCTATGCGCAAAGCAAATATCAGGCTGAACAGCGAGCGATCGAAATCTCCAGGGATTCAGGCATGGCGCTTACCATTTTGCGTCTGGCTACGCTGTACGGGGAAGGAGACCCGGGAAATGTGGCGAGATTGATGCGAACGATCGACCGCGGGCGCTTTCTATGGATCGGGGATGGCTCGAATTGCAAAAGCCTGCTGTATCGTGATGACGCGGCCAGGGCGTGTCTGAAGGTTTTTCAAGCCCCTGCAAAAGGAGTGAACATTTTCAATGTTTCAGTTCTACCGTGTACCATGTATGAAGTAGTAGAAGGCTTGGCTAAAGGATTGGGCAAAAAGATCCCTTCATTCTCAATTCCAGCTTCCGTGGTACAAGGAATGTCCAATCTGTTGTCCGTTTTGCCTGTAAGTCGCTTGCAAACCTTGGGAGCCATGGCAAAAAAATGGTTGACCGATGATGTGTACGATGGTACCAAGTTTTCCCAGACGTTCAATTTCCAACCCAAAGTAAGCTTGAAAGAAGGGCTGCGCCGAGAAGTAGCCTGGTTCCAGGAACAGCAATAAATAGATTAATGAAAGGACTGATCCACATCTTGCTTGCCGCGGCCCTAGGTGGCGCGGGTGCATTTACGGCTGGCCGGTTCGGGGTGCGCTTCGGATTAGTGGACCGGCCGAGTGAGCGAAGTTCTCATTATCGGCCAACCCCCAAGGGCGGTGGGATCGGGATCTTGGCTGCATTTTGTGTGGCAGCTATTTGGATCGGCCTGCCCGTTTTGGTCTGGCTGCCCGTTGCGGGGCTGTCCCTGGCCAGCCTGGTCGGAGACCGGATGGAGCTCTCCGCCAAGCTCAGGTTGGGCTTGCAGTTTGCTGCCGCCGGCATCGCTTGTTGGGGGATTGCGAAACTCTTCCCCGCTGGGATCTTTTGGAAATCTTCGGGTCTCGCCCTGTGGCTCCTCGGGGCGTCGTTTTTCGTTGTCGCCACGGCCAACATCTTCAACTTTATGGACGGCATAAATGGCATAGCAGGGATTACCGGCATCGTCGCCTTCGCCTTGCTGGCAGGGACCGGCTGGATGAGGGGCGAATCTCATGCCTGGGTACTGGTCGCCGCCACACTGGCCGCTTCCTGTGCCGGGTTTCTCCCCTGGAACTTTCCCAAAGCCAGGGTTTTTATGGGCGACGTCGGCAGCATCCTGCTCGGCTTCGTCTTCGCCGTCTTTGTACTGGCCTGGTCCAGGACTTTGTCTGATCTCCTTATGTTCGCCGCATTTCTATTTCCCTTTTACGCCGACGAGCTGGTCACCCTCATTCCCCGCCTGCGGGATGGGGATTCCTTGATTCGCCCTCACCGGCGCCATATCTACCAGATCCTGGTCAACCAGATGGGGGTAACCCACTGGAAAGTATCGCTGCTCTACGGCATCATCCAGCTGGGAGTGGCCGGAGGCGCGCTTCTCCTCTATCCCCTGGGCTGGGTTGCTGAAATGGCTTGGATGGGCCTAGTTTTAGGAGCGAGCTGGATATTGGCTTCGCGGGTGCGGCGGCATGAGGCTTGACCTTACCAATTGCATAACAGCAGAGCTAACATGCTGCTCGATGGTATCCTTTGGGAGAAAATATCTTGGTCTCTATTGGACCATATCCTTGTCAAATTTACAGGCGATAGAGCAGTATCGATTTCGTATGGACGGAGACAAGTAATTTATGATACGAGGTTCAAGGGAGTTGTACAAACATAATGTTTTCTGCAGCGTTTCGCTGATTGTCCTTAGTATTCTGGCCGTGCATTTCCCGGATAGTGCAATGTTTGCGCGTGAACCGGAGCCAGCTGTCGGCGACAAAAAAACAACCTTTCCCTTTAGCATCGTTGCAGCGATCACGTCTCCTGCCCAAGAATCTCGCACAGTTAAAGTCAATGTGGATGTGAACGAGGAGCGGAAAGAGGGCAAAAAAAGTTATCATAACCTGATCGGCTGGGTTTTTGTCAAGGATCAGGAGACCAGGGGCCAAAAGGTCTATGTTCAGCTAGAAAAACCAGACGGCAAAGTTGTGCATTACTCAACCATACCGATGGAGCGGCCTGAAGTAGGGCCCGCCTATAAAAACCCATTTTATAATCATTCCGGTTTTTACGCTAAAATTCCCCTGAAGGATGGATTGGATATCGACGTGTGCACGATCCGCTTCGTTGTAAAGAACAGGAACGGGATATATAAAAGCCGGGCATGGAAGTTTGGGATCAGTTCCCGTGCAGAGATCATGCTGGAGGAACATGAGTCGCGAGCAGTTAAAGTAAATGTAGATGTTAATAAGGAGCGGAAAGAAGGCAAAAAAAGTTATCATAATCTGATCGGCTGGGTTTTTGTTGAGAACCAGGACACAAGAGGCCAGAAGGTTTATGTGCAATTTGAAAAGCCGGACGGCACGGTCTTGCACTACTCGGCTTGGTCGTATGAGCGGCCTGAAGTAGGGCCCGCCTATAAAAACCCATTTTATAATCATTCCGGTTTTTACGCTAAAATTCCCCTGAAGGATGGATTGGATGTCGACACATGTACGATCCGGTTCGTGGTAAAGAACAAGAGTGGGATATACAAAAGCCGGATATGGAGGTCCGGGATCAGTTCTCGTGTTGAGATTACGCCATCAGTACCGGTATCACGGCTGGTCATTTTTTATTTGGATGCGAACGTAGAGCGTAAAGAAAACAATCGCAGTTATCATTACCTAGCCGGCTGGGTGTATGTCAAGGACCAGGAGACCAGGGGCCAGAAGGTCTATGTTCAGATTGGAAATCCGGATGGCTCGGTCGTGCATTACTCGACGATGTCACTGGAGCGTACGGATGTGGGGACTGGCTTCAACAACCCGCTGTACAATGCCTCCGGTTTCAACGCCAGAATTCCCTTGAAGGATGGCTTGGATATCGCTGCCGGCATCATTAGGCTTGTAGTGAAGAACAGGAATGGAATATATGTAAGCCACGAATGGAAGGAGGGGCTCGGAAGCAGTGCCACTACCGGGAAATTGAGTTTTTTTGTTGTGGTGAATTGGCTCCTGGTCATCATAACCTGCATGATTTTAATCGCAGCGATATGGCGGGATCGATCATTGCTGCTCAAGCCTAGCATCATGGTGGTCCTGTTTTTTCATGTGATGTGCCAGTGGGGGAGCGCGATCGATGCCGGGCGCATCGAGTCGGCCCTGCCGCAGCCATGGATCTTCGTCCTCCTTTCCCAGGGGTTCCCTTTAATTGGGCTGATTGTCTCCCTCTTCACCGCCAGGGGCACCGCCCGCCATTTGTGGGGACGAATCACGGCGGACAACCCCGTCGATCCGGCAAGGAAAACATGGGCCTGGGCCATCCTGGCTGTTTGCTTTGCCGGCTTTATCGCCATCTACCTCAGTCACGTCCAGTTCCGCTCCACCGGATTGTACACGATATTCTCTTCCCCCCTGGAGTCGGGCCTGGCCCGCGATATGTCGGTGAAGTTCTTGGACAATGCGTTTTTGCGCTATGGTCATAATATCGTAATGGCCGTTTTTGCCCCCCTGCTGGCGGTATTGGCGGTACAGGTCATGCTGGTTCATTGGCAGAGGCGAAATTGGCTCTGGGCATTGTTCTGCCTGGCCTGCCTATCCGTGATTCTGCTGGGAGCCAGCATCTCCGGGGCCAGGTCCTATTCGGCCGCCATCGTGATGGTCGTCATTTTTGCCCTGCTTTTGCGTCGGGGATTCTCCGTGAAGCCGGTTCATCTTATCGTGATTGTGCTGCTGATCTTGGCTTTTCCGACCCTGCTGAGCCTTTTGCGTGAAGGAAAAACGGTGACGATTAAAGATTTCTCTGTTTATTTGCGCGGTGTTATTCTTGAGAGAGTAGTGATCATACCCATGAACACTGGGCTAATGCATGTTCATTATGCCCAAACGTATGGCTTTTTGGGCATCCAGGCCATCCCCAAGATCGCGGCACTTAAGGGGATCAAAGCGCTGAATGTTCCCAATTTCATGGCAAAAATGTACACCGGAGATCCGCGAACAACTTCTTGGGCAAATACATCTTATGTATATGCTTACTACAGCTATTTCGGGCTGATGGCCTTTATTCCTTGTTTAATTGGCCTCTGGCTCCTCGATCTGTGTCTGCTGATCTATCGCCGCTTGAGCGATAATTTATTGATCCCCTGTGTCGCTTGCATCGCCATCAACACCAGTAATTTTTCCAGCGTCGAATACACGGTCAGCCTTTTTACATTCGGCTTCCTGTTCCTTTTGTTGGTCAGCTGGGCCGTCGACCGCGCAGTGGGGAGAATCGTGAATCGTTGATCGTTCGTCGTTCATCGAAAATAGCAATATAAAACTGAAGCACCAAATAACAAACAAGCACCAAAATCCAATGACCAAATGACCAAAACGAAGAGAAGAAACTTAAAAAGGGCTATTGTTTAGGACATTGGAACTTGGGATTTGGAATTTATTCTCCAACTATTACCTTTTTCCTTTTACCTTCTAATTCTACTCCGACATATAATTGATTATGATT